>ERZ795048.433-NODE-433-length-44334-cov-33.594751_pt1 | contig 44334 bp, 38 predicted proteins | sample MGYA00375132_ERZ795048 | MGnify/ENA primary metagenome ERZ795048 (study PRJEB30177, sample SAMN05720225) | activated sludge metagenome | isolation source: Anaerobic digester | place: Hong Kong | collected 2014-12-17 ...
TTTTAAAATATGCAAAAATTTATAAAAAATACTCTTTTATAGTAAAAACCTCTTGAAAGTGTTTAAATATTAATATATCTTACAATAACGCCGGTATGAAGTGAACTGATTTTATCCTGCAGTAGAATTCCATTTACAATACAGAGTTAATCCGGCGAAAGAATTTATGTATATCATCACGAATAAAATATCTGTCATCTTCGCATCCGCAGCTTTTGTTGCGGCTGTTCTGCTGTCTTGCGGAAATCCCCCTGATAAAATTTCACATGTCATTCAGGCTGAGGCTGATAATAATACCTCAGGGAGGACTCTTGTTGTAATGGGGGATCATGCATTCCCCCCTTTTGAATACATTGATGAAAAGGGGGAACCTTCCGGTTTTAATGTTGAAATATTCAGAAGTCTTGCCCGCGTAATGAATCTGAATGTCAAACTTCAGCTTGCTCCATGGCGTGATGTAAGGGAGAAACTCGAGAAAGGGGAAATTGATGTTGTAATGGGGATGTATAAAACCAGCGGGCGTGACAGGAAAGTTGACTTCACCATCCCCCATTTCATCACATCATACGTTATATATGTAAGAGAAGGGAGTCCTGTTAAAAGCTATAATGATCTCGCGGGGAAAGAGGTGATTGTCCAGGATGGTGATCTTGGCCATGATTATCTGATAGATAACAATATTCAGTGCAGAATTATTGCAAAGAGAGAGTGGAGAGAAACTCTCAGTGCCCTGGCAGCAGGGGAGGGGGATTGTGCTATAGTCTCTTTTCTTCAGGGAGAGATACTAAGAACAAAACTGCGGCTTAAAAATCTGAGAGTAATAGCTGATTCGGTTTTACGGCAGAAATACTGTATTGCGGTTAAGGAGGGTGATGCTGAACTTCTTGAAAAACTGAATGAAGGTTTAAGCCTGCTTAAAAGTACAGGGGAGTATGATGCTATTTATGATAAATGGTTCGGTATATATGAAAAGAGGGTGCTTCTTGATCATCCGGCAGTTAAAGCGGGTATAATTTTTTTAATTATTCTTTCTGTATTCGCAGCGGGGGTATATGTATGGAACAGGTCCCTTCAGGCTAAAGTAAAAAAGAAAACAGAAGAGCTTAACCGTGAACTTGAAAAGAGCAAAGAAATAAAGTCTCTTCTTGAGGAGGCCCTTGAGGAATCATCCCGTGCTGAAGAAGCAGCACTTATTTCGCGCACCGAAGCTGAAAAAGCAAATGAGGCGAAGTCTGTATTCCTCGCCGGGGTCAGCCATGAACTCCGCACTCCGCTGAATGGAATTATAGGTATGTCCCAACTCCTTGAAGCAACAACCCTTACGGATGAACAGAAAGGTCTCCTTGAGATGCTCCGGCTCTCTGCAGATAATCTTCTCCGTATACTGACTGACCTTGTTGATTATACACGGATAGGTTCAGGGAAATTCAGGCTTGAGATATCCTCAGTTGACCTGGATGAATTCTCCGGTAATATCGCCCCTGTTATGGAGATGATGGCAATGGAGAAGGGGCTGGGTTTCAGAATGAAGCGGGGGGGCACCGGTGTTACACTGATGACAGACAGGGACAGGATCAGTCAGATTATATTCAATCTCGTAAACAATGCTGTCAAATATACAAAAGAGGGGAGTGTAACTCTTGATGTGCACTATGACAGCAGCCTGGTGATTTCAGTGTCAGACACAGGAGTGGGGATTCCGCCGGATAAGATGAAAGAGATATTCAAACCTTTCGCCCAGATTAAAGGTGAGGGTGAAGCCAAAAACCGCGGACTGGGGCTGGGGCTCTCAATAGTGCGTCTTATTATTAAGATGATGGATGGAACAATAGATGTTGTGAGTAAACCGGGCATTGGGAGTACCTTTACTGTTAAAATCCCCTGCGTTGCACGGGTTGATGAAAACGTCATCTCTGTCAGCAACGAGATTTTAATTGAAGAGGATCATAATCCTGTTGAGAGTATATCTGTTCTTATTGTAGAGGATGAAACTATTAACAGGATTTTTCTTGAACGGATACTTACTAAAAGGGGCTTTGTTATAGATTCGGCGATTAACGGCAGGGAATGCATAGAGAAGTACCGTGCCGGAAATTATGACCTGATATTTATGGATATTAATATGCCGGAGATCGACGGTTTTGAAGCAGTAAGCTTAATCAGGGAGGAGGAGAGAACTAACGGGAGATCCAGGATACCGGTAATCGCAGTTACAGCTCATGTATATCCTGATGATATAAAAAAATGTTTGGATGCCGGGATGGATTCATTTATCGCAAAACCATTTGACACGATGAAGCTTATGGAGGAGATAATTAAAGTCTGTTCAAAGGCAAAACATTTTATCCGGAACAATTACCCCCGCAACTGATATGCACAGAAAAATTCTCATTATAGCAGACATCGAAGGGAGCTCCGGCTGCATGAGCTACAGTGCTTCATCGTTTAATACTGAAGAGTGGTATGATGCCTGTATTGATATGTCTATGGATGTAAGGTATGTAACAGATGCACTTTTTGCGGCAGGGGCGGAGCAGGTGGTAATCAAGGATTTTCACCGCACAGGTTATAATCTGCTGCCGGAATTAATGAACAGCCGTGCCAGGCTTGTGTCAGGTTATAAAAATTCCCCTGTGCCGGGAATAGGTTCTGTTTACGGCTGCGACGCGGTAATGTTTACAGGTATGCATGCTTCATCCGGCAGCGGGGGGTTTCTTGCCCATACTCTCACATCGCGGCATGGATATATTCTGGCTGACGGGAAAAGTGTTTCCGAGCTTCAGATTTTCGCGTCATCTCTATACAGTCATGGTTTAAGGCCGATCTTTTTTTCCGGATGCCCTGAGGCATGCAGGGAGGCTGTTGAAGCCATACCGGGGATCGATGTTTATCAGGTGGATAAATCATCCCCTCTCAGTGACAGGAAAACCTGGAGAGAGGGGCTTGCTGCTGCAGCTGTTAAATCTCTGTCCAATCCCGACACAGTCCCCTATATTATGAAAACTCCATGCAATGTTGAGCTGAAGGTCAGGGACGGGGAATCCGCAGCTGAGAAGATCGCGCGCAGATGGCAGCTTGAAAGATCCGGTGACAGGATTTTCTTCAGCGCGGAAAGTTTTGATGAATTCTATAAAATTTTAATCAGAATAAGTTATCTTACTCCTTTTATCGAAAAGATCCTCCCCGCAGCTCTTCCCCTGTTTAATCTTTTCGGCAGGTTCGGCCTCTCTGTCATCAGAAGAAAGAGACGTGCAGAGATTACCAGGCTATGCGGAATATCGAAAAATATTTTGAAATAGCCGGTTTTTGATTGTATTATTACTGCATCCGCATTAGTTGATTTCCGGAGGCTTTTTTTATGGAAAGTAATAATTTAGAAAGCGGCATAAGGTTCATGAACGAGGGGTGTGATCTCGCTATTACAAGAAACGGCGAAACAATTATCTCCGCTGAACAGTTATACTCCATAGTCTTTGATCTCCTCACTGTTAATTGCTTCCTCCCTGAAGACTGGCCGCCCATAAGGCAGAAATATAACTCTGACAAAAAGGAGTTTGAAATAGCCATTGGCGCGGAATGCGACAGCCAGATAGTTACAGGAATCATTGAAGATGAATCTTATATAAATGAATTACGTCCCGGAGAGTATTTCCTTGAATCAGTTATTGATCCCCGGAAGTTCCTTAATATACTCAGGAATAAACTTGTTTTTCTCGGCCTCAGGGAGGGGAAGGATTTTATAATTCATTACAGCAGAAGGCTGGGAAAAATATCAATAACCCTCTGCGAGGAATGCTGAGTAGAGATACTCAGCGCTTCCCCGGTAATAAAGACGTAATAAATAATGAAGCTATAATCAGCATTGCACCGCATCCCTGCAGCAGGCTCATCCTTTCGCCGAAGAGAATAACACCGGAAATTATCGCCACAACCGGTTCAATGGTTGAAACTATTGCAGCATTCCCTGCCTCAACCTGTGCAAGCCCCTTTGTGTAAAGTATATAAGCCAGTACTGTGGGGAAAAGTCCCAGCCCTGAACAGTAGAGTATTACCGCCGGTGAAGCAAAAATCCCGATACTGTCCCGGATTCCGCTGAAAGGAAGCAGGGCTATTCCTGTGAATAAAAAAGTATAGGCGGTTATTGTCACAGGTGAATACCTGGCCCCTGCCGGTTTTGCGAATACAGGGTACAGCGCGTAGCCCAATCCTGAACCAAGTCCTATTATCAATCCTCTTGTTGAGATAGAAAGATCAGCTCCCGGTACAATACCTGCTATCAGTGAACACCCTGTTATTGTAAGAATAAGTGCGCCGATCTTACGTGCTGTTATTCTTTCCCTGAAAACTATCCGGGATATAACTATTACGAAAGCCGGAGCAGTGTAGAGAAGCACAACGCCAATAGATATTGAGATCTCCTTTATGGCCGTAAAGTAACACCAGTTGAAGAAAGCCATACTGAGTATACCTGTCGCAGCGAAATACCGCAGGTCATAAAATTTTACACGCAGCAGCCTTCTGTCAGTAAATCCAAGGTATATGAAAATTAATAATGTTGCTGAGATCGCCCGGATTACAACAATTTCTAAAGAAGTAAATCCCGCTGCCTGGAGCCCCTTTATAAAAATTCCGATAAGCCCCCAGAGAACTGCCCCTGATATTATCAGTAGATATGGATGTCTTTTCAAAAATTCTATCTCCATTTACGTTTACTGCTGATGATCTATTTATAAATGAATGCTTACTGGAGAGATGTTTATTATATCCTGAAGCCGGTAAGAATTCATATCAACAGATTCTTTTTATCGGAATGAATTATCTTTACAAATATTCATTATACAGGTATAGATGATAGATAAACGTACTTTTTGAGTAAAGTAAAATTAACAACAGAGATCATTAATTGCTTGTAAATTTAAAAGTGATGATTTAACAATATGTCCGCTTCTAAATTCTGTCAGGAATGCATTTATGAAAATTACTGAATATTTTTTATACAGGTATGACCCCGCTGATTACCTTCTTTTTACACGCGCACGTCTTCTCCTTATTTTCCAGCTTATACTTTTTTTTGCGGTAGTTTTCCTGCAGTTCAGTATGCTCTTTGCAGGATGGGAGGATTTTATTAAAACCATCTTCATTACGCCTTTTATATTTTTCGGCATGATGGCTGGTATGGTATTATTGAGAAAAGGTTATTATGGAAAATCATCCAAACTTATGATTATAATCTGTTCTCTTGCAGTTATGGCCGGACTTATAAGGGAACCTTTTATGAATCCGGAGTTTGCTCTTTCGAGCTATATATTTTTCGTTTACCCCTGTCTTGCAATGTGTGTGGTCTTCAGCACTCCTGCTTTTCTTGCGGTTATTTCTGCCTGTTTTATCATTACAGATATTTCCCTCTTTTTGATCATGAGAGAGTTTGTTTCCGGAGTGAATATGAAGCAGCTTATAATCTTTCTGAATAATACAATCTTTTCATTTGTCATTTTCTGGATTATATCAATACTCATATCAAAGATATTCAGCCGTAATACCGAACTTGCGCGTTTAGAGGCTGACCGCAACATGAAAAATTTTAATTTCATAAAGAAAGTCCTCGGTGAGAGTTCTGCGGGAATAATGAAATCGATGAAGAGCCTTTCTGAACGGAGCGACCTTTTCTCCGGCAATACAAACGAGCTTGCTTCTTCAATTGAGGAGATAACAGCAAATATCGAGGAGATCTCCGGAGGTATAGAAAATATAACAACAGCCGCAGGCGTGCAGGACAGTGATGTTAACTCCATGTCAGTTAAGCTTACAGATCTGGCTGAGATTATTAAAGAGATGGGCGGCAGTGTCACACAGTCCCTCAGCGTGACCTCTGAAATAACAGAAAAGGCAAGGTTCGGAGAGCAATCTCTGATGGAAATGGAAAGGAATATGGCAAGGATAGCTGAGAGCTCCGGGCAGATGAAGAATATTGTGGGTATCATTAATGATATCTCCGACAGGATAAATCTTCTATCGCTTAACGCGGCAATTGAAGCAGCACGAGCCGGCGATGCCGGGCGGGGATTTGCGGTTGTTGCTGATGAAATATCAAAACTTGCTGATGGAACAGCGGCAAGTATGAAGGAGATCGCTGCCCTCATTGCCGCGAACGAAAATGAAACGCAGAAGGGTGGTGATGTAATTCGGAAGACCTCGGAACTTATACGCTCCATTATCACCGGGGTTGATGCAATCAGTCAGAGTATAAGCGGAATCGTGCAGTTCAGGGACAGGCAGTCCGATGCCGGGGCTTCTGTTACCGCAAGTATTGCAAGCCTAAGGGAAAGGGCTGAATTCATTTCAAAAGCAGCGCAGGAACAGCGGCTCGGTATAGAGGAGATCCTTCGCCATATATCCGAGATCAATAATATATCGATGTCGAATACAGCAGGAGCACTCCACCTTCATCACGATTCAGAGGAGCTTGTAGTTCTTGTGAATAATTTCCAGAAGACAATAGATGAATATAGCGGGTAAAAAAGAAATTTCAGACCGGATGGAAAATTGATGCAGGATTCGCCGTCCTGTATAAGGCCATCCGGCCTGATTGTATAAATTTAATTAACAGTTGGAGAGTTTACTGTCAATGTAATGATGATGAGAATTCCGAATCATCAAGCGAGCTTATCAGCGCTACCCCTCTATTGGTGATTGTAAACTCATCACCAGGTCTAAGAATGATATCCCTGATATCCCCCTCCTGAGTAATCCAGAGAAGGCCTGAAATACACCTGACTCTCACAGCTTTATCCCTCTTCCTTATTACCTCCCTTTCGCCTTTAGGGAGAATATTCTGAAAAGATCTGTTTTTGCCAGCCGTTCTTATAATCCCGGTATGTAATGAATCAGTAAGCATATTTACACCCCCATCATCATTTTGATATATTATAGACATTTTCTGCTTGGAAATAAAGCCACAAATGATAAAATTGTAACCATAACAGTTGAAAAAAATCGAAACTGTTATGTATATTTAACCATAACAGTTTGAGGGTTTTATGGATGGAACACTGAATCTTTATGAGCAGATAGCTGATAAATTATCGATTGAAATTAACGGGGGAGCTTTCTACCCCGGGGACAGGCTCTATTCAATAAGAGAGGCAAGTGAGCGTTTCAGCGTCAGCATGTCTACCGTAATACAGGCCTACAGGCTCCTTGAGGACAGGGGTGAGATTGAGGCCAGGCCGCAGTCGGGGTTTTACGTCATGAAGAGGAGTGAACCCCTTCAGGAGAATGATATCTGTTCACAATTGGGCGGGCCGTCAGAGGTGGTGCTTGAGGATCTTGCCATGAGGGTGATACAGGATTCGGCTAATCCCTCACTCATCCAGTTCGGTGCGGCACTCCCTGACCCTGAGCTTCTCCCGTTTTCAAAGATGTCTCTGCACCTCTCCTCTGTTTCAAAGGACCTCCGCTATATAAATCTTTACGGCAACCCGGAGGGTGTTGAGGAACTCCGCGTGCAGATTTCAAAGAAGAGCCATATTGCCGGATGCGCCATTCAGCCTGATGATATAATTGTGACTAACGGCTGCATGGAGGGTGTATACATTGCTCTGGCAGCTGTATGCAGACCCGGAGATCTTGTTGCGGTTGAATCCCCGGTTTATTTCTATCTTTTCAAAACATTCCATACGCTTGGCCTCAGACTTATAGAGATACCGACTCACAGAAAAGATGGTGTAAGTATAGAGGCGCTCCGCCTTGCTCTTGATCATCATCCCGTGAAGGCGTGTCTCTTTATAACAAATTTCAACAATCCCCTGGGGCACTACATGCCTGATGAAAATAAAAAGGAGCTTGCTGAACTTGTTGCAGAGAGAAATATCCCCCTTATCGAAGATGACACCTGGGGTGACATGTACTATACAGATAAACGGCCCCGCACTGTCCGTTCATTCGACAGGTCGGGTAATGTTATACTCTGCTCATCTTTCTCCAAAATTATAGGCCCCAGTTTCAGGATAGGGTGGGTCTCCCCCGGAAAGTGGATGAAGGAGATGCGGAACATCAAGCTCTCCCTCAACGTGGGGACATCGGTTCTTCCGCAGCTTGCCGTTTCAAGGCTTCTTGCCACCGGGGGGTATGAACATATACTCCGGACACAGAGAAAAGCTTATTATCAGAAGATGAAAGCCCTGGTCTCCTCTGTAAGGAGAAATTTTCCCCGCGGCACAAGAGTTTCTGAACCTGCAGGCGGGTTTGTGTTATGGGTGGAGATGCCGCAGGGGGTTGATTCAGTTGAGCTTTATCATCTCGCGCTGCAGAAGGGTATATCTATAGCTCCGGGGTCAGTGTGCTCGATGTCGCGGGGGTTTACAAACTGCATAAGGCTGAACTCCGCATGCTGGAGAGATGAGAATGAAGGGGCGGTTAAGATTCTTGGAGAACTTGTAGTGAGGCTGCTTGAGCATCATAAATGATTTTTAAAACAGGCTATTTGCTATCCTTTCTATTTGCTATCATGTCTGTTTGAGGGCCCTTTCTTTTCACTTTCTTTAAGATGTAATTCCGGATATAGTTTTTTAACACAGTCAGGGCAAAGACTGTGGCTGAATTGTGCTTCAGTGCGGCTGGCAATGTATTCTTCTATCTGAGTCCAGTATCCTTTGTCATTCCTTATCTTTTTGCAGTTTGCACATATCGGGAGAAAACCACGCAGGGTTTTTACTTCAGCCAGGGCATTTTCCAGCTCAAGGGTTCTTTCCCGGACTTTTCTTTTAAGAGAAATGTTCCATGCAACAATGATAATTATTAAAAGGGAAAGAATGGAGATAATTGAACCAAGTATTATCCAGAAATGGCTGCTTAAAAATATATAGTCATTTTTCGGTCCAAGCCATTTTTCTCTTATCTCCTTTTTTTTAGAATCATCAATTGAGGCCATGGCTTTATTGATTATATTGGCCAGGGCCGGTTTATTTCTGTTAACAGCGAAGCATAGATTATAGCTAAAGTCGCATTTGCCTGCGATTTTCAGGTTGCTTATTCCTTCTTTGTTTATGATGTAACCTGCTGCAATTATATCCGCGATTATTGCATCTATTTCTCCAAATGAAACCTTCAGCAGTCCGTTATAGTCATTGGGGACTGAAACAATTGAAAGGTAGGGGTATTCCTGTTCAATGTATTTCTGAATTGTGTACCCCTTTGTTACGGCTATTTTTTTACCTTTTAGTTTATCAAGGGTATTATAGTCCGGAGCATTTGCCCTGGTGATTATTACGATTTCAGTATTAATATAAGGTTTGGAGAAAAAAAGGTATCTCTCCCGCTCCGCAGTCTTCTGCAGCGGCCCTGCTATATCGATCTCTCCACTTTTAATTTTATCAAGGAGATTTGCAAATGTCCTGCTCTGAATTAATTTAAATTTTATACCTGTATATTTTTCAATTTCTTTAATATAGTCCATTGTAAGTCCATGGAACTGACCTTCGCTGTCTATATAACTGAGGGGCGGTGCCGCTGGATTCGGGGAAAAACTGATCTCTGTAACTGTTTCCAGCCATTTTTTTTCACTTTCTGAAAAAGATGACTGGAACTCCTGTTTTTCAATATAATATATTAAAAGGTATATTGAAGCAATTGCAAGGGAGAAAAAAATAACGTATACAGAAATGAGCCGCCATTCATGAATTCTTTTTATAAGCCTGAATAGTATACTCCTTGTTTTATAAAGAGTAATTATTAAAAGAGATATTATAATGATGCATCCGAATAATCCTGAAACCTGTTTTGCAGCTACAGATAAACGGTTGTCATGACCTTTAATCCAGCGATTCAGCATCCTGTCTCTTTCGGTCTCCGGTATTTCAGCTATTGCTTTATTGAGAATATCCCGTAGCAGGGGATAGTCAGATCTTACCCCCATTCGCAGAATCCAGTCCCTTTCACAATCCCCTGCGATTCTTATGTTGCTTATGCCCTCTTTTTTTATGTAATAAAGAGAAACACCCGGTGATTCGATCATTCCGAATAATATCCCGGCAGAAACAGCCCGAAGTCCGGCAAGTGTATCTGGAACAGGCTGGATTTTAATTCCGGGATAAAAATTGCTCAGGTGGGTTATAATAGTATCATATCCCGCTGTTACACCTATTCTTTTTCCGGTTAAATCATTGAGTGTCAGATTCCTCTTTTCCTCTGTGTTTACGATTATTCCCGTGGAGACAGAATAATAAGGCCTGGTGAATATCATGTATTCTTTTCTTGTCGATTCTTCACCGATGCTCGGGACGAGGTCAGTTTTTTTCTCCCTGAAATCGGTCATTACCTGTTCCCATGATTCAGCAGGCCTGAAGATGAATTTGATTCCGGTCTTTTTTTCTATGAGTTTTATATATTCAGAACTGAAGCCGGTGTGTTTCCCTTTATCAGTATATTCAAATGGCGGCCAACCCGGATCGCATGAGATTACAATACTGTTTTTATGTTCATCCAGCCATTTTTTTTCTTCATCTGTCAGGTGAACTCTATCCCTGCTGCAATTGGATAAAGCAGCAAGCCCGAGGAATAGGAGAATATAAATAATTTTTTTCATTGAATCTCCACTCTGTTTCTCCCCATTGTCTTGGCCCTGTATAGCGCTTCATCAGCTTTCTGTACAAGTTCGCGGTTTTCACCGCCATGGGCCGGGATTATTGAGGAAACTCCTATGCTCAGTGTGACATGACCCTCAGGTGAATCGTAATGTTCTATGTTCAGTTTTTCTATTTCATTCCTGATCGATTCAGCAACCAGCCCGGCTCCTGTAATATCCGTGTCAGGAAGAACTATTACAAACTCTTCACCTCCGTAACGGGCTGCAAGGTCAGCAGGCCTTTTGCATAAATTGTCAATGGTTTCAGCAACACTCTTCAGGCAGAGATCTCCCTCAAGGTGGCCGTACGCGTCATTATATTTTTTAAAGAAATCTATGTCGCACATGAGGATTGACAGAGGTTTCTTTTCCCTTGCCATTCTCTCCCATTCCGTGGCAAGATATTCATCATAGTATCTCCTGTTGGCAATACCTGTCAGTCCGTCGCGTGATGAAATAAGCTTCAGTTCCTTGTTGGCATCTTTAAGCTCCTGCTCAATCTGCTTTCTGATGTTTACTTCAATTTCAAGGAGAGTGTTGGCCTTCTTCAGGCTTCTGCTCTGCTGGTTTTTCTCTTTTTCAAGCTGCGAGATCTGTTTCCCTATATGAACTGAAATGAAAATGATAAAAATAAACATAATGAGAGTAATTACATGTATTGTTCTGCGGTGAATTGTATTGAGATCATAAAGCGGGATAAACACGCTCTCAACAGATCTTATGTATGATTCAAGGTCTGTATCGACACAGTGCCAGAATCCGGTATCAGGTATAAGGGAAACATATATCATTCTGTCCGGAGTATGATCTTCATTTTTGCTGTAGAATTCATAACCGCCGCCGTTTTTTTTCAGTTTCTGGAATCGTATTATGAATTCCCTGTACGGTTTATTCTGCATATCCATACTTATTTCAGGGTAATCGGTTGAATGAATATAGATGGGGATTCCATTTGTATCTGCTATAATCTGTGTATATGCATCAAACCTGTAAAGCTTGCCCGGGCTGAATAGTTTTTTTATTATCCGGATCTGCTCAGCTCTGTTTTTGTTTTTTATCTCTTCAGAGACTATATTGAGTACTGAGTCAATTCTGCGTGTTGCGCTGTTTCCCACTGTATCATAAATAGCTGTTATAGCCTTATCAGCTATTTTTTTGTCAAATTTACCTGATATGCTGATTGCTACAATATATGTAGCGCATAGAGAAGCAAGAATTGCAGCTATAAGTATATATAATTTTTTTCTAATCATCAGTTCCCGGTTTTTTCTTGTATTGGTTTCGTTCTTATAATCGTAAAAATCAGCACTTTCAGGTAAAAATAAAGTTTCTTTTATAAAGAATGTAATTAAATATAATCATTACTTCAGGTTTTTAAAACCATTTTTAATCAGTATTTATTCCTTAACTTTTTTCAGGGATAAATGGTATATAATTCATTACTTTATATTAAAAAGTATCTTCAGAAATTATTACTGATTTTTTAATATAAAAATAATTCTCACAGGTCTGAACTTCTTGACATAGGGCAATGGGCTTAACCTGTAAGAGGTAACTTTACATGGAGTATTGTGTTTAATGAAAAAAATCAGGCTCGATGCATTTCTTGCTGAAAAGGGCCTCTCCCAATCGAGGGAGAAGGGGCGGCGTGAGATAATTGCCGGCTGGGTAAAGGTAAATGGCGAGACATTCCGTGACCCGTCGAAAAAGATCACCGGTGATGAGAATGTGACTGTTGAACGGCCGGGAGGAATCTTTGTCAGCCGCGGAGGGGACAAGCTTAAAAAAGCACTGGATTATTTCAGTATTAATCTGAAAGGGAAAATCACGCTGGATCTTGGCGCCTCCACAGGAGGGTTTACAGACTGTATGCTGAAGAACGGTGCAGCAAAGGTATATGCCGTTGACGTGGGCTATAACCAGCTTGATTATTCTTTACGCACAGACAGCAGGGTTGTGGTAATGGAGAAAACCCACGCAAGGGATATAAACTCTTCAATGTTCAGTGAAAAAATAGATTTTTTTACAGCTGATCTGTCGTTTATATCAGTGCTGAAAATTCTCCCCTCAGTGGCAGTTCTTTTTAGCGGGATAGAGGGTGTAATACTTCTAAAGCCTCAATTTGAGGCAGAGAGCTCCCAGCAGAAAAAAGGCGTTGTCAGGAGTGAAGATAACCATGTGGAAATATTAACCCGTGTTATTGAGGGAATAATAAAAACCGGTTTCTCCCCATGCGGAATAACATTCTCCCCGATAAAAGGACCTGCAGGAAATATTGAATTTCTTGTATATCTTAAAAGAGGCCATGAAAATGACTTTCCGGTCATAAACATTGATAAAACATATATTCAGGAGATTGTAAAATCTGCACATAATGAACTTGACTGATAATTTTTTCTTCCTGCATACTTTTTTATTCTTGCTAATTTTTCAGTTCTTTTTTACAAAATGTTAATTTGTAATACAGATACAGAATTTGCCGGTCTCAACTGAAAAAACATCATTTAAACGGACAATCTCAGGGTACCATGTATCCTGATATTTATAATTTTGGTAATATTCATCAAAAGGAGCGATCTAATGAAAATTCTAGCTTTAAATTGCGGAAGCTCTTCTTTGAAATACCAGCTTTTTGACTGGGAAAAGAAGGAAGTTGTCGCTGTAGGTATCGTGGAAAGGATCGGTATCGAAGGGTCTTTTATCAAGCATGAAGTCCCCGCAAAAGACAAGGAAATCAAAAACGAAACTTCAATTCCGGATCACAAAGTCGGTATCATGCTCGTTCTTGATGCTCTCGTTAAGGGCGAAGGTGCAGTTATAGCTGACATGAAAGAGATTTCAGCTGTTGGTCACAGGGTTGTTCACGGTGGAGAAAAATTCAATCACAGTGTTCTTATCAATGACAAAGTTATCGCTGCAATTAAAGATGTATCACATCTTGCGCCTCTTCACAACCCTGCAAACCTTATCGGTATAGAAGCAGCTATCGAAGCTCTTCCCGGCTGTCCGCAGGTTGCTATTTTTGACACAGCTTTCCATCAGACAATGCCTTCTCACGCTTATATGTATCCAGTTCCTTATGAGTGGTATGAGAAGTTTGCTGTAAGGAGATACGGCTTTCACGGAACAAGTCACCTCTATGTTTCTAAAAGGGTTGCTGATCTTCTCGGAAAACCGGCAAAAGACTGCAATATCATAACAATGCATATCGGTAATGGTGTATCATGTACAGCAATTAAAGGCGGAGTGAGTGTAGATACATCTATGGGTCTCACACCACTTGAAGGCGCAATCATGGGAACAAGATCCGGGGATATTGACCCTGCAATCCCTATGTTTATGCAGAATGAACTCGGCATAGGCCCGAAAGAGATGGATACTCTTCTCAATAAAAAATCAGGTCTCCTCGGTATTACCGGGCAGTACACAGACAGAAGGGACATCCTTCAGAATGCTGAAACAGGTGACAAAAAATGCCAGCTCGCAGTTGACATGGAGTGCTATAAACTGAGAAAGATTCTCGGTTCTTATGCTGCAGCTCTCGGTCATGTGGATGCAGTAGCTTTTACAGCAGGTGTTGGTGAAAATGCCGGCGATATCAGGCAGAAAGTTCTTGAAGGACTCGATTGCCTCGGAATCGAAATCGACAAGGCTAAAAACCTCGGCACAAGAGCAAAGCATGGTGAGACTCTTATCTCTACACCGGCTTCCAAGATCAAGGTTTTCATGATTCCTACAAATGAAGAGCTTGTATTTGTTGAGGACGTTGTTGGTATTCTCAATAAAACTTATGATGACCACATGGTTTATCAGTACACATTCCTGAAAAAATAAGATTCATTGAAATATTCATATCATGGGGGCTGTCCGTCAGGGCAGCCCTTTTTATTTTAACTTCATAATTGAATAGTAGTTGACCGTCAGGCTTTAAAAACCTATAATAATAACTTCAATCTCTCTTAAAACTACGGGGGTGTACGTATGAAACTGAAGCTTATGATTGTTCTTCTGCTGATTTCAGTCTGCAATACACTCTTTGCCGTTGAAATGGATAAAATTGCAGCATATCCGGTACCCTTTAACCCTAAGAAACATCAGAGGATCATAATAGGAGAACCCTCAGTGGTCCTGGCAGGGTATAATATTAAAATTGAGATATTCGATATCAATGGTGATCTTGTTACTAAAAGAACCGGCTCACAGTTCCCTGTCTACTGGAACGGAAGAAATGATTCCGGGCGCTATGTTAAGCCGGGTATGTATATTATAAAAGTTGTGGCTGAAAATGATAATGAATACGGCAGAAAGACTATACGGATACTTGTGAATTACTGACAGGGTAAATAATGGGAAAACTTTTTATAAATATAACAGCAGTTTTTATATTATTAACTTCAACGGTTTTTGTTTACGCGGAGAATGCAGGGAGCCGTGGTTCATATACGCGCGGCGGCTGGGCCGGGGCAAGGTATACTGCTGCCGGAATGACAGGGGAAGTACTGGCAGATGATGTATTTGCTGTTTACTGGAATCCTGCGGGGCTCAGCGAACTGAAAGGGAGAAATAAACTTACCGAGGCGCAGATCCGTGAAAAGGCAAAAACCGGTGATATCGATGACATTACTGATGAAGATCTTCTCAGCTTCTCTGATGAAACATATGATGCGCTTTTTCTTAATATAGGGGTTTCATATACAAGTCTTGACATAGAAAGGGATGCGGGATTTGCGGGGCTGGCCTTCAATGCTTTTAAAGGGGTTATCGGTGCAGGATTTTTTTCAATTACCTCCGGAGATATTGAAACAAGAGATGAGTCCGGGACTCTAACCGGTAAAGAACGTTATACCGGTTCAGCAGGTTTTCTTTCATATTCGATACCATGGAATATTGTCTCCTTCGGTGTAACTTTAAAGGGGTATTACGAAAGCATCGGTGAGTATACATATTATGGAGCCGGTTCTGATGTGGGGGCCCAGATATTTCTCCTCCCTTTTCTGAAAATGGGGATTATGGTGAGAGATGCCGGCGGTTTTCTTACTCCTGAAAAAAAAGAGTACTCTGAAGAGAAGTATGATTTCTTTATGCCGCAGATAAAAATCGGGGCAGCTTTGATTTCAGATGCCGGTGTCAGGGTGGCTTTCAGCGGTTCAAGGAAACTGGAGCAGTCAAACTTTCAATACGGTGTCGGCGTGGAGTTTGACCTGAACAGGTATATGATACTCAGTGCCGGACTTTGTGACGGATATTTTTCAACAGGCGTGACTCTTAAAATGCCGGGAGTGGAAATCTCCTACGCTCTTAATTTTGACAGAATAGATTACGGATATAATAATACAGTCTCTGCTGCGGTGCTTTTCTGATGAATAACATTAAGAGAACCGGAATAATGGGGATTCTGAATGTCACTCCCGATTCGTTTTACGACGGAGGGAGATATTCATCAAAGGAGATTGCCCTGAAACACGCTGTTGATATGTATAATGAAGGAGCGGATATTATTGATGTGGGAGGGGAGTCCACAAGGCCGGGAGCTCTCCAGGTCAGTGCAGCGGAGGAAATTGACAGGGTATGCCCTGTTATAGAAATGATTTGCAGGGAGATACCGGTTGTAATTTCCATTGATACGACAAAATCGGAAGTTGCCCGGGCAGCTGTTTCAGCAGGGGCTTCAATTATCAATGATATCAGCGGCCTCACTTTTGATCCGCAGATAATTGAAGTGGCTGCTGAAAATAATACAGCTCTTGTGATATCCCATATTAAAGGGATTCCGCGTGATATGCAGAATAATACAGATTATGACGATCTTATAAAAGATATTCTTGATTTTTTGACGGGTAATGCTGAAAATGCGTGTAATAAAGGAGTCGGCAGGGATAAAATAATTATAGATCCCGGGATTGGTTTCGGCAAAAGCCTTGAACAGAATTATATAATTATTAATGAACTCTCCAGGTTAACTGAAACAGGTTTTCCCGTGCTCGTGGGGCTTTCGAGAAAATCACTAATAGGGAAACTTTATGAAAAGGATGAAGACCGGCTCCCTGCTACAATTGCGCTTAATTCAGCAGCTGTTCTGAACGGGGCTGATATTATCAGGGTTCACGATGTTAAAGCCCACAGGCTTGCATTGGAGAGTATAGATTTTTTGAAAAAGATCCGGGCGGATTAGATGGAACATCTGTTTGCGAACATATTTAACATGAGCGCCTCTTTCTGGGATTACTTCAGAAACGTGGTTGATATACTTATTGTCGCCTATATTTTCTACTGGTCATATAATTTTCTGCTTAATACCAAAGCTATTCAGCTCATTAAGGGTGTAATAGTAATTTTTATTGTGGCAGTAATTTCGGGACTTCTCAGGCTCGAAACTCTGAGCTGGCTTATAAAGAATATTACTTCATACCTCGTAATTACTGTTATTATTTTATTCCAGCCTGAACTGAGGAGACTTATCACAAGGTTCGGTCAGAAGAGCTGGCTGGTTAATGATACAGTAAAAGAATCATTTCAGCTGGATGAGCTTGTTAATGCTGTTTTCGCAATGGCAGAGGAGAAAGTTGGCTCCCTTATTGTTATTGAGAGAAATACCGGGCTGAAAAGTTTTGTTGAATCAGGAGTTGAAGTTGATTCCGGTATCTCAGAGGAGCTTATCCGGACAATATTTTTCCCTCTTACACCGCTGCATGACGGAGCACTTATAATTCAGGAGGGGAGAATTGCAGGAGCCGCCTGCTATCTGCCGCTAAGTGATTCAAAGCAGATCCAGAAGCATCATGGTGCCAGGCACCGTGCAGGGCTTGGTATTGCAGAGGATACAGATGCCCTTGTTATTGTAACATCAGAGGAGAGGGGGGAGATATCTATTATGGTTAACGGTAAACTTATCCCCGGGATAAAAAACAGTGACCTGAAAAATATGATACTGTTTTTCATGAATCCCAAAACAGCTTATGAGGAGACTTATAATATATAAATGAAATTAAATTATGAGAGCATCAGGGGCTGGGTCGCCAGGAAAAATATTATTCCCAAGATTGTCAGTATTATACTGGCGGTAATTCTCTGGGGATATCTGACCAGTTCTGAAAGCGGAGACGTTAAATTTAAAGTTCCTCTGACTTATAAGAATCTGGATCAGACTCTTACTGTTTCACGCCTTTCGGATAAATATGTCATAGTGCGAATCACCGGGCGTAAAGATGATCTGAAAAATGTTAACTCAAAGAATATAAAGGTTTTTATTGATCTTTCAACTGCCAGGGTGGATGAGTTAAACTCTTACCGGGTAAAGGTTGAGAAAACAGAAATCCCGGAGGAACTTGAAATAACAGTAAACCCGGACGAGGTGAAACTTTTTATCGAGAAAAAAATCTTCAGAAATATTCTGATTAAACCGCGGTACAGCGGTGACCCTGATAAAGGTTATATCCTCGGTAAAGTTAAGGTGAATCCTGAGTATGTAAGGATCGCAGGGTCTGCCAGCCTGATTGCTGATATTGACGTAATCAGCACTGAGTATATATTTTTAAATAACAGGAGTGCCACTTTTAAAACTCCGGTTAAGCTTGAAAAAATTAATGAAAACGAGATTGACTACAGTATATCAGAGGCCGATGTTACTGTTCCTCTGATCCCTGTTTCAGATACGGCATCAGTTGAAATCCCTGTTGTTGTAAAAAACAGGGTAAAGGGATTTTTTTATAAAACTGCCGTTGACAGGGTAAGTGTTAATGTAATTCTGACACAGAACAGAAGTGTTGAATCCCTCGGGTTGACTGCATATATTGATGCCTCCGAAATTCCTGTTATGAGTAATGAAGCTGCAATAGACGGGCGATATGAAAAAGAAGCGGTAGTTCATGTCAGAAACGGAGTTTCAGAACAGGATGGAGTTTTATCTGTTAAACCTGAAACGATTAAAGTTATAATAACGCGGGACAAGATACCTCCCGTTTCCGGAGAATAAAATGATTTTAAGGTTATTAGGTATTTTTGTTTTTTTAATTATTGGGTTCATGGTATGGAGTATTCTCAAACTTATCTTTCAGCTCGGGCGCACTTCCGGCGAACTCGGTAAAAAATTTGAGGAGATGCAGAAGGATAAGTCCGGCAGAAACAGCGGGAGAAAGGGAAAAGTTATTGAACTGGATAGAGACCAGTATAAGGTCGAGTGATTAAATAATGAAAAGATTTTCCTCTTTTATAATACTTTCACTTCTGATACCCCTCGCATGCGGGAAAATCAAGGGTGAATTCGCATTCCAGACCCCTCTCGATAAAGCATACAGGATAAAACAGGAACGTCTTGAGTTTAATGTCTCTGATGAGATAAAATGGGTTTATAAATTCAGTTCTGCTCCGGTAAAAAAAACTAAACTCGGCATTATTATAATGAAAAAGGAACTGGGCTGGGTTGATATTATTTCCATGCCCGATTATATAGATGAGATGAAGAGGATGGTTTACGGCACAATAAAAGAATTTGAACCCGGTGATTACAGGATAGTTATTACAGAGATAACTGAAGACAAAACAACAATCATTGATAAATGCGATTTTTATCTCTTCTCAGATGAAGAGGAGCTTGATTGACCTGTAATGTTATTTATTATTGTATGAGTCAGATTTTCTTTTATTTTTTTTATCTCACCTGTTCCGTTTAACTCATTATTCTTTATCTGTTCAAGTTTTTCCGGAAGTTTCCCGCCGCTATGGTGTACCACAGCAATATAAATAGCTGCAGCAATTAAAATGATTACCATGAGCTTGATAATCTTTTTAAGGAGCGCGTATATAATCACAGCAACAATTAAGGCTGCTCCTATGAGGTAGAGTTTATTTGATATTAGTGTTGATACTATTTCTTCCAATTTAAACATCTCCGTTTGGTATACTATAGCACTTAACGAATGGTTTAAATCATGTCATTGCGAACGACCACCAGGGAGTGAAGCAATCTGTTTATGACTCAAATAGTAACTTTTAACAATAAATTGTTTATAATCTGAACAGATTGCCACGTCGTTATCGCTCCTCGCAATGACCCGAAAAAACTAATTCAATCGTTAGCTGCTATAATTTAAGTTAACGAATAAATTAACCCATTGTCATTTCGAACGCATGTGAGTCCTTCGACAAGCTCAGGAACCGGGATTAATGGTCAGTGAGCCTGTCGAACTGCTCAGTCGCTGTCGCTTCTTCGAAATGACATGTACCAGATACAAATTCAATCGTTAACTGTTATAATTCAATGATTCAGAATAAAAATTACAGTCAATATAATTTTCGGAACTTTTACGGAACAAATTTCACAAAAAGGTATACTGTTTCGAATATTTCTTGCAAACATATTCTCTTTTTCTGATACTGTTAACATACCTTGCAGACGGTCTGATTTCTCTTTATTATACCCGGAGGAGATGATGAAATTCGAAAAGGTTTTGAAAAAAGCGACTTTTCTTGATCCATTGAAAGGTTTTGAAGAGGGGGGACGGGAGTGTGAGGTCCGTACAGATCCCCTTACCGGTAGAAACTCCAGGATACTTTTCTTCCCGCTGAGAGAGCTCCCTGAACCTGATTATGAATATCTGAAAAAAAAAGATCCGGGATTCTGCCCCTTCTGCCCTGAGAATATACCTAAAATAACACCAAAGTTTAATCCTGCTCTATTCAGAAGCGAGAGATACAGGGTTGGCGAAGCAATATGTTTCCCCAATGCTTTTCCGTATGATGAAAATGGAGCTGTCACTGTAATGACAGAGAAGCATTTTGTGCCTGTTGATGAACTGACTGATATAATTATTAAAGATGCAATTTCCTGCTGTATTGAATTTCTTGCTGATGTAAGCAGCGGTCAGCCTGAAGCTGTTTATCAGTCTATTAACTGGAACTATCTCCCTGATGCGGGGAGTTCTATTCTGCACCCGCATCTGCAGATAACAGCTTCATCTATTCCTACGAATTACTATTCTGATGTTGTGAAAAATATTGCTGTAAAAGGGAGTGATCTTTTTTTCAGACTTGTTTCTGAGGAGCAGAGGCTGAACGAGAGGTTCCTTTCAAAAGAGGAGTATTTCTCATGGATGCTTGCTTTTGCGCCGGAAGGGGTCTTTGATGTTATGGCTGTTTCGCATAATTATTTTGAACCCCGGGATCTCGCTGGAGCCAGACTTGATGAGCTTGTGAGCGGCATCTGCAGAAGCATTAAGTTTATACGGAGTAAAAGAATAATAAGCTACAACATGTCCCTTTTCTTTCTTCTGGGCAACACGCACTTTATCCCGCACATGAGACTCTGTCCAAGGACAACTGTGCCCCCACTTGATACGTGCGAAATCAATTATATGAAGATGCTTCATAATGAACCTATGTCTACCATGAAACCTGAAACAGTTGCAGGGGAGTTCAGGAGATACTGGATTTAATCCCGGATTTAAAAAAAATAAATATATAATATTCCCGGAGGTCATTTTTTATGACAGATAGAAAATGGTATATTGAGCAGTTGACTGCGCCGGCATTGATGCACAGGAACGCCACAAAGTTCGGTGATCATACCTGCCAGTTGTTTAAGGATGATAAAGGGGAAGTGCAGAAGCTGACGTATTCTGAAGTATACAGAACAGTAAAAGAGCTTTCCTGCGGCCTTATGAGCACCGGTTTTAAAAAAGGGGACAGGGCTGCTGTGATGTGTAACACTGCGCCACAGTGGATGTGGAGTGATTATTCAATACTCTGTGCTGGTGGAATTACTGTATGTATCTATCCCACCCTTTCTGAAAAGGAGCTTGAGTTTATACTTGAGGATTCAGGGACAACAGCGATTTTTGTTGAAGGTCCTGAGATCCTTGAAAAGGTAAAAAACGTATGCAAACCTTCTAACAAAAAAATTAAAGTTAAGCAGATAATTGTCATGAAGGATAATTATGATGACAAAGATAAGCGTGTTACAGATTTTTCACGCGTAAGAGAACTTGGTGTTGCTTTCCATGCAAAGGACAGAATGGCGTTTGAGGATAGATGGAGATCTGTAGACTTTAAAGACTACATGACCATAGTATATACGTCCGGAACAACGGGCAATCCGAAAGGTGCGGTGCACACCCACTTCAGCTGGGCAGCTGCTGTAAGCAGGGACTGTACTGTTGTTAATTATGCAAGTGCAGAACAGGGAGACCTTTTCCTGTCTTTCCTTCCGATGTCGCATACCTACGAAAGGGAGTGCGGGCATGGCGCTTCTATGCTTGCGGTTGTTCCGAATGCCTATTCCTCTCCGAAAACACTTGTAGAAGACCTGAAGCTTTTTAAACCCACTATGTTTATGTCCGTACCGAGGATTTACGAAAGAGTTTATATGGCAATGAGGGACCAGGCCGCGAAGTCGCCGCTCAAAAAGAAAATTTTTGACGCAGCAATTAAAACAGGTATTGAAGTTGTTGAGCAGAGGGCTGATAAAGACGGTTTCATCGATATGACAGAGGGGATCGACCTTACCGCGGGAGTTAATCCCTGGCTTAAATTTAAATTTAAACTGTTTGATAAGATAATTTTCAGCAAGGTGAGAGAGGCCTTTGGTGGAAGGTTCAGGTTTGCCTTCTCCGCAGCCGGGAGTCTCAATGCAGATCTCTGCAAGACATTCCTTGCAATGGGTATTAAAATAACAGAAGGATATGGCGCAACAGAAACCTGGAATGAGGTGACTGTAAACAGGCTTAATAAAATACTCCCCGGTTCTATCGGAAAATGTTCAACAACTGCCATTCAGCTTAAAGTCGATGAAGACGGTGAGCTTCTGATTAAAGGTGATTGTCTCTTCAGCGGGTACTGGAACAATCCTAAAGCAACAAAAGATGCTTTTACAGAGGATGGGTATTATAAAAGCGGAGACATCGTTGAAGTTCTTGCGGATAATTATATCAGGATAGTAGATCGTAAAAAGGGACTCATGGTTCTTGACACAGGCAAGAATGTACCGTCTCAAAGAATTGAAAGCCTCTTTTCTCTCAGCAGGTTTATTGAGATGGTTGTTCCAATCGGGAGTGAGCGGAAATATGTGTCAGCAATAGTAGTTCCGAATTTTGATGCATGCATTGAGTATTTTGAAGAGAAGGGGATACCCTTTGATAAATCAGCAGTTGAGTATGATCATAATTTAGCCTCTGTCCCCGTATGTATAAAAGTCGGTACGGACTTCGTTGAAAATGAGGAGTTCAAAAAACTGATTGAGCAGGAGGTTCAGGCTGTTAATAAGGAGCTTGAATCTTACGAGCAGATTAAAAAGTACTATGTTGTGGATTATAAATTTACTGAAGTCTCCGGCGAACTGACTCCTACTCTTAAAGTTAAGCGCAGGATCGTAATGGATAAGTTTAAAAAGGAGATTGACGGGCTATACAAATAAACTGTTTCTATATGCAATAAAAAAAGGCTGCGTATCTGCAGCCTTTTTTTATTTAGTTATAATAATGCTTATTTAACGGAAACCCTGAGTGCGTCAACACTTACTTTATAATTGCCCGCCACTGTTACATAGCCTTTATGCCTGTCAGACATATCGGTTATTTTTGACATGAACCAGGAATCATAAGTCTCAGATTTTTCTTCAGGCCCTAAATATACCCCACTGTCATTACTGTGTGCTTCACATGCAAAAATAATTTTACCGATTTTAAGGTCTGCACTGGTTGCAATCCGGGTTGAATAAAAGTACTTTGTCCATGCCTCTTCACCATCAGAAACGTACATGAACTTGCCTTCATTTTTGGTCGCTTTGCTTGCAGGGGTTACTACTTTTGCTACACGAACTTTAATCCATCCCCGCTTATAGGCCTCTGTGGCAATCAGTATATAATCATCTTCAAAAAAGTGCGCATCTCCTGAACCTCTACCGAAAAATCCCCCTTTATTTGAACTTTTAGAAGATGAGTCGGTAGCCGAATCTTTTGCAGTGTTTATTGCTGTGTCAAGCATCTGGTTTTTGAGCATCTCTTTTGTGTCAGCGCCGCATGAAAATATTAATGCGCAGAATATTAATAGTGAAATTATTCTCACGATTGAACGTATCACTTTTTTAGACCTCCGGATCTTTAAAATAATTATTTAGTTGTATGCATATTATTGTATGAAAATTGAAGGCGCAATCATTTTTTTAAAAAATTACTGATAGAGCGGGGGACTGATTGATAAAAAAAAGAGCAATTGATAAATTGCTCTTTTTGCTTCTTAGCGGAGGAGGGACTCGAACCCCCCACACCACGGATATGAGCCGTGTGCTCTAACCTACTGAGCTACTCCGCCATATTTTTATTAGCGCGGACAGGATTTGAACCTGTGACCTTTGGGTTATGAGCCCAACGAGCTGCCAGCTGCTCCACCGCGCGATCTGAAAGCAACCTAAAGAAATGAGGGGTATGTGTCAACATATTTTAATAATAAATTTAAATTAAACCGAAAATAATTTGACCGCGCATAAAAAGTGTACATGAATGATCTATTGTCCCTCAATACGGGCAGTTCTTTAAGTTTCTGTATTATCCGCCGGAGGTTATATGAAAAATCCGTTAAGTATATTCAGAAACGGCAAAGTGGGGTTGGCACTTGGCAGCGGAGGAGCAAAGGGGCTTTCTCATATTGCTGTATTCGAGTACCTTGCCGGGCTTGGTATACCTGTTGATATAATTGCCGGTTCAAGCATAGGTGCAGTAGTTGGTGCTGTTTACTGCTGCGGCAAACTCGAAACATTCAGGCATGATATGCTTTCGTTTACTAAAAAAGAGCTTCTCTCTATGTTTGATCTTACCATGCCAAGATCCGGTCTTTTAAAAGGGAATGATTTTACTGAATTCATGAAGCGTTATATCCCCGCTGACGCGAGAATTGAAGATTTTAATATACCGCTTGCAATTGTCGCCACTGACTTTTATTCAGGGAAGGGGATTGTTTTCCGTAAGGGGAATGTTCTTGAAGCTCTGCGTGCAAGTGTATCCATACCTGGTGTATTTGTCCCGGTTGCCTATAACGATACATTTCTTGTAGATGGAGGTGTGGCTAATCCTCTCCCGGTTGATGTAGTGAAGCGTTCAGGTGCGGGTTTTATAATAGCTGTAAATCTTCATCCCGGGATCAAAACTTCACGTGTAAAAAGGTATGTTCAGTCAGGAGCGGAAAAAATCGGGATCAATGCTTTCTCTGAAGAACTTCCTGAAATTGATGACCGGAAAGGTGTGACAATTCCAGTTGAAAAGAAACAGAGCGGCTGGATGAAAAATCTTGAACAGTGGATTTCCGCAAGAAACGGGAAAACCGTATACCCGAGTATATTTGAAGTTTTAAGCCAGAGTATTGATATTATGGGATATGCCAATACAGTCAGCATGCTGAAACATTACAGACCCACGGTTCTTATTGAGCCGGATCTTCTGAATACGGGCACACTTGATTTTACAGATGCCTACAGGATAATAACCGAGGGATTCAGGGCATGTGCCGATAAAAAGAGTGAATTGAACAGAAAGATAAAATTCTGGATATGAAATAATACAGGTTATAAAATGCAGAAATTAAAACTTATTTTTATGAATCATTACTATCTCCTTACCGCAATAATGATGTTTCTTTCGTTTCCGAGTTATGATTTTATACTGCTGAAGTTTTTCCCGTTTTTTGCGTGGTTTTCACTTGTACCTCTTTTTATGTTCAATAGCGGAAGAAGTATGAGGGATGTTTTCTTCTATTCTTTTATTGCCGGACTTGCAGGTAATTTTCTTGCATACGGATGGATAGGTAATTTTGGTGCAAAAGTACCGGGCGGATATGCGGTAATTCTTTTTTTCCTTATCCCCAGTCTTACGGCATTTTTTGTTTTAAAAATAGTTTTCGCTGAGATGCTGTCGCGCAGATTTCCTGCTGTAGATTTTCTTATATATCCTTCAATATGGATTATCGGTGATTTTGTACAGGCAACCGGGTTTCTCGCATTCCCCTGGACGTATATAGGTTATTCGCAGTACCCTTTCACACCGTTTATTCAGGCTGCTTCAGTTACCGGTATACTCGGTATAAATTTTATAATGATTATGTTTAACTATGTATTTGCAGTACGGCTGAAGTTTTTACTCGAGGGTGGGATCCGTTTGCGGGAATTATTTAACGGGAGGAGCGGGAAAGCTCTTGCCGCTGTTGTTATAGTATTTTTTCTGATTACTGCTGCCGGTTTTTACAGGATCTCCACTTTTGCCGGAGGAACAAATAAGGGGATGAGGTTCTCTGTTGTGCAGACATGTATTTCTCCATGGGATAACTGGACAGGGAACAGGTACAGTTACTTATCTGAACTTATGAAGTATACACGCGAGGCACTTCCGTCAAATCCTGATTTTGTAATATGGTCGGAGTCAGCCACGCTGGAAACTTTATCCTTCAGGGCTGCGAACAACGAAGATGATCTTTTCGACAGGCAGCTTCTGGATTTTGTCAGAGAGATCGGTGTACCGGTTCTAACCGGTGAGATCGGTGTGACGCTGAAGTCTGATGGCGGAAGGCTCAGGCTTTATCCGCAGAATAACGCTGTGCTGATACATGGTAACGGGAGTATCGCCCAGACCTACGCTAAAATTAATCTTGTTCCTTTCGGCGAATGGTTTCCGTATGAAAAATGGCTCACACCGGTAAAGCAGCTTGCAGCAAGTATGGGGGGATCGGATTTTGTGCCGGGGAAGAGGCCGGAGCTCTTTACTCTGGATGGATTTGATTTTGGCGCTCTTATATGTTATGAGGGTATCTTCTTCAGGCTCTGCCGTGATTATAAAAGGATGGGAGCTGATTTTCTGATAAATATAACTAATGACGGCTGGACAGATACTTATAACGGACATTTTCAGCATTTCTCAGCCTCAATTTTCAGGGCAGTGGAAAACGGCCTCTGGCTGATAAGAGCAGGGAATACCGGGGCAAGTGCCATTATTGATCCTGCAGGAAGGGTTACTGCATCCATGCCTATATTGAAAAAGGGCTCATTTTCCGGTGATATAGATGTTTCATTAAACCGTGCAACAGTTTATGAGAAAGCGGGGGATGTTATTCTGTATATAGCCTCGCTGTTTATATCCGTAATTATAGTGATTTCATTTTTAAGAAGGCGCTCTGAAGGGGGAGATGCGTAAGTAGACGTTCTTCCGGGGGTTAAATATTTGAGTATACTTTCCCCATCCTAAATAAAAGGCTTTACAAAAAAGAAGGTCATATATATTTTCTGCAAACATATTGTCAATCTTTTCACAGAAAAACTCCGGCATCAGCAGGGGTTAATTTCTGAATAACGACAACAGGAAGACGGTATTATTAGTTTTCATAATGCATCACAGGCGGTGTTTCCCTGTGTCCTGTTACAGTATTTATGCGCTGCGGATAGATTGAATCAATCATATTATTCGGAAGATATTTTCAGGAGGTTCTTAAATGTTAAAGGAGTATAAGGCTGACCAGATCAGGAATGTTGCTATAATCGGACATGGAGGAACAGGAAAATCAACACTGCTGGAGGCCATGTTGTTTGTCGGGGGAAAGATCGACAAAATGGGGAGCGCTGACAGCGGGACTCTTGTATCAGATTTTGATGATGATGAAAAATCAAAGAAAATATCAATTAAAAGCTCAATGGGCTTTGTTGAGTTCGAAGATGTTAAGATAAATATTATAGACACTCCGGGAACCGCAGATTTCGTCGGTGAAACAAGGGCCGCTCTTCAGGCCTGCGAAACAGCAATACTCGTTGTTGACTCGGTTGACGGTGTTCAAATAGAAACAGAGAAAGCATGGAGATATCTTTCTGAGAATAATATCCCCCGCATTATCTTTGTAAATAAGATGGAGAAAGAGAGAGCCAGTTACGAGAATGTAATTGAAAATATAAAGAGTTCGCTTGGCGGCAGTGTTGCTTCACTTTGTGTACCGGATGGAGAAGGGGAGACTTTTAAGGGTGTCATGGATACAATTGAAATGAAGCTGTACACTCCAAAGGGTGACGGCAAGGATGTCACTGTTTTAGAGATCCCCGCAGAGCATAAAGAACTGATGGAACTTGAAAAAACAGCACTTGCTGAACTTGCTGCTGAATCAACTGATGAGCTTATCGAAAAGTTCTTAGGCGGTGAAGAGCTTACGGTGGATGAGATTAGAGGCGGTCTTAAAATTCAGCTGAAGGCTGCTAAACTGATCCCGGTAATCTGCGGTTCATCACAGAAAGTGATAGGTATTAAAAATCTTATAAGAACAATAAAGAATTTTGCTCCTGCCCCTGAGACAGGAAAAGTTTATAAAGGCTGTGACCAGGTTCATCCGGAAAAAGAGATTGAAGTTAAACTTGGTGATTCCGGTACAATGGCAGCGGTTGTCTGGAAAACTGCCATTGACCAGTATGCCGGGAGATTTAACTACGTTAAAGTAATCTCCGGTCAGCTTAATCCTGAAACAGAGCTGCTGAATGCAACAAAGAACACAAAAGAACGTGCTACAAAGCTTTGTGCAATGATAGGGAACAAGCAGAATGAAATGCCGAAGATATGTGCAGGGGATATTGGTGTACTTGTCAAACTTGATAGAACTGTAACACTGGATACAATAACGGATCCTAAAGCTCCGGTTGTCCTTCCGATAATAAAGCTTCCACAGCCGGTTTTCTCTTTTGCTATTGAAGCTGCAAAACGCGGTGAGGAGGATAAAATCGGGCAGTTCCTGAACAAGGCTGCTGAGGAGAATCCTACAATAAAATATGGTTTCACCCCGTCTACCGGCGAAACTGTTCTTTCCGGTATGGGTGATATGCAGCTGAATCTGATCCTGAATAATCTGAAAGAAAAACTGAAGCTTGATGTTGTAACACGTATTCCAAGGGTAGCATACAGGGAGACTATTACAAAGAAAGCAGAAGCCCAGTATAAACATAAAAAACAGTCAGGCGGTCATGGCCAGTATGGTGAAGTTCATATCCGTGTCAAACCTCTTGAAAGAGGGAAAGGTTTTGAATTCGTTGACAGCATTGTCGGCGGTGTTGTTCCAAAGCAGTATATCCCCGGTGTTGAGAAGGGTTTAAGGGAGGGGCTTGATGAGGGCGTTCTCGCCAAGTTTCCTGTTGTTGACGTATGGGTGGAACTGTTCTATGGTTCATATCATGATGTTGACTCTTCAGAGATGGCATTTAAGATTGCCGCAAGAAACGCATTTAAAAACGCCATGGAAGCGGCCGGCCCGCAGCTGCTTGAGCCTATTATGAATGTCAGAATTTTTGCGGATAAAGAATTCATGGGTGATATTATGAGCGATATCACAAGCAGAAGAGGGCGTGTTCTTGGTATGGATAGTGATGAAGGTTCAAGCGGAATCCAGGTTGTCAGAGCAACTGTTCCTGAAGCGGAAATGCTTAGATACAGTACAGACCTCCGTGCGATGACAAGCGGCAAGGCCACTTTTGAAATGGAATTCTCTCATTATGATCCGATTTCCGGAAGAGAAGCTGACAAGATTATAGAAGAGAGAAAGAAACTTCTTGAGGAAGAGGCAAATAAATAATCCTCTTTATACAATAATTTTAATTCACAGAAAAAGGCAATTTTGTGTAAAAGCAGGATTGCTTTTTTTTATTGTAACGGCTTGACATTTTTGAAAGTAACATTTTTAAAATGATGTGTCTTAATAAATAAATTATTAGCCGATTCCCGCACCTCTACATCGATTCCTCCCGCACCCCCGGAGGGGGCAAAGAAAGGAATTCGGGAATTTATTAAAAAATGCAAAGCCCCGCAACGGATTAATTGATGAGCCTGTTGACGCGGAATGCAGTGGGAATGAATAACTGAGTATATTTAGCAGAAATACTGGAATAAATTACGTGAGAGACAGATACAGCATAAACCTTTCCCTCTTTGTATTGATATCGTTTTTTCTGCATGCGGTATTGATCACTGCTTTTATACTTCCGGATTCTGATGGGATATTCAGGATTTTCAATAATCCTTCGAAGAATAAAAAAACCATTGGCGGAAGGGACATTATTGTCAATATAAACCAGGATGACATCCGTGATATAAAGAATAGCACTCTTCTTTCTGACAGGGATTCCTCTGCAAAGGGTTATATAACCAAAGAGCAGGGGGACAGGTGGCTGAATAACTCCCTGGAGTTTAAAATGAAGAGCGGGGCAGGCGGGGGAGATGGCCGTGTGGCAACTTCCGGCTCCGGGGAGAAGATAAAATCTTCAGAGAATGGTGATGTCACTGTAAAGTATGGTACTACGGGAACAGGCAGCAGCGGCGGCTCAGGAAACAATGGTAATGCTGCTAATATGGCTATCCCTGACAAAAACAGCATCACTATGAAAAATGCTATCTTCTATTCCAACAGCGGAATGTTCTCTTTCAATACCGCCAAATTTAAAAACTTCACTTATTTTAAAAGTATGAAAGACAGGATAGCTTCAAACTGGTATCCGCCGCTTCTTGCCAATGCTGCCCTTGGCGGATTTGCACCTGGGAGCATGAGAATTATGGCAATCCCTAATCAGAAGGTAAAAATCTGTTTTATCATGAACAGGGAGGGGGATATAGTCCGGGTGGAACTGGTCGATTCCATGGGGAATCAGCCGCTTGATGACTCATGCATGGATGCCATAAGGATGTCCAGAAGTTTCGGGAAAGTCCCCGATGATATAAAGGGGGAGTTTATAATGATCCCCTTTATATTCGGTTACTATGCCAACTGATTAGAATATTTTTATGTCCTTCAGAGAAAGGTTTTCAAGAACCTTGTTTCTTCCGGTATTGAGCTTTTCTATAATAGTCCCAAGATTTCCTTTTGCAACAATTTTCCTGAATGGACCGGGGATTGTAACCTGAGCTTCATTAACCAGATTAAAAAGATCCTGCAGTTTAATGTTTGAAGAGGATTTTGCAGGCATCAATGGTCCCTTCTGGTCTCTTATAAGAATATCGTTTTCGATAAACAGCTTGATAAAATAATCGAGGTCAACTGAGTTGTGCCCCAATCTTTTAAGAAGATCCGAGTAAGATGTACCCCCCTTCCCGGACTCAAAATTTGTATATATATAGTTAAGAGCTGCTATGCCGTAAAAAATATTTACTTTTCTATCTTCTTCAAATGTATTTTTTAAATTCGTATAGGTCTGCGGGTGCATAAGTGTGTATGATACCTCCGCTCCATAGAGGATAATAAGGCATGAAGCGTATATCATAAGGAGGAATATCGGTATTGATGCCAGGGCTCCATATATGGCAAAAGTACCGGTGGCAAATGCTTTCACATATACGATAAAAATCAGGATAAACATAACCCATACCGCACCTGTGAAGGCCGCACCAATTGATGCGTATTTAAAAGGAACCTTGGTATTCGGAGTAGTTGCATAAGCGAAAAGAAATAGAAGCCAGATGAAAATGAAAGGGGCAAGAAAATTGATAATCATGGCTATAATACTCTTACCCGATTTGCCGCTCCAGGATTTTCCTTTATTATCAGACTTCTGAATTGTGCCCCCGTTACCTATGGCCCAGAGGGTGCTGCCGGAGTACATTAATCTGTTGATTTTGAATGCGGGCAGTGAGTCGCTTTTCCATGTTCTCCCCCCGTTTGTTGTCTGGATATACGTCCCGTTCTCCCCGCCTATGAATCCTTCATCCTTATTTATAAATATCACAGAATAATAGTTGTACTCTTTAAATCTGTTCTGTTTCCATGTCAGACCGCCGTCTGTACTATGCAGAAGAACTCCGTCATTACCTGCAATCCAGATCTCATTTTTGTCTATATATTCAACAGAGTTGAGATCCGCATGTTTATTTTTTCTTTTGGATTCTTCTATGGTTACGAGATTCCAGTTCAGTCCTGAATCTTCCGTGACATATATCCTCCCTTTTGTACCGGTTGCAATACCTTTATTCTCAAAAAATTTAACAGTTTTAAAATTTATCGTAACGTCTTTTGTATCAATGACGCTCCATTCTCTTCCGCCGTTGTCAGTAGCAAGAAGTATGCCTCCGTCAGCAGCTATGAATCCTCTTCTTTCATCCAGCATATGTATGTCATTAAATTTGAAGTCTCCCCATTTGGAAATAAACCAGTTTTTACCTTTGTTTCTTGTGCGGAGAATAATACCATTGTTTGAAATAATCCATCCTTTATCATCAATAAACTGAATATCAGTGAAGTTTTCTTTCATAAGCGAAATATCATCAATCCGGAAATCATGCTCTGAAAATGTATTGTCAGAAAATTTATAGGAATATATTCTCTGATTTTCGTAATCAAAGTCACCCATATCTTCTTTTGTAAAACGTATCCTGTTTGAAGAGCTTTGTTTGATAGTGCCTTTACTCCCCACGAGCCATATCGTTTCACCTTCAACAAATGCGGCGTTGAAGTTGGCGGATGAGAATATATCTGTCACTTTAGTTGCAACGGTCATACCTGTGATGAGCATTACAGGACCCAGTGTAAGGGCTGCCCAATAGTAGATTATTTTCTGGAAAAGGGACCGCCCCTGTTTTACTTTCCATATATGGTTCAGAGATTTTTCAAGTGATCGCAATGTTGCTGTTGCGGTGAAAAGTACAAATATGGCACCTATACCACCGATTTTACCCGCGTTATCAATAAGTCCGGATACAGCCTCAAAGACAGGATCTATATTGAGCTTGATGCTGTGCTCCACCATGAACAGGGATATCTGTCTGAAGAGATCCTCTTTTTTATTATCAACTCCTGAAAAGATAGAGAAAAAAGTTAAGAATACCGTGAGAAGGGGGATAAGCGATGTAACTGCCGCATAAGCTATTGCCGATGCCTTGGTAAGACAGTCGTCAGCAATAAACTTTCTGGTGGCAACGATAAAAACTTTAACAGCATTTATCAGCCTGTTATAGATCTCTTTTTCAAAATAATATCCTTCATAAATATTTTTCACAATTTCCATTATTTTTGAGGGGAGTGAATTCATGTTCTTCTTCAATAGATCTATCTTTTTTTTAAAAAAAGGCATGCGGGTTCTCCTTCATGTGGACTTGATAATAAGTAAGTGGTATTTTTATGCTATGTCAAGTATAAATATTTGTATTGCTCAGGCCTGGATTGAACAAATATGTTTTATCCGGCGGCATATTATTACAATATTGTATCTTCATTAGTCTGATTTTATTTTTTTCGTCATAATTCAGAGCCTTCCTGAAATAATAAAAGCCTCATGATCCGCTCATAACTTATGTAAAACCCGGTAATTGTTAAGCTCAGGTTAAATAAAGCCCTCGTTATAGATGCCAGGGTCCCTCCCTGAAAAACTGGCACGTTATATGCATATATAGATTTACGTATAACAGAACAATGGAGGTTTATATGCGATCATTTAAAGGATTGCTCACATTACTATTTATAGTCTTTTTATCGATAAAAGGACTCATGGCTGAGGAAGCGGCTGCCGCAGTATCAAAGGGGGATCTCGATGCAATTACAGCTAATCTGAATATTGTATGGACACTTGTTGCGGCAATCCTTGTTTTCTGGATGCAGGCAGGTTTTGCAATGGTTGAAACAGGTTTCACCAGATCAAAAAACTCGGTAAATATTCTTATGAAAAATCTTATGGATTTTTCGATTGGTTCAATTGCGTTTTATACTGTGGGTTTCGGCCTTATGTTCGGTGCGAGTAAAACCGGAATAATCGGAACAGACCTTTTCTTTATGAAAGGTATTGTCGGCGCAGGTGACGGAACTGAATGGGGATGGACATTCATGATATTCCAGACCGTTTTTGCGGCCACAGCTGCAACAATTGTTTCAGGAGCAATGGCTGAGCGAACAAAGTTTTCAGCTTATCTTGTATACTGTGTGATGATTTGCCTTTTTGTGTATCCTGTTTTCGGGAAGTGGGCATGGGGTTCATTGTTCAGCAGTGAAGGAACCGGATGGCTGCAGAATCTATCAACCGGGGCTTTTGTGGATTTTGCGGGATCAACTGTGGTTCATTCAATCGGGGGATGGCTTGCTCTTGCCGGAGCAATAGTTGTCGGACCAAGGCTTGGTAAATACGCTCCTGATGGAACACCTAAAGCTATTCCGGGGCACAATATAACACTTGCGGCACTGGGTGTCTTTATTCTCTGGATGGGGTGGTTCGGCTTCAATCCCGGCTCAACAACAATAGGAAATGGAGAGATCGGACGTGTAGCAATGACAACAAATCTTTCAGCAGTTGCAGGAGCAATTTGCGCAATGGGTACAGCATGGGTTCTCTTTAAGAAGCCGGATGCTTCAATGGCATTAAACGGGGCACTTGCAGGGCTTGTTGGTATTACTGCGGGCTGTTATACTGTCACTCCGGGCGGTGCCCTTGCAATAGGTACAGTTTCGGGTGTTCTGGTTGTATTCAGTGTTATACTCATCGATAAATTTCTTAAAATTGATGATCCGGTCGGCGCAGTGAGTGTTCATGGGGTCTGCGGATTATGGGGGACACTGGCATGCGGGCTTTTCAATGCAGAGAAGGTCCTGGGGAAAGCAAACGTAAGTACAGGGCTTTTTTACGGCGGCGGAGTAAACCAGCTTATCAGCCAGTTAATCGGTGCAGGAGCCGCTTTTATCTGGGCATTCGGGATAGGCCTTATTCTTTTTAAACTGATAGATGTTGTTATAGGAATCAGGGTAAGTAAGGAAGAGGAGCTGAGAGGACTTGATATAGATGAACACGGTATGGAAGCTTACCATGGTTTCCAGATCTTCACCAACCAGTAAGTGAAGGAGGATTATAATGAAACTTATAACAGCATATATTAAACCGGAAAAACTTAATGATGTAAAACAGGCACTATTTGAAGCTGACGTGAAGAAGATGTCAATAACAAACTCTCTAGGGTGCGGGCAGCAGGGAGGTTACCATGAAACCTACAGGGGTGTTGATATGGAGGTTAATCTTCTGAAAAAGGTAAGGCTTGAAATAGCAGTTAATGATGATTTTGTTGAAACAACAATTAAAGCAATTATTAAAGGCGCCAAAACCGGAGTAATTGGTGATGGAAAGATATTTGTAACAAATCTGGAGAGATGTATCAGAATAAGAACTGAAGAGGAGGGTAATGAAGCTATAGGCTGAGAATTGTATACTATTTTAATAGATTTTAAAAGGGGGGGCTTCCCGGCCCTCCCTAAAATTACAAAAATGTTAAATTCTTCTCAAAGTAAGCTCTCTTTAAAAAAAATATTAGGTATAAAAACCGCGAAGTAGTTCATTAAGACAGACGAGGATATTTAAATGGATTACAGCGGAAACAGGGAAAGCGGTCTACTCGAAGCAATTGGAAGAGAATTCATCAGCAGTAACAAGGATATTAATGTGCTGCTGAATAATGTCTTTAATATTATTGTTTCATACTACAGTATTGAGCGTGGCATGATCAGTATCTATCATAAAGACGCGGATGAGATATCTGTTGATATACATTATGGCTATACCGGAGAGGAGGTTGAACGGGGTGTTTACCGCCCGGGAGAGGGTATAATCGGAACTGTTGTGCAGACCGGAACACCTATAGTAATACCTGACATAAGGAATGAACCGCGATTTCTCAACCGCACGGGTGCTAACAGAAATATATTTACTCATAGAATATCTTTTATCTGTATACCTATAATTATTGATAATAATGTTATCGGAGCTATATCGGTTGATATTATTAATAATTCCGGCCGTGATGTGGCAGAGGAGTTTCACATGCTCACCACTATTTCAATCATGATATCTCAGGCTGTAAACAGCAGGATGGAGATCCTTGCACGGGAAAAACGGTTGAAACTTGAAAATGAAGAACTACGCCGGAAGGTTGAAGCCGGCAACCTGCCGGTAAAAATAATAGGGAAGTCCCGCGAAATACGGGATCTGTATGAGAAAATCCTCCTTGTCGCCGGCACTGATTCTACAGTTCTGATTTCCGGAGAGAGTGGAACAGGGAAAGAGCTTATTGCAGATGCTATTTACGAAAACAGTAAAAGGGCAGGACGGCCATATGTAAAAGTTAATATTGCTTCTCTTCCCAAGACGCTTATTGAATCGGAACTGTTCGGTTATGAAAAGGGTGCTTTTACAGGTGCGGATAAAACCCGTAAAGGGCGTTTTGAAATGGCTGAAGGTGGGACAATTTTTATAGATGAAATAGGGGATCTGGATCTTCATCTCCAGGTGCATCTGCTTCGGGTGCTTCAGAACAGAACTATCGAAAGGATCGGGGGTAGTGAAACAATACCGATTGATGTAAGGGTAATTGCAGCAACACATCATGATCTTGAGAAAAGAATTTCCGAGGGCAGTTTCAGGAGCGACCTTTTCTACAGGCTTAATGTATTCCCTCTTCTTTCCCCTCCACTCAGAGAACGTAAGGCTGATATTATGCTTTTGGCAGATCATTTTCTTGAGTTTTATGCTTCAAGAATGGGTAAAGATATTAAGAGGATCAGCACTGATGCCATTGATCTTCTTGTGAGCTATCACTGGCCCGGAAATGTGAGAGAACTTGAAAACTGCATAGAGAGAAGTGTTATTCTTTGCATAGAGGATACAATACGCAGTTTTCATCTGCCCCCTTCGCTTCAGAAAGCAGGGAACATCGGGAGCATAGGGACTCTCGAAGAGCGGACTGAACAGTTTGAGAGAGAGATTATTATCGACAGCATGAAGGTATCGAAAGGTAATATCTCCCGTTCGGCAATGGAGCTTGGTACAACAAAAAGGATTCTCGGTTATAAAATGGCTAAATACGGTATTGATTACAGGCTTTTCAGGAATGGTGATGAAGTATAAATCGGCACAATAATAATGGTATTAATGCAGGAAGATGCGGAGACTATTCCTGCATTATCGGCCTGAGAACAGCCAGTTCCATAAATTTACCGATTTTTTTATCCTGTTCCATTATATGCTTAGTCAGCCACTGGTAAAGAAAATCAAGGAATTCTTCTGTATTTGCTCTGCCTTCGGCAAATTCAAGTTTAAAGTTCTGGACCTGCTCCTTAAGGTTGTCGTGTAAAGCTTTATGCTGCTCAAATCGCGGGTATGAGACATTAAACATGTAATCCTCTTCCTCCTGAAAATGATACCCGGTATAATCTATGAGGCTGCTGAGTGCTGAAGCAATTTTATCTTTATCTGTTCCGTTATTTATGTAATTATGCAGGTCATTTACAAGGAGAAAAAGTTTTTTATGCTGCTCATCAATCATCTCCACTCCTATGCTGAACTTGTCACTCCATGAAATAATTGTCATTTTATTGTACCGTTTTTTAATAAATTTATAATCAGGATTCCGCGATAAAGCAGAATTTAATTTCAGGGCCCGATAGAAAGAGCCCTGGAATATTTTAGATCAGTTGTTTTTCAGGTTAGAAGTAATACCAGATAGTTTCGTAGTCTGATGCAGATTCGCCGATTGACTCAAGCCTTTTCAGGTAGTCAAGAACAGGTACGTCAGTTCCTACATAGGTTTTCTGATCTGCGATTTTTTTCTCCCATGGGTGGAATTCATATACCCGTGATCCATCTTTTTTAATTGAGATAAAATCCCGGTGCTGCCATGCGTTAAGATTATTTTTTCCAAGACCCGGTACATTGTACACAGGCTCATCTGTTCTCGAGAGGCCCGGCATCAGCCTGGATTCCTCTTTCTGTTCCTGAAGGAGGCGGGCTATAGGTACGCGGTAATCGGCTGTTTCTAGCTTTCCTTTGGGATAGAAAGAGTAGTAAGGGTCAACCCCGCAGAGCCTGATTAAGTTGCGCAGCCGCACTGCTTCAAAACGGCGTGAGATAAAAAAAGTGAAAACCATCTGGTTATATACGGATATACCTCTGTTTTTAATTTTCTCTATTGCTTTAACGAAATCGGGAGTTACTTCGTAGGGGTGCTGAATATGAGTCATCAGAGCAATCTCTTTTTTGCCCGGCACCCTGTATGAACCGAGAATATCACAAAGCTCATCGGTAAATCTCATAGGGAGAGTCACCGGTGTCCTTGAGCCGAACCTGATTCGCTCCACATGTCCGATACGTGAAAGGTTTTTAAGTAATTCTTTAATCCGCGCATCAGACATTACAAAGGGGTCTCCCCCTGTAATGAGAACTTCTGTTATAGATTTATGCTTATCGATCCATTCTATTGCCGCATTTAAATCTTTGTCGTCAGCCATGGCTCCATCTTCCAGGGGGCCCTTTATCTCCCAGTTTCTCTGGCAGTAAACGCATATTTGCGGGCATGAGTTATACGGTTTAAGAATAACAATTCCCGGATAACGCCTTGTTATAAGATTTATGGGAGATGTGTCATGTTCAAGCATGAAATCATTAATGAAATCATCACGACCGCTCCCCTGAAAGGAGTTTATATAGCTTTGCGGAAAAAGGACCTGCGCTCTGACAGATCTATCCTCTCCGTAACCCGGTTCGAAAAATAATGATGCATAATAAGGAGTTACTCCGAAAGGAATTCCTAATTCGTTAGCTTTTTTAATATGTTCGACTTCTTCATTTGAAAGGTCTGCATATCCGCTGAGAGTTTTTTCATCTCTTGCTATGTGCTGCAGCTGCCAGTGCCAGTTATTCCAGTTGGATTCATCAGCACCGGTAAAAGAGAGAATTTTTTTTGTGTTTTCTTTTCTTTTCTCTATTATCTCTTCATCAAGGCCGGATCTGAATTTTAACATTTTTTTTTCAAGATATTCATGAATCATATCAAGTTCGTTTGAGCGTACCTCCGCCGCATCCCGGCCTTTCAGATTAGTTGTATCAGCAAATATAAATTCGGTCTTTTCATGAAGACGGAATTTGCCTTCAATGCCTGTTACAAGATGGTATACCTCGCCCCAGAAGTCCTCAGAAAGCGCAGGATCCGGTTTTCCATTCGCAGCATTAATAAGCTCTTTTAATACACTGAACCCGGCAAGATTTTCACTGCGGGGATGAAGTATGCCTCTCCAGGCCCGGGCACAGTCACGGATAATAACAAGATCGAGATCGTGTATCTCTTTGTCTTTCTCGGAATATGTAAAGAATTGCCTGTGGTTTATATGATGCAGCAGGTCAATTCTGATATCTTCAATATCCCTGCCTGATTTCAGAATGTTGTTCCATTCTTCAGAAATCGCAAGAAACAGTTCAGGTGTGTATTTTATTTTCATATCTTTTACTCCGGTTTTTATTTTATCCATCATCCTGTTTACTCTTTAAATTGCCAGGTATGCGGCATGCTCAAGAGTAGTTACTGATGTTCTGAAGGTTTCCCATTCTTTTATTTTAAGTGAAAGATAACTATTGAATAATCTATCTCCAAGAAGATTTAATAGAAAGGAACTTTTTTCCGCCTCCGCAAGCGCCTCATACATGCTTCTGGGGAGGAGGTCGATATTCGTAATCTGCAATTGATTAATTTTTTTATATACACTGCCCACATCCGGTTCACCGGGTTCAATCTTTTCCCTGATACCCTGGAGGCCCATTGCAATAAATACGGCCATTTGAAGATAGACATTCCCTGAGGGATCCGGGCTCCTCAACTCAAGTCTTGTAGCTGACGGATTTGAGGCATATGGTACACGGATCATTGAGCTCCTGTTGCGTACGCCCCATCCCCGCGCAATTGGCGCTTCCCGTTCAAGTGTATAGGCTTTATATGAATTATAAGTTGACGCCATTATTATTGAAGTTTCACGGGCATATTTCAGTATCCCACCTATAAAGTATTTTGAAAGAATACTTAATCCGTAGTTGTCTGATTCATTATAAAAAAGGTTATTCCCTTCCATATCCTGCATCGAAAGATGCATATGGAATGCGCTTCTGTTGTGATCGTTGAACGGCTTGGGCATAAAAGTCACATAGTAGCCGAAACTCGACGCGACTTTTCTCGCTACGTGCATAAAAAGCAGAGTCTGATCTGCCGCTTCTACGGGTGATGTGCATTCGAAGTTTATTTCATGCTGGGAGGGGGTAACCTCATGATGATCTTTTTCAAAAGGTATTCCGCATTTATGAAGTATTTCAACAATGCTTTCTCTTACTATATCCCCTTTGTCGTAAGGATCAGAATAGAAATAACCTGCTCTGTCTGTATGTTTTGCCTCATTGAATTCGTCCCCTTTTAAAAGAAAAAATTCATATTCAGGTCCCATGAGAAATCTGAATCCGAATTCTTTTTCCGCGTTTTCAATAACATTAACAAGAATAGCTCTCGGATCTGAAGATGAAGATACACCTTTTTCTTTGTCAATCCTACCGATAAAGAAACCGAGTTTTTTATCGCTGAAATCAACAATCCTCAGACTGTCGAGAACGGGAAATAACAGTCTGTCGCTGTCATCAACGGTTGTTATTCCGTCAATTGAACTGCCGTCGAATCCTATCCCTGATTCTGTAATTTTTTCGATGTTGTCCGGGTTAATGGCAAGGCCTCTTGTTCTGCCGTTCAGGTCTGTAAAAAAAATCTTGGTTGAGTCAACCTGGGAGAGCAGGGCTCTTATTTTTTCCACTATATCCCCTCCTGTATGTTTTTTATTTCCGCTGCTGCTTTTGCCGGATTAACCGGATTTGCCGTAGACAGATTATTTTAATAGTGATTATTTGGCAGCGGATGGAACCTGTTTTTTGTAACAGGTGTCACCGTGTTTAAACGGCGGGTATTAGTAATGCGTACTGTCTGGACAATTTCTTTTAATAATATAAAAATATTGATAAAAAAAGTGCATTGCAACCTTTTTTTTATTTTTTTACCCTTTTGTTTTAATCTATTATAAGAATAAGCTTTTTTATTGACAAATAAAGTTAAACAGAAAGTGTTAGTTAAATTAAAAATAAAGGATGTGATGTTCGAATGACAAGTCCTCTTGAAGTTGAAGTAAACGGCGATATCGAGAAAGCGTTTAAGAATCTGAAGAAGAAGATGGCTTTTGAGGGTATCTTTAAAGAGCTTAAAAGAAGAAGATACTACGAGAAACCAAGCGAAGAGAAAAAACGTAAAAAAGAAGAAGCTGAGAGACGCAGAATCAAGAAGATGAGGCGTATGCAGGTTCAGAGTTCCCGATCAAAGAAGTCTGGCGGCCGTGCAGCTGCAAAGGAGTAGGTTTTTCAACCTGCGCTTGTCAAAGAAGGCTGTTCTTTACGGGGCAGCCTTTTTTATTTATGCTTTATATATGTTTAGTCTTTTTTACCCCCGCATCGAAAAAATCTTGCTAAAAAGCCGTCTGTTTAATTAACATCATAATATTACAGGAGGATCTTATGACAGCAGGAGCGCTTATATTCCTCGGTTTCGCAATAATTGCGGCATCGTTTATTCTTGTATCAGTGAAAATACTTCAGGTCCGCCCGGACTTTGTGAAGAAAGTATTGAAGTATGCTTTGATTTTTATCTTCGCAATTGTATTCAGTATAATTGCGGCAACCATAGGATTCCGTATAGATGACAGGCACAGCAGAAGTTATTCGGCAAACCTGAAGTCTGTGCAGGAGATATGGGGTGGTAATATCACACAGCGTCTTCCTGAGTTGACATATAAAGTCCGTGGTTTTGCGGAATATGAAAATAAGAAGACCGGGGAAATCGAAAAAATCCCTGCTGATATTGAAAAAAATATGGGTATTGCGGATCAGAAAATCTCTGCCCTGATAAAATCCAATATAAGGCAGAAGGGGCTGCTGAAATATCCCGGGTACAGTTTATCATTTCATGGCAGATATTTAATAAAGAATCTCAATAATACAAATGAAAATCTTTTTTTTAAATTCCGTCTTCCTGAAGGAGCGGGGAACATTACAGATCTGAAAGTACTCTTTGAGGGGAAAGCCTACACTGCTGATCCTGATTTTTCTGATGGTATCGAATGGAGGGGCTCTCTCCGGAACGGTGAAACAAAAAAAATCGAGATCAGTTATAATGCACAGGGGACCGGATTATTTGACTACGCAATGGGTAACCGGAAATCTGAAATTAAAAATCTCGAAGTTGAGATTGTCACAGATTTCGCAGAGTGCGATATCCCTAACGGTGCAATGATCCCCGCATCTCAGGGCGGAGATAATGAAATGACAAAGTATACATGGAAAGCGTCTAATATTGTCACCGGCCAGAATATATCACTTAAATTTACAATTCCCGGAAATTACGGGGAACTGGTTTCTAAATTGTTTTACTATGCGCCCATCGCGATTTTCCTGTTCACGGGATTTATCCTGATATTCTGTACTGCCGGTGGAATTGCTCTTCATCCTATGCATTATCTCTTCATGATTACAGGATATTTTATATTCTATCTCCTGGGCTCATATATGGTAAGCTATATCCCCATAATTACTGCTGTTGCAGTTTCGCTTGCTGTATCAACAGGGATTGTGGTTTACTACGCGTACCTGATTAAGAAGGGGAGTGAACTGGTGCTGATTACTCTCTATTCTTCGGTTTTATTTCAGTGGGTGTTCTCCATTGCCTTCTTTATACCGGAGCATACAGGCTTCATCATAACAATCGCAAGTATTGTTGCATTTGTCTTCCTGATGAAGAGAACTGCCGCAATAGACTGGGAGAATAAATGGTAGGGAGAGAGCCGTCGCTCTTCAGTCAGGGAGAGTCTATTACCCCTCTTGCTGAGAGGTGCAGGCCCGCGTCAATTGATGATTACATCGGGCAGGAGCATATAACAGGTAAGGGGAGGATTATCCGCAGCGCCATTGACTCAGGGAAAGCATTCTCTATGATACTATGGGGAGACCCAGGCACAGGGAAGACCACTCTTGCAGGGATTATTGCTGAGGCCTGCGGCATGGAGTGGCATTACCTCAGCGCAGTATCCTCCGGAGTAGCTGACGTGCGGAAAGTCATCGCGGAGGGGGAGAGGAACAGGCGCGCGGGGAGACAGACCCTCCTCTTTCTCGACGAGATTCACAGGTTCAACAAGGCACAGCAGGACGCGGTGCTTGGCGCTGTTGAGTCCGGTGATATGGTGCTTATCGGCGCCACGACAGAGAACCCTTCATTCAGTGTAATATCTCCGCTCCTTTCCCGTGCCCGCGTAATTAAGCTGAAAAAACTCACTGATGATGATCTCTCCCGGATCCTTGAAAATGCACTCAAAAACGACAGAATTCTGAAGGATGGAGATATCCGTTTTGAGGATGGAGTAAAGGAGAACCTTGTTAAGCTCGGGAACGGTGATGCCCGCAGGATGCTTAATGTGCTTGAAGTTTCATTCATGCTTTCAGGTGACGGTCTTATCACCGCGGAACGCGTGAAAGAGGCCTTTGAAAACACGATGATCTACTACGACAGGAAAGGGGACAGGCACTATGATACAATCTCCGCTTTCATCAAATCGATGCGGGGCTCTGATCCCGATGCCGCAGTTTACTATCTGGCAAAGATGATTCTTGCAGGTGAGGACCCGGAGTTTATAGCGCGCAGGATGGTGATTCTGGCGTCGGAGGATATAGGTAACGCGTCACCTGCGGCTCTTAATCTTGCGGTATCAACACTAATGGCTGTAAAGAATATAGGTATGCCGGAGTCGGAGATCATTTTGTCGCAGTGCGCCGTGTTTCTCGCATCAGCTCCGAAGAGCAACGCATCATACATGGCGATAAACCAGGCCAAGGCTGCGGTACAATCCGGTGATTACGAAGTGCCTATGCATATACGGAATGCCCCCACAAGCCTTATGAAGAGTATGGGGTACCATAAAGGGTATAAATATCCGCACGATTTTGAAGAGAATTTTGTGAAAGAGGATTATCTCCCGGGAGAGATCAAAAGCTCCAGGTTTTACAATCCTACTGAAAACGGCGGGGAGAAAGCTATCCGTGACAGGCTTGTTCGGCTCTGGCCTGAGAAATATAAGTGAAATAAACAAAAGGGTTCATGCTTGCCAAATAACTTTATTCTGATTTTATTATGTGCGGGTGAATGTTATGAATTATCAGGATATAATACAGGGTATTGCCACGAGGCTTTCTTCGATTAATCCTTATAAGGCCATTATCTTCGGCTCTTATGCCTATGGTGAGCCGTCACTGGATAGTGATATTGATATAATAGTAGTACTGAATAAAAAAGGTTTCCCTGCTGATTATAATGAAATGATGGAGAATCACCGTACAGTCAGAAAATTGCTTCGTGATATTAATAGAGAGACGGCTTTGGATATTATTGTGTATACAATCGATGAATGGGAATCTTTCATAAAGACAGGTAGTTATTTTTCACGGGTAGTTCTTGAAAAAGGAAAGGCTATAGCATGAAAGAAAGAGTTCGGGAATGGCTCGATTATGCGAAGATGGATCTCCTGTCTGCATGTAAACTATCTGAAGATGAAAACTTAACTTCATCAACTGCATTTCATTCTCATCAATGTTGTGAAAAATCATTCAAAGCTTTAATTGAATATACAGAAAAAACTGTACCTAAAATTCATGATCTTGTAAAGCTTTATCATGATGTTAAAAAATATATCGATTTCGCCTCTTGTTTGCTCGAACGTGTATCAGTTCTGGCTGGTCAATAAACAATATCCATTCGTTTTATAAAAACGTATTTGCAGACCAGTCAGGATATATCTCTAATCCATAAACTTTAACTATTCTTAAAAAACACTTGATCACATAAAACCCCCCGCATAATTGGATTAAT
>ERZ795048.435-NODE-435-length-44229-cov-13.228981_pt1 | contig 44229 bp, 36 predicted proteins | sample MGYA00375132_ERZ795048 | MGnify/ENA primary metagenome ERZ795048 (study PRJEB30177, sample SAMN05720225) | activated sludge metagenome | isolation source: Anaerobic digester | place: Hong Kong | collected 2014-12-17 ...
GGAACACCTTTGCGGTCTTTGCGCCTTGGCGGTGAAGCACTGACACCATGCATTCCTACCGACTCACCCACCTGAAGGAACTGGAGAGCGAGAGCATCTTCATCCTGCGCGAGGTGGCCGCCCAGTTCGACAACCCGGCCCTGCTGTTCAGCGGCGGCAAGGACTCGATCGTGTGCTTCCACCTGGCCCGCAAGGCCTTCCACCCGGCCCGGGTGCCCTTCCCCCTGGTGCACATCGACACCGGCCACAACTTCCCGGAGACGATCGAATTCCGCGATGCGCTCGTGGCGAAGTACGGTGTGAAGCTGATCGTGGGCTCGGTGCAGGAGAGCATCGACCAGGGCAAGGTGCAGGAGGAGACCGGCTACCACGCCAGCCGCAACAAGCTGCAGACCGTGACCCTGCTGGACACCATCGAGGGCCACAAGATCGACTGCGCCATCGGCGGCGGCCGGCGCGATGAGGAGAAGGCCCGGGCCAAGGAACGCGTCTTCAGCCACCGCGACGAGTTCGGCCAATGGGACCCGAAGAACCAGCGGCCCGAGCTGTGGAACCTGTACAACGGACGGAAGCGTCCCGGCGAGCACTTCCGCGCCTTCCCGATCAGCAACTGGACGGAGATGGACGTGTGGCAGTACATCCTGCACGAGGGCATCGACATCCCCAGCATCTATTTCAGCCACGAGCGGCCCTGCTTCCTGCGTGATGGCGTCTGGTACGCGCACTCGGAGTTCATGCGCCTGAAGCCGGAGGAGAGCGTGGTGGAGAAACGGATCCGCTTCCGCACCATCGGCGACATGACCTGCACCGGCGCGGTGGAATCGCCCGCCAGCGACCTGGCCATGATCATCGAGGAGGTGGCCAGCAGCCGGGTGACCGAGCGTGGTAGCCGCATTGACGACAAGCGGAGCGAGGCTGCCATGGAAGACCGGAAAAAAGAAGGATACTTCTGATCGGGCGATCAGATGATCAGAAAATCAGATGATCGGAAGATGAAACAGGATCCAAGTACGGGCGGACGATCGTCCGCCCCAACAGGCTACCTCGACATGGACCTGCTGCGCTTCACCACCGCCGGCAGTGTCGATGACGGCAAGAGCACCCTCATCGGCCGCCTGCTCTATGACAGCAAGGCCATCTTCGAGGACCAGTTGGAGGCCGTGGAGAAGGCCAGCTCCAAGCGAGGGACGGGCGAGGTGGACCTGAGCCTGCTGACGGACGGCCTGCGCGCCGAGCGCGAGCAGGGCATCACCATCGACGTGGCCTACCGCTACTTCGCCACGCCGAAGCGGAAGTTCATCATCGCCGACACGCCGGGGCACATCCAGTACACCCGGAACATGGTGACCGGCGCCAGCACGGCCAACCTGGCCATCATCCTCGTGGACGCACGCAAGGGCATCCAGGAGCAGACCAACCGGCACGCCTTCATCGCTTCCCTGCTGGGCATCCCCCACGTGGTGTTCTGCGTGAACAAGATGGACCTGGTGGACTACGACGAGGCCGTGTTCGAGCGGATCAAGAGCGAGCTGGAGGACTTCAGCAGCAAGCTGGACGTGCAGGACGTGCGCTTCATCCCCATCAGTGCCCTGAAGGGCGACATGGTGGTGGAGCGGGGCACGAACATGGGCTGGTACCAAGGGCCCACCCTGATGTACATGCTGGAGAACATCCACATCGCGGGCGACATCAACCACATCGACCGGCGCTTCCCTGTGCAATACGTGGTGCGCCCGCAGGACGACCGTTTCCACGACTACCGGGGCTATGCGGGCCGGATCGCCGGCGGGGTGTTCCGCGTGGGCGACGAGGTGCAGGTGCTGCCCAGCGGCTTCAGCAGCCGGATCAAAAGCATCGACACGCTGGAGGGTCCGATCGAGGAGGCCTACGCGCCCATGAGCGTGACGATGACCCTGGAGGACGAGATCGACATCAGCCGGGGCGACATGCTCGTGAGCCCGAACAACCTGCCCGAGACCACGCAGGACGTGGAGGTGATGCTCTGCTGGTTCAACGAGCGGCCGCTGGTGCCCAATGGCAAGTACGCCCTGAAGCACACCAGCCGCGATGCACGCTGCATGGTGAAGGAGGTGAAGTACAAGATGGACATCAACACCCTGCACAAGGTGGAGGGCGACAAGGCCATCGGCATGAACGACATCGGCCGCGTGAGCCTGCGCACCACGGTGCCCCTGAACCTGGACCCCTATGGCAGGAACCGGTCCACCGGCAGCCTGATCCTCGTGGACGAGGGCACCAACGAGACCATGGCCGCCGGCATGGTGGTCTGACCGCGTTCCGGCCACGAAAGAAGAAGGCCCGCCGATGGCGGGCCTTTCCATTGTCCGTTGGTCGGATCCTACTTCAGCGTGAAGCGGATCGGGAGGTTGTACTGCACCTTCACCGCCTTGCCCCGCTGCTTGCCGGGCTTCCAGGGCGGCATGGCCTTCACCACGCGGATGGCCTCCTCGTCACAGCCGCCACCGATGCCACGCAGCACCTTGGCGTCCTTCACCTTGCCGTCCTTGTCCACCACGAAGGTGACGTACACCACCCCGCTGATGCCCGCGTCGGCGGCCATCTGGGGGTACTTGATGCTCTTGCCGAGGTACTTGAAGAGCTCCTCCTCCCCGCCGGGGAAGCTGGGCATCTCCTCCACGATGGTGAAGATCTGCTCCTCGACCACCTCCTCCTCGGGCTCCTCGATGATCTCGACCTCGAAGTCCTCCTCCACCTCGGTGTCCTCGATCTCCACCTCCTCGATGTCCTCATCGTCCTCCACGATCTCCAGCACGGTGGTGGGGGCCGGGGGCGGCGGCGGGGGTGGGGGCGGTGTGGCGCTGGGCGGGATCACCTCCTCCTCGAGGAACTCCAGGTCCAGCGTGGCCATCTCGCTGTCCGTCTTGTCGAACACGGTCCACTCCAGGGCCACCAGGGTGATGGCCACGGCGGTGAGCAGGCCGAGCAGCATGAAACTGCCTTTGCGCCGTTCGATGTCGGCTTCAGGGTTCTTCCGGGCTTCCATGTCGGTGTCAGGTGTTGGTCCTCGGGGTACTGTACACGCAAGGACCGTACCGGTTCAAAGTTAGGGATCCGGGGCTTGGCCGCATCAGGTCCACGAGCGCATCTCCCGGCGCAGGTATACGAGTCCGACCAGGGTCCCGGCCGTGTTGGCGGCGGCGTCCAGCGCATCGGCGGTGCGTCCCTGCATCATCAGGCCCTGCATCAGCTCCAGCGCCACCCCGTACAGGATGCAGACGATCGCGGCGGTCCATAGGCCCTGTGAACGGGCCCAGGCCGGTCCGTATTGCCGCTTCAGCCCCAGCACGAGCAGCACCATCAGCACGGCGAACAGTCCCGCATGCACCCACTTGTCCAACGAGAGCAGGTCGGCCCACCGCCATTGCGGCAGGTCCTGACCGGGCATCAGGCACAGCGCCAGGATCAGCAGGGCCCAGAGCAGGGCCAGGCGCAGGTGCCGGAACAGCATGGGGTCAGCCCACCAGCTCGGCGTACTGGGCGGCGGAGAGCAGCTCCTCCACCTGGGCGGGGTCGCTCAGCTTGATGCGCACCATCCAGCCATTGCCGTAAGGGTCGCTGTTCACGGCGGCGGGGTCGTCGGTCAGGGCCGGGTTCACGGCGCTCACCGTACCCGAAAGGGGCATGAAGAGGTCGCTCACCGTCTTCACCGCCTCCACGGTGCCGAACACCTCCTCGCGGGCCAGCTCCTCGCCCTCGGTGCCGATGTCCACGAACACGATGTCGCCCAGTTCGCCCTGCGCGAAGTCGGTGATGCCCACCACGGCCTCGTCCCCTTCGATGCGGACCCACTCGTGATCCTTGGTGTAGCGCAGTTCCTCGGGCGTGTTCATGGTCTGTGGTCCGTTTGGGATGTGCGGCCAAAAATAGCCGTTCCCGTCACTGGGTGAGCGTGAAGCGGATGCTGATGCCGGCGTTGGTGTTCGCGGACGGGAAGGAGGTGCTGATCACCGGGTTGTTCATCACCCTTTCGTAGAAGGCCCGCACGTTCAGCCGCTGGTTGATCACGTAGTCGGCCGAGGTCTTGATCGAGATGATGTTCTGGCCCGCGGTCACCTGGTTCTGGTTCTCCTCCATGCGGCGGATCACCGTGGCGTTGTCCCGCAGGGAAAGGTCCAGCCGCAGGTTCATGTCGCTCTTGGGCCGCGTGCCCCCGAAGGCCAGCGGGAACTTGACGTTCTTGAAGCGGTAGCCCGTGCCCACCACGAACTCCTTGCCACGCACCTCGGTCACCTGCAGGTTGCTGAGGCTGAGGGACAGGTTGCGGTCGCGGTTGTACTCGAACTTCAGCAACAGGCTGTTCTGCAGCGTGGCGTCGAAGTTGATGAAGGGTCGCATGACCTCCGAGATGGTGGCGGTCATGATCTGCCGTTGGGGAATGAAGTTGCCGATGGCGTCCAGCGCCTCGCCGTCCTGGGTGTACAGCAGGTTGGTCTGGTAGCTGCCGATGCTGAAGGTGGACCGGTAGCTGTGGTTGATGGTGAAGGTGCGGAACAGCTTGCTGAAGGGCGCCAGCCGGGAAAGCCCGTCGTAGGTGATGTCCCAGTTGGGCAGCGGGAAGATGCTGAAGGGGTCCAGCTTGACGCTCTGGGCGCTTTGCCCGGTGTAGGCGGCGATGAAGCTGGGGATCACCACGTCCTGCTGGGTGCGTCCGTAGCCCTGATAGAACCCCGTGGTGTCCACCACCTCGGTGATGCCCCGCGCACCCGCCAGGCGTCCGGAGATCACCTGCCGGTCGTCCAGCAACTGTTCGAACACCGGGTTCACGAAGTTGTCGTCGTCGGTGCTGAAGGTGGTGGCCCAGGTGATGATGCTGACGCTGAAGTTCCCGAACTCCTGCGGGCTTTCGTTCACATAGGCATTGATCGTGTCCGCCCGATAGCGGAAGAAGGAGCTGCTGTTCCGCGATTCGGTCCGGTTGGCCAGCAGTTCGATGCGCATGCTCTGGAAGGGCTCCAGCGTCAGGCGGGCGTTGATGTTCTCCGTGCGCGTGTTGGTGTACGGGGTGAAGATGGACGAACTGCGGACCAGCCAGTCGTTGTCGGCCGCGGTGCGGGCGAAGTCCCTGACCAGGTCCCCGCTCAGGTTGTGGTTCTGCTGTCCGAGCACGAACCCGAGGCCGGGAGCCACGAAGTTGGGCGACATCCCGAAGGCGTTCGTGGCCTCCCCGTAGCCCGGCAACAGGATCCCCGAGTTCTGGCTGTAGGTGAAGGTCCCGTTGCGGATGGTCATGATCAACCGGGCCAGTCCCTCCAGCACGTCCACCTTGCCCTTCTCCTTGTCCTCGTCCTTCTTGTCCGCCTGCTCGGTCTGGCCCCTGGAGGAGGTGCGGGACGTGCGTCCGCGTGAACCACCGCGGCCCCTGCCCTTGTCGTTGATCTTCTTCAGGTACTTCGACTTGTTGTACAGGTTCACGAAGTTCAACTGACCGTTCAGGGCGATGTTCTGGGAGTTCTGGATGGTGGCACCCAGCGAGTCCTGCTGGAAGGGCGCACGGTCCCACTGATAGCCCGCCGTGTAGGTGGTGTTGGCGGTGATCCAGTCGGTGAGCGGGAACTTGTCCAGCGGCAGCTGGTAGGTCAGGTTGATCGTGTGGTTGTATCCCGTGACCTCGCCCCAGTTGCGGATGCTGGTGAGCACGCTGTCCTTCCAGGCCTCGTAGGTGTCGCGGTACTTGGGGTTCACGATGCCGGGCGTCTCCCCGATCACCGCGTTGTTGTTGGCGTTGAAGTCGAGCTTCAGGCTCTTGGTGATCTCGTACCGGAAGCCGTACTGGCTGTTCCAGTTGAAGGTCTTGTTGTAGGTGGGCCGCTGGGGCAGGGTCTCGATGTCCGGGTTCGGCCGGATCAGCCGCTCCAGGTAGGTGCGGTCCACCGAGGTGCGCAGGTTCAACTGCTTCAGGCCCAGGTAGAAGTTGAACTCCTTGATCAGCTTCAACCAGCTGCTGTTGCTGATGAAGCCGATGTTCTCGAAGGGCTTCACCAGCTTGGGCTTGGGCGCGTGGTTGTAGGTGATGGAGCCCCGGTAGCTGCGTTCGTTCTCGTAGGCGGTGTTGATGTCGTGGAACTCGCGGTCGCTGTAGGCATATGAAACGGCGAAGTTCTCCACGTCCCACAGGTGTTCCTTCCCGGACCCGCCCCCGGTGCGTTCCTTGCGCACGTTGGTGAAGTTGATGCTCCGTCTTCGCGTGTAGGTCTGCGATCGTTTCAGCCGTTCCTTCCGCTCTTCGGGGGTGAGCGTCCGCGTCGCATCGTCCCACTCGATGTCCGGGCTCAGCGGGTCGAACTGCGGATTGCTGACCTCCTCCGAGAAGCCCACGTACATGGGGATGCGCACGCCGCTCTCCTCCGGCAGGAACTTGCCCAGTTCCAGGTTGCTGGAGATGTCCACCCCGTACTTGGTCTCCCGCTGCCGTTCGCTCACCCGCTTGTCGATGCTGCCCCAGAACGGAGTGCTGTAGTTCCCCGCGATGCTCAGGGTGCCCAGGTCGGCCAGGGTCGTGTTCACCCGGGCGATCGCCGCCCATCCCCCCCGCTGGTCGAAGTCGGTCAACCGCAGTTCGTTCACCCACACCTCCGCGCACTGGGGCTGCCCGTCGTCGGTGCTCCACGGATTGGCCTCGGGCCCGTCCTGCTTGGGGTTCCGGATGCCGATCATGATGGTGGACATCTGGGCCAGGTTCGGGCTGCCCTTCACGAAGATCCGCCGGTCGCCATCGAACTGCATGTACCGCTCGTTGCGCGGTATCCCGGACTGGTCCCTGCTGATCTTCACGTCATTGAGCTTGGCGAACTCGATGATCATGTTGTTCGTCTCCGGCCAGACGTTGTAGGGGTCGTTGTTGTTCAGGGCGCTGGGCACCACGGGCACCTCGTACTCGTAATAGTTCTGGTCCAGGTCGTTGCCCAGGCGCACGAACACGCTGATGTCACCGTACTCGAGCGGGTCGTTGGGGTCGGCCCCCTCCGCATGGATGAACATCCGCATCTTCTTGTAGCTGCGGATGTCGAAGTTCACGTTGCGGAAGCTGGCGCGGGCGTCCCCGTCGCGCAGGTTGCAGGTCAGCAGCTGCAGCGATTGCTCGTTCAGGTTCCGCAGGTTGGCACTGGCCACGTCGATCTCCTGGTTGATGCCCGGCGGCAGCACGTAGTTGATCGGGGTCCGGTTGCCGTTCTCCTCGATGTTCACCGCGGCGGTCTCGTAGGTGGTGGCGTCCGGGTCGCCCCCGATCACCTCGCCGGGCGTCTCCAGGCTGAAGTTGTACTTCCGCCATTCCCCACGCACGAACTCCAGCCGGGCGAAACGCAGCACCACCGGTTGCTGCCAGTCCTTCAGGTACATGCGCATGAAGCGGATGGAACGGAAGTCCTGGATGCCGTTCACCACCTTGTCCGGCAGCCGTACGGGCACCTTGAACTGGTACCAGTACACCTGCTTGGGGCCCTCGGGCGTGTTGGCCGTGGCCAGGATCCGGTCGGTGATGAAGTTCTGCCCCACCACCATGTCCTGGGGCTTCAGGTCGATCTTGTACTCGAAGTAGCTCTCGCTCTCACCCAGGTTCTGGTCCTGGTTGATGTCCTCGGTGGTTGGAAGCGTGTTGGCCTGCGTGGGATAGTCCTCCGGCGAGTCCTCGTCCGTGATCGAGTTCCCCTCCAGGCCATTGAAGAGCTTGTAGCGCTCCAGGATGTCCAGGTTCAAGGCGTCGTAGTCGCTGCCCCGGAAGAAGTGGTAGTTGTCCGCCGAGGGATCGCTCTGCCACACGGCACGCGCTCCGGGGTCCAGGTTGTCCAGGTAGTCGCTGAAGAAGGCCTGCTCAGTGCGGCCCTCGATGTCCGGCTGCTGGTCGCTCAGCCCGTCCATGCCCACGTCCTGGAACCGGTTGCTGTTGTCGTCCGTGATGGCAAAGGCGTTCACCACGCTCTGGGTGGTGGGCACCACCCCCCAGACGGTCTCGTCGGTGGTGGCGGCCTGGTCGTCCAGGTTCTTCGGCAGGCCGTTCTCGAAGGCCTTCCGGCTGTCCCTGAGCACATCCTCGCTGATGTTCCCCAGATCGATGTACAGCTCGCCCCCAGTGGTGTTGTCCGAATCCACGTTGCTGGCCGGCTGCCCCTGGCTGTTGCTCACGGCGGGGTCGAAGGGGTCCATCATCCAGAACTGGATCACCTCGATGTTGCTCGCCTCGAAATCGGTGGTGTTGATCCGGCGGGTGATCCCGGCCCAGTTGTCCTGGGGAACGGGCAGGGTACCGTCGCTGTCCAGGGTCGTGGTGTAGTTGTAGGGTCCCCGCTCCGAAGGGTAGTAGGCCAGGTCCAGCACCGGGATGTTCGCCGGCGTGCCGGTGGGCAGCTGCCGGTTGGGGAACACTTCCTGTTCCAGCACCTCGCGCATGCGGTTGTCGCTCTGCATGGCGCCGGTGATGTTGGACGGCGTCAGGTTGTTGTTGCGGAAGAACAACGGGTCGATCACGTACCACGCCAGCCTGGCGCGTCGGAAGCCCGTTCTCAGGTCGTTCACCAGATCGCCCTCGGGGAACAGGTCGGGCTGCCCCTGCGGCGTGGCCGCCAGGTTCCAAAGGCTCTGGGTGCGCAGGTCGATCACGCTCACGCTGCCCTCGAAGTCGTCGATGTAGCTCGTTCCGGTCTGCCCGATGGCCCTGCTATGGCCGGGGATCAGGTAGGCCGCCTCGGCGCTCGCGGTCACCGTGCTCAGTTCCTTGGTGGCATAGAACGGCAGCTTGTCCACCAGGTCGGTGATCAACTGCGACTCGGACCGCCAGTTCGCGTCCACGCCCACCACGGTGTTGGCGATGGGTTCGTCCCCCACGTTCACCTTCTGGGTCAGCGGGCGCTCGTACAGGTTCATCACCGTGCCCCCCAGCGTCAGGTCCTTGTTCACCCGGTAATCGAAGCGGGCACCGGCCAGCGTCTTGGTCTGGATGCTGAACAGCGAGTTGCTCTCCAAGCTGATGTTCACCGGCGTGCCGCTCTCCAGGATGCCTTGGTTCAGGATCCGCACGCGGCCCAGGTTGTAATCCACCGTGTAGTCCTGGTTCTCCACCAACCGCACGCCACCGGCGGTGACCACCACCGAGCCCTGGGGGATGTTCACCGCGTTCAGCGAGATCACATCACTGCTCGCGCTCCGGTAGCTGCCGCGCAGCTTGAAGCGGTTCAGTTCGGGTTGGTTCCTGGCCGCTGTCTTGGTGCTGTCGTACAGCGCCTGGTACACGATGGTCTCACGCACCTGCGGCGGTTGCACCGGGTTGTTGGGGTCGGGACCGATCAGCTGCTGGTCCAGGTAACTGCCGAAGGGTTCCAGCACCGGGAAGAAGACCCGGCCGTTCTGCGACTGGATGGTACCCCCGATGGTCGCCGCCTGATCGATGAAGTCGAACCAACCGTCCGGGTTCGGCGCGTTGTTCGGGTCCAGCCGGTCCAGGCCCAGCGATTGCACCAGCGGCTCCTGGTCCAGCGGCGCCCGGGGGATGTAGTTGATGTCCACCCCCGTGCTCGGGTTGTTGTACACCACGTCCAGCCGGAAGTCGTCGCGGTTCACCTGGAAGGCGCCCAGCGAGTACACGTTCTTCATCATCAGGTCCCACAAGGGGATCCGGGGGTCGGTGATCGTGGCCTTCAGCAGGCGCAGCATCAGCGCGTCCGGCGGTGTCACACCGTCCGTGCTGAACTCGCCGACCTGGTAGGTGACCCCCCGGTAGGTGTACTGGTAGGCCACCGCCAGCACTTCGTCGTTGTTCAGTGATTGGTTCAGCCCGATGAAGCCCAGCCGGTTGTTGAGCGTGTATTCGTTGGGCTGCAGCATGCGTGCGCTCTCGAGCTTCTCGTAGTGCCGCGCTGCCTGCAACCCCAGGGACTGGAGCGCGGAGGAGGAGTTGACGAAGCTCCGGATGCCCGTGTTGGTGGAAACCTGCTGATACAAGGTGTTCGCATCGTTGGAAGCGAACTGGCCGGGCGCCCCGTTGATCGGGGATCCGATCAACTCCGGGCTCACGTGCTCGATGCTCTCACCCAGGTCGGTGAAGCCGATGATGTTCCGGTTCTGCTGGAAATCGAAGCGTGTGTTCGTCACCCAGACCTCCACGCGGGTGATCTGCACCTCGCTGTTCACCGTGGGCAGGGTGCGCAGGGCGTCCTCGTATTGTTCCCGGAAGAAGTAGCTCAGGAAGTAGTACTTGTTCGCCTCGTAGTCGTCCGCCTTGATGTCGAAGGTGTTGGTCTGCGCGCCTCCGCTCACCTGCACGTTGCGCCGCTGGCCCTTCTCCTGGCTGAAGATCGCCGTGGCGGTGAGCCGGCCGAAGCGCAGTTCGGTCTTGAGGCCGAAGAGGCTCTGGCTGCCCTGGATCAGTGTACCGTTCAAGGGCAGGCTCACGTTGCCGGCCTCGATCTTCTGGATGATCTCGTCCTCGTACCCGGTGTAGTCCAGCTTCACCTGGTTCTCGAAGTCGAAGGTGGCCTCGGTGTTGTAGTTGGTGTTGATCTTGAGCTTCTCCCCGATGTTGCCCACCAGGTTCAGCTGGATCCGCTGGTCGAAGTTGAAGGTGGTGATCCGCCGCTGGTCCACCGGGATCCGCGGGTTGTCGGTGCGCGAGGTGTTGATCCCGAAGATGACCTCGGCCGACCCCTGTGGACGGATGTTGATCGTGTTCCCGCCGAAGATCCGGTCGAAGGCCTCGCCCCGCACCTTGATCTCGGGGATCAGCCCCTTCATGCCAGCCTCGGAATCCTCCTCCACACGCTCCAGCCAGTAGGTCTCCATGGCCCGTTCCAGATCGTACTGGAGGTACTCGTCCAGGGTCATGGACATCGGCGGGCGGTAATCGAAGCTGCCGCCCACGCTGCTGTTCAGGATGTACTGGCCCGTGTTGGGGTCGTAGATCCACTCGTTCGAGATGTTGTTCGGGTCCTGGAGGTCGATACCCCCGGTGGGCTGACCGGCGGCGGGCGGGTCCTGGATCGGCCAGATCAGATCGACTTCGGGGCTGTCCACCTGCAGCACGAGGTTCCCGAACAAGTGGGCGTCGGCCTCCGTTACACCCAGGAGCAGGAGCGCAAGGAGGGCCGCCCACCGCACGAGCAGGAACACAGGAAGCTTGGCGGAACGCTCCGTCATGGCACGCACGCTATGTCTCGCTCACAGGTTCTTCAGGGTCAGCCTGATCAGTTCTTCCAGTCCAGGAGGTTCCGCCTTCCTTTCGTTGAGGATCGCTTGCAGGGCCCGCTCGGCCTTGACACGGTCAAGACCCAGCGAGATCAGTGCGGATAACGCCTCCGACTTCAGCGTATTGCCTCCCGTGGCACTTCCACCGGCGGATGCGTCCAACGGCTCCTCCCCCAGGCGTCCACCGAGCTCCTGCACGATGCGCTGGGCCAGCTTCGGACCGATGCCCTTGATCCCCTTCAACAGGGCCACGTCCCCGGCCAGGATCGCGGAACGGACCTCGTCCGGCTTCCGCGCGCTCAGGATGGCCAGGCCCAGGGTGCTGCTCACACCCTGCACATCGATCAGCTGCCGGAACAGGTGCCGTTCGGCCTCGGTGGCGAAGCCGTACAGGCGGTGCTCGCTCTGCCCGGACCGCACGTCCACGCTCACGGTGTAATGGACCTGGACCAGGCACGGACCCTTGGGCGGCAGGGCCTCCGCCGTGTGTTCGGAGACCTGCACCAGGTAGCCCACTCCGTGGCACTCGACCACGATGTGGCCGGGCGACCGACGGATCAGTTCACCACGGAGGGATTCGATCATGCCAACAACGCCGGGAGTGGCCCCGGGCGCGGAAAAGGGCGGTAAAAGTAGCTATCCGGACCGCACCGGAACAGGGGTTCCCTCAGGGCGTGCCCGCCCCCTCCTCCGGCAATGCGGGCGGCTCGATCCGATCGGGCACGATGTAGCAGCCCGGATGGTCGGCCCGAAGCGTGGACCTGAGCCTTTCGGCCTCCCGCCGGTCACGCAGGTCGCCCACCCGCACCCGGAAATTGGGGGCCAGGTAGGACAGGTAGGCCGGGGTGTCCGGATGTTTCCGCAGGAAGGCCGACCGCGCCTCCTGGGCCTCGGCCCGGTCCCCCAGGAAGATCTGCACCCGGTAGCCCTTCAACTCGTCCGGGCGTTCGGCATAATCCTTCATGAATCCCGTGATGCGCGGGTCCTCCTCCAGGATCACCTCACCGGGCTGCCGAAGCACCGGAGCCGCGCTGTCCATGGCGGTCACCGGAGCATCCTCCTTCACCCTTTCCACGGAGCCTTTGTAAGGCTGGAAGGTGCGCACGGGCCGCATGGTGCTGTCGGTCTGGGCACCGGCAGGACCGGTCAGCAGCCCGGCCAGGGTGACGAGTAGCGCACGTGCTTGCATCCGGAGGCCAAAGGTATGCCGACAGTTTTCTGACAGGTCCGTGACGATCCGCTGCTGACGGGGCATCGCGGACGAACTCCTATTTAGAACGATCCTAAATAAAGGCCCACCCTCCGCATCCTGTCCGCGGTCCCATGGCCGCTTGGCGCGGCCGTGTATTTTTGCGCCGGATCGAACGGAGGTGGTCCGTTCACAAATCGTCCGGAATGCCGCTGCCAGCAAGGTTCTCCAGAGTTTTCACCGGGCTCTTCCACGCAGTTCTCACCCTTCTTCTGATCGCTTCGCTCAGCGGCCTGCAGGCGCAGGACGTCGATCAGGCCCTGTACGATGCCGGCGAGAAGGTCTTCAAGGGCAACTGCGCCAGCTGTCACAAGCCGGATGCCAACATGACCGGCCCGGCCCTGAAAGGGGCCCGCGAGCGCTGGGACGGCAAGGGCGACATCTACGCCTGGATCCGCAACAGCCAGGAGTACCTGAAGACCGGCAACGAGTACGCCAACAAGCTGTTCGAGGAGTGGAACAAGAGCGTCATGACCCCCATGGCGCTCAGCGACGAGGAGATCGACGCGGTCCTCTACTACACGGACAACTATGCACCGCCCGCCCCCAAAGGAGGTGGCGATGTGGCCCAGGCACCGACCGGCCCCACCGATGCCGGCTCCCTGTGGCCCTGGATGCTGGTCCTGATCCTGCTCTTCGTGGTGGTGGCCCTCTCCCTCACCGGGGTGAAGAAGAGCCTGGCCAACGCCGTGCAGGAGGCCGAGGGCAGGGAACCCCTGCCGGACCGCACCTTCGTGCAGAGCGTCCAGGAGTGGGCCTGGAACAACAAGGGGCTCGCCACCGTGATCGGACTGGCGGTCACCGTCTGGGTGGTGCTGGCCCTCTGGAACTTCGCCTGGACCATCGGCGTGTACGGCGGGGATGAGGTGGCCCACTACCGGCCCGAGCAGCCCATCGCATTCAACCACACCCTGCATGCCGGCAGCGCCGGGGATGGCAACCTGGCGATCAACTGCCAGTACTGCCACAGCGGTGCCGAGAAGAGCAAGCACGCCGGCATCCCCAGCGCCAACGTGTGCATGAACTGCCACCAGGCCGTGAACCAGGGACGCACCGAGGCTGGCACTGCGGACATCCAGAAGATCTACGCGGCCGTGGGCTGGGACCCAGAGACCATGAAGTATACCGGTGAGCCCGAACCCATCCGCTGGGTGAAGGTGCACAACCTGCCGGACCACGTCTACTTCCCGCACGACGCCCACGTGGCCGTGGCCAAATTGGAATGTCAGGAGTGCCACGGGCCGATCGACAAGGAGATGACCGTCGCCGAACAGTGGGCGCCGCTCACCATGGGCTGGTGCATCGAGTGCCATGGTGACAAGGCGGTGAAGCTCGCCGGCACGGACAACGGATACTACGAGGAGATGCACCGGCGGCTGATCGAGAACGAGAAGCTGGGCCACCGCGAGCTGAAGAAGTGGCTGGAGGACGAGAAGGTCACCGTGAAGGAGCTTGGCGGCTGGGAATGCGCCAAGTGTCACTACTAAGAACTGCGCTGCGCGATGTCGAGCACGAAGCGATACTGGAAGGACCTGGCCGAACTGCACCAGGACCCCGAAGCCCTGGCGGGCCGCGAGAACGAGTTCCCCACGGACCTGCCGATCGATCAGGTGCTGGGCGACCCGAAGTTCAACGGCGCCACCACCGGCCGTCGTGACTTCCTGAAGTTCCTCGGGTTCAGCGTGTCGGCCGCCACCCTGGCCGCCTGCGAGACCCCCGTGGTCAAGAGCATCCCCTATGTGAACAAGCCCGAGGAGATCACCCCGGGCGTGGCCACGTGGTACGCCAGCACCTATTACGACGGCGACGACTACGCCAGCATCCTGGTGAAGACCCGCGAGGGCCGGCCCATCCACATCATGGGCAATCCCCGCCACGGCCTGAACAACGACGCCAAGGCCGGCAAGGGCGCCATCAACGCACGCATCAACAGCAGCGTGCTCGCCCTTTACGACAGCGAGCGCGTCAAGGGTCCCGTGATGCGCCACGAAGGTGGCTTCATGCCCCACAGCTGGGAGGAGGCCGACAAGGCCATCATGGGCAAGCTGGACGAGCTTTCGAAGGCCGGCAAGCGCATCGTGGTGCTCACCGGCACCGTCATCAGCCCGGCCACCCGCCAGGCCATCGACAAGCTGAAGAACCGCTTCGGTGGAAGCACCGTGGAGCAGGAGGACGGCCTGGAGGTTTCCATGGGCGGCCGCGTGGACCATGTGCAGTACGACACCATCAGCTATGCGGGCCTCACCCGGGCCAACAAGGCCTGCTTCGGCAAGGCCGTGATGCCCAGCTACGACCTGACCAAGGCCGATGTGCTCGTGAGCTTCGGGGCCGACTTCCTGAGCACCTGGGGCAACACCACCGAACACACCTGGCAGTACGCCCAGCGCCGCAAGCCCGAGGGCGGCCACATGAACCGCCACTGGCAGTTCGAGGCCCGCATGAGCCTGACCGGTGCCAACGCCGACGTGCGCGTGCCGACCCTGCCGAGCGCGCTTCCGAAAGCGATCATCGCGCTGCACGACCACCTGGCCAAGAAGGCCGGTGCTTCGACGGTGGGTGGCGCTTCCGCCGAAATGAGCGAGGCCACGGCCAAGGTGGCCGACGAGCTTTGGGCCGCCCGCGGCAAGAGCCTGGTGCTCGCCGGGGCCAATGACGAGAGCGTGCAGACCCTGGTGAACCACATCAACTGGATGCTGGGCAACTACGGGCAGTCCATCGATATGGCCGGGCATTCCTGGATGAAGCAGGGCGACGATGCCGCCATGGACCGGCTGGTCCAGGACCTGAACGCCGGCAAGGTGGGGGCCATCCTGTTGCACGGGGTGAACCCGGTCTACAGCCTGCCCGACGGTGCCTCCTTCGCGGCTGGACTGGCCAAGGCCGACCTGTCGGTGAGCTTCAGCGGCCATGCCGACGAGACCGCCAGCCACTGCGCCTGGATCTGCCCGGACAACCACTACCTCGAGAGCTGGAACGACCTGATGCCGCGCGTGGGCCACTACGCCCTGGCGCAACCGGTGATCAGCCCCCTGTTCAACACCCGGCAATGGCAGGACAGTCTGCTGGCCTGGAGCGGTGCGGACATGGGCTACCACCAGCTGATCAAAAGCACCTGGGAGGCGGCCATGACCAACTACGGCAGCATGACCTCCTTCGAGAACGCCTGGAACAAGGCCGTTCACGACGGGGTCTTCCACGCGTATGATGCCGAGGCCGTGGAACTGACCTTCATGGGTGACCTGTCCGGCGCTGCCAAGCAGGCGGCCCTGATGCCGGGTCAAGGCACCTTCGAGGTGGAACTGTACACCTCTCCCGCCCTGGGCAACGGCCTGCACGCCAACAACCCCTGGCTGCAGGAAATGCCCGACCCGCTCACCAAGGTCACCTGGGACAACTACGTGTGCATGGCCCCCTCCGACATGGAGCAGCTGGGACTTCAGACCTACCTGGGCCAGGAAAGCCCGGCCAGCCTGGTGACCCTTTCCGTGGGTGACCGCACGCTGGAACTGCCCGCCGTGCCCCTGCCCGGCCAGAAGCCCGGCTCGGTGAGCGTGGCGCTCGGCTATGGCCGCGGTGCGAACGGCGAGCGCGTGGGACGTGCCGCCTGCCTGAGCGACGACGACGGGAACCCCGTGCCGGTGGGCCGCAACGCCTACCCGATGACCCGCATGAGCGGCAGCGCCGTGTCCTACGTGACCGCCGGTGAACTGACCGCCACCGGAGGCACCTACCCGATCGGCATCACCCAGACCCACCTCACCGACATGGACCGCCACAGCGTGGTGAAGGAGGTGGACCTGAAGACCTTCCTCACCGCCGACAAGGAGGTGTACAACCACCCGCATGAGCTGGCGGTGCACGAGGACGTGAACGGCGACGGGGTGGTCGATGCCCGTGACAAGAAGAGCGTGCTGGAGTTCGACCTCTGGAACGCGCATGCCGTGGAAGGAGTCGGTCACCGCTGGGGCATGAGCATCGACCTCAACAGCTGCATCGGCTGCGGGGCCTGCATCACCGCCTGCAACAGCGAGAACAACATCCCGGTGGTGGGCAAGGACGAGGTGCGCCGCAGCCGGGAGATGCACTGGATGCGCATCGACCGCTACTACAGCTCCGACATGACCAAGGAGCGGGCCCAGGAGGAAGGCCTCGGGAAGATCGGCATGTACCTGGACATGGAGGTGCCGAGCGAGAAGCCCTCCGTGGTGTTCATGCCGGTGATGTGCCAGCATTGCAACCACGCCCCCTGCGAGACCGTGTGTCCGGTGGCCGCCACCACGCACAGCAACGAGGGTCTCAACCAGATGACCTACAACCGGTGCATCGGCACGCGCTACTGCGCGAACAACTGCCCCTACAAGGTGCGCCGCTTCAACTGGTTCAACTACGTCACCGAAAAGTTCGGCGAGGTGAACCCCGCGTGGGACGAGGTGGGCCGCATGGTGCTGAACCCCGACGTGACCGTGCGCTCGCGCGGTGTGATCGAGAAGTGCAGCATGTGCGTGCAGCGCATCCAGGCCGGCAAGATCGCCGCCAAGAAGGACGGAAGCCCCGTGAAGGACGGGGACATCCAGACCGCCTGTTCCAGCGGCTGCCCCACCAGCGCCATCACCTTCGGCGACCTGAACGACGAAGGCAGCCTGGTGCGCCAACTGGCCACGAGCGACCGGGCCTACCACATGCTGGAGGAGGTGGGCGTGCAGCCCAACGTGAACTACCTGGTGAAGGTGCGCAACACCGAAGAAGCGGCCCACGGCCACCACGCCTGAACCTGACCGACGAGCAGCCATGCACAGCGAAGCAGCGATCCGCCAACCGCTCATCCTGGGTCACAAGACCTACCACGATATCACCAACGATATCGTGGCGCCCATCGAGAACAAGGCGCCGAAGGCCTGGTACGTGCTCATCACCATCTCGGCCCTGATCGCGGCCTACGGGGTGGGGTGCATCCTGTACCTGCTGGCCAAGGGCGTGGGCGTCTGGGGCCTCAACAAGACGGTGGACTGGGCCTGGGACATCACCAACTTCGTGTGGTGGGTCGGCATCGGCCACGCCGGCACCCTGATCAGCGCCGTGCTCCTGCTGTTCCGCCAGCGCTGGCGGATGGCCATCAACCGCTCGGCCGAGGCCATGACCATCTTCGCGGTGATCATGGCGGCCACCTTCCCCGGCATCCACATGGGCCGGATCTGGATGGCCTACTGGGTGTTCCCCCTGCCCAACCAGTTCGGCAGCCTCTGGGTGAACTTCAACAGCCCCCTGCTGTGGGACGTGTTCGCGATCAGCACCTACTTCTCGGTGTCGCTCGTGTTCTGGTACATCGGCCTGATCCCCGACTTCGCCACGATCCGCGACAAGGTGGCCAAGCCGGGCATGAAGAAGGTCTACGGCCTGCTCAGCTTCGGCTGGACGGGCAACGCCAAGGCCTGGACCCGCTTCGAGGAGGTGAGCCTGGTGCTCGCCGGCATCGCCACCCCGCTGGTGTTCTCGGTGCACTCGGTGGTGTCCTTCGACTTCGCCACCTCGGTGATCCCCGGCTGGCACACCACCATCTTCCCGCCCTACTTCGTGAGCGGTGCCGTGTTCAGCGGGTTCGCCATGGTGCAGACCCTGCTGCTGGTGATGCGCAAGGTGATGAAGCTCGAGAGCTACATCACCATCAAGCACATCGAGTACATGAACATCGTGATCATCGTGACCGGCTCCATCGTGGGCGTCGCGTACATCACCGAGCTGTTCATCAGCTGGTACAGCGGTGTGGAGTACGAGAGCTACGCCTTCATCAACCGCGCCACCGGCCCCTACTGGTGGGCCTACTGGAGCATGATGACCTGCAACGTCGTGAGCCCGCAGGTCTTCTGGTTCAAGAAGCTGCGCACCAACCTGGTCTTCACCTTCTTCATGAGCATCGTGGTGAACATCGGGATGTGGTTCGAGCGCTTCGTGATCATCGTGACCAGCCTGCATCGTGACTACCTGCCCAGCAGCTGGACCATGTTCCACCCCACCTGGGTGGACGTGGGGGTGTTCCTGGGCACCATCGGCATCTTCTTCACCCTGTACCTGCTGTTCGCCCGCTTCTTCCCGGTGCTCGCGCTCAACGAGCTGAAGTCCATCCTGAAGATCAGCGGCGAGAGCTACAAGCACGAACAGGCCTCACAACACCACTAAGGACCATGGCGAACAAGGTCATCTACGCCGTCTACGACGATCCCGAGGTGCTGAAGAGCGCCGCGCGCAAGCTGGTCTCCGGCGGTGTCCGCGTGCGGGACGTGTTCTCGCCCTTCCCCGTGCACGGCCTCGACCCCATCATCGGCGTGAAGCGCACCCGCCTGGGCATCGTGAGCTTCATGTTCGGGCTTGGCGGGCTTTCGCTCGCCATTCTGGGCATGAGCTACTTCATGATCTGGGACTGGCCGATGAACATCGGCGGCAAGCCGAGCTTCTCGCTGTACGAGAACCTGCCTGCGTTCGTGCCCGTGGCCTTCGAGTTCACGGTGCTCTGTGCCGCGCACGGCATGGCCATCACCTACCTGATCCGCAACAAGACGCTCCCGGGCATGCCGGCCCGCAATCCGGACCCCCGCAGCACCGACGACAAGTTCGTGATGGAGCTCCGCACCGAGGACAACCACGGCGTGGAGATCGCGGACCTGCTGCAGGGCACTCATGCCTTGGAGATCAACGAACGCCAGTACTGAGCCGATGACCCTGCACACGCGATCGCTCCCCGCCCTCTCCGCCCTGGTGATCCTGGCGGCCTGCGGCGGCGACCCCAACAGCCCGGGCATCGAGTACATGCCCGACATGTACCGCAGCCCGGCCGTGGAGGCCTACGTGGACTACGGGCAGGACCCTTACTACTTCGAGGATTCCGCCGTGGTGGCCCAGCGCAACACGCAGAGCGCCCGCCTGCCCGTGGCCGGCACCGTGCCCTTCAGCCAGGACCCCGCCAAGGCGGCCCTGAACTTTCCCTATCCCTACCCGAACACCCCGGAAGGATATGAGCAGGCCGGTGCTGAACTGCGTGCACCCCTGCCCATGACGGAAGCGAACGTGGAGCAGGGCAAGGTGATCTACGAGAAGTTCTGTGTGCACTGTCACGGACCCAAGGGGGAGGGTGATGGTAGTGTTGTGAAGAACGGCGGATATCCTGTGCCCCCCAGCTACACCAAGGCCGATCCCCCGGGGCTGAAGAGCCTCCCGGAAGGCAAGATCTTCCACTCGCTGACCTACGGCAAGAACGTGGCCATGGGCTCGCACGCAAGCCAGCTCACCAAGGAGGAGCGCTGGCTGGTGACGCGGTACGTGCAGTTCCTGCAGAACGGTGGGAACATGCCCGGTGCCCTGCCTGCGGAAACGGCCGACACGGTGGCCACCGACCAGGACACGGCGGCGAACTGACGGGAACGAACGAACGAAGCGCTATGGAATTCACCTTCTCCAAACGGGCCCGCACGATCAGCCTCGCGCTCATCGTGGTCGGTGCCGTGGCCGCGATCGTCGGCATCCTCGGCGACCATACCGACCACCATCAGCGGAGCTGGGCCAACCTGCTCATCAACGGGTTCTTCTTCTTCGGGATCGCGTTGGGAACCTTGTTCTTCCTGGCCCTGCAGAACGCCACCGAGACCGCCTGGACGGTGCTGGTGAAGCGGGTGTACGAGGGCATCATCGGCTACCTGCCCATCGGCGCCGTGGTGATGCTGATCGTCCTCGCCGCGGGAAGCATGCACCTACACCACCTCTGGCATTGGATGGACAGCAGTCTCTACCACGAGTACATGGTGGTGAACGGGGACGAGGTGACCTACACCGACGAGGCCATCGAGGGTGCCGTGGCCAATCCGAACTTCGACTCCCTGATCGCCAACAAGGCGGCCTACCTGAACCAGGGCTTCTTCTGGGTGCGGAACATCGCCTACCTGGCCGTGTTCCTGCTCTTCGCCCGCTGGTTCCGCAGCAAGAGCCTGGAGATGGACAAGCTCACCGGCGACAGCCTGGTGAGGACCCACCTGCTCACCTACCGCCGCGGCGCCCTGTTCCTGGTGTTCTTCGCGGTCTTCAGCAGCACCATGGCCTGGGACTGGATCATGAGCATCGATGCGCACTGGTTCAGCACCCTGTTCGGCTGGTACGTGTTCAGCGGCATGTGGGTGAGCGCCATGATCACCGCCATCATCCTGGTGCTTTACCTGAAGCGCAAAGGCTATCTGCCGCAGGTGAACAACAGCCACATCCACGACATGGGCAAGTGGGTCTTCGCGATCAGCTTCCTGTGGAGCTACCTCTGGTTCAGCCAGTTCATGCTGATCTGGTACAGCAACATCCCCGAGGAGGTGACCTACTTCCAGACCCGCTGGGAGCACTACAAGGTGCTGTTCTGGCTGGTGTTCGTGATCAACTTCCTGCTGCCCATGGTGCTCCTGATGAGCCGCGACGCGAAGCGCAATCCCCGCTTCCTGATCGCGGTCGGCTCCATCATCTTCGTGGGCCATTGGCTCGACGTGTTCCTGATGGTGACCCCGGGCACCCTGGGTGACCACTGGGAGCTTGGGTACCTGGAGGTGGGCATGTTCCTGGCCTTCCTCGGCCTGCTCATGTACAGCGTGCTCAATACGCTGACCAAGGCACCGCTCACGCCCGTGAACCACCCGTACCTCGACGAGAGCGTACACCATTCGATCTGAGAACAAACACCAGGGACCACCGGTTTCCAAATAGCTCCCGATGACGAACATCCTGATCGTGCTAGCCCTGGTGCTGGGTGTGCTGGCGATCGCCCAGCTGGCCAGGGTCTATGAGCTCACTTCCCGATTGCGCGGCAAGCGCGAGGAGGACATCTCCCCCGGCGACAACCGGTTGAACGCCGCCCTGTGGTGGGTGTTCATGGTGGTGTACTACATCTTCTTCTTCTGGCTCTTCTTCCGCTACCGCGACCGGATGCTGCCCATATCCGGCAGCGAGCATGGCGAGGCGCTGGACAAGCTCCTGAACTTCAACTGGATCATCCTCTTCATCGCCTTCTTCCTCACGAACACCCTGTTGTTCTGGTTCGCCGGCAAGTACTACTTCCGGCAGGGGCGAAGGGCGTTCTACTACCCGCACAACAACAAGCTGGAACTGCTCTGGACCGTGGTGCCCGCCGCCGTGCTGGCCGTGATCATCATCTACGGCCTGCGCACCTGGAACGAGATCACCGAACCCGGAACGGGCGACATGGAGGTGGTCGAGCTCTACGCCAAACAGTTCGACTGGACGGCCCGCTATCCGGGCAAGGACGGCATGCTCGGTGCCACGGACTTCCGCCTGATCAACGGCACCAATCCGTTGGGCGTGGTGACCCGCGAGACAGTGGCCACCCGCATGCAGGAACTGGCCGACGAGCTCGCCGAGATCGAGGAGCGCCTGGCCAACGAAGTGCTGCCGGACGATCAAGTGGCGGAGCTGCATGACCGGACGGCCTACCTGCAGCGCATGCGCGGTCGCATCACCGACCTGCGCACGGAGATGGAGCAGGACATCGCCGAGAAGGGCGAGGCCAGTCCCTACCTGGCCGGTGCGGACGACCTGGTGATCAAGGAGTTCCACCTGCCCCTGCGGAAGGAGGCCAAGCTGCTGATCCGTTCCCGTGACGTGATCCACAGCATGTACCTGCCCCACATGCGCGCCCAGATGAACGCCGTGCCGGGCATGACCACCACCTTCCGCATGCGCCCCACCGTGAGCACGGACAGCATGCGCATCGTGACCGGCAACCCGGAGTTCAACTACGTGCTGCTCTGCAACAAGATCTGCGGGGCCTCGCACTACAACATGCAGATGGACCTGGTCGTGGAGTCGCAGGAGGCCTACGACCAATGGATGGCCGGACAGACGCCCTTCCAGGCACCTGCCGGCGCTGAAGAAGCTCCTGCCGACGAAGCGGCGCCCGCCACCGAGGAAGGTACCGCCACCGAAGAGGCCGCCGACGCCATGACGGCCATGAACGAGAACTGAACACTTAGCGCACGACGACCATGGGTGCAGTGACCACCGCAGCGAATCCCGGACACGCCCACCACGAGGAGCACCACCACGAGGAGAGCTTCGTGTCGAAGTACATCTTCTCGCACGACCACAAGATGATCAGCAAGCAATTCCTGGTCACTGCGGTCTTCATGGCCTGTGTCGCGGTCATGATGTCGATCCTCTTCCGCCTCCAGCTGGCCTGGCCGGGTGAAGGATTCGCCATCACCAACTTCTTCCTGGGCGACAAATGGGCCCCCGAAGGGGTGTTGAACCCGAACATGTACCTGGCCCTGGTGACCATCCACGGCACCATCATGGTGTTCTTCGTGCTCACCGGCGGCCTTTCCGGCACCTTCAGCAACCTGCTGATCCCCTTGCAGGTGGGCGCCCGCGACATGGCTTCGGGCTTCATCAACATGCTCAGCTATTGGTTCTTCTTCCTGAGCAGCGTGCTGATGCTGGCCTCCCTGTTCGTCGAAGGTGGACCCGCCTCCTCCGGCTGGACCGTGTACCCGCCCCTGAGCGCACTGCCCCAGGCCATTCCCGGGTCGGGTGCCGGCATGACGCTCTGGCTGTTGTCCATGGCCATCTTCATCGCCAGCTCCCTGATGGGCGGCCTCAACTACGTGGTCACGGTGCTGAACCTGCGCACCAAGGGCATGAAGATGACCCGCCTGCCGCTCACCATCTGGGCCTTCCTGATCACCGCCGTACTGGGCATCCTCTCCTTCCCTGTGCTGCTGAGCGCCGCCCTGCTGCTGCTCATGGACCGTTCCATGGGCACGAGCTTCTACCTGAGCGACATCCACATCGCCGGCGAGGCACTCGAACAGACCGGTGGCAGCCCGATCCTGTTCCAGCACCTGTTCTGGTTCCTGGGCCACCCGGAGGTGTACATCGTGCTTCTGCCCGCACTGGGGATCACTTCCGAGATCATCGCCACCAACGCCCGCAAGCCCATCTTCGGTTACCGGGCCATGATCGGCTCCATCCTGGCCATCGGCTTCCTGAGCTTCATCGTGTGGGGTCACCACATGTTCGTGACCGGCATGAACCCCTTCCTGGGCAGCGTCTTCGTGTTCACCACGCTGTTGATCGCGATCCCCTCGGCGGTGAAGGTGTTCAACTACATCACCACCCTCTGGCGCGGCAACCTGGTCATGACGCCCGCCATGCTGTTCAGCATCGGCCTGGTGGCCACGTTCATCGCCGGTGGTCTTACCGGGATCATCCTGGCCGACAGCGCGCTGGACATCAACGTGCACGACACCTACTTCGTGGTGGCACACTTCCACATCGTGATGGGCATGAGCGCCATCTTCGGGATGTTCGCCGGCATCTACCACTGGTTCCCGAAGATGTACGGCAGGATGATGAACACGCGCCTGGGCTACGCCCACTTCTGGCTCACCTTCATCAGTGCCTTCGGGGTGTTCTTCCCCATGCACTACATCGGCCTTGCCGGTGCTCCCCGCCGGTACTACGAGTACAGCTCCTTCCCCTTCCTGGACAGCGTGATGGACCTGAACGTGCTGGTCACGGTGTTCGCCATCATCGGCGGAATGGCCCAGCTCATCTGGATCTACAACTTCTTCTACAGCATCTTCCGTGGCCCCAAGGCCGTGCAGAACCCGTGGAAGAGCAACACCCTGGAGTGGACCACCCCGGTGGAACATGTGCACGGCAACTGGCCGGGGCCGCTTCCCGTGGTGTACCGCTGGCCCTACGACTACAGCAAGCCCGGCAAGGAGCATGATTACGTGCCCCAGACCGTACCCATCGAGGATGGCGAGGAGGAGCACTGACCTCCCCTGACCGAACGCTTCGAATGTCCGCATCTTTGGGTGCGGACATTCGCATTTCATGCGCCCCCTGCACCTCTTGATCCTGATCCTGGCCCCCGTCATGGCCTGTGGGCAGCTCGTGGACAGCATCGGGCTGTTCCTGCAGGAGAAGCCCCGCTTCACCGTGATGCTGGACACCCGGGGCTCCTTCATCAGCAACGAGAACGTGCGCCTGCTCGGGGTGAAGGTGGGCCTGGAGCACGCCGGCCGGGTGAAGTATGGACTGGGCTACAGCATCCTGGCCACCCGCATCGAGGGCCAGGCGGCGGTGAACGAGGACGGCACGACCCGCACGGTGGGGACCCGGGTGCGCTTCGGCTACATCACGCCCTTCTTCAGTTATGCCTTCTATCAGCGCGGACCCTGGGAGGTGAGCATCCCGGTGCAGCTGGGCTTCGGCAGCGGGTCGCTCGTGTACGACGACCTGGAAGGCACCACCCGCACGCTGGACCGCACCTTCGTGTTCCTCTACGAGCCGGCCATGACGGTCCAATACCGCTTCCTGAAGTACCTCGCCATCGGCGGGGGCCTCGGGTTCCGCCTGGTCGTCACCAGCAGCAGCCTGAACGAACGCCTCAACGCCCCGATCTACCTCTTTGGGTTGAAGGTGTATTTCGGCGACCTCTACCGCGACCTGCGGGGCGAATGAGGGGCTCGTGCCGCTACCTTTGAAGGGTCGCCATGGCAGAGGGATTCGACGTCCGCAACGAACAACGGGCCGCTTCCGACCGGGAGTTGGAACAGGTCCTGCGTCCGCGTCGCTTCGGTGAATTCGCCGGGCAGAAGGCGGTGACGGACAACCTGAAGGTCTTCGTGGAGGCCGCCAGGCAGCGGGAGGAGGCCCTCGACCACGTGCTGCTCCATGGGCCTCCTGGGCTCGGAAAGACCACCCTGGCGAACATCATCGCCGCCGAGATGGGCGTGGGCATCCGCATCACCAGCGGGCCGGTGCTGGACAAGCCCGCCGACCTGGCCGGGTTGCTCACCAACCTGGAGCCGCACGATGTGCTCTTCATCGACGAGATCCACCGGCTGACCCCGGTGATCGAGGAGTACCTCTACAGCGCCATGGAGGACTACCGGATCGACCTGGTGATCGACGCGGGTCCCAACGCCCGCACGGTGCAGATCGCGCTGAACCCCTTCACCCTGGTCGGGGCGACCACGCGCAGCGGCCTGCTGACGGCCCCCTTGCGTGCCCGGTTCGGCATCAACAGCCGGCTGGACTATTACGACAGCGACACGCTCAAGGGGATCATCGAACGCAGTGCCGGCCTGTTGAACGTGCCCATCATTGGCGAAGCCTCCACGGAGATCTCCCGCCGGAGCCGTGGTACCCCGCGCATCGCCAATGCCCTCCTGCGCCGCGTCCGCGATTTCGCCCAGATCCAGGGCGATGGCACGATCGACCTGGGGATCGCCCAGCATGCCCTCCGGATGCTGAACGTGGACGCTCATGGCCTGGACGACATGGACAACCGCATCCTGGGCGCGATCATCGACAAGTTCGGTGGCGGGCCCGTGGGCCTGAACACCGTGGCCACCGCCGTGGGCGAGGAATCGGGCACCATCGAGGAGGTCTACGAGCCCTTCCTGATCATGGAGGGCTACCTCCAGCGCACCCCGCGGGGCCGGTTGGCCACCGAGCGGGCTTACCGGCACCTGGGCAAGGTGCCCCAGGCAAGGCCCGGCGACCTGTTCGGGCAGGGCTAACTTGCCGCGTGGCCACGCCTCGCGATCGCTCCGACAGCATCAAGCAACAGGCCCGGGAACTGGGCTTTCTGGCCTGTGGCGTGGCCCGAGCGGGCTTTCTGGCAGAAGAAGCACCGCGGCTTGAACAGTGGTTGCGGGAAGGCAGGCAGGGCACCATGTCCTACATGGAACGGCACTTCGACCTGCGGCTCGATCCCCGCAAGCTGGTCCCCGGTGCCAGGAGCGTGATCAGCCTGGCCTTCAACTACCACGCTCCACCACAGCAACAGGACCCGGAGGCCCCGAAGCTGAGCACCTACGCCTATGGCAGGGACTACCACAAGGTGCTCCGGAAGCGCCTGAAACCCCTGATCGCCTTTATCCACGAGCAATACGGAGAGGTGGCGCTGCGGGCCTTCGTGGACAGCGCGCCGGTGCTGGAAAAGGCCTGGGCCGAACGCGCCGGCATCGGCTGGCGGGGCAAGCACACCAACGTGATCCGGCAGGGCACGGGAAGCTGGTTCTTCCTCTGCGAGCTGATCACCGACCTGGAGCTGGAGCCCGACCCTCCGGCCACCGACCACTGCGGCACCTGTCGCCGTTGCATCGATGCCTGCCCCACGGAGGCCATCACCCCCTACGGCGTGGACGGAAGCCGCTGCATCAGCTACCTGACCATCGAGCTCAAGGAAGCGATCCCGGAGGAGTTCTCGGGAAAGATGGAAGGATGGGCCTTCGGCTGCGACATCTGCCAGCAGGTCTGTCCGTGGAACCGCTTCGCCACCCCCCATCAGGAGCCCGAGTTCCGACCCAAGGCGGAACTGATGGGCCTTTCCACGGACGACTGGTACGGGATGACCGAGGTGGTCTTTGACCGCCTGTTCGAGGGAAGTGCCGTTAAACGGACCAAGTACGATGGGCTGCGAAGGAACCTGCGGTTCCTTGAAGCGTCCCCTAGCGGCCCGGAAGCCGGATCGCCGACCTCCTGAGGATCCTGATGTCCATCCGCGGCTGGCGGGATCCGCTCAGCTGCGCATGGTGGTCTGGAAGACCTCCAGGATCACGTCCTTGTACATGTGCCCGAACGTGGCCAGGCACCAGGCCTTCAGCACCAGCTGGTCATGCTGTCCGATCCAACGGCGGGCCTTGATCAGCTCCTTGCGGAACAGGCGCCGGTCAAAACTGACCTTCTGCAGCACCTGCTTGCTGAACTCCATCATCTTCCTTCCCTGTTCCATCCTCGCTCAGTGGGTTAAGCACCTGCCTTCCGAAGAAAGCGGTCATGAATATACGTCGATCGGCCTCCTTCGGCCAGGAACGGCTCCCGGCTCTTATCAACAGGCCGCTCAGGCCAAGGATAACGCCGCCTCCGGGAGATCGGTACGTCCGGGTGACCGGCCGTTGGCCCCGGTTCGATGGCTCAGGGCTGGAACTTCCGCTCGCGCACCTGCATCACCTCGTAGGTGGTCGTGTTGTACACGTAGGCCACCAGGCTGCAATTGTCAGGCTCCAGCACGTTCGCCGCAATGGGGCGGGTGTAGGTGAACGTCAGGGTGTCACCAGCTGACGCAGCCCCGGCAACGGCCACTTCTCCCCAGGTCCCGTTCAGGTTGTCCCGAAGCACGTGCCGGTGCTCGTAATCCGGTACGTTGGGCGGAGAGGCCTGGTTGTCGTATTGCCAGTCGATGATGTGGTCCTCGGTCAGGTAGACCGTCAGATTGTGGTCCCCGGCCAGGTCGTTGAGCACGGCCACCTTCACCGTGGTCTCGATGGAACCTCCCTGGTAGTCCAACGACTCGAACCAGATCTCCAGGTCGGCGGGTTCCCCGATGATCTCGGCGACCGCGCTTCCCCATGCGCTCTCGCTCAGCGTGATGCTGTTGTTGAACAGGCGCCTGCTGACCATGCCGGTGGGCAGGAAGCTGATGGACCAGGTGTCCGCATACTCGTTCCCTGCCACCGTCTGGAAGTTCGTGGAATAGGAGCCGTCCCCGTTCGGCGGGTTCGCAGGCTCGGAGAAGTAATCGCCCGCGTGGATGGCCACCACGACCAGCTCCTCGGAACCATACACCCCCTGCAGCTGAGCGGCGATCTGAGCGGCCGCGGGACAATTGTTGCAGAGGTGACCCGTGATGTCCTCCAACAGCACGCGGCGGACCACATCATCCCCTCCCCCTCCGTTGCCCCCGTTTCCGGTATCCAAGGGTTGGTCCACATAATCGCACCCCAGCAGGAGCGACACGGCGAGCGCCGGGATGAACTTGGAAAGGTGTGCGTGCTTCATGTCAGAAAGTACTAGTGACGGAGATCGTCAACCCGTTCGCCGCAGGAACGTTCCGGCAGACCCCGCCCACACAGAAGATGCCCGCACGCTGCCGGCCGTAGGAAGCGGTGAACCGGTTCCCACCGCGGATGTAGCCCACCGAGCCGATGGGGTAGTGGATCCTGTTCGGCTCGCTGCCATGGAACTCGTTCCCCGGGGTCACGTAGTTGTACTGGTCCATGACCGCCACGAACCAGTGCGGGCTGAAGGTGAACTCCGCCAGCAGGGTCGCCCAATTGCCCAGGTCCTGCTTGCTGTCCAGGTGTTGTACCTCGAAACGTACGGAGTTCTTGTCCGTGAACTTGTACTGGCCCTCCACGATGTGGATGTTGGCGTAGACCTTGGGCTTGCCCGGCTTGCCCTGGATGATGTCGATGTCGTACACCAGGTTCAGGTAGGTATAGGCCAGGCTCCACGTCTTGCTCAGCTTCTTGCGCAGTTCGATGTTGAAGTCCTTGAAATAGGTCCGCTCACCCGGGCTGAAGAAGTTGGTCCGGTAGCCCTCCAGGCCCTCGTCGTTCTCCACCAGACTGGAATCGAGGTTGAAGGCGGCACTGTAGTTCACCGTGACCTTGGTACCGTACTTCCCGCCCAGCTTGGAATCCTTGGGGAACTTGTAGAAGATCTCCCCCTGATAGCTCACCTCGCCGTTGGGTTGCGTCGCATACGGATACAACGTGGCCGGCAGGTTGTAGGTATGCTGTTTCGTGAGCGGCGGCAGGAAGTTGATGTTCAGGTCGAATGGAGTGGGCGCGGTACGGTCGCTTTGGAAGAACATGTTGTCGAAGGTGTGCGCGCCGGCACTGATGCCCAGCCCCTTCGTGGAGTAGGTCGCGTTCACCAGCAGGCCCTGTCCGTTCTTGTAGATGAACCCGTTCTTGTTGTTCGGGTCATTGATCTTGTAGGCATACTCGGAATAGATGTTCCACTTGGCACTGATGAAGTTGGCCCGGCCCGCCCACGCACCCACGTTCTCGGGAAGCACGTACAGGGGATCGCGATCTTCCTGGTACTTGCTCACGAAGCTGCCACCCAGGATCAGGTTGTGGGGCTTCTCGGACCAGGAAGGAAGCAGCTCATTGAGGGAGAACTCCGCGTCGATGCCCCGCACGAGACCGGGACCTTTGGTGAACCCATTGTCGAAACCGAAGCGCTGCTGGCCCACCACGCCTTTGAGATAGACCCCCGGGCGGGGCCTGAACTTCAACCGGACTCCGTCCATGGCATTGTCCACGCCCAGGTAGCGTTCCTCGTAGCTGCGGAACACCATCCCCTGCCCGAACTGCTCGAAGAAATTCCCGACCGTGACCTCCAGGTCATCGATGGAATAGCTGGCGTACCGGTAACCGATGCCGGCACCATCGTAGGGCTGGCCGGCAGGGTATCCGAGCAAGGGCGGGTCGTAGGCCTCGAACCGGACCCCGGCCGTGAACGCCCCGTTGGTGTAGATCAGGTTTCCCCAGCTGTTGAACCCGAAACGCTCAGGGGGCACGGTGGCGCCGATCTCGTCATCCTCGTTGTAGTACTGTCCATCCATGCTGAAGTTGCCATGGACCTGCCCACCATCCTGGGCGTTGACAAGGGTGCCTGCACAGCTGCACACGGCAGCTGTCAAGGCCGCAACGATCTCCCTCCTCCACATCTTGGGTTCCGATCATCGGGCAGCCACCTCCCGGACCTTCTCCAGGAGCTCGGCCTCGTCGCCCGCGCTGTAGTTGTTGTGTTGCCACACGATGGTCCCGCTGCCATCCACGAGGAACGTATGGGGCACGTTGTTCACGTTCATCGCCCGCTTGAAGTCCCCGTTGGGGTCCAGGTAGACCTCGTAGTCCCAATCCTGACCGTTCACGTACGGCGCCACACGGGCCATGCTGCGGGCATCATCGATGGAGATGGCGATGAGCTTCACGCCGGTCTCATCCTTCCAATCGTCATACACCTCGGCGATGGTGTTCAACTCACGCTTGCAGGGAGCACACCAGGTCGCCCAGAAGTTCACGATGATGGGCTTGCCATCGTTGCTGAAGGTCTTGGTGTCCACCTTCCTTCCTTCCATGGATTGTACGGTGGCACTGGGCAGCTTCGCACCGTTCTGAGCGAGGCTGATGAATGGGGCCAGGAGCATGGAGGCCAGGAGTATGATCCGTGTGTTCATGGGGAATGAAGTCCAATTTATGGGGACTCTGCCTGGAAAGGCAGAAATGATGCCAAAGGAACCATGTTCCGGCCGGTCACACGTGGGCGATCCGTGCCACATGCTGGGGATCGCACCGCGTCCGAACGGAACGGCCGGGTCGCGGGGACCCGGCCGTTCACGAGCAGTTCGGAACTGATGATCAGCGGGTCAGGGTGACCTTGCGGGTCGCACGCATGTCGCCCGACTGGACGGACACATAGTAGAGACCGCTCTCCAGGTCGCTCATGTCCATGGTGAATCGCTGCCCACCTGCAGGGGTGCTACGGCTCTCCGTGCGGACGATCTCGCCCAGCGCGTTGAACACCTGGTAGCTCACCTGTGCACTTTGCTCCAGTTCCACATCCAGGAACACCAGCCCATTGCTCGGGTTCGGGAACACGGACAGGCCGCGGTCCAGTTCGTTCTCCCCGATGGAGGTGGTCACCTGGGAGATCCCACCTTGAAGGATCTCACCCGTGGAGGTGTTCTGGATGAAGGTCACCACGGTGATGTTGTTCATGCTGGAACCCCAGAGGTTGCTGTTGCCCTGTGCCGGGTTGCCGATGGTGAAGGTGTGGCTCTGGGTCTCGGTCTGCGTGACCCCGGCCTGCAGCGCGGAAAGGGTGATCCCGTTGCCGTTCGGAAGCACCTTCCTCATGGCGTAGTGGAACTCGTCCTGCGAGGTCGTGGAGGCCGGGTAGGGATAGTAGTTCTCGGTGGCCGCGATGAACAGCTTGTGCGAACCGGGGAAATCGGCGTAGGGCGTCAACTCCACATCCACGGTGAGCGTAGTGCCACTGATCGTGTTGGAGGTGATCAGGTCCACGAAAGCGGCCTTGGTCATGTGCTCCATGATGGCATCATCCGTACCTCCGGTGGTCACATCGACACCGTCCACGAAAGGGTCGGGAATGCCGGTCACCCCATAATAAGCGCGACGGGTCTCACCGTCCTGGTTGTAGCTGGGGTCGTTGCCCGGGGCCGGCCAATCCATTTGGTACTTCACCGCCACGATGCCGGAACCCGGCTCATTGGTGTTGAGGGAGGAGAGGTACGGATCGAGCACCGCATTGAAAGAAGCGCACGGGGGGCAGGTGGAGCTGGTGAATTCCTCCATCACCACCACGCGGGACACGCTCTGGGTGGCCACGTTCACGTTCTGCATCAGCATGTCGTTCCCGGGGAACAGGTCACCGGGCACTCCGCTCAGCGTCAGGTCGATGCTGTGCGGACCCACCGTGGCCGACCAAGGCGTGCCGAAGGAGAAGTCGTACGCAGCACCAGGAGCTACGGTCGCCGTGAAGGTCTGCTGGACCGGAGTGCCGCCGTCCACTGCGTAGGCGAGCATGAACCCGGATACCGGCTCGGTGCCGTTGTTGGCCACCGTTCCCTCGATGGTCGTGGAACCTTGCGCGATCACGGCTTCCATGGACAGGGCGGCGACGCCCAGGTCCTTGCCAATGACCACGGACGAAGTCTCGCTGGAGGCGAACGTGCCTCCGGAGGCCACGTCCACGCCGCCCACCGAGATCGTCCAGCTACCATTCCCATAAGCACAGCACATACCGTCGCCATACGTGTCATCCACGGTGATCTCGAGCACAGAACCGTCAGGAACACAGAACGAAACCGGGGGTTGCGGGTACTCCCCGTTCGCCGGCTGCTGGGTGTAGGGGCCGCCAGAGCCATATACAGGAGTGCCACCGGGACCGGTGACCTCCCAGGTCGTTTCTTCGCCGTAGCGGTCGGTGACGATGGTCATCGTCACCTCGGTCTCGCCCGGAGGGCATTGGCCGAACGCCGTGCCCATGGTCAGGGACAGCGACAGGCCGAGGGTAAAGAGGTGCTTCATGTTCAAGATTTTGTTCAGGATGGACCCTCCCATCACGGGAGCCGGCCATCAACAAAGCTAAGCCGCTGTGCCAATCGTTCCAACAGGAGCGGGGTGTATGGTTGGGATCCTATTGGAGCAGATGGCTAACGGGTACAGCCCGTTACCTGGACGATCATCGGCACGATACCCTATCTTTGAGCGCATAGAATACCCAGCCCGTCATGAAGCACGTAGCCGCCCTGCTCTTCTCCACTCTGCTGTTGACCGTTCCTGACGCACGAGCCCAACTGGCAGAACTGCATGATGCTGACGGCAATGTCGTGAACGGTCAGACCGTCGTGCATTGGGGGGATATGCAGACCGCCAACCAGAAGCAGGGATTGGACGTGGTCCTGCTCGGAAGCGCCACGAAGGTGGTGAACGTGAAGCGTTACGAGCTATCAGTCCAGACCGGTACGGAGAACTATTTCTGCTGGGGGGTTTGCTACACGCCGGTCGATGCAGGTTCCCAGCCCTTCTGGCAGGCGCAGTCGCAGCATTCGATCGTGCTCGACCCCGGTGTGCCGGAAGATGCTTTCGGCGCCTATCATACCCCGAATGGGATGATGGGTTCCAGCATCTACCGCTATGTCTGGTTCGATGTGAACGCCCCGAGCGATTCTGTCTGGGTGGACATCGAGTTCCGGGTCACTGCGGTTGGGGTTGAGGAGGAGGCCACGAGCGTGCAGGAGTTCGTCCTCTTTCCGAACCCCGTGCTGGGCCGTGAGTTCTCGCTGCGATATGGCCTTTCGACCACGGACGTGAACGGGCTGGAGTTCGTGCTGCATGATGCAGTCGGCCAGCAGGTGATGCGCCAACGGCTGTCCAGCGTGTCGGGGCGGGTGGCCATCGGTGTGGAGGGACTGCCCTCCGGAGTATATTTCGCCACGCTCGAGCGTCAAGGGGCCCAATTACGCACCGAGCGATTGGTGCTCGGGAGCCGCTAATCAATCGATCGGATCCACTCAAGGGCCAGTTCGGGCATTCCCGAGCTGGCCTTTGTCTTGATGTGCCGGATGCCCGGCCTCGGAAGGCTTACCTCCCCCGGGTCGATGAGCACCACCATCGCGGCCGGTCCTGCCTCATGCACCAGGCCTGCGGCCGGCCAGACCTGCAGGGAGGTACCGACGATGACGAGCCGGTCAGCCCTGGCGACCAGGTCCGCCGCGACGGGAATGAGCGGCACGGGCTCTCCGAACCAGACCACGTCGGGTCTCCAGGGCGATCCCTTCGCACATCGGGCATCCCGGGGGATCCGATCTTCCATTATCGGGTAGCGGAGACCGGGGTCCACGGAGGAGCGCGCCATGAGGATCTCCCCATGGAGGTGCAGGACGCGTTCCGAGCCGGCCCTTTCGTGCAGGTCGTCGATGTTCTGGGTGACCACGTCCACCTCAAAACGATCCTGCAGGGCGGCAATGGCGAGGTGGGCCGCATTGGGCACCGCCTTCCTCACCTGCGTCCGTCGTTCATCATAGAACCGCAGGACCAGTTCGGGATCGCGGCTCCACGCTTCGGGGGTGGCCACGTCCTCCAGACGGTGCTCCTCCCAAAGTCCATCCCCATCCCGGAACGTACGCAATCCACTTTCGGCGCTCACTCCGGCACCGGTGAACACAATGATGCGCTCACGCGGTCGCATGCCGGTGCTCAGCCTTCCAGCGTCCGCTTCTCCTCGACCTCCTCGAACGCTTCAATGTGGTCACCCACCTTGATGTCGTTGAACTTCTCGACGTTCAGGCCGCACTCATACCCGTGCTTCACCTCCTTCACGTCGTCCTTGAAGCGCTTCAGCGAACCCAGTTCGCCGGTGTAGATGACGATGCCGTCCCGGATCACACGCACCTTGTGGTTCCGATGGATGGTGCCGTCCAGGACGAAGCAACCGGCCACGGTACCCACACCGCTGATGCGGAAGGTCTCCCTGACCTCCGCGGTACCGGTGACCTTCTCGGTGATCTTGGGTGCGAGCAGGCCTTCCATGGCCTGCTTGATCTCCTCGATGGCATCGTAGATGATCGAATAGAGGCGGATGTCGATCTCCTCTGACTCGGCCAATTTCCGGGCACCCGGGGTGGGACGCACCTGGAAGCCGATGATGATGGCATCGGAAGCGGTGGCCAGGAGCACATCGCTCTCCGCGATGGGACCCACGGCCTTGTGGATCACATTGACCTTGATCTGTTCGGTGCTCAGCTTCAGGAGGGAGTCCGTGAGCGCCTCCACGGAGCCGTCCACATCGCCTTTCACGATGATGTTGAGCTCCTGGAAGTCGCCGATGGCCAGGCGCCGGCCGATCTCGTCCAGGGTGATGTGCTTGTGGGTGCGAATGCCTTGTTCGCGCTGCAATTGCTGACGCCTCGTGGCGATCTGACGGGCGTCGCGCTCGTCCTCGAAGACGTAGAAGTGATCACCTGCATTCGGCGCTCCATCGAGGCCGAGGATGGAGACCGGCATGGACGGACCAGCCTCCTCGACGGCTTGTCCGCGTTCATTGAACATGTTCCTGACACGGCCGCTGTATTGACCCGCCAGCAGGATGTCACCCTTGCGCAGCGTACCTCCATCCACGAGCAGGGTGGTCACGTAGCCCCGTCCCTGCTCCAGGGTGCTCTCGATCACGACCCCGGTTGCCCGCTTGCCGGGATCGGCCTTGAGGTCCAGGAGCTCGGCCTCCAGCAGGACCTTGTCCAGGAGCTGGTCCATGCCGATGCCCTTCTTCGCACTCACCTCCTGGCTCTGGAACTTGCCACCCCACTCCTCCACCAGGATGTTCATCTGGGACAGCTCCTCCCGGATCTTCTCGGGATTGGCCCCTTCCTTGTCGATCTTGTTGAACGCGAACACCATGGGCACGCCTGCAGCCTGCGCATGGTTGATGGCCTCGCGGGTCTGCGGCATGACGCTGTCATCCGCTGAAACGACGATGATGGCGATATCGGTCACCTGCGCACCACGGGCACGCATGGCGGTGAAGGCCTCGTGACCCGGCGTGTCCAGGAAGGTGATGTGCTTGCCGTTCTTCAGGGTCACGTTGTAGGCCCCGATGTGCTGGGTGATGCCGCCGGCCTCCCCAGCCACGACGTTGGCATTGCGCACATAGTCCAGCAGGGAGGTCTTCCCGTGGTCCACGTGGCCCATGACGGTAACGATGGGCGGGCGGGATGACATCCGGGTCGGGTCGTCCTCATCGACGGGGATGGTCTCCTGCACCTCGGCCCCCACGAACTCCACCTTGAACCCGTACTCTTCCGCGATGACGGACAAGGTCTCGGCGTCCAGACGCTGGTTGATGCTCACCATCATACCCAGCGAGAAACAGGCCTTGATGATGTCCGTGACGGAGACCCCCATCATGGATGCCAGTTCGTTGGCGGTGACGAACTCGGTTACCTTCAGGGTACGGCCGGCCAGTTCACGGGCTGCCTTCTCCTCTTCCAAGCGCTGATAGCGCTCGGCCCGCTTATCACGACGGATCTTGGCACCCTTGCCCTTGCCACCTCCGCCTTGCAGACGGGCGAGGGTCTCGCTCACCTTCTTGCGAACGGCGTTCTCGTCGAGGTCCTCGCGCTTGCCCTGGGCCTGGCGCTGCTCCTGCTGGGCCACACGATCGATGTTGACCGGACCGGGTTTCACGATGCGCTTGCGGCGCCCCTTCCGATCGGCCTTGTCGGCAGGTTTGCGTTCCCGTTCCACGGGCAGCTCGATCTTGCCCACGGTCTTCGGGCCTGTGAGCTTCTCGGCCCTGGCCCGGATCACTTCGTCCAAAGGCTTGTCCGGAGCCTCGGCGGGAGGCGTTTCCGCGGGGGGCGTTTCCACCTTGGTCTCCTCGACCTTGGGTGCGGGGGGCGGCTCTGGTTCGGCCGGGGGCTCCGCCTTGGGCTTGGCCTTGCCGGAGGTGCTCAGGTCGATCTTGCCCACCATCTTCGGTCCGGCGGGCTTCTCCACCTTGGCACGAACGACCTCGGGCTCGGTCGGCTGGACGTTGTGGATGATCACGATGTCCGCGTCATCCGTCCGTTTGGCCGCCTCCTTCTGGGCGTCCTCAATGGTGATGGACTCCCGCTCCTGACGCTGCAGGGTGGCCTTCTTGCTGAGCTCCTTCTCCTCCTTGTCGGTTCCGAACTCCTTGTTCAGGAGGTCGTAGAGCTTCGCCGGGATCTTCGTATTGGGGTTGCTCTCCACGGCATGCCCCTTCTCCTCGAGGAACTCCACCACCGTGTGCACCCCCAGGTTGAATTCCCGGGCAACCTTGCTCAATCGTACCCCCTTATCGCTCATATGCTCTTCCTCAGTTCCGTTCTTCTACCCTGTGGTCGATCCACGTTTCAGGCCTCCAGTTCCTCACGCAGGATCCGCAGCACCTCCTTCACGGTCTCGACCTCCAGGTCGGTCCGCTTCACCAGGTCCTCCATGGGAATATCGATCACCGACCGCGCCGTATCGCATCCGATACCCTTGAGGATATCGATGATCCACTGATCGATCTCGTCGGAGAACTCGGTGAGGTCGACATCATCGGTCACCTCGTCGGTCTCCCGGTAGACATCGATCTCATATCCCGTGAGCTTGCCTGCGAGCTTGATGTTGTGTCCGCCCTTTCCGATGGCCAAAGCCACCTGGTCGGGTTTCAGGTATACCTCCGCACGCCGGCTCTCCTCGTTGAGCTTGATCTCGCCGATCTTGGCGGGGCTGAGCGCCCGTTGGATCAGGAGCTGGTCGTTGGCGGTGTAGTTGATCACATCGATGTTCTCGTTGCGCAATTCGCGCACGATGCCGTGGATCCGGCTGCCCTTCATACCGACACAGGCTCCCACCGGATCGATGCGATCGTCGTAGCTCTCCACCGCGACCTTGGCCCGTTCTCCCGGCTCGCGCACGATCCGCTTGATCGTGATCAGTCCATCATACACCTCCGGCACTTCCTGTTCGAACAACTTCTCCAGGAACTCCGGTGCGGTGCGGCTCAGGATGACGACCGGCGTGTTGTTGCGCATCTCCACCTTCCAGACCACCGCTCGGACGGTGTCGCCTTTCTTGAAGAAATCGCTCCGGATCTGCTGGTCCTTCGGCAGGATCAGCTCGTTGCCCTCGTCGTCGAGCACCAGTGTTTCCCGCTTCCAGATCTGGTAGACCTCGCCCGTGATGATCTCGCCCACGCGCTCCTTGTACTTGTTGTACAGGTGGTCCTTCTCCATCTCGAGGATGCGGCCCTGGAGGTTCTGCCTGAGCGTCAGGACGTTGCGGCGCCCGAAATCATCGAGCTTGACCTCCTGGCTCAGTTCCTCACCGACCTCGAAATCCGGTTCCACTTGCCGGGCTTCCGAGAGGCTTACCTGCAGGCTCGGGTCCTCCACCTCTCCGTCCGGCACGATCTCGCGGTTGAGAAAGATCTCCAGGTCCCCCTTGTCGGGGTTGATGATGACATCGATGCTGGCCTCCTCGCCATACTTCTTCTTGGCCACGCTGCGGAATACATCCTCCAGGATGCCCATCAGGGTCACCCGATCGATGTTCTTCAGGTCCTTGAACTCAAGGAAATGTTCGACAAGGTTCACGGTGCTCATGCCCGGGTCAATTGAACGTGATGCTTGCTTTCGTGCTTTGGACTTCGTGGACGGGGATCATGACTGCATCCTCCTCCCATTTGGGCGGCCGGCCCTTCACTTTGCTGGGCACCTGCCGCCTGACCTGCAACACCTCCGGATCGAACGCTTCCAAGCGCCCTTCCACGGTGCGGCCATCATGCAGCTGTACGCTCACCATGCGGCCGGTATGCTTGACGTACTGGCGCGGGACCTTGAAGGGGCGGCCCATTCCCGGGCTGGACACCTGCAGCTCCAGCTCATCCGCCTCCGGACCCAGTTCATTCCTGAGCTTCCGGTTGATCTCGGCCAGTTCGCCCAAGGTGATGGCGCGGTCATTGTCCACTTCGACCACCACAACGCCACCTGGGCGCACCTCCACACCGACCAGGAAGTGGTCCGTGCCTGAGATGGCCTGCTCAACGAGCCGGGTGATGTGATCTTCGGTGATCATGGATCCAGATCGTCGGTGCATAAAAAAGAGGGGTCGACCCCTCTTCCTCATCCGCCGACCAATGGCCGCAAAGATATGCAGATCCCCGGACTCCCGGCTCTCCTGAGGGGTCTGATGAACGGTCCGGACGTAACAAGGCCCGGACAACTGTGGTCCGGGCCCTGTTACCTGAGGCACAACAGCCTTCGCAGTGCTTTCACCTTACCTCTTCAGCGATACCCATTGATGTAGGCGTTGGCGATGATCTCGCTCTCCCGGATCAGGCCCTGAACGATCTCACGGATGAGGTCGTTGAGCTGCTGGTCCGAGAACCTGTTCAGGTCGCTGTAGACGTGCGGCTTCCGCTTGCTGCTCTTGATGAAGGCTATCTTATCCTTCTTCGTCATGGCCCCTTCTACGGCATCCTTCCGGAAAAGGATCCACTTGGACACAAAAAAAGCCGGGTCCGCTCGGACCCGGCCTGTTCCTGTTCACGAAGGTGGTCAGAGCGCGCCACCCGCCAACCCCCGAAGGCCCGGGGTGGAATGGCGCATTTCATGAAGCTCACGGAGCTTGTGCAGGTAGTGCTGAAGGTCTCCGCTGCGCATCAGTCGCATGGCCTCCTGCTTCAGTTGCTGATACCGCTTCTTGGGGCTGATCATGGCTTCAGGTGTTTCGGGTTCCTTCCCTACAACAGCCAAAGTGCGTGCCAAATTGCCCGGACCGCGCCCTTCTGACTGAGGGACAGGCGGTTACAAGACCCCGCCCCGCCTTGTCCACACTTGTGGGAGGTGATCTGCCGCGCTACATTCGCGCCATGCGTTCCAGACCCTACCTGGTCGGTATAGCCGGTGGCAGTGGTTCCGGCAAGACCACGCTGGTCCGTGCCCTGCAGGAACGCATGCCGGAAGGTGCGGTGAGCGTGATCTCCCAGGATGATTACTACCATCCGATCGACCGGCAGGTCGTGGATCCACGAGGCCGGGTGAACTTCGACCTGCCCACGGCCGTGGACCTGGACCGTTTGTACGAGGACATGGAACGGCTATCGCGCGGGGAGGTCCTGTTGAGGGAGGAGTACACCTTCAACCAGCATGACAAGCGCCCCCGATTGGTGGAGGTGCTTCCTGCGCCGGTGGTGTTGGTGGAGGGGTTGTTCGTCCTTCATCATGCCGCGATCCGCGAGCGTTTCGACCTGCGTGTGTACGTGGAGACCCCTGAGGAACTCCAGTTGGAGCGCCGCTTGAAGCGTGACCTGGAGGAACGGGGCTATGGTCCGGAAGCCGTCCGCTATCAGTGGGAGCATCACGTGCTGCCGGCATACCGGGAGTATCTGCTTCCATACCGGCATCTATGCGACATGCACGTGGTGAACCACACCGGCCTGGACCGGGCGCTTCCCGTGCTGGCCGACCATATGCTGGAACGTGCCCGGGCTCACTCCGCGGGAGTGTCCTCAGTGGCCTGGTAAAGGCCCTTGCCGCGAATGGCGGCCAACACCCCTGGAGGGACCAATCCCCCCACGTCCTGTCCACGGGAGACCATGTCACGGACCCTGGTGGAACTGATGGTGAGGAAGGGGGCATCGACCACGTGGACCCGTGGATGATCGGCGAAGGCGGACTCTTCAAAGTGCAGCTCGACGCCGGGCCGAGGATACACGAGCAGGTCGTGATGGGCCAGGATCTCCTGAGGGTCCTTCCAACGATCGAACCCGGCCAGGTTGTCGCTTCCGATGATGAGCGCGAACTCGTGCCCGGGCCAGCGTTCACGCATGTGGGCCAATGCATCGGCGGTGTAGCTGGGTTTGGGCAGGTCCAGTTCCACGCCCGAGGCCTCCAGGCCCTCCAACCCCTCCACCGCACGGCGCACCAGCTCTAGCCTGATGGCATCGGGCGTCAGATGCCGCCCGCGTTTGAAGGGGTTCTGGGGGCTTACGACCAGCCAGACCGCGTCCAATCCGGCATGGGCGAGCATGTGCGCGGCCACTGCCGTGTGCCCGTAGTGGGGCGGGTCGAACGTACCGAAGAGGCAACCTACTCTCATGCCAGAAGGAAATCGCGGACCAGGCGTACGGCCTCATCACAGGCCAGGTCCAGGTCGTTGTTGACCACCTCCACATCGAAGCGGGGCGCGAACCGCATCTCGCGTGCCGCCTTGTCCAACCGGCGTTGCAGGCTTTCCCGGGTCTCCGTGTTCCGCCCCTTCAACCGCGTTTCGAGCGTGCGCAGATCGGGTGGGCGTACGAAAACGGCCAGGGCCCGATCGCCGAACTCCTGTTTCAGCCGGAGGCCACCCACCACATCCACATCGAAGATCGCGTGGTGCCCGGCGGCCCAGATGCGTTCCACCTCGCTGCGCAGCGTACCATAGTACTGCCCCGGATACACCTCCTCCCATTCCACGAAGTCGCCCGCCTCGATCCGCTGCCGGAACTCGTCCGGCGAGAGGAACAGGTAATCGCGGCCATCCACCTCATTGGCGCGCCGCTCCCGGCTCGTGGCCGACACGGAAAAGGACAGGTCCAGCCCGGCATCCAACAGGTGGTGGACGATGGTGGTCTTGCCGGCACCGGAAGGTGCCGAGAAGATCACGCATTTACCGGTCGCCGACATGGCTCAGAGGACGTTGAGGACCTGTTCCTTGATCTTCTCCAGCTCATCCTTCATGTCCACGACCAGCCGCTGGATGGCGGCATCATTGGCCTTGGAGCCCAGGGTATTGATCTCACGGCCCATTTCCTGACCAATGAAACCGAGCTTTCGGCCCTGCTGGCCCGGTGCGGCGAGGGTCTCGCTGAAGTAGCCGCAATGGGTACGCAGCCTCATCTTTTCCTCGGTGATATCGAACTTCTCCAGGTAGAACACGAGCTCCTGTTCCAGTCGGTCCGGATCCACCGTGGTGCGCAGCTCCTCGAGCTTGTCCAGTAGCCGCTGGCGGGTCCGGGGCAGGCGGCCGCCGTCCCGTTCCTCCACCTCGTCCAGCAGTCCGAGTATGTTCGCATTGCGCATGGCCAGTTCCTCCGCAAGGCGCCGTCCCTCGTCGGAACGAAAGGCCTCGAACCGCTCCAGGGCCTCCTCCGCCAGGTTCCGCACCCCTTCCCACTCCTCCGGGGCGACCTCCGCACGCGGGACCACCAGCACATCCGGCAAACGGAGCACATGCCCGAGCAGATCGGTGCGTTCCGAGGAACCGAGTTCATCGGCGATGGCCTTGAGTTCGGCGTGATGCACCCGGACGAGGTCCAGGTCGAAGGTCGGTCGCTTCTCCGTGTTCAGTTCCTCCCAACCGATGTGAAGCTCACATTTGCCGCGGACCACGCGATCGCCCAGCCAGGAGCGGAGTTCAGCATCGCGGTCGCGCAGGAGCGACGGGAGTTTCAGGGCAAGGTCCAACTGACGGCTGTTGAGCGAGCGCACCTCGACGGTGACCTTCCGCCCGCCCACCACGCCCTCAGCGCGGCCGAACCCTGTCATGGAACTAAGCATGTGAACGACTTGGCACCAAAGGTAGCCGCAGGGCCCGTTCAGACCGGCCTGCGGTCGGCACGGCCCACCAGATGCACGCCTTTGAAGATGGCCGCCGCGCTGGCCACCTGAGGCCAACCGACCAGTTGCATGGCTCCTGCGTGGTCATCCTTCAACAGCGCGAGCACGGACCATGCGAAAAGCGTGGCCAGCACCGGCTGCAGGTAGATATAGGCGCCCACGACCGCCGGCGACACATGCCTCAGCGCCCAGGTGTTCAACAGGTATGCCACGAACGTGACACCCACCACCACGAAGCCCACGGACCACCAGATGGCCGGCGACCAGTTCCCGGGCGCCACTGCGCTCAACTCGCCCAGCCCGAAGGGCAGCACGACCACCGCGCCCACCAGGAACACCCGCGACATGACCGTGACCGCACCATACCGGCGCATGAGGGGCTTCACCAGCACGAGGTACAGGGCATAGGACGTGGCGTTGATGAGCACGAACAGGTCGCCCAGCCGGCCACCGGACGTGGGTCCCTGGTCGGGGCGTGCCAGGATGAGCAGGAGCGCACCACCCGCACCGAGACCGATCCCCAGGACCTTTCGCCAGCCGATACGCTCGCCCAGGAGGACACCGGACATCAGGATCACCAGCACCGGTGTGGCCACCATGATGATGCTGGCGTTCACCGGGGAGGTGCGCATGAGGCCGTTGAAGAAGAACAGCTGGTTCATGGCCACGCCGGTGAGCCCGCAGAGCAGGAACCGCCATCCGTCGGACCAGAGGATCCGTTGGGGATGCCAGGCCTGCAACGCCCAGAACAGAACAAGTGCCCCGAGCACCCGCAGCAGGATGAACCCCGATGGACCGATCACCCCTGGCATCAGCCCCTTGGCGACCACGTAGTTGGCCCCGTAGATCAGGTTCACCGCGAAGAGCGCGAGGTGGGCCAGGGACGTGTTGCGCATGAGTTGGCCGCCGGGAAACGCACATCGGATACCTTTAGCCGACCGGCGGGACGGCCGCGAAAATAGATGGAGGAGCCCCGGGCAACGGCCGACGAACAGGAGCAGCGCTTCCGGCGCGATCTCCGCATGCGCAAGCTGCTGCTACCCGTGCTGCTGGGGCTGCTGGCGGCCGGTTGGCTCCTGTACCGCGATCTGCAGAAGGTGCGTTTCGAGGAGGCCGCCGATGAACGTGGAGGCTACACCTGGGTGGACCGCAACGGGAACAACCTGCCCGACCTGGGCGACCCTGCGGAGTTCGTGGCCACGGAGGACGGCAGCGGGAAGTACCGGCGCATGACCGCCCGGGAGGTGCTGGGCAGCATCGACTGGACCTGGGCGAGCACGTGGTGGATCGTGCTGGCGGTGATCTTCACCGCGTTCCGGGACCTGGGGTACATCTACCGGATACGAACGCTCACGGACAAGCACCTGGGGTGGCGACAGGGCTTCGACACCATCATGTTGTGGGAGTTCGCAAGCTCACTGACCCCCAGCGTGGTGGGGGGATCGGGGATCGCCATGTTCATCGTGAGCCGCGAAGGCATCCCGTTGGGGCGCAGCACGGCCGTGGTGCTCGTGACCGCCTTGATGGACGAGCTCTTCTACGTGTTCACCGTACCCCTCGTGTTCCTGTTCGTGGGCATGGACAGCCTGTTCCCCCCTCAGCTGGACAACGCCTTCTGGGGCCTTCCGATCAAGACCATCTTCTGGATCGGGTACGCGTTCATCCTGGCCATGGTCGCCAGCGTGTTCTATGCGATCTTCTTCCGGCCCCGGGCCTTCAAGTACCTGTTGCTGCAGGTCTTCCGGCTCCGTTTCCTCCGTCGGTGGCGGCCCATGGTGCTGAAGGTGGGGGACGACATCGTGCTGGCCTCGGACGAGTTGCGCGGAAAGCGCGCTGGTTTCTGGGGAAGGGCCTTTGGAGCCACCTGCTTCAGTTGGGCGAGCCGGTTCCTGGTGGTGAACTGCATCGCAGCCGCCTTCTTCCCGGTGAGCGACCACCTGCTGCTCTATGCCCGGCAGCTGATCATGTGGGTGATCCTGCTGATCAGTCCAACGCCTGGAAGCAGCGGTGTGGCGGAGGTGGCCTTCGCCGGCTTCTTCCGGGACCTGTTCCCGGTGGTCGGGTACATCGGTGCGGTGGCCATCGTCTGGCGCCTCCTGAGCTACTACCTCTACCTGTTCATGGGGGTGGTGATCCTGCCGCGCTGGTTGCGGCGCACGAGCGCTGGATAGAGCCGGTCCAAGCCGCCTACATTTGCACCGCTTCGGCCCCATAGTTCAAGGGATAGAATAGGAGTTTCCTAAACTCTAGATCCAGGTTCGAGTCCTGGTGGGGCCAC
>ERZ795048.437-NODE-437-length-44207-cov-7.374841_pt1 | contig 44207 bp, 30 predicted proteins | sample MGYA00375132_ERZ795048 | MGnify/ENA primary metagenome ERZ795048 (study PRJEB30177, sample SAMN05720225) | activated sludge metagenome | isolation source: Anaerobic digester | place: Hong Kong | collected 2014-12-17 ...
TGCGCTTACATCGCAGCTGCATGTTGCCAGGGACGCTGTCACGGAATTTACCGGTGATCTGCTGGACTCCGCCGGGCAGAAACGTATTATCCTGGCCATTGACGAGGCCCTCTCCAATATAATAATTCACGGCTACAAAAATGACTCATCAGGAGAGATAACCATTGACATGCAGTCTGACGGCCCTGAACTGAAATTCATAATATCTGATAATGCACCCTCTTTCAATCCGCTTGAAATCCCTCCGCCTGATATAGACAATTACCTTGAGTCGGGGCAGACCGGCGGCCTCGGTATTGACATATATAAAAGAATAATGGATGTATCCTATGAAAGAAAAGAAACCGGCGGAAACCGGCTCATCATGGTCACAACGGCTGAAAAAAAGAGCAGCGGAATTCAGCATAGCTGAGTTCATCCGAAACAGGCCCTTTCTTAAAAAGAAAATGCCCGGCATAAGGCTGAAGCTTGCAGCTCTCTTCGGGCTCTTTGTCGCTCTTATCCTCGCGGCAGCCACGCTGTTCAATTACATCAACCAGAGCCGCATCCTTGAAGAGGGTTTCAAAAATGAAGTGGAAGCCTCGCTGAAGTACATCAATTCCGCCGCTGTGTCAATGGAGAGTGTGAGGACAAATATACTCCTCATTGAAGAGATGAAGCTCAGAATTAAAGAGAAACAGAGGGATCTGAAAAAGTACAGGAACTACGTGTACAGGAGAAGGGACTCCCTGGGGAACATGTTCAAAAGTCTTGGCAGAAAACTGGGGATGAAAGTTCGGTACGACTACTACAGAAGAGGTTACGACACCTACTACAGCATATACCTGACAGAGAAGGAGATATCAGCCCTTGAAAAAAGAGTGGCCGAACAGCTGCGGCACAAAGACGGTTCCCCGGCAACCGCGGCGGAGATAAAACGCGTGTTCTCGCGTGGAAGCTCAGTCTCATATTACCAGCGCCGCATAGACTCCATTGAAAAAAAAATAGATGAAAAGGCCCCTCAGGCCGAAGAGGAGGGGAAAGAGAAGATTAAAGAACCGAAAGAGGTCAGGATACTCAGGGCCCGCCTGAAGCGTGAAAAGAAGAGGAAAGCCTATGCTGACAGAAGATTCAGGAAAACCCTGAAAGGTTTCTATGAACACAGTTTCAGAAGACTTGAAGATACCGGGATCGAAAACAGCAGTATAAGGATAATAACCTTCGCGCCTGACGGAGACATCAATTACGATACAGGGAACCTTCTCAGGGACGGCATTGTCAATTTCGCGCCTCTCATGAAGGATAAAAAATATCTGAACGACAGGTACAACTTCTTTTCATCATCCTCCCGGGAAGAGGCCGCAACAGATGAATTCAGATACATGGCAGGCGGGAGGAGTTACAGCGTCAGATATATGCCTGTTTTTAAAAATCCCGCGACCTATGAACGCCTTGTTACATTAACAGAAGAGCTCGAGGACAACAGCTCCCTGTGGCTGCCTTACCTGAAGGAGGACGCAAGGATCTCCGGGCTTACAGGGGAACTGGCAGTGAAGATAAAGGAAAGGCTTTCAATACTGAGAAAGGAGAGGAAAATACCGGGCAAAGACAGCGAATACAGGGCGCTTTACTCCTCCTACAGAAAACTTCTTAACGAGAGGGAGAAGGCCTTTGACACCCTGGCACCCTATTCCGATGAGGCACGCAGGCTTAACGAGTATTACAAAGAACAGATAAAAATCGCATCTTCAGAAATCTCAAGAATCAGAAAGAGCATCTCGGCGTTTAAAAAAGACCCGGGCACAGATGACGAGGAGGACATTAAAAACAGGCTTGAATCTCTAAAGGCCCTCATAGATGAAAACATTGAGAAGACAGCAATGCTCAAAAAAGAGATGGCCAGGGCCAGGGAGGACATATGGCAGTCCGGTAAACTTACGGCAAATGATTCTATGAAATTCATAAGGGAAGCGGCTCTTCTAGATTTCACCATACTGAGGCAGAAGAGTAATCCCCGCGCATACAGGGAGTACCTGAAGTCATCAAGGGCAAGGGCTGTTGAAGCCGCAAGGTTTAATACACTGCGCCGGTGGATAATGAGTGGAGAAAATGAAACAGGACTCCCGGGAAAGGTGCGCGGAAGGAGAAACACATCACTTGCCGGTGACGGCATCCTGGCATACAGCAGGAGCGAGGCCGAAGAGTACATGTGGCTCATTGACAGCACGCCCGTTGCAGGGGACATAGGTATCTTCTCCGCAGAGACAGAAGGGGGGCTTATCTCTGATCTCAGGGGAAACAACATCACGGGGTACAACGCCGTTATTATTGACAAGACCGAAGGTATTAAACGAGTAGAGTCCAACAGGAATATGATGATACTCTACTCATCCCTCATTGCCCTCTTCTCTGTTATATTCACCTATTTTCTGGCGGGGTTCATGGTGAAGAGGATAAAGGGGATCATCGGGCAGACATTCCTTGCCGGGCGCGGGGACCTCTCAGTACAGTTCCCGGAAAAAGGACTTGATGAGATCGAGGAACTGGGTGTTTCCCTTAACAGCATGATTAAAGGGCTCAGGGAGAAGGAGGAGCTTAAAGGCGAGATAGCAGCCGCAGGTGAAATCCAGAAGATTCTCCTCCCTGAAAAGATACCATCAACACTTGAAGGGTTCTATTCAATCGGCACCTTCTACCGTTCAATGAACGGCGTGGGAGGGGACTACTACGATATCATTGAACTTGACGAAAGCAGGATTCTCTTCTGCATAGGCGACGTGTCAAACCACGGAGTGGGGCCTGCAATAGTGATGTCCATGCTCAGGGCCCACCTGCACGGCATAATAAAACGCGGGGGAAGAGACCTCATAGAAATACTCTGCGAGCTGAACAGGCAGATATTTCTTGAGACCCCGTCGCATATATTCGTCACTCTCTTCGTGGGGATAATAGACAGGGGCACAAATGAAATAGAGTACTGTTCCGCCGGCCACCTGAGGCCCGCTGTTTACCGATACAGGAAAAATGACATAGAGGTCCTTGAAGGAGGGGGGCTACCTGTGGGGATGGATGACAACGATTTCTTCACGGACACGATTTCAGTGAGCCGTACTAAACTCGCGGCAGGGGACCTCTTCTTCCAGTACACTGACGGGGCAAATGAGGCGATGAACAGTTCAAGGGAACAGTTCGGGGACGAAAGGATCTTCGCTGAACTGAAACAGTACGCGCGGAAAAACCCCGGGGTCATGATACAGCAAATCGCCCTGGCGATTGAAAATTTCACGGGGAAAAAGATTATTGATTCAATGGTAAGCGAACTGAACGACGACCTCGCCATGATCGCCTTTAAAAGGATTAAATAGTATCCCCTGCCCAGCCGAGCGCCCTGTCACGCCCGGCCTCCTTGGCCTGATAGAGCGCCTTGTCCGACCTGTCCTTAAGCTCGTCCATTGTGGATGCATGTTCCGGCAGGGTGGCAAACCCCATACTGCATGAAAGACGCAGTTCCTCATGTTCTGCAAATCTCATCTCCCGTATTGCGCAGCAGAGAGCGTTGCACTTTTCCTGCGCCGCCTTTGCATCAGCTCCTGGAAAGAGAAATATAAACTCATCCCCACCGTAACGCACAAGTATATCATCCTGGCTGAAGACCTCCCTGAAAACGTCGGCTGACTCCACGATAAGCCTGTCGCAGAACTCCTGTCCGTATTTTGTATTCAGGGAACCGAACCTGTCCATGTCAAACATAACGAAGCTTAAATAACTACCCTCGGTTTTTGCCTTTGTAACAAGGCCGTCAAAGGACTCCTCAAGATACCTGCGGTTAAAAAGCCCGGTTGCGGGGTCTGTGATTGCACGCTTTCTCGACTCCTCGCCGTACTGTACCATCTGCGTAACAAAGGCGCCGGTCTTCATCAGCCTCTCAACAATTATGGAGAGCATCCTGTTCATCATCTTTGATGCTGATTCAGGCATCGTGCTTGTTATCCTTGTGAAGTCATCAGCGTGAAGCGCCAGCAGTACTGTATCCTCAAGCGTTCTGCAGGTGGCTGATCTGCTTGTCTGGTCTATAATAGACATCTCGCCGAAATAGCTCCCCTCCCTTATCTCCGCGAGCATGACCTCCTCTCCTGTCTGGTCCTTTATAAATATGGAGACAGCACCCTTTATTACTACAAACATTTCGTCACCGGGGTCTCCCTCCTGGAAGAGAATATCGCCGGCGCTGAACTCGTACCTCTTCATCTCTTTTGCTATAAGGTCAAGATCCTCTTCATCCTGCCCTTCAAAGATTGCTATGTTTTTCAGTATATTTCCGTCCATTACATTAATCCATTTTTATCTGTAACACTTAAGTTTGTCATTTCGAATCCTCTTCAGTTCTTCGGGTGAGAAATCTCTGATTATAGATTCACAACCTGGATTTTTCTGCTATAAAGATTTCTCCTCTCTGACGATCGTCGAAATGACAAAAAACATTCCCTTCAGACAACTTATCCCTCAATTCCCCGCGTCCTCCGGAAAGAGAATCATGTTCCCTCCCCTCTCGCGGCCCACAAGAGGAAGGTCATGCGCCTTCAGTATCAGCTCATCAGCGATGTTGGCATGGTCAGGATAGACCGCCACCCCGATACTCATTGAGAGAAAAACCTCTTTAGAGCCCGTGGCTCCGGATATATCCAGCTCATTGAACATCTTCAGTATCTCGCCGGCAACGCCGTAAGCCTCGTCCCTGCCGTGATTTTCAAGTATAACTCCAAGCTCGTTACCCATGTATCTCAGGACCGTGCCCCTCCCGTCCATAAAGCGGTTAAGGGACGCGGCCATAATCTTCAGAGTGTCATCCCCCGCCTCATGGCCGAAGGTATCATTTATCATTTTAAAGTTGTCAGGCTTCATCAGCAGAAGACCCACCGGGCCGGTGCGCTTCTTTAAAATTCCCGGAAGGGTCTCCTCCAGGTATGTCTTGTTGTAAAGGCCGGTAAGCTTGTCGCCGTACACCTGGCGTTTAAGCTCCTGCACAAGCGCCGAGTTGTCCTTTACAAGCACATTCGCCTTGCGCAGCCGGTTTGAAAAGACCTTGAGAAACCTGTACAGCATCTCCGCCGATATATCGGGATGAGCTTCAAGTATGTCCCCGAAGTCCATATCCTCGCCCGGTACCCTGAGCAGGGTAACATCGCTGACAGCCTTCACCGAGTTGTTGAACTTTGCGCCTGTAAAAAATTCAAGCTCGCCCAGGATGTCTCCCTCTACAAGCTCGGCTATAAGGGTGTCCCCCTCCCACTTGTCTGTCTTTACAGCCTGTACACTTCCTGACACGACGATGTGGAGAACTCCCCCCCTTTCACCCTCCTGGATCAGTAGGTCACCCTCTTTGAAAGAACAGATCCCCGTATAACCTTCAATGAGTTCCAGCTCCCTCTCGTTCAAGGCCGCGAAAACCTCAGCCCTGCGGAGCCAGTTCTTTTTATCAATATGCATATAAAAACTCTGCCGTAAAAAATAAAATATGAAGTCTTAATAAGCCCGACCGGGTTAAAAAAAGAGCCGGGCAGTCTGTGTTTAATCCATTAAAGCATTTCCCGAAAAGGATGTCTATTTAAAAATTATCCGGGAAGGCACAGATAAAAGAGGATTGCCGGATAAATGTCGGTAATTCCGGTGAATATAGCGGGGAATACAGACCCGGTTACCTGAAGGTTTCAATAACCCCTTGACTGATACTCATTTTTTATTTATATATAAACAAATGCCAGAAGAACCTGATAATACAAATCCACCTGAGTACCGCAGCCGGTTATATAAAGTGGCCGGACTTCTTATGCCGCACGGCAGCATCAGGAACAGGATCATGGCTGCCTCCCTTTTTATTGTAATCATGCCTGTCATTATTACTGGTATTATTTCAGGGGAGTCCATCTCCCTGAGGGCCGAAAAACTCTATTTTGACAGAATGGACGCCGAGCTTTCACAGATCAGCAACCTTGTAACCGAAATAGCAGAAAATGCCATAATGGATCTTGAAATGATCTGTGCGCTCCCGGCTTTTAAAAAAGCAGGCCCCGGCTCTCTTAAAATTTATTACAACACCAGGCAGCCGACTGATATGAGCAGGGTGAAACGAGGCCCCCTTGAACAGGAGATCTACAGTTTCATAAAACTTATGTCAGAGAAACACGGCAACTACGTCGAAATATACGCGGGGACAAAATACGGCGGCTTCGTTTCAAGCGGCGATTATGTAATGAGAACGGCATACGATCCCAGGGAGAGGCCATGGTATAAAGACGCCATTGAGACCCCGGGTAAGGCGGTAGTGGCGAAGTCATATTTTTCAACAACCGGATTCAATGTCACAGCAGTGGTCAAAGCGGTTCCGGGGAGTTCAGGGGAAATACTCTATGCAGCGGGAATAGACTTCTCGCTTAACCGCCTGAGTGAAATACTGAGAAAAATAAAAATCGGAAAAACCGGCTACCTTATATTGACAGAAAAGGACGGGACAATACTCGCGCACCCCAGGAGGCCTGAACTTAATTCCATTAATATAAAGGAGATCGGCATCCCGGAAATTATTGATATCATTGATCCCGAAAAGGGAACATTCAACTATTCGTTCGAAGGGGAGGAAAAAATCGCCAGGCTTATCACCTCCCCGCGTACAGGGTGGAAACTGATAGCTGTTATAGATTCAGGGGAGATAAATGAAACGGCATTTTTCTTCCGAATTGTTATCATGCTCGCAGTAATCATAATAACAGCCTCATGCGTGCTCCTCTATTATTACATACTAAGGGGAATCATAAGACCTGTAACAATGCTCACTGATTTCGGGAGGAGCATAGCGGCCGGGAACCTCGAGACCCCGATTGTACTTAAAAGGGATGATGAACTGGGAAGGCTCGCCGATGACTTCAACGACATGATGTACAGGATCAGGGAGAGCGTGGAATCAATAAGATCGCTCATAGAGATGGTGCCCTCCATAATCATTCAGATCGATACCAGGGGGCGGGTCCTTGAATGGAACAGGCACGCGCAGAAATTCACGGGACTTGCCATTGAGGAGGCCAGGGGGGGAGAGCTTGCAGATATAAAACCTGAGCTATCCCCCTATATAAAAAACATAGATTTTCTGAGTAACCTGGATGAACCTGTCTCTCTCTACAGGGTAAAAATCGAGGGAAAGGATAAAAACTGGTACAACCTCTTCATCTTTCCCTTAAAAACGGAACATTCAGAAAGCCTTGTGGTAATGATAGATGACATTACCGAGTTTGAGAAAAAAGACGAACAAATCCGCCAGATACAGAAGATGGAGAGTATAGGCCTTCTTGCGAGCGGTATCGCCCACGATTTCAATAACATACTTGGAGGGATGCTTGCAACAGTTTCACTGCTGAAATACAGGATAAAGAAAGGGAAGATAACCAGAGCGGATGAGACGTATAAAGACCTGGAAGTTGTTGAAAAGAGCTGTGAAACAGGCGCTGCAATAGCATCACAGCTCCTTAACATATCGAGGAAGGAGCATAGTATTGAAATGCACGAAGCGGACTTGAACATTATAGTGGACCGCATCGTGAAAATCTGCCGCAAGTCCTTTAACAGGTCTATCACCATCACCACCTTTCTACAGGAGGAAAAGGCGTCAGCAATACTCAATACTGCACAGATAGAACAGTCTATACTGAACCTCTGCATCAACGCTGCCCATGCCATGACAATAATGAGGAAACAGGGAGAACCCCATGGCGGCCTTCTTGAAATAGGAATAATAAAAATATACTCTGACCCGATTTTCGTAAACTCGCACTACGGGGCTGAAGAAGGGCTCTACTGGCAGCTATATGTGAAGGATACGGGCGTCGGTATGGACAGCAATACGATTTCGAAAGTCTTTGATCCCTTTTTCACTACCAAGACCGGTGCCGCAGTACAGGGCACGGGGCTGGGCCTTTCCATTGTATACTCAATAATAAGGGACCACGGGGGTTTTATAGACGTATATTCAGAACCGGGCCTGGGTACAAAATTTTCTCTCTACCTCCCGGTATTTACGGGAAAGCACAAAGAGGAGACTTCCCCTGAAAAACCTGAAATATGCAGCGGGGAGGGTACAATCCTAATTATAGATGATGAGGAGGTTATCAGGGACTACACAGAGGGGATGCTAATTGAATGCGGGTACACGGTTTTAAAGGCTTCCGGTGGTGAAGAAGGAACAGAGATATACATGAAAAACATGGGGGGAATCAGTGTTGTAATAATCGACATGATGATGCCCGGGAAGTCGGGATTTGAAACACTTGCCGACCTTGTTAAGCTTGACCCTGAAGTCAGGGTGATTATGACATCGGGTTTTCATTCAAAAGACCTCATAGATAACGCGGAAAGAAACGGCGCTGCCGGCTTCATAGAGAAGCCCTACTCCATGGTCCAGCTTTCACGGAAAATAAACTCCATCATCTGAAAAAATATCAAAAATACTGCCCCCGGGAACACCGAAAAAATCCCGGGTGAAAATATATTGTGTTTGACCTGCATCGGTTCTGCCGATACTTCTCAATGAGAATTACTTCTTTCCGAGGCCGATTAGATGAAGATTAAATTTCCCGCAATGCTTTTTCTTGCACTGACCATGCTTATCCCAGGCAACTTTAACGCCCCTGTTAAAGATTCAGAACCTATATACAACCTGGGGCCTGAACAGACGCTGTTCAGTTACAACAGGGACATAGTAAAACTGGTATACGATAAAATCCTGGGGGAGAGGTTCCTTTCACCGACACTTTTTAAAGACAACCATATAGTGGCATACTACGGCCACCCGAGATCAAAGATAATGGGTATCGTGGGGCGCCACCCTGTTGATGAACTGGGGTCCCTCCTTAAAGAGGCTGCCGCCTCATACGACAGAGTAAACGGGGAAAAAGGCGTTATGCCGGCCATATACCTCATCTACGGCACCTGTCAGCCCGGAGGGGAGATAAACAGGATAAACAGAAAACTGCTGGATAAATACATAGAGTATACCCTGGTAAACGGAATGCTCCTCTACCTGGACCACCAGATCGGGAAGTACTCCCTGGATGAGGCCATAGGAGAGCTTCTCCCCTACCTCAAGTACCCCCACGTACACCTTGCATTTGACCCTGAATGGCACACAACCAGGCCCATGAGGGAGATAGGCCACGTCACCGCTGCCGACATTAACTCGGCGCAGAAACTGATGAGAGACTATATGATGATAAACAATATACCGGGTAAGAGACAGCTTGTGTTTCACCAGTTCCACAGCACGATGGTCCGCAACAGGGACGGGGTGTCAGCCACTTTCGATCCGGTCATACTGGTGCATACAACATCAGGCTGGGGCCCTCCGGGAAACAAGATGAGCACCCACGACAGGAACGCCCTCACGGTTAATATACCTGAAAAGGGCTTCAAACTATGGTATTACTACTCAAGTAAAAAGGGAGTCCATTACGACAAACCTATAATGACTCCGGAACAGGTACTGGGGCTCCGCCCTGAGCCCGGGCTCATCATCTACCAGTAAATATGCGGATTCAATGATAAGGGACGCGCTGATAGAAGATTCCGGGCATATAGCTGAAATTATTGTTTCAGCCTGGCAGACAGCCTATGAGGGGGTAATTGACCCCGGGTTCCCGGCGACACTATCCGTGGAAAAATTTACTGAAATTTTCAGGGATAATATAGGCGACAGTAAAGAGATTATCAGGATCCACAATTCCGGGGACGGAGAGATTACAGGGTTCATAAGCGGTGTTATAAAAAATGAAGGGAGGCATGATTCAGAAATTATCGGCCTCTACGTCTCCCCCTCCTCCCAGGGGAAGGGTATCGGCAGGGGGCTCCTCCTGCATATGCTCAGTTTCTTTAAAGATTCAGGATGCCGCAGCACCATGCTCCGCACACTGAAGGGGGTAAAAAATAATTCATTCTACGAAAAACTCGGCGGCATTGCAGCTGAAGAGATCTCACTTGAATTCGGAGGTAAAGATTACCGGGGGACAGTCTATACCTGGGAACTTTAAAAAAAAGACCGCCTGGTTAAAGGCGGCCGCAATAGTGGGAACTTTTACTTTTTGAAACCGTTAAGCGCAATTTTCCTCTTCTTTCCCCTGCCCGCCTTTGCGGAGAAATTTAAGGTAAGGTATAATATCATCGTTCTTTGAACCCCCTGTGCCGTCATACTCGATAGTAACAACCGGTATCCCTGTCACACTCTCTATCCGTCCTGCCATTGCCTCTGTCACAAGGGATGGGCAGCAGAAGGCAGGGTTTGTCTGTACAAAGAGCGACAGACCGGGATAGTTCATTACCAGTGAAAAAATCTTTAAAATGTTCTCCATCGATTCCCCTGTATGCTCAACATCAAGCCCGAACCTGGAGAGCACTTCATCATATGAAGGAAGCGCAACATGGGGCGGCTCTTTCAGCACCCTGTTGAAGTACGGCAGGTATCTCCTCTCAAAAATACCTATTGCCTGTTTCATTATCTTTGAAGTCACGGCTCCCAGTATATCACCCTCTTTGAGCCATCTCCTTATATAGGGGTCTGCTATTATCTTTATAAGTTCACTGTACGGTGTGGTAATGACCTCGCCGCCGTTCTCCTCTATCACCTTTATCACGTTCTGGTTCAGTATATCATTGTCCCTTACATAAAGGTCGCCGAATATCGCCACAAGGGGGCGTCTGCCCGGTTCCACCTCTATCCTTTCAAACCATGATACCGCTGTTTCAAGGGCATCCTCAAGCGGGCCGCCGTCCCTGAACGCCCCGGCTATAAGGTCTGTTGATTCCCTGATCACAAAATCGGTACTCCCCTTAATCTTTTCATAGGGCCGAACCCTGCACCCCATCCTGCGGATCATTCCGCTGAACATATAGGCAAGGTACATGTTCATGGATGTTCTGTATGAAAGGTCTGTGAAGGTTACGTTACCCGTGTAGACATTGATTTTCTCGGCCCCGCCGCCCATAGATTCAAGGAGGGTCCTGCTGTAATAGGGAAACATACCCAGGTTACATGAAATCCTGGACTCCACGTTCCAGAGCACTGCCTTTGAGGGATCTATATTATTTTTCCTCACGTATTCAACTGTGTTCTGCACCATTATATTAAGGGGTATGCACTGCCCGTTATTGTGTGACAGGCTTCTTCGAATCGATTCAGGGCTCTCATCAACAAGCCTTGCGTCCATCCCGCTGTTCTGAAGCACGCCTGTCATGAACTCACCCAGTATGGAGTCCCACCTGGGGATAAGGAGCGTCTTCCCTTTCAGAAAGGAGCTGTTCCTCTCCACAACCGGGTTTATCCCTGAATAGTCAGTGCGGCCCTTTCCTCTCACAGAACCGTAATGGTTACGGAATGACCGGAGCCCCGCTTCTATCCTGGTCTCGTAACCGACATTTGAATCATGCTCATCTATCTGCAGTATAAGGTAGGGCTTATCGTGCGCGTCCATTATCTTCCTGAAGTACTCCACCACGTATGAATCGGGTGTGCACTTGAATGAAGTGACAAGTACAGGATAAAGCCCCTCTGTCCGGGCAGCCGCCTCTGCCCTCTCCAGTATTTCAGAGGCGTAGCGCCAGTGGATGGATTTAAGGAGCCCCTCCACCCCTTTTTTCTCTTTATCCTTTATATCAATCATGTCCTGGTAAAAGGCCCTTGTCCCCAGTTTACCGAAAATTTCAGGTATACCCTTGTTCATCGCAGGCGACAGAACCGTATAAGGCCGCCCCAGGAGTAGAACGTCAACATCATCCCCCCTCCTGAACCTTCTGTAAATATCTTTCAGCTTCCCCGCTCTTTGTACTGAACTTTTCTGTGCCGCGTCAAAGGCTGAAGAGACCTGCATAAAGGAGATCCCTTTCCCGGTAATACCTTTCAGCATCCTGTGAAGCTGCAGCTTCATGCTGAAAGTCCCGGCAAGTGTACGCAAAAGCGGAGTGAGGAGCTTCCCGCCCCCTGCCAGATCTTCGCACGATGAGATGACAGCAGGGGCAAACTGCGTATAATAGCAGTACACCCTCCTGACCCCGGACTGCCCGGTTTTTCTTTCAATATAGGATGGGAGAAAAACATAGTCACACTTACCGGCAAGGTATTCGATATGGCCGTGCAGTTCAGACATGGGGGCGCAGAACTCTGCCCCGGAAATACTCTTCCCTCTCTTGACACCGTCCTTTAAACCGCTGCTGACCAATGTCTTTATCCCCAGGTTGCTGAAGAATGCTCTCCACAGCTCCACCTCGTCAAAGATATGAAGCGCCGCCGGGATGCCCACAGTAAAATCATATTTTACACCACTCTCCGCACCTGCTGAATTTATTTTTTTTCTCTCTTTCAGGAGGTCGAAACCTGAACTGTTTTTATCAATGAATTTCTTTGTTTCATAGTCCCTTCCGCAGAGGAACCCGAAAGCCGAAGTCTCCCCTCCGATCTCGGCGACCTTGAGCTTGCAGCTGTTGGCGCAGAGGGTGCAGACCTCGCTCCTCACAGGGATCGCCTCTTTGTAAAGCTCTACGCCGCGGAACAGGCTCCCCCTCAGTCCACTGTCCATCAGTGAAAGAGCGACTCCAAGCGCGCCGGTGAGATGGCAGAACTGTGAGACCATTATCGGTTTTCCCAGTCTCTGTTCAAAAGCCGCCACAAGGGCCCTGTTCTTTGCAGTGGCGCCCTGGAAGAATATCTTATCACCTATGTTCTTCTCTATGGCCACCCTGGTCAGGTAGTTCTCCCTCACTGAATGAAGAACGCTTGCGAGAATTTCCCTGCGGCTGAAGCCGTCGCTCATGTAGTGATTGAGGTCCCGTTCCATGAAGACTGTACACCTGTCGCTCGAAAGGGGCGCGGCCACACCCTCGGCAAGGCCGGAATATTCAGAAAGGGGGCACCCCAGTTTCTTCGCCTGCTCCTCGATAAAGCTCCCCGTGCCTGCGGCACAGACATTATTCATAATCGAAAAGGTAACCATGCCGTTTTTCATTGTTGTGAACTTTGCGTCCTGCCCGCCGATCTCTATAATCGTATCAACCTCCGGGTCCAGCATATACGCGGCGCGGGCATGCGCGGTTATCTCATCAAGTGCGAGGTCGGCGTTTATTATGCTCCCTATGAATTTCCTCCCTGAGCCTGTTGTGCCGGCGCCGAGAAAAGTGAAAGAAGATCCCGCAGAGGAGGAGATATTGTCAACTGCCTCAAAAATCGACTGCACCGCCTCAAGGGGGCGGCCTGAAGTTCGTGTGTAGAGCCCTGCAAGCACGGCCCCTTTGTTATCTGTAATGGCAGCCTTTGTGCTCGTTGAGCCTATGTCTATACCAAGGTAAACCTCAAGGTCTCCCTTTACTGAAAGGTCACTGTATATGTCAACCTCAACGTCAGCGGCGAGTTCACTTACAGATGGGGAAAAGAGATACGACTTCACAGACCTGAAGTCAGGGTAGCCGGAAAGCTTCAGCTCAAGGGGATCGTAATGGTATTTCTTCTCTTTCTTTTCATTCCTGAAAAGTTCAGGCACATTTCCAGCAATGACTTTTGTCACCGCCCCGTTTTCAAAATCACTCATAAGAAGGAGTGACGCCCCGATGGCCCCGAAAAGATGTGAATATTCATGAACTGTTATCTCATACCCTGACAGGACTGAAAGGTGCTTTACCACAGCCCTGTTAATGGATACACCGCCCGCCATAACAAGGGGAAGGTGTATATCCTCCCCGCTGAAAAGCGTGTCCACCACGTTCCGCGCAAGCCCCTCGCAAAGGCCGTCGCAGATCTCCGGAAGCGTGTACCCCTCCTGCTGCGCGTGGATAAGGTCGGTCTTGGCAAAAACCGCACAGCGTGATGCTATCTTCGGTATCTCCCCGCTGTTTTCATATGCTGTTCTGCTGAATGTCTCTATATCTGGGAGGTTAAGCCTTTCGGCCTGCTGGTCGAGGAAACTCCCTGTGCCGGCCGCGCAGGATGTGTTGGACCTGTAGTTTTTGTAGTTTCCATCTTCATCGAAAAGTGCAAGGCCGAACTTCTCCCCTCCTATAATAATGACCCCGCCGGGGTCTGAATAAAAATGTTTCGCCGCTGTTATTATTGCCACCCTGGAATCGTACCTCACCCCCGAACTGAAAATGTCAGGGGATGACGAAGTAACGGCAATACCTTTAATATCTTCAAGGCCTATACCCTCAAGGAGCGATTCCACTTTTGCCTTCACGTCACCTTCGTGAAAAAGATAACCGGTTTTCACAATCTCCCTGACAGGTGAAATCACAGCTGCAGATACAGAGATTGAACCTATATCTATCCCCAGGATATTGCCTTTTTTATTCATTAATAATTCTCCGTTAATTTACTGGTAATTCATCAAAGCGGAGGGTGTTACGTTCAGTCACCGCACAATTCCGCCATGCATGTCAACTGAAAGATATACCCTTAATAGAGGAAAATCGACCGGAAAAAAAATTCAGGACTTTTCTGAAGAAAAAAACTGCTTTCTGTACTTCGCGGGAGAGAGGCCTGTCTGCTTTGTAAACGCGTCATAAAACACCGACTTTGAATTGAATCCCACGGCAAAGGCAATAGAGAGGAGAGATCTTTTTTTGTCCTCAATCATCATCTTTATCGCCTCATCCACCCTGTGCCTGTTTATGTATGCGTTGAAATTCATACCCAGCCTGTGGTTCAGGTACTGTGAAAACTGCTGCGGCTGTATGGAGAGCATATGAGCCATCCTTTTAATCGACAGGTCCTCATCACAGAAAGCCTTCTCCTCATTCATAAGCTGATGAAGCTTCTCCTCAAGTCTCCTTATATCGAGCCCGTCAAGGAGTTCATCCCCCCTCCCGGCACTCTTCTTTTTTTTAATTGATGAAGAGAAGAGTTCAGGGTGGATCTGAACAATGACAAACCAGTATATAAAAAAGAACGTCATCAGGGTCAGGGCGATTCTTGAAAAGACCATAATTCCGGAAACAAGGGCGGCAACAATAAGTGTCACGACAAGGGTAAGGAGGAGAGTGACTGTTGCACCGATCACGGCAAGTCTGTCGCTCCTCCCGTTTCTTAAAACCGATACAGCGTCCATCTTCATAAGCATACCGGCTGTATAAATGAATATCAGGGCGAATCCCAGGGAGTGAAGGTATGCGAATACGGTGTTCCGTAATATATACCCTCTCACAGAAAAAACGGCCCCGGATATATGGCCCTCTGAAACTGTCATGAAAATTATAAGCAGAGTAACCACTGCCGCAGGTATAAAATGGGCAATGCCGGCGGAAGAAAATTCATAATCCCTGTTTGAAACAGAAAGATAAAATATATAAAGCGACGGCCCCAGCATATACTTTGCGAGCAGAAAGATATTCATGGCAGTACTGTCATGATAGGCCGGGGAAACGGACACAATATATTCATAGATATGAATAACGCCCAGGCTCATGAATATAACAAAAAGGAGGATATTCTTTATTCTGCTCCTCTCATGCAGCAGCTGGACAAAGGCAAGGAGCAGCGCGAGCCCGCCTCCGAAAAGTATTATTCCGTTTAATATTTCAGTCATTATATTATATTCTGCCTGGAATCAGATTCACGGGACATTGCAGCAGGGCAAAAATTTTTACAAGCATTAATTCCCGGCACATGATAAACTCTGCAACAGGCCGGGTGTTCTTTCAGTACAGGTAACTGACACCCGCGCGGCCCTGCGCCTGTTCATCAAGGTAGACATTGCCCGCGACCCAGCCGTCGCTCTTCACGTCACCTTCAACGTACAGTTCAAGTTTTCCCTCAATGATCGGAACATCAAGGCCTGCAGAAAACCACGCTCCGGCCTCCCTCTCTCCTGTATGAAACTCATGGTCGCGGGGCTGAAGGAAAAATATCATGCCTGTATTTCCGTAGATTCTCCACCCGGCAACTGCAAAGGGATACCTGTGAATTCCGGCCTCGATTCCAGGCGAGTAATGTTCTTTATTAAAATAACTGTGCAGGGCAAGTTCAAGGTTGAGCTCCCCCTCCCGCATTAAAAAATTAAGAGATACATCATTACCAAATGAGGTCAGGTTATGCAGCACCATAATGTTCCAGCGCATAACATCACCGGTAAAGGGGTCCCGGCCAGTGAACCTTTCAAAGCCGAAAAGCTGGGGCGAGATAAAATTCAGAAACGTCAGGTAACCTGTCATCCTCAGGTATTTCTTTTCTGAATCAGTGAGGTCTGAATATCTGACATACCTGTCAATACCTGTCCCCGAGGGGTGCACCCCCCTGTCAGAGTAAAGTTCATCCGGCCTGTTAAGGTCGTATATCCAGGCGGTAAAGTCAAGTCCGGTAAAGTCCCTTGCCTCAACATTATCCACGTCAATCTCATTGTAATGGTCAGTGTCGCTGTCAGCACCCTTTGTGCTGCAGAAGATCACGTAATAGGAGGCATTGGCCAGACTCATCCATAGCGCCGGGATTTCAAGGTATATAGGCCTGCCGGTGAAGAAGCTCTCCCTCCTGAGCGCCCTGGCAAGCTGCACTTCGGCCTCATTACCCGCAGCCATGAGCCTCACCATGTCGGGGTTGCTGTTCTCCTTGAGCCATGCCAGCTCGCTGTCCTTCACGTGGCTGACGTAAATCGCCTCAGCCCCGAGGTCAAAACTGTATACATCATTCCTGCTTGAAATACCATACTGCCCCATTACGGCCCTGTGCCACTCCTCATGCACCCATGCTGTTCCGCCTGGCAGCTGGAAGAAAAAATAATCCCATACTATCAGTGAAAGCCACTGCACGAAACCGCCGCGGGAATCCGTGAGGTCCCATACAATACTGTGGCTTGCCTGCATTGCCCCCTTTGTAATCATCAGCGACTGGTTCATTGAAGGGAATGTATACCCGTCTTCGGCATTATAAGGCAGGTCCGCCAGGGGGAGGCGTATAATCGTATCAGTATAAGGGTAATCTATACCCTCCTCTCCTTCAGCATAAAGCAACGGGACCATCAGAAAAAATATTACCGTGATGAGGAACAGTTTTATTCTTATCATATAGAACGAATTTCTTCTCCCTGTTTAATAAAAATTCATTGTAATAAACGTCCCGCCGATTTCAAGAAGATTACAGGATACAGTAAGGTTCTTCATATATCCCTGTTTCGGCTTGACCTTACGGCCCGTATAGGTTAAAATATTATTCAGAGGATACAATTATATGGATATAGTTATAAAATCCCTCACAGACTGTTCACTTGCCCTTATAGCGCTTATTAACCCGATCAGCAAGATATTCCTGGTTTCATCCCTGCATGAGACATCATCATGGAGGGAGATAAGGCAGATACTTATAAAATCGTCACTTGTTGCAGCAGTAATTCTCCTTACATTCATATTCCTGGGGAACTTTCTTCTGGCAAAGTTCTTTCATATACAGATATACGCCTTCAAAATCGCAGGCGGAACTGTACTCTTCATGCGGGGCCTTGACGCGCTGAACAAGGGGCTCTTCTTTGAGCTCAACCACAAGCAGAAACTTGAAGACATGTCAATTGTTCCCCTGGCCTCCCCCATGATAGCGGGCCCGGCAACAATAACCGCTGCAGTATCTTTCCCTGCAAAATACGGCATACCTGTAACCTCTGCTTCGATGATTCTCGCGGTTGCCCTGAACCTATTTATAATGATGGCAGCGCCCTTTATAACATCCCACCTGATAAAACAGAATATCATGGGCGCCCTGATCCGTATCACCGGCCTGATTGTTGCCACCATAGGTGTCCAGATGATGCTTGACGGCCTGAGAGAATTTATAAAAACCCTCTGAACAGTCCAGACACCTGTTATATTTTAACCGGTATATGCCGAAAATTAATATAGGAATACGATTTCTGGAGTATGCTATGGAATATAAAAACCGTAATTTTATCTATTCATGCACCTGTGGTTATACTGTAAATGTCTTCATAGATTTCGGCTCCCCGCAGGAAAACTATAAGTGCAGAAGGTGTGGAAATACAGTCAAACGGAAGGAGCTGCCCTGAAATTTTTATTTAATTGAAATGATCGCGCCGCATTGCGGACAGGGGACTGTCATCTCAAGCACAACATCCGCTTTTTTAAATTCATACCTGTAGCCGCATTTACAGGTACCTTTAACTGTTACGAACTTTATCTTCTGGTCCGGGATTTCAAAATCAAATGACAGCTGGTTTTCACCATCGCCTTTTTTTGCCATTAAACAAGCTCCATATAACTGATGTCATGATACCCGGACAGGGCCGTTATCAGTGCCAGTCAGGAATTGTCATGTAGAGATAATCTACAAGTATCCTCCTCTCTTTAAGCTTATTCCTTATGGCGTCAATAAGTTTCTGGTGCATTATAATTGTACTCAGTTTTCTTTTCATGTCCTTGGCCAGATCAACTTCTATGGGGTTCTGAAAGAACCTGAGGGAAGACTTTTTACCTGATTCTTCAAATCTGGCGAATACTATCATTTTCGGTTTCATCATATCTCTGGGATTTACTTCACTTACAAGGGTTATCTCCCCCGTGTTAAGAATGCAGAAATCCCCTTTCCTGTAAAATGCCTGGGAATTATTAAGAAGAGTTCCCATGAGATTAACGAAATCGCTTACTATCTCCCTGTCAAACTGTTTATCAACTGAGTTAACAATAAGCTTAAGGGCCTCTGAAGGGGTATATGCCTGCCTGTACGGTTTTGGCGTGGTCAGGGCATCATACATGTCACATATGGCCACTATCTTCGGCGAGGAGGGGAGAGTTTCATAGGGAAGGTTATAGTATCCCTCATCATCATACCTCTCATGATGGAAAAGTATTGTCTGGAGCACAATGGGATCAATCCCCTCCAGTGACTTTATTATATTATACCCCTCCTGGGGATGGAGCTTTATCTCCATCTGTTCCTCTTCACTGAGCCTGTCAGGTTTATTGAGAACAGATTTTTCTATCCTGATCTTCCCCAGGTCACTTAAATAAGCCCCGAGCACGACACTTTTAATCTCGTCCCCTTTATATTTTCTCCCCTTCCTGACCAGGAGAGCTGAAAGCAGTCCCACATTTACTGAATGATAGTAAAGATATTCATCATATGATTTCATCTCTTTAAGGAGGTTAATAGCGTTAAGCTCCTTTGTATTGAGTTCATCAAGGATCTCTTCTATAATTTCTTCACTTTTCTTATAGGAGTCCTTTGTGAATTTGTTGGTTATAATGATATCGTTAAGAACATTTTTTGTCTTATCCAGGGCCCTGTGGTATACATATGAAGGGAGCACACTGGCATCTTTTTCCGCGGGAGAGTAGTATACCTTGCTTCCGTATTTATCCCTTATGCTTTTGATTTTACTCTGTGTAAGTACTTCTCTTTCACCTAACAGTTTTTCCCCGTCAGGTGAATATATAGGGTACACGAAGGATGTGTCAGGCATAATATAATCAAGGTCAATTTCAACCTTTCTTCTGTCCATATTATCACTGTTCATATTTAAATTATTGTTCATTCTTTATAACAGCCTGTTATCTTAACGGAAGCCCCATAAAAGAACAATTACTTTTTTAATATTCAGCCTTTTTTTAATTTCCACTCTGTTATTGACTCAGCCGATACCCTCCCCCTGTTTTCATTATAAGCCCTGTGGTATAGTTTATTCTCCGCACCGCTAATATAATGAGAGCCGCACTTTATAACATGATTATAAAGAATTTCGCCTTTAAACAGTATATCAATACTCTTTAAAACTGCCGCCCCCTCCATTACGCTGTAACCGCTTTCAAAAAACAACTGGGCATACGAGGCATTATTCATATGGCCATTAATATCTATATCCTCATATCTCGTGGCCGCGTTATAAATATAATCAGTTTTTTCCCTTTTTTCAATCTGGAAAGGTACATAATCAATAGCCCTTCCACGGTGTGAATCAAACTGGCTGATAATAAATTCAGGTATTGCAACAGGTTTTCTGCTCTCCCTGTCTATGAGTGCCAGTGAAGATGTGGCCCTCAAAAGCTCCCTGCCTGAATCATCAGTCATAATAAACTCCCTGTTGACCATGCCTTCTGTAACGCCTGAACGCCATGTCTCACACCTGACCTTTTCATATATTTTCGGATACCTGAAAATATCAGCATAAAAACGGGCGTAGACCCATGTAAGATTTTTTTCAGCCATAAGATTTACCGAAGTGCCCAGTGATTTTGAATGATTGTCAGCTGTACTCTGCATGAAATTAAACATAGTCCGGACCCCGCACGTGCCGTCAGGCCCGCAATCGTACAGCCTCACCTCAAATTCGGACATACCGGTTATATTATCCATTCCCAATCTCCTTTCAGGATTTAATCAAACTGCTTTTTCAGATACATGCTATACCCAGATAATACAAACACCATTTAAAGTCCATAAATATACTATACCTGAGTAAGGTTTACACTTTTTCATTTTTAATAATAAAAATTTATACTTACTCAGGCGGCGGGCAATAGAGAATTTTTTACCCCGAAACAGGTTAAGGATTAAATAATGATTTTTTATAAATTTTATATAACTTTTATATTGTAACTTAACAGAAAAGTTATTATCATATAATTCCTTAATGACAAAAATGTAACATTAATAATAAATTGTGAAATATATGGAAAAAACAACATTTTTAAAACAGTATTCAATGAGAACCATAAGATCAGATATCGCCAAAAGTCCGGGGAACCATACGGCAGGAGGAGAGAAGGACACAGAGGATCTTAACTACTATTTCAAAATATGGTTGAAAAAATCCAGGAGTGGCTCTAAGAGGTAGTAAAAAAACAGAGCAGGTATCAATCTTGGAAAAAATAACCACACACAAAGAAAACGGCCTTATGGAAATCATTATAAACGGTAACCTTAATATACACAGTATAGATCTGCTTGAATTTAAATTCCGGGACATCTTATCTGAAAGCGGTACCTTTAATACAATAGCTGTTAACTGCGAAAACATTGACAGCATAGACTCTTCCGGCCTGGGGATGCTGATCAGCCTGTCAAAACAGGCGGAAAAAAACAGCCTGAAATTCTACCTGTGTAACCCGAACAGAAAAGTAACCACCCTCTTTGATATTTCAAACCTTGACAGGTATTTCAATATAACAGACATTGAAGAACTCAGGCAAACTCTTCATCGCTGAAATCCGCAACTTCAGGTATATCCCCGGATGTAATTCCGCAGAGCAGTTCGTCACTAAGTTCATCAAGTGAAGAAAGCCTGTCTGCCTGGTTCTGTACTATTTTTTCAAAGACATTCCTGGCGAACCTGCCGTTGCCGAAACTTCTGTCCCTCCTGTCATAAAAATGTCTGAAGAGCTCCTCTGTCTTCTTTACAGCATCATCCTCCAGAACAAATTTGACGTCACCTGAAAAGATATTAAATATCGCCATCAGCTCATCCGGATTGTAGTGGTCGAAATAGAAGTACCTGCTGAACCTCGATTTAAGCCCCGGGTTGGCATTAATGAACCTCTCCATTTCATCCGGATAGCCGCCCACTATCACGGCAAACCTGTTTCTTAAATCTTCCATCCGTTTAAGGATAGTGTCAACAGCCTCCCTGCCGAAATCGTTTCCGCCGGTTTCAGGTATAAGAGAGTATGCCTCATCTATGAAGAGCACTCCGTCAATGGCGCTTGTGACCATCTCATCTGTCTTCACGGCAGTCTGGCCTACGTAACCTGCCACAAGACCGGCCCTGTCTGTTTCAATGAGATGCCCTTTTGCCAGAAGCCCCAGGGCCTTATACACACGGCCTACAAGCCTTGCTATTGTAGTCTTACCTGTACCGGGAGGGCCGTAGAAAACAGCATGCAGCGAGAGAGGGGTAACGGGGAGCCCGCGGGTCTCCCTCTCCTTCCTTATCTTTATAAAGTTTATATAGGAGTTTATCTCGTCCTTGACCTTTTTCATCCCCACGAGTTTGTTGATGGCCTCCATCACCTCTTCGATGGTCTCCGGCTCCTCCTCTTCCGCGGCCTCTGCTTCAGCTTCGCCGGTTTTCTTCTCTGCTGCCACAGGTTCCGCGCCTGAAGGTGAAGGTATGACCGGGGGTGCGGGCCTGGATGGAGCTTCACTCTGTGATGCAGGAGGGGCAGCCGGTCCGGCAAAGGTCCCGGGCAGGGCGCTCCCTCCTCCAAGTATATTCTTTATCTCACCCTCTGACGCGTGGGTAAAAAAACAGTATCGCCTGTCATCAGAGACTATATTCAGCCTCAGCCCGGAGAACCCCTTTGAAAAACTGATCTTCTGCAGCTCATCGGAATCGATGGTCATATATTCTGAAGGATCATCTGAACGTATAAATATCCCCTTTTCAGAAGTAATTATAAACACGCCGGAGATCTGCTCCTCCGGGCCGGCATTACCGTCTTCTGATGTAAAGAACCCCTCCACGACATTGACTATACTTTCATTTTTCTTTACCGCGTGTTCAAGGGCCCTGAGGATATTCTTCTTGCCGGGAACAAGGTGCCATCTCCGGATCTTTTTCAGTTCATCCTCAATACGTTCTATATGCTGCATATGACCTCCGGAATATTACCTGTAATTTAATATATATGAGTGAAACTGTAAATAACAAAAAAAGCCCCGGTTAGAGGGCTTTTTTATTTCCGCATGATAAATTACAATAATCTTCTGCCGGGCAGCAACAGGTTAAAACTGGTACAGTCCCTGGACAGATACAAAATATCCGTCCCCGGCATCTACTTTTTCCTCTTCACGGTAAAGCTCCCTTCCGCTGAAAGCATATCCCCCGGTTACTTTAAGTATAGAGAAATCAAGAGCGCCGTAAACCGCATAATAATGGACCTCAATGGATTCCTCCCCATCGTGGCCCCCCAGGTTGAATGCCCCGTAGTTGTCGTTTTTAAAGCCTGCTGATATACCGGCAAAATCACCCATCTCATGACTCGGATTAAAAAAACGACAGGCCAGAGCAAAATCGAATATAAGGTCACGCATGTCGCGTGTCTGGTCCATCCTTAAGTCACAGGTAAATCTTACCCTGCTTTCAGGGGCCAGTGTGAAGCTGAAATTGGGGGAAGTGATACATTCAAATTTCGCATCTATCCATTCAGAGTTATAGTTCATCCTCACTAAAGGTACCGGTATGACGGGCCAGGGCTCTCCATCTGATCTTTCAATCCCGAAGTCACTTACCGCAAGGCCTCCCCCCAGTACCAGTGATAAATTATTTCCGGCAATAATTTCATAGCCGTAAACCGCTGCAGCCTGGAAAGTATGAAGCCCCCCTGATACAGGTTTGTCTGACTCGCTTTTAAAGATTCCAAGGTACTGATGGCGGCCGGCTTTTCCGTCCAGCAGAGTATCTATTGTATGATAAACTTCCGGATAACCGTAAAGTAAAGGGTCACCAAAGGAATGCCTTGTGTATGTTCCTATAAACATCACATCTTCGCTGTTCACCACAATCCCGGCACCAGGTGATTTAATGCTGCGGGAATCAAGCGAAAGATAATCGTACCGGATGAGAGGGATAACTTTAATTCCCTCATCTTCAGCGCCTTTGTTCTCTGCCGCTACAGCACCCGCTGCCAGTGATAACACGGTAAATAATATCAGTATATTTTTTCTCATATCATTCCCTCTCTAACCGGCATTAACTTTCCTGTCAGCTGCTCAGAAGAATCTTCACAACTCCTATCGAAAAAAAACTGTCGTTCTTTCACCAGCAGAAAAACTGTTAACCCCAGAAGCAGACCTGTCTGAATAACCTTGCTCATAGGGTGAGTTGCGAATATCTCGTTGAAAAAACCTGCAGTAATATGAAACACTATGGGTACAAGGATATTTCTGTCAGTTTTATAGTAGAGCCAGTTCATTATAAATACAAAGGGTATCACGCTGACCAGGAAGTTGAGGGAGTAGAGTGCCCCGGTTTCAACAAGATTGCTGTGATAGTAATCCTTTATAAAAGAAAGCGGAATATGCCACAGTGCCCAGTAGACGGCAAATATCAGCGATGTAGTGAACAGACTGAAACGGGCCCTCAGGCAGTCGGTGCCATATGAATGCCAGGCAAGCTCCTCAATAAGCGGTGCAATAAAAAGCATTACCCATGCGGGGAAGAGTGAATATGAAAAAGAGAAGCTTTTTGCAAATGCAAACTGATCAATGCTGTATCCGAAGAGAAGCGAAACAGCCTGCGCTGCAAGAATACTGGCGAGCATAAGAAAAATCGTCAGAGACAGATAAGCAGGCTTAACACTTTTCACGGAGAAGATCCTCCGGTGGAGATCCTTCCTTAACTCAGGATCTGGAAGCATCATGATAAAAGCCGTTACCATTGGTGCTGATACACCTAAAATTCCGAGTATCCCTCCTGCCACTGTATAAATGTTACCGGCAGGTGTAATATGGCTCAGATATGCTGCTGTAAACCACATAGACCATGGAATACAGGTAGCCAGTACATAGAAGATAAAGGGATGACGATACTTTGTAATATTCATTATATTAACTCCTTACAATTAATTTTTATTTTCATTGAAAAAAAGAAGTGATCCCGCAAGAGCGCTTAACTGTGCCTCTATGAGAAACGGGATGGCCTTTATACGCCTGTTAAGCTGTAATTCATTCCATGGATAAAACCCGGATTCGGTAAGAAACTGCACACCCGCGATTATAAATTCCGCGCATTCAAGCGGGTAATCCATTTTAAATATCCCCTCCTCACATCCCTGCAGAAATACCGAAGCATAGAGTGGCGCCAGTTCGTTGATATATTTTCCCAGCAACTCTGTATGCAGCCTGGAATTTTCAGGTTTATTAAGGGAATTGAGGATCCTCTCCCTGATATGGACCGTCTCATCTTCAGTAATAAGAAGTTTCAGCTTAACCAGGGCGCTGAGGTTCTTTTCTCCGGCAAGTTTCAGAAGCTCCTTCTTTCTTTTAAGCTCATCAGCAACAATGTCCTCAACCACAGCTTCAAGGAGCTCCTTCTTTGAAGTGAAATAGTGATAAACTGTTCCTTTTGCTATGTTCAGCCTCCCTGTTAACTCCTGCATAGTTGTAGTTTCATAATCTCTTGTTCTGAATAGTTCCCTTGCCATCCTGATGATTTCCAGGCGTCTCCCGGCTGAGCTTTCCCTTTTATCATTCATAGAATTCTCCCCCTTCAGGAATGCTGAATCTATCAATAGACCGACCGTCGGTCAATAAATGAATAAAAAAATATATAGCAAACCCAAGCACCCCTCTTTTCACATCTAAGAAAAACCGGTATAATAACCCGCAGGAAAACTCACTGCCCTGATTACACACCTGTATACTGAATTGATTACCGGTAATATTTGAATTCATAGATACCTCCTTTCCGTGTATCAGTAAAACCATCATTAAAATGATTTCATTAATAATGATGACGCTGATAATATCAGACCGACGGTCGGTCAATAAATTTTTAAAAAAATTTGATTTTTTTTAAAAATTATCAATTTTAACCTTTTGCTGACTAAAAAACAGCCTTAAAAAATCAAATATTGTGTAGAAATAAATTTTTCCAGGCATTAATAATCAGGGAGAGATAATCTGGTCATATATAAATGATAATGAACCTTCAGCTGCACCCAGCTGTGCCTCAATTAAAGATGTGAATGCTCTGACCCTTCTTTCAAGCTGGCCCTCTGTCCATGGATAAAAACCCTTATCTGTAAGAAACTGTACGCCGGCAAGGATAAATTCCGCGCTCTCAAGGGGGTAATCTGTTTTAAAAACCCCCTCTTCGCACCCCTGTATAAATATAGAGGCCCATATCGGGGCAAGTTTAACTATATATCTCCCAAGCTGCTTTGTATGCATCTCAGTATTTTCATGGTGATGGAGTGAATCCAGTATCCTGTCATTCTCCTCGGCTATTGTGTCCTCTGTAATAATTACCTTAAGTTTTTCCAGGGCGGGGAGTTTCTTTACCCTGTCACTATTCATCAGTTCCTGTTTTCTTCGAAGTTCTTCATCAACAATATCCTCAATAACCGCTTCCAGCAGGTCCTCTTTCGAGGAGAAGTAATGATAAATAGTACCCTTTGCAATGCCAAGCTTGTTCATAATATCCTGCATTGTGGTTTTATCATAGTCCTTTGTCTGGAAGAGTTCCCTGGCTGCGCTGATTATCTCACCTCTCCGTTCATCCGCGTTTTTTACTATTCTTGCCATTAAACCTTCCTGTTCTTCGCTGAATTGAATCAACCGTCCACACCATTATTTTTAGCAACAGCTACCTTTAATTAACTGATAAATGAAAATCTTTTTTAAGTTTAAAACAAGTATTTTACTGAAGTTTAAAACAAAAAATCCCCCTTAAAGAGGGGGATTTTCCTCAAGTGTATCATGTATCAGAAATCCAGTGTATCAACGCACCTGGGGAAAGGTATGACGTCCCTGATGTTCTGCATACCGGTAACAAATTGAATCAGCCTTTCAAATCCCAGGCCGAAACCTGAATGGGGCACTGAGCCGTACTTCCTCAGTTCGAGGTACCACCAGTAGTCCTCTTCATGGAGACCCAGTTCCTTTATCCTGCCCAGAAGTTTGTTGTAGTCGTTCTCCCTTTCGCTACCGCCGATGATTTCACCAAGCCTCGGCACAAGCACATCCATGGCCCTGACAGTTTTTCCGTCATCATTAAGTTTCATATAGAATGCCTTGATCTCTTTCGGGTAATCAGTTACAATTACAGGCTTTTTAAATACCTCGCCGGTGAGATACTTTTCATGCTCGCTCTGCAGGTCTATCCCCCACTTTACAGGATATTCAAAATTCTGCCCCGCCTTTTCCAGTTCATTTATAGCGTCAGTGTATGTTATCCTTTCAAATTTGCTTTCAACGATATGTTGAAGATTGTCTATAATCCCCTTTTCAATCATGGAGTTGAAAAACTTCATATCTTCAGCGCAGTTTTCAAGGACATAGTTCAGGATATATTTTATAAAACTCTCCGCCGCATCCATGTTGCCGTTAATATCACAGAAGGCCATCTCAGGTTCGATCATCCAGAACTCGGCAAGGTGCCTGGAGGTGTTGGAATTCTCAGCCCTGAAGGTAGGGCCGAAGGTATAGACATTTTTAAGTGCCAGAGCGTATATCTCGGCCTCAAGCTGGCCGCTCACTGTCAGTGAAGCCTCCTTCCCGAAGAAATCCTGTGAAAAATCGATCTTACCCTCACTTTTCGGGATGTTGTTAAGATCAAAGGTAGTGACACGGAACATCTCTCCCGCTCCCTCACAGTCACTCCCCGTTATAACCGGGGTATGTATGTAGGTAAAACCGTTATCGTTAAAATATTTATGTATTGCAAAACTCATAGCGTTTCTTACCCGCATTACAGACCCGAAAGTGTTGGTCCTGGGACGGAGGTGCGCTATCTCACGTAAAAATTCAAAGGAGTGCCTCTTCTTCTGCAGGGGGTACTCCTCCACAGGCGCGTCACCGAGAACAGTTATCTCCACCGGCGCCACCTCGACACTCTGCTCCTTTCCCTGGGAAGGTACAAGTTTACCTTTAATTGAAACGCTGGCACCGTTAACAAGCCTGCCGTTAATTTCCTCAAACCCGGGAAAGCTCTTTTCAAGAACAACCTGTATGCTGCTCATGCAGGAACCGTCATTAATAGCCAGAAAAGACACATCCTTGGAGTCTCTCTTTGTCCTGATCCACCCCTCTACAGTTACTTCACGTCCGTCACCCTCAAGGGTCATAAGATGTTTTATAGTTTTATCTTTCATACATCCCACCGATTGTTATTTTAGCTTATTTTATGGAAAACCCGTTTCAATCCATGTCAACGATTTTATCACCGAAAAAATCAGTGTAGTTCATGAGTCTGGTGCCGTTTTTTCTCGCATTATCAAGCTTGCTGCTCTTCCCGTTCACATCCTCGCATATAAGTATCTCAAGGTCCTTTGTCACAGTATTGGAAAACTCATAGCCCATCTCTTCGATAATCCTTATAAGGTCACTCCTTTTACCGGGCCCCTTTCCTGTCATGCAAACCTTCCCCTTTGATGCTCCCCCCTCCTCATCCATGAGTTCAAGGACATCAACAAGTTCATTAAAAAGCGCCATGTTTGAACTGTCATTTTTCCACTCAATTATGTTCCGGCCGATTACATAGGTATCATCATTGTAGGAGCGGAACCCCTCCACCGTGGATATCCCCAGTTTTACAAGTGACTTCTTCTGCACAAGGGGAATCCCCAGCCTGCTGATAAGCTCCCGTGGGGTCATCCTCTTCGAACTGCCGACCTCTTTTACGAAGTTCGCAATCTTCTTCTCAGCGAAACCTTCAACTCCTTCAAAGTCCTTTTCAGTAATACCATAAAGGTCACTGATGTTTTTTATCCTGCCCAGCGAAAAAAGTGTACGCACAGTGGCCTCGGCAACATTTTCTATATCACAGCTTTTCACCCAGTATATAATTTTCTGAATACCCTGCTCCTCGCAGTCGGGATTAACACACCTTAAATGTACACCTGAACGTACGGGTGAACTTCCGCATGAAGGGCACTGTTTTACAACAAGCTCATCGTTGAATCCTTCACGTCCGTGGGAGCTTTTATTCTCCTGCACAAATGGGATTACATCATTCGCCCTCTGCACCACAAGAACATCCCCCCTCTGAACCCTGAGTCTCACCACATTCTCATAGTTATTCAGGGTCGCCCTTTCAAGCTTTGCCCCTCCTATAACCACAGGCTCAAAGATAGCCACAGGCACAAGGTTCCCCTGCCTGCTCACCTGCCATGCAATGTCTTTGATCCCGGTTTCACGGGACTGTGAAGGGGGCTTAAGAGCAATGGCATAGTGATGGTGATGGTCAACAACCCACATGCTGTCTATTTCATCAAAGAGGGCCCTGTCATCTACAGAGAGAATCAGCCCGTCGGTTTCATACTCCCATCTTTCCCTCAGCTCATTCATGTAACTCTGATAATACTCCTCTATCTCGGCAATATCAGACGCGGTTGAATACTGCACAGCGTTAAGGCCCTCGTTCTGAAGGAGTTTTATTCTTTCACTTTCAAAAGGAATATCTTCTATTCCCACGATCTGGTAAACCGCAAACCTCACGTATTTCAGATCGTCCCTGTTCTCCTTCCTGTTAATGAGCCCGACGCAGGAATTCCGGAGGGGCTTACCCTCCGTGTCATACCCGGTGTTTCTAGGAAGGTACAGCTCCCCCCTTATCTCGATCTCCTCTTTTGTAAAAGATATCTCCCGGTGTATGTCACCTGCATACTCAGCTATGTGAGTAATATCCTGGCCGACATCGCCATCCCCCCTGGTTGCGACATAAACAAGCTTCCCGTCCCTGTACCTGCAAGTGGCTGACAATCCGTCTATTTTCGGCTCAAGAATAAAATCCCCCAGTTCAATACCTGAGAGCCGTTTAAGCCATGCCTTTACATCGGCCATATTTTTAGCTTTGCCCATTGAAAGCATAGGGGTTGCATGCCTGATCTTTTCGCCCTGTGTAATCAGGACCCCCACTGAAGCGAAATAGGGATTACCCGGATCGAGTTCTCTAAGTTTCTCCTCAAGAGCGTCGAACTCGCTGTCGCTCAGAAGGGGGTTGTCGCTGTTATAGTAAGCATCTCTCGCTTCAAGAAGGATTTTTACTATTTCCTCTGGATTCATTTAAACTTCCTGTTTCCTTAGATAATATTCATCATTAATCCCTGAATAATTTCAGGTGAGGGGGAACTTTTTTTCTCCTTTAAATAAAAGGGATGAGTAATCCTGATTTTTTATATAATCATATTTGCAATATTATTATTAAATCATTATTGCTTAAAATCATATATAAAATTCCTTTTATATATTTAATACCTGAATATCAAACAATACCGTCAGACTCCCTGCTATAAAAATCTATATTGTAAAAAAGCATACCCCGGATATTACTTCAAGCATTATTACCTCCTGATATGAATAGTATAAAAAATAATTCAGCTGTTAATTAAAAATTTTTACCGCACAATTGGACTCTTAATAATAAAAAAAGTGAACTTTTTTTATTGACTCCATAAGGAGTGAGTATATATTTATTATTAAGAATCAAAAAAAATTTTATTTTTAAAGGAAGAGAGCAAATGAAAAAAGCTTTTTATCTTATCCTTGTATCTATTCTTGCGACTTTTCTTCTCGCATCATGTGAATCGCAGCAGCCTAAAACTGATACTCCAACAGTTAAAGCTGATGGCGGCGGAGATGCGGCTGTAAGCATGATCAACAATCAGGTTGGGGATTTTTCAATTGACGGTTTCCCCGGTGGAAGTTCAAAACTGAAAGCAAGCGAAGATCTTGAAAACATGAAAAGGATCGTTGAACTCGTTAAGCCTATAGTAGAACAGGTTCCTGATGGTTATGTAATGCAGATTACAGGTCACGCAGCAGACTATCCTACAAAGGCACTGCAGAGAAGCGTTTCAAAAGGAAGGGCTTATAAAGTTTACAGCGAACTTAAAAAAGCCGGCGTTCCTGCTGCCAAAATGACCTACAAAGGTGTTGGCATAAGCGAACCTCTTTCAGGTTATGACGGAAAAGATGCGAAGCAGAGAAGGGTATCCTTCAGGGCTGTTAAGAAGTAATTCTTCCGCAATCATTTTCAAAAAAAAGACTCCTTACGGAGTCTTTTTTTATTTTTATTTAATAATCCTGTTTCTCACCTTGACCTCCCAGAGAACTATGTCCGGCATTTTCTGTTCAAGTGACTTTATAAATTCGCCCACCTTCGCCCTGTCTATAAGGGTCGGGTCACTTTCAAGCCTGAACCTTGATGATGACACATATTCATGAAGCTTATCCGCAAGTCTCTCCCTCATCAGGTTCTGCCATTCAAGTGAACCGCGCTTATCAAAATAATCATAGAATTCATATTTATCCTTAAATACCGGAAGCTCGGTCTGTTCGACTTTCCATTTCGGCAGTGCGATGTCCGCACCAGCACTGATATTGCCCTTTGTCCTCTCAAGGACCGAACGAACGGAATTGGCGATAAATTCCCTGACGTTCCACTCGTTCTCAAGGAAAAAAACAAGCTCTCCCGTATCAGCAAACTTGGGCGGTTTAAGGAACCTTTCTATATACTCATCTTTGCTCATACTCTGCCCGGCCGCCTTATCGCCTGTACCATCACCGTCAAGTATATCCATTATCACGAGAGAATACTCTTTTCTGAACTGCATCTTCCCGTCAGCCGGGTTTTTGGCAAGCATCCCCAGGCCGTTTACCGTCTCGGCCAGAAGTTCAGGTGTAATTTTTTCAAATCCTCCTGAAGAAACAATCTTCGATTCAAGATCAAGCACAACGCGCCTGTAGTTCTCTCTTGCTTCAATGTCTTTAAGCATAGAGGAGATTTTCTCTTCAAACCTGAATATCCCCTCTTTCTCTTCAAGTATCTTCAGCAGCAGAAGCCCTGACCATAGTTTAGCAGGGTTAAGGTAATTTGCGCGCATATACGGGTCAGGGAAATACCTTGCGTCAAAATCAGGGCTGTTAAACAGGTGAAGAGGGTGCGTTCTTTCCGATACAAGATCATGGTAATCTCTGGCTGAATCAGCAAGGGAATTAATCTTGAATATCGGATAGCCCAGAACCAGGCCTATGGAGATCATCTCATAGGGCTTGCACAAATTGGGCACTTCAAATGTTTCAACACTTATATTCGGGGCAGCGGTTTCCCTTTTCCTGTAATGGTTAAGACGTGTGGGGAGATCATTCTTTGCTATTTCAGGATCATCGCCCTCCTCGTATGTATTCAGTTCAAAGTTGCTGATTACCCTGTAGTACTCCATTGAGTTCAGCCCCGTGGGGTCAATATAGATATATGGCCTTGAATATGAGTCAAGTTTTTCAAGAAGTTTTGACACGGGAATCTTTTTTTCAGAAAGGATATCCTTTATAGAAATATTATCAAAACTGAAACCTTCAAACCTTGAGTAGATAATCTTGAACAGCTTCTTCCTTATAATTTCAATATCAACACGAAGCATGCTGGTCTCACTGACCTGGAGCCCCGCCTCGGCCTCGTTCTCTTCAAAAAGTATCTTCTTCACCTCTTCAAGCGGCTTATCAAGGAGCCCCGCAAACCTTTCGTTTATTATCCCGCTGATTTCATCCTCGCTCATGTCGAGTATTTTGAGCCCCTCTGTTGATATAAGATAGGTTTCAAAGAACTGCCGTGTGTCATCCTCACGGTCGAGTTTCACGAAATCCACCTCGTTGCAGAGGTCCTCAATTGAGAGCCTTGAATAGAAATGTTTTTCGAGAAAAGCATTAATCTCTTTGCCATTAATAAGATAAAAGAACAGGGGATTTTTCTTTTCAAGGAGTTCAAATTTCTTCTCCTCAAGCTCCCGCATCAGGCTGTCACGGAGAGCGGACACCTTGTCCATAAGTATATTTATCTCCATGTTTCTTATATTAAAAAGGAGCGATTTGAATTCACGTACAAAGTTTTCAGATGAAGTAAGCATAGCTTCATAAACCAGCTGGCTGAAGTTAAATGACGCCATCTGGATAACGGCCTCCGCGAGTTCCCTGCTTGCGTTATTTTCCGCCGCCTCAACAAGCTTCTCCATCTCCTCGGTTGAATAACGCGCAAGGGCCACCCTCTCCCTGTAATATACTTTCTGATAAAGCTCAAGTTTCGCCAATATAAGATCGATCACCCTTCCTGCAAAAACAAAACCCATGTTCGGATCTTTCATATACTTATGGATTTCGTTTATGAGCACCGTGCGCATCTTGTCCAGTTCAAGCCTGTATCTCTTTTCCATGCGCACAAGGAGTCCGGCCTTAATCTTCTCCATCTCCTCCTTGCCATAATCACGGATAATGTTCTCCATAAGCGAGATGAGGGACCTTTTGTCACCTTTTGCTTCCGCGGAATCAAGTTTCTTCTGATAGGAACGCATCTCAACTTCCATGTCCGCCTTGTAGTCCGGATACATCCTTTCGAAAATAAGCCTGCAGTTAAGGCGCAATGCCCTGACAAGACCCCTGTTGATGTCACCTATTGTTTCAAGAAGAAGCCTGTTGTTTATCTGCTTTAAAAAAGACTCTATCATTTTAAGGGCGATTATCCTGTAGCCTATGTCCTTGAGATGCGGCACAGGATATATAACACGGGATATCCCGAATGAATTATAGTTGGCCCTTCTCTGCGATTTATCATCGTCAGGCAGGTATACAGCTGCGCGGGTGGAGTCATTAACCATCCTCTCCTCAATTGCCCCTCCCACGACTGATGAGATAAAGGTGGAGATAAACTGCCCTGTAAGCTCCTGTACCTGGTCGCGTCCCTGAAGCGCGTTCCCCGCCATGTTCTCTATATCAAGCATGTAGAGCATCCCGTCGTCGAAAATCCTGTCAGCGATTTCGACCTTCCGCCCTCCCGGGTATTCTGCCCTGAAGGTATTGCCGCTCATGAAATAATCGATCTCCTTAAGCGCCGCGTAGGCATTGGCTCTTGCGTTCCTGTTATAAACAACCCTTTTAAAGGCGGAGGGGAGAACGATGATGCAGTATATCCTCGGTTTAGGCCAGTAGTCTTTAAAAATATCCTTCACCATGGCCGCAAGATCAAGGAGCATCCCGTTACCTGTACCTCCCACGATCGAGGCTGTAATAAAAATCGAAATCTGCCCGCCCCTTTTAAAATGGGTGACGTCAAAACTGAAACTTCTCCCTTCAAGGGAAGTTCCGCTCACCTCAAAGTAATGCCCCTTCTCATCACGGGGAAAAAACGACATGTCAATCTTACCTTCCACATGAGGGCAGAGTATAGCCCTTGCCGCCTGGTCAGGTTCGATGACAGCTATCGTATGATCAGCAGGTATCTTGTCACTGAAATAATACCTGTTTACGCCGCGCTGAAACTGAAAAGTGATTGTTTCACTTCGCTTGTCCTCCCCCTCCTTAACGTCCATGAGCTGGAAATATTTCGGATCATCAGGGAGTTCGGAGAGCCTGTCCCTCTCCTTTATAATGGCTTCACGTATCTTCTTTTCATTGTAAAAAAACGCCAGCCTTCCCAGAGGCCTTGTCTGGTTTGCCCCCTGTCCTGCCCGGGTTGAAATGTCATAAACATCGGGATTGGGGAGCCAGCTGAAGCATGGATCATTCTTGTGCTTATCCCGCAAAAACTCCATGGAAAGATCTGCAGGTGTGGGAGAGGAGAGATAAAGCATCCGCCTCTCCTCCTGAAAAAACTGGTCAGAGGGAAACCTGTACCTCCCCCCTTTTCCCTCGATGCTTGTCTCAATATCAGTTGTATCTATACCGACCCATCTCATGTACCTGTGGGCCTCAACAGGGATATTTTCTTCTATCCACGACTTTGCAGAGAGGGCCCCCTTCATTCCTGAACCGCCCACTCCAATCACTATCGATTTTCGGACAGTTGGCTTGTCATCGCTTATAACGCTCTGTATCGACTTATGCAGTTCGTCTCTGCTCATATTTTAACCTGCCCTGAATGGATCCGTCATAGGATAAAGCCCTTCGGCACTTGGAGAAGACATGTCGTATCCCGGGTATATCCTGTAAAGCCTTATCATAAAGTTTTTTTCAATTTTAGGAATCCCCACGCTTGTCTTTACCTCGTACTCCTGTGTATAGAGGTGGAATTCAAAATAGCCGTTGGTGAACTTCTCATCCTGGTTCAGTCTGTCTCCTATACGCATACGGATCGGCTGTTTGGCTTCGATTAACGGAAACGTCGGGTCTCCGGCCGCGTCAGGCTCCTGTTTTATATAAAGCCTTTCGCGGGCCCCCATCTGCCTGTAACCTTCAAGTCCCGGGTAATAGATAAGCACCCTTCCGTCCCGCCTCATATCAAGAATATACTCTTCATATATTTTATCAGGAAGATTGTAAATGTCCCTGTCCCGCTGGTTGTCTATAATTCTTATATTCACACTGAGGTGATCATTGATAATTTCGGTTGAGAATGTCTTTATATTCCCCTCTGTCTGGCCTATTGTGATCAGCTTCTCAGTGACCTTCTCGTCAGCCAGGGAAAATTTATAAACAAGGCCCGGGTCAGGAAGGTCTCTGGCCTTCACAGATACCGCCGGCGCAGCGGCCGGTTTATCTGCACCGGCTTTCTTTTTAGCTGCCTTTTCTTTCCGTGAAGATCCTGCGTTACTGTCCCCGTCCGCTGCTGACCTTCGAAATTTTTTAAGCGAAACCCATTGAAGCACAACTATCAGTATCAGGATTATTAAAAGAAGCACCGTGCCTGAAAGTATTATCCTGTAAAGGTCAATCTCCTTTTCAAGTTCATATATCCTGGGATCAATCTGCTGAAACATTAAAAGACTGTAGATAAACTTAAACATCACTCCTCCGTTTCCCCCTCTGGCTTCCAGCCATCTCCCCCTGTAAGACGGGGGAGAAATCAACCCGCCTTCACCGTTGCTTATGGAGAAGGCCGGGATGGGCGATTAGTTAAATATATAATGAATGGATAAATCCGTCAGTTGCTCCGAAATATATTCTCCCCTCATGGACCACAGGCTTACCGTAAATATTGCCGTCCACCCTGCAGGTAAATACCGGCTTTCCGGTCCTTAAGTCAAGGGCATAAAATGAATTGTCCTCTGAGCCGAAATAGACCCTCCCCTCATGGACAAGCGCTTCAGTCCTTATCTTTCCTTTTGTCGCGAAACTCCAGACCTTTTTACCGGTTGCATTGAGCGCGTAAAAAAGGCCGTTATCAGCGCCGAAAAGGAAATGCTCAGCGCCGTTTATTTCCGCGGCTACGACAGGTGAAAGCACAGGGGCCTTTACTACAAAGTTCCATTTGTACGTGCCGGTATCCCTTGCCACAGAGTAGATAAAACCGTCAATAGTCCCGGCAACGACCTGCATACTCCGCTCCGATACGTACGGTTTTACCCTGCACGCGCCGCTCAGTTCATACTCCCAGGACGCCTTCAGCCTGCTCCCGCCATAGTCAAATCCCCGGAGTTTCTTGTCCTCGCTACCGATAACAAGCATCCCTGAATTAACAACAGGAGTCGAAACCGTGCCGTTTATTGAAAGCCCCCAGAGCACTTCTCCTATCTTTCTGTCCGGACCGTTAAAAGCGTCAAAGCCGTATATACCGTCAAGGGGCGTGACAAGGAGTACTTTACCTGTAATAACAGGTTCAGTGAAGATCCCCTTCTTTGTCCTCTTCTTCCATATGACCCTTCCGCTCAGGAGATCCGGCTCACCCTGGGCGCCCTTAAGTCCCGTGTCAATGGCAAAGGCCCCCCCTTCGCGGGCAACACAGTAGATAATGCCGTCGTGATATACAGGAGGGGAATAGAGAGAGCCCTGAAGAGTAATTTTGCCTGAAACCTTAAGCCCCTCCCCATCCGGCTCGAAAAAGAAAAGCTCGCCTTTAAGATTCGTTGCTGCAAAAACAACCCTTCCGCTGGGGAGTTCAATTTTGGTAAAGCCCGAATGTATAGCTCCCCCTGTACGAAGTGCGCCGCACTCCTTTCCCGCGTTTTCAGACCCCGATTCAGATGCAAGGTCATCAAACTCCTCTCCAAACATATCCTCTCCCGCTTTTACCAGGCGGACAAAAGACTCATCAACAGAGAGGGCTTTTTTCGGATCAAAGCCCTTAAGAGGTTTCACATGGGGATTACTGGCCATAATAGTCACCGGTTTTATATGATTTATTATATTATCGGACAACAGCCGCAAAATATACAAAACTGCACATTGAATTTAATACTTTCAGGAACATTAAGTCAAGAAATCTTTTATTCAGGAGGGGCACCTCTTTCCGGCCGGAACAAACACTTTAATCCCGCAATGCCGGATTATCAGAATATCCGTCATGCGGAACCGCAGTTGAAGACTCTCAATATTCAGTTAAAATATTTTTTCCCGCATTAATAAAAAATTACGCAGCCGCCAGCGGTAAACGGGGGGTGCGGCTGCGTATCTTTCAGCAAAAAAAATGACAGTTTTTACAACAAAGCCCTTTTCATAGCTGAAAAATCTGCAATAATATACCCTTAACTGCAGTTTTAAATTTCACTTTAAGATAAAGCTGAAACGGTACAGATAAGAGCCGTTGCGAATAATTAAAATATACACAAAACAGAACATGTGTCAACTTAAAGATTGAACATTTTTTTGCTTCTGTAAATTATTCTGTTATAAACAGCCCTATCTCCCTGCTTAGATCGTGCGCCCTGCTGTTCAGTTCGTCAGAGAGTACACTTATCTTATCTGAATTTTCCGCTGTCAGCTGAGCATAATCATTTACTGAATTCAGGGCCTTTGTCAGTTCATCGATAGTAATCTGCTGCTCCATAGATGAATCTCTTATTTCCATTGAAATACCGCTGAATTTCTCTATGTCAGATTCAATTTTCCGGTTTTTGCCGGAAAGGGTCTCTGCGAATTCAAAGGTATTTCCAATTACCTCTGAAGTTTCAGAAATACTCCCCCTGATGACATCCAGAACCGCTGCCGTGTCCATAATGTTATCCAGTTCACCGCTTATTCTTCGGGACTGTTCGGATATGTTCTTTTTAATATCCCCTGCGAGCAGGGAGGTCTGGTCTGCCAGTTTATTCACCTCGTCAGCGACAACGGCAAAGCCCTTCCCGTGATCTCCCGCACGCGCGGCCTCAATTGAAGCGTTCAGGGCAAGCAGATTAATCTGGTCGGCAATATCTGTTATCATGTTCACCATGGAATCGATGTTCTCCACGAACTTCGCTATATCCTTCATGGTGTCAACCGTACGCGCCATCGACTGTTTACCTTCATCAGCCCTCACCAGTGTCGAGCCTATACTATCCATGATTTCGGATGTCCTTTCCTGCAGCTGCTGGGTGTCAGACGCGATGTCAAGGACCATACCCTTCATACGGGTAAACTCCTCCTGCTGTTCCTTAATCTTTTCAACATTCATATCAAAGGATGACGACATCTCCTCGTAAGCGCTGCTCGCCTCCTCTATAATTGCCGAAAGGCTTCTGGCCGTATCTGCCATCTCTGAAGATGTTGCACCAAGCCCCTTCCCCGTGGATTCGAGCTGCCCTGAATTATCAGAAATTGTATGCACCATACTCTTCAGGTTCTCCTTCATCTTATAAACCGCCTTGTTGATGTTTGAAAGCTCATCAATAACAATAAGTTTATCTGAAGTGGCCGCGAGGTTTCCCTTCGTAATCTCCTTGAGGACTGAATTGATATTGCTTATCTTCACTATTATACTTTTGGATAGTATCATTGACACATATATAGCGAGTATAAAACCGACTATTGTTATCCCGACGATTCTTCCATAGACCTCAATGCCTTCAATATTCAATTTGGAACTTATCTGAAGAAGATACCCCAGTATGGAAAGAAAGGGCACAAGCATAATGATAATTGCGGCCGGAATAAGTTTCTGAATAGTCTTTATACTGAAGAATCTTCGCACATCAACCCACGCCGGGAATACACCCTGGGTATAAATCTTCTGCAGATAGAGCTCGGACTGAAGAAAACATAGAACCGTGCTTATAGGTCCGCTGACAAACGTCAGAAGCCACATATTAACGATCTGTACACCGTTCACATCAGAAAAATAGATTGTCAGTGAGATCATCAGGGACATACCCAGGGTCCACCTGGACATAGCGCCGATGCTGTGATAAAAGGGAATTTTCCTGAATCTTGCGAAAGCCGTGTCATACTCCTCCCTTGTTATCTCATCGTCTTTTACAAGCTTGCGGAAATATCTGACAACCGGAGCAATCATAATATGATTACATATAACAGTTGCCAGCGTAGCAAGCACTGACGCGAAGATCGCACTGTATAAAAATATCACAAGCTGATCATGGGTAAACTCAAGATTTGAATAACCGTAAAGCACCATAAGAGGGATAAGAAGGTAAAAACTTATTGAGTCTGTTTTGAAAAAAAAACGGACCGGAAAATTTCTTATGTCCCTGGAATATTTTTTTACAGGAATGTTCATATTGTATCATCCTCATTCTTTTTTTATAAACCGGTAAAACGACCCTGCCGAGCCATTCTTATATTTTATCATTATTTATCTTAGAGTAAATACGATTTTAAAATGCATTTAATAATAATCAATTTCTTTTTTGATTTATTTTTTTAGAACAACTAAAATTAATAAGAGCAAAACCTCTTGCGACTCCAATCAGGAGCATATATGCCCGTTTGTTGCACATAATTTTGTTTATGACGGATAATTATATTATAATTCAAACAATATGAAAATAAGTATAATTCAATTGATATTACTTACTGCCGGAATTTTCACGCTGATACTAGGCATGTGGTCACTGAAATACAGGAGCAAAAACGGGACCATCCCGTTTGCGGGCCTCATGTTCTGTTCAGCTATTCATTCAGCGGGTTACGCATTTGAACTCTCTTCAGTTAATCTTCATGAAGTTTTATTCTGGTCAGATATACAATACATAGGCACCGAGTTTCTGCCGGTATTCTACCTGGCCATGTCAATGGTATATACAGGCAACTACAGGCGCGGCTCAAGAGTTCTTCTAATCTTCATGGCAATTTTTGCGCTTCTCACTCTAGGAGTACACCATACAACAGAGGAGCACGGTTTATATTACAGGAATATTATACTTAACCAGAGCAGCGGCCTGACAATAATAAACTTTACCAGGGGGCCCTGGTACATCCTTAACTCGGCGTACATCAATCTCTCACTCCTCGCGGGAAGTCTGCTCTATACCGGATTTATCTTTAAAGCCCCGGGGGAATACAGGAAACAGGCCTCACTTATGCTCGGAGGGACACTGTTACCATGGGCAGGCTATGCACTCTACCTGGCAGGGGCAAGCCCTTACAATCTTGACCTTACACCGGTAATGCTTACAGCGGCATCCCCCCTCTGGGCAGTGGCGCTTTTCAGATATAAACTTCTCGACCTGGCGCCTGTTGCACGGGATTACATATTTGAAAGCATGGCAGACGGAATGATCATAATTGATACGCGGGAAAGGCTTGTTGATTTTAATCACGCCGCCGCGCACGTATTCCCCTGCATCAGAAAAAAAACCGTAGGGCAGGAAATACGCCGGGTACTCTCCTCCTATCCGGATATTATAAGAATGCTGACGGGAGAACATGAAAAAACATCTCTCGAAATTAAAACAGATGCAGACGGAACCGTAGACCACTACAGGATACAGATCACCCCCCTGCTGAACAAAAAAAACAGCGAAACAGGAAAAATCATCGCCCTCATGAACACAACAGAGGAAACGGCCCTCATGGCAGAACTTCAGCAACTGGCGACAACTGATGAACTTACCGGCATACTGAACAGGAGAGAATTTATTTCAAACGCGGAAAAAGAAATTTTCAGGGCGAAAAGATACGGCAGGAACTGCACTCTTATCATGTTCGATATTGACCATTTCAAAAAGATCAATGACAGCTATGGCCACAGTGAAGGAGACAGGGCGCTTAAACACGTTGTTGATATAGTAAAAAACAGCATAAGGGAGATTGACCTATTCGGAAGATTCGGCGGGGAGGAGTTCACACTGTTTCTGCCCGAGGTAGACAGTGATTCAGGAGTACAGACAGCCGAAAGGCTCCGTATGTCCATTAATGATTCAGAATTTTCAGTGAACGGCGTGCTGACAAATATAACAGCCAGTTTCGGCGTTTCCGAATTCAGCGGTAACTTTATAAGCCCTGAAGAGTTAATAAAAAAAGCGGATGAAGCCATGTACTTCGCAAAAAAATCAGGAAGAAACAGAACTGCTCTTTATGTAAATGACAACGGATTCCTTATCGCCGGAAAACAGAACAACTGATTATCAGCCATCAGCTCCTGTATTTAAATACAGAGAAACACCGCAAATTATTTTGCTAACAGCCAGTTCACTCCTCTGAAGTCCTGTCTATAAGCAAAGGCTCGAACTCTCCTCCTGTTTCACCATCCGTTATCCTGTAAATATCCCTGTCCACTTTTTTAAACTCCTTTGCTGCCGCATTCCAGCTGTTTACCGTTGTTGAGAGGTTCCGCCCCACTTTATCCATAAATTCCCCGTAGTTATGAAGATGCCTGTGCAGTTCCTTAATCCTCCCGAGTATTATCTTTATATTCTCCTCAACTTTCTGCTGTTTCAGCCCCTGGAGAACAGTCTCAAGGTAGGCATAGAAGGAAGTGGGCGACACGATAATAACATGTTTTCCAAAGGCATATTCAACCAGGTCCTGGCTGCTGACTTTTACTGAACCGACATTATAGACAAGAAGGTTATAGTAAACCCCCTCCGCAGGAATAAACATAAAGGCGAAATCAGTTGTATCCTCAGAGGGCTTTATATACCTGGAAGTTTCATCAATCCTGTTTTTCAGATCAGATTTAAAATCCTTTTCTATCTGGGCCCTCAAATCAGGATCGATCTCCTCCATCAGCCTGTTGTATTTCTCAAGAGAAAACTTTGCATCTACCGGTATAATTTTATCCCTGTAAAAAATCGCTGCATCAACGATATCACCGTCCCCGAACCTGTGCTGCATTTTATACTGGCCGGGCTGAAGTACATTACTCAGCAGGGTTTCAAGAAAATACTCACCGAGAATCCCCCTCTGTTTCGGGTTCTTTAATATATTTTCAAGGCTCTGCATCTGTTTTGAAAAATCGAGCACCTGCCTGTTGGTTTCATCTATCCTGGCAAGCCTTTCAGTAACATCCTTTATAATGGCCGAAGACTGTCTGAACTGGTTCTGCATATTCTGCACGTTCTCCTGCTGACTCCTGCTCAGAAATCCGGTAATCGAATCGAGTTTCTGCTGCATCTCCAGCCTGTTTCTGTGATCGGATTCAGCAAGTTCCTGCTTCATGGAATTAATAAGCCCCATCAGCATTTCATTACCTGCCGCCGCCCCCTCCAGCTTCTTCATCTTCTGATAAGTCATAATTGCAAAAACAATAAGGGGGATTAAAAAAACAGTTACCAGTGCAACCGCAATTCCAGGAATTAAACTATCCATCTGAACCTCGTATATATCTTAAAATATTTATACAATTTACTGTAAATAATGTAAAATTTTATCAATTTTACAGGTAATCGATGTCATGATACTATATAAATGTTAACCATTTTAGCCCTGAAGTCAATATTTTATTATAAAAAAACGATTAATTTCAAAAAAAAGCCCATTTGGGCTTTTATTAATTTGACATTAATTATACTCACATTATATTAATGCCATCTTTGTCAAAAAAGGAGAAAATTATGCTGAACAGAAAATTTGCTATAGTTTTAATATCAGTTTTCACAGCTTTTCTTATTATTGCATGCGATGGCGGCGGAGGCGGCGGCAGCAGCAGCGGATCCGGCGGACCGGATGTTTCACCGGACAGCGTAACTGAAGCAGAAGTCGGAAGTGACTTAACCACAGCCTCTCTGACATCAGAAGTTGCGGACAGTACAACAAATACTGAACTCACGGGAACCACATCTTCGTCAGGTGAAGTAATTGTTGAACCTGAAGTCAATTCAACAATAGAGGGAGAAACTGACACTGGTTCTGATACCGGGACAACCACTGCTGCAGGAGATACTGATAACAGCGGAGAAGACACAAACAACAGTGTAACCAATAACACGGATTCATCTACAGCCTCAGAAGATGCGGCAGCTATACTCGCCGGCGGTTCTGATACGACAGGTGATTCAGACACAGGAACCGACACAACTGAAGGAACATCTGACACAGGCTCTGATACTTCCTCAGGAGACACAGCTTCAGGTTCTAACGGCAATGGAAATGGAAATGGCAACGCGAACGGAAATGGCGGAGTAAACGGCAACGGCAATGCAGGCTCTGACACTTCAGGCGCAGTAGCAGCAGGATCTGAAGATTCAGGTGCGGGGAACACAACCGAGAATCTTGAGAATGATGAAAATGTATCGCAGGGAGGAGTCGGTTACTCCATAGACTCATCTATGGGACAGTGGTATGAAGTTGCTGAAACAGAGCTTGTCTCATCATCAACAGCATCAGGCATACAGGCGCAGATTGCCAGCCTGAGAAATGCCATTAAACAGATCAGAAAAAACTTCAAGAATGGTGATATAACCCGCGAAGAGGCTGTTTCAAGAATTAAAGCCATAAGGAAACAGATAGCAGAGCTCAGGGCATCCATCGGAAACGGCGGGACCAAAACCGGAGGTATAGTAACATACTGGGCCAACCAGAATCTTTTCCTTAATATAAACAGCGGTGAATCCGGATGGTACAGACTCGTTATAGTTGCCAAAAACCAGGGAATACTCACCGATGACTATGACAGGTTCAGTTTTTCAGTCGAGGACGGAGACGGCACAATCGCATCAATATCTGTCAAAGCCTCAGACAAGGTATACTACAGGGGAAGCGCTATAATCAGGCTTGACCCGGCGGCCGGCAAACAGCTTAACATTCTCTGGACCAATGACGCGTATCTTAAAGGTAAATATGATGCGAATGTTAACATCAAGAAGATAGCCCTGATAAAGATTAAAGAGCCAAGGCAGAAACTGAAATCTGATAAAAAGTTTAAAGGCGACCAGTATTCATATACTGACGGCCGATGGTTCTTTGACAAGAATGACGCATACACATACTGGGCCGACCAGGTAATTGGCTATACCTTTAAAAACATGGAAGAGGGCCAGTACGAGGTGACTATTGAAGCATCAAATCACGGGACACTTCCGCTTCCGAAAAACTACAAGGAATTTCAGGTTGAAGTAGACTCTGAATACGATTCAGCTTCAGTTTCAATCAAAGCGAAAGAGAACGGATGGCAGAAGGAGACCTTTACCATGAATTTTCCTGAAGGTAACACAACACTCTACCTGACATGGGTCAATGATTCATATAAAGAAAATTCATATGACACGAACTTCAAGATCAAGTCAATCCAGGTTAAAAAGGTCAAGAAGTCTAATCTCACAGCTTACCTGCTGAAGACAAAACCGGGCAACAGGATATTTATCCTCAGCGCGTTTATCATGATTTCAGCTGTTCTTCTCGGGATCTACATGAAGAACAGAAAAGGGCATGCTGCATCAGCCTGATTCCAGATATCAGATAAATTTGAAAATTAAAA
>ERZ795048.438-NODE-438-length-44140-cov-10.851764_pt1 | contig 44140 bp, 47 predicted proteins | sample MGYA00375132_ERZ795048 | MGnify/ENA primary metagenome ERZ795048 (study PRJEB30177, sample SAMN05720225) | activated sludge metagenome | isolation source: Anaerobic digester | place: Hong Kong | collected 2014-12-17 ...
GCGGTAGCATCGCGGCCTGCGCGGGCGGCTGCCCACCGGCCTGCGTGATCATCTGTCCCAGTTCGGCCTGCATCGCCGGTTCGTCGTCGAGCAACGGGTAGGCGCGCTGCCAGTAATCGAGCGCCTTGGCGTTGTCGCCGGTGTCGGCCGCGGCATTACCCAATAGCCACATCGCCGTCACGCTTGTCGGGTCCAGTTGCAGGGCCTTTTCCAATAGCTCCATCGCACGCGGTCCGACACGCCGACCGTCACGCATGGTTATTGCATCGGCAAGCGACAACAGGGCAGCGGTCTCCTCGGGCAGCAGGCGCACCACCTGTTCGAACGCATGCGCTGCCTCGGCGTAGTTCTGCAGTCGCATGTAGGTGCGGCCGAGCAGGAACCAGCCCTCGGCATTGTCCGGGTCGGCGTCCATCCGTGCGCGCAGTTTCTCCACCAGGTCGGCGATCGCCGGTACTTCACCGCTGCTGCCGTGCCCTGCAGCCGCACCGGTGGCGTTGCCTGAGCCCTCGATCAGGTTCGGCGAACCGATCTTCAGATAGGTCGGTACGGTGATCAGCGGGATCAGCAGCGCAGCGATGACCAGGGCGATGCGCCCACCGCTCGCTGAAGACGTCGGCCGCGCGACGGCGGTACCCTCGAGATCCTGTGCAAGCGCCAGCTCGAGGTCCTGTTTCGCCTGTGTGAATTCCTCGTCCGACAGGTCGCCGGCATCCTTCTGCTTGACCAGTTCCGCGAGGTGTTCGCGTGCGATCTCGACGTTGAAGCGCTCGGTGGCATCCGTGCTCGCGCGGTGCTGCCTCAGCAGGGTGGGCGCAAGAATGGCCAGGGCCGCGACAATCATCGCGGCGGAAATCATCCAGAACAGGGTCATGCGTTTCTCTTGTCTCGGTCGGTATCGAGCAATGCCGCCGCATTCCTGATGCTGGCGTCATCGATGTTATTGTCCTGCCCGGCACGGCGCCGCCGGACGGTGCGGATCAGCAGGCTTATCCCGATCACCAGAATGATGAACGGACCGGCCCACAGCAGCAGCGTGCTGTTGGTCAGGCGCGGGCGATACAGCACGAACTCGCCGTATCGGTCGACCATGTAGTCGACGATCTCGCCTTCGCTCTTGTCCTGCTTGACCATTTCGTAGGTCTTGCGACGCAGGTCGACGGCCAGTTCGGCGTTCGAATCGGCCAGGTTCTGGTTTTGACAGACCAGGCAGCGCAGTTCGGCAATCAGCTTGTTGTAGCGTGCCTCCTGCTCCGGGCCTTCGAAATTGTGCACCTCGACCCGGGCAGACGCAGAGACCGCGAGTAGCAGGGCGGCGACAAAGAACATGGACTTAACAGACGTCATGAGGCACTCCGGGCGGCCGCGAAGTAGCGGCTGAATTTTTCTTTCCATACCTGCGGCGTGATTGCCCCGGTGTGCTTCTCGCGCACGACGCCGCCAGCGTCGATCAGGAATGTCTCGGGTGCGCCGTACACGCCCCAGTCGATCGCTGCATTGCTGCTGGGGTCGAAAGCAATCTTCAGGAACGGGTTGCCGAGACGCTCGATCATGGCCTTGGCATCGGCCGCGTCATCGCGCCAATTGATGCCGACGATCGGAACGCCCTCGCGACGTGCCAGATAAACCAGGTATTCGTGCTCTTTCCAGCACTCCGGGCACCAGGTGCCCCAGACGTTCAACAGCCAGACCTTGCCGGCCATATCGGATGGGCGAACTGTCTGGGTCGGATCCAGCAGGTCCGGCAGGCTGAACTCCGGTGCGCTGCGTCCGATGAACTGGGTCGGCACGTCGCGCGGGTTGTACTCACCCTCGTTCATCTTGCCCAGCACGAACCAGAACAATCCGGCCAGGGCCAGAAACAGTACCAGTGGGACGACCGCCCGGGTCATGCGGCGGCTCCCGCAGTATTGCCGTCGAGCTCACGCGTGCGGCGCGCCAGTGAGCGGTAGCGCCGATCGGTGGCCGCCAGGCCGCCACCGATTGCCATCAGCAGGCCACCGAGCCACAGCCAGCGTACAAAAGGCTTGTGGTAGATACGCAGGCTCCAGGCGCCGTTACCCAGATCCTCGCCCAGGGCAACGAACAGGTCGCGTGTCAGACCGGCGTCAATCGCGGCCTCGGTCATCGGCATGGTCTGCACCAGGTAGATGCGTTTCTCCGGGTGCATCTCGGCGATCTTCTCACCATCCTTGCTGGCCACGAGGTTGCCACGATACGCAGTGTAGTTAGGTCCCTTGGTGGCCTCGACACTGATGAACTCGAACGCGTGACCGCCCATCTCATAGGTTTCGCCGGGCGCCAGGCGCACGTCTTTCTCGGTGGAATAGATCGACGTCAGCGTGACCCCGACGATAAACACCGCGATGCCCATGTGGCCGAGCACCATGCCCCAGAAACCGCGTGGGATGCTGCGCCAGGCATTCTGTGGCCCGAGGCGCTCGCGGATCACCACGATTGTCGATGCCGTCACCCAGATCGCGAGGACCATGCCAAACGCTGCCTGCCACGCGAACTGTGGTGTCAACACGATCGGGTAGGCAATGCCCAGCGTCAGGGCGACCACCGCGGCAACGCGCAGCTTGGGCCATAGGCGTTCAAAGCTGTCGCGTTTCCAGCGCGACAGCGCACCGATGCCGATCAACACCGCGAGCGGCGCGGTCAGCGGGATGAACACGCTGTTGAAGTAGGGCGGTCCGACCGAGATCTTGCCGAGATTCAGTGCATCGACCGCCAGCGGATACAGGGTGCCCAGCAGGATGCTGGCCGCCGCGACGACCAGAAACACGTTGTTCAGCAACAGGCCGGTCTCGCGCGACAGCAGGTCGAAGCGCACCGAGCTGCGGATCTGATTGGCGCGCAGGGCGTAGAGTGTCAGCGACGAGCCGACCACGGCCATCAGGAACAGCAGGATGAATACACCGCGCTCGGGGTCCGAGGCGAAGGCGTGCACCGAAGTCAGGACACCGGAGCGCACCAGGAAGGTGCCGAGCAGGCTCAGCGAGAAGGCGAAGATTGCCAGCAGCACTGTCCAGGCTTTGAATGCGCCGCGTTTCTCGGTGACTGCCAGCGAATGCATCAGCGCGGTGCCGACCAGCCACGGCATGAAGGAGGCGTTTTCGACCGGGTCCCAGAACCACCAGCCGCCCCAGCCGAGTTCGTAGTACGCCCACCAACTGCCCAGCGTGATGCCGATGGTCAGGCACAGCCAGGCCATGTTGGTCCACGGCCGCGACCAGCGCGCCCAGGCCGCGTCGAGGCGGCCGCCCAGCATCGCGGCGATGGCGAAGGCGAAGGGTACCGCGAAGCCGACGTATCCCATGTATAGCATCGGCGGATGGATGATCAGGCCGAAGTCCTGAAGCAAGGGGTTGAGGTCGCGACCGTCGGCCGGTGGCATCGGCAGGCGATCGAATGGATTGGAGGTCATCAGCATGAACAGCAGGAAGCCGACTGCGACCAGTCCCATGACGCCGATCACGCGGGCGATCATCGCCAGCGGGATGCTGCGGCTGAACATCGTCACGGCGCCGGTCCAGATCGACAAGGTCAACGCCCACAGCAGCAGCGAACCCTCATGTCCGCCCCACACTGCCGAGAACAAATACTGGGTGGGCAATTGCGTATTCGAGTTCTGTGCCACATAGGCGACGCTGAAATCGTGGGTAAGGAAGCTGTAGGTCAGCAGCGCGAAGGCGCTGAATACGAACAGCAGTTGCAGGCGTGCAGCGGGGTAAGCCAGTTGCATCCATGAGGTGATGCCGCGTTGTGCGCCGATCAGCGGGAATACCGCCTGGATGACCGACAGTGCCAGGGCGATCAGCAGGGCGATCTGGCCGAGTTCCGGAATCATAGCGGCTTGCTCCCCGGGTGACGTTCGCCCATCTTGCCGGCGCTTTCGAGTGCCGAGGCAACCTCGGGCGGCATGTAGGTCTCGTCGTGCTTGGCAAGGACCTCCTCGGCGACGAACACATTGTCCGGTCCCAGGCGGCCCTGGGCGATCACGCCCTGACCCTCGGCGAACAGGTCGGGCAGGATGCCGCTGTAGGCGACGGTGATACTTTTCGCCATGTCGGTGACCACGAAGTTGACCGTCAGGCTGCCTTGCTCGCGCGTCACGCTGCCGGCCTCGACCAGTCCGCCAAGGCGGAATACGTGGTTGGGCGGCGCCTTCCCGTCGGCCACCTCGGTGGGCGAGAAGAAATACGAAAGATTGCCTTCGAGTGCATTCAGCACCAGGAAAGTGGCCAGGCCGAGGGCGGCGAGGGCAACGATGACGATTCCGAGCCGCTTGTGTCGCGCTTTCATTGATTCACCTCTTGTTCGAGTCGGGCGACGCGTGCAATGCGCTTCTTGATCTGTTGTGAGCGCGAGCGCAGCAGCAGCGGCTCGGCAATCATAAACAGCGCGGTTACGCCAAACGAGCCCCAGACATAAAGGCCGTAGCCGCCCATGTGGAAAAACTCGGCCATGCTCAGGTCCGTCCTTCTGCCAGTTCGCGCACCCAGTTGGCGGACCGCTCGCGTTCCAGGATCACGGCGCGTACTCGCGCCATCGAGACGGCGATCGAATACGCCCAGAAGCCGAGCGTCATGATCAGCATGGTTAACAGCATCGTCTCTTCCATCGTGGTCTCTTGATTCATGCGGATGGTGGAGCCCTGGTGCAGCGTGTTCCACCATTTCACCGAGTAATAGATGATTGGCACGTTGACCACGCCGACCAAGAGCAGGATCGCGCTTGCACGGTCGCCGCGGCGCGGGTCGTCGATCGCCGAGCGCAGCGCCATGTATCCGAGATACAGGAAAAGCAGGATAAGTTCCGAGGTGATGCGGGCGTCCCACACCCACCAGGTACCCCACATCGGCTTGCCCCAGAACGAGCCGGTCCACAGCGACAGGAACGCAAACATCGCCCCCGTCGGTGCCAGTGCTTGAGCCATCATTGCCGACAGGCGGGTATTGAACACCAGGCCCAGTGCCGCCCAGCCGGCCATTACCAGGTAAATGAACATCGACATCCATGACGCGGGTACGTGGACGAAGATAATCCGGTAGCCCTCACCTTGCTTGTAATCAGTGGGGGCGACGAAAAAGCTCATGTACAGGCCGATCGCGATCAGCACCACGGCGACGACAGTCGATACCACGGATATCTTGCGCGCCAGTGGATAGAAGGTCGCAGGTGAGGAGAACTTGAACCAGTTGATGAATCGGGAAGACATTGTGCCTCGGTCGATACCGTTAATGATTTCCTGGCCTGGGGGCGGCGTTGGCCGCGCCGAACCCCGGCTGCTGCAAACCCGACTATTTTGCCCTAATCCGCACGTTGTTCCTTGATCTGACTGGTTTTTGTGCAGAGTTCGTTGTGACCCTGACGGCGTCGGGCCGTAGAGCCTACCGGAGTCGATAGACAGCTGCAAAATCCCAGAGTTCGCTAGTCTTCCGCAACCCGCAATGCCGCCGCGGTGGCGAGCGGTGCCAGCACCAGGCTTGCCACCAGGATTGCGCCCAGCAGCGACAGGTGCGATTGGCCTCCCAGACCGGACACGGTCGCCTCGACCGCCCCGGCGCCGAATATCAGGACGGGGATGTACAGCGGCAGCACCAGCAGCGCCAGCAGCACACCACCGGAACGCAGGCCCAGGGTCAGGGCGGCGCCGATGGCCCCGATCAGGCTCAGCGTCGGGGTGCCCAGCAACAGCGAGATCACGAGGGCCTGCAGTGCGTCCATCGACAGGTCGTATTGCAGGCCCAGCAGTGGCGCAATGATCACCAGCGGCACGCCGCTGACCAGCCAGTGCGCGAGCACCTTGCCAGCCACCAGCAGTGCTACCGGTTGCGGAGTCAGCAGCATCTGTTCCAGCGTGCCGTCGCGATGGTCAGCGGAAAAAATCTGTTCCAGCGCCAGCATCGAGGCCAGCAGGGCGCCGACCCACACGATACCGGGGGCGATGAGGCGCAGGGTGCCCGGTTCCGGGCCGATGCCCAGCGGAAAGAGGCTGACCACAATCACGAAAAAAATCAGCGTGGTAAACACGTCGGAACGCCGACGCATCGCAATCGTGAGGTCGCGCCGGATGATCCAGTACAAGGGCTCAAGCATCGGCGCTGCCCAGGGAGACGGTGCGCGTATGCTCACCGATCATCGGTACCGCCTGGTGGGTGGTGATGATCGCCATGCCGCCGTTTTCGACGTGCCGACGGATCACGTCCTGCAGCAGTTGCACCGCATTGACGTCGAGCGCCGTGAAGGGCTCGTCGAGGATCCATACGCGGGCCTGGTTGGCAAGCAGCCGCGCCAGTGCAACGCGCCGCTTCTGTCCCTGCGACAGGTGCTTGCTGGGCAGGTCCTCGTGGCCCTTGAGGCCGATCTCTCCCAGCACCTCCCAGGCGCGTGCCTCGGACAGCTCGAAACCATCCAGCGTGGCCGCGATGCGCAGGTTCTCCGCCGCGGTCAGGTCCCCCTTGATGCCGTTCAGGTGACCCAGGTACAGCAGGTGGCGCGAATACTCCTCGCGCAGGCTGCGGATGTTGCGCCGGTCCCAGCGAACCTCGCCGGATTCCGGCAGCAGCAGGCCGGCCAGCGCACGCAACAGCGTCGTTTTGCCAGTGCCGTTGCGGCCTTTGAGGTGCAGCAGTTCCGCCGGGCGGACCTCAAAGCTGAGGTCGCGAAACAGCACGCGGTCGCCGCGCACGCAACTGAGCGCATCGATCTCCAGTGTGGGCGCGGCGGTGCCGTGGTTCATAGCGTCGGGGCTTGCGGAATCAAGCGCGCAAGTTTACACGATTCGTCGCCACAGCCAGTGTTACAGGTGGAAGCGACAGGCAAACCCCTGTCAGCCGCATGGGAACTGGCGTGCAACATGCGCGTCTGGTGGGATATTCTGCGCGTTGCAGATTGGCTGCCGTGGCCTGCTGGTCGTGCGCCTGGGGGCGGCGAGGTCCGGGGCGACGCCAAGCGAATGCGCAGGAGACGAGAGAGCGTGCTGAAAAACAAGTTGACCGAGATCCGCGCCTTGCCGACGCGATGCGGTATCTGCCCGATACGGGAAAAGGCGCTTTTCCAGGTCGTCGCCGAAACTTATCTGACCGATGCCGAATCACGCCGCACCGCTCAGTACCGTCTTCCGGCGCGTTCCCACCTTTACCAGGAATCGGCTCCGGCGGCGATGGCCTACACCCTGTTCGACGGCTGGCTGCTGCTCTATCGCACCCACTCCGATGGCAGCCGCCAGGGACTGCGGGTAGCGTTGCCCGGCGATTTCGTCGGGTATGCACCTATGTCCGATTCGCTCCACAGCCACGGTGCACTGGCGATTACTGACGTCGTGGTCTGCGGATTTCGCCAGACCGATCTGCACGCGATGATCGACACCCACACCGACATTGCGCGTCAGATCACCAGTATCCAGGCACGCTATCTCATGACCTGTGAGTCCAACGTGCTGGGTCTGGGACGCAAATCGGCCGAGCAGCGGATCGCGCACGCCGTGGTCGATTTATATCATCGGCTCGATCGGCGCCACGAGGTTGATGGCCAGTCGCACAGCATGCCCTTCCCCCTGACCCAGGAGATGCTGGGTGAACTGACGGGGTTGACGCCGGTGCACACCAACCGCGTTCTGCGCAAGTTGCGGTCCGACGGCATCATGCTGTGCGAGCGCCACCGGGTGGAGATCCTGGATCTGGCGCGTCTGATCAAAGTGGCCGACTACCGGGTCGGCAGCAGCCTCTGATCGGGGCGGCAGTACCGCAGCGGTGCGCTAGCCGCTATAATCGTGCGGCATTTTTTCAGGCCGATTCCGGTCAATGATTGAAATTCCGAGGAGCGACAACAGTGTCTGCACAAAACGACGCCGCCTTTTTGCGCATGTTTCTGGTGATTTTGGGGGCGTTGCTTGCCTTCACCGCCATCATCCTGATTGCCGCCAATCAGATCATCGGTTCGGTGGAGGAAGAGCGCGGCGAAGACCCGCGGCAGCGTGCGGCGATAGCCGAGCGCATCAAGCCGGTCGGCAACGTCGATGTGGCGGCCGTCAATGCAGCGCCGGCGGCGCCGAAGAGCGGTGCTGACATCGTAGCCAGCGCCTGTATCGCGTGCCACGGTGCCGGGGTCCTGGGTGCGCCCAAGATCGGAGACAAGGCTGCCTGGGAGCCACGGCTGCAGGCGGCAGGCGGCCTCGACGGGCTGACCGCGAGTGCGATCAAGGGTAAAGGGGGCATGCCGCCTAAAGGTGGTGCCATGGTCAGCGACGCCGAGATCCGCGCAGCAGTGGAGAGCATGCTTGCCGAGAGCGGCGTCGACGTGGCCGCCACGGGCAGTGCTGAGCCAGCCGCCGCGGCCGAGCCGGCTGCTACGCCCGCCGGTCCGGTCGAGGCAGTGAAAGAGATGGCTAACAGTGCAATGGATGTTGCGGCTTCCGCTGTTGCGGCGGTGATGCCGGAGTCGGCCGCACCAGAGGCCGCGCCGGCGGCCGATCTCGCGAAGGGCAAGGCGGTGTACGGTAGCGCCTGTTTTGTGTGTCACGACACCGGTGCCGCCGGTGCCCCCAAGCGTGGTGACCAGGCTGTCTGGGCGCCGCGTCTCGCACAAGGCGTCGAGGCGCTGACGAACAGCGCGCTCAAAGGCAAGAATGCGATGCCACCCAAGGGTGGGCGCATGGATCTGTCGGATGCCGACATTGCCGCCGCTGTCGCCTACCTGGTCAGTGAGGCGCAGTAGGCGGTCATTTCGATCGAACGAAAACCAGCAAGCCCGGCCTGATGCCGGGCTTTCTTGTTCCTGTCTCCGGCCAACAGACTGCGTCGATGCAGCGGTTCAGGCGCCAAGCATCGCCTTGAGCCCAGCGAGGCTGGCCTTGCCGCGTGCCTGTTTTTCTTCCGTGGACATTGCGGCACCGCGGCCTTCCCATTTCAGGTCGTCGTCAGGGAGTTCCTGCAGGAAGCGGCTTGGTTCGCAACGTACCAGTTCCCCGGCGCGCCGCCTGCGCTCGGCGCAGGTCATTACCAGGGTGCGCTGAGCGCGGGTCAGCCCGACGTAGGCGAGACGCCGCTCCTCGGCAATGTTGTCCTCCTCGATGCTGCTGCGGTGAGGCAGCAGCTCCTCTTCCATGCCAACCAGGAAGACGTGCGGAAACTCCAGCCCCTTGGCGCCATGCAGGGTCATCAATACCACGCGGTCACCGCTTTCTTCCTCATCCTGTCGCTCGAGGATGTCCATCAGCGAGAGGTGGTTGACCATGTGACCGAGACTCTCACCCCTCTTTTCGTCGGCGCGCAGTTTCTCCAGCCACCCGATCAGGTCCTCGACGTTTTCCCAGCGGCGTTCTGCGGCTTTGTCGCTGCCGCTGGTCTGGTCGATCCAGTCGCGGTAATCGAGGTCGCTCAGCAGCTGTCGCACGGTATCGACCGGTGAGTCCTCGCTGCTGCGGCCAATGTGGCTCAGCCATGCTGAAAATTCTCGCAGGCGCGACAGTGGCCGTGCTTTCAGGCGTTCGCCCAGCGCCAGTTCGTCGATCGCCTGGAACAGCGAACAGCGGCGCTCGGCCGCGTAGTGCGACAGGGTCTCCAGGGTGCTGGTGCCGATCTCGCGTCGCGGGGTGTTGACGATGCGCAGGAATGCGCTGTCGTCGTCCGGGTTGACGATCAGGCGAAGGTAAGCCATCACATCCTTGACTTCACTGCGCGAGAAGAACGAGGTGCCGCCACTGATGAAATACGGAATGTTCTGCGTGCGCAGCGCCTTTTCGAACGGCCTGGCCTGGTGGTTGCCGCGGTACAGGATGGCAAAGCTGCTGTAAGGTGCCCCGCTGTTGAAGCGTTGCTGGATGATCTCGCTGATCACCCGTTCGGCCTCGTCCTCCTCGTCGCGGCAATTGACCACGCGCAGCAGTTCGCCCGGGCCGAGTTCGCTCCACAGGCGCTTCTCGAACACGTGCTCATTGTTGGCAATCAGTGTGTTGGCGGCGCGCAGGATACGCCCGGTGGAACGGTAGTTCTGCTCGAGTTTGATCACGTGAAGGCGGGGAAAGTCATCGCGCAGGCGCGCCAGGTTTTCCGGCCGCGCACCGCGCCAGGCGTAAATCGACTGATCGTCGTCACCGACCACGGTCAGCGCGCCGCGCACCCCGACCAGCAGCTTGACCAGCTCGTACTGTGCGCCGTTGGTGTCCTGGTATTCGTCGACCAGCAGGTAGCGGATGCGGTTCTGCCAGCGTTCGCGTAACGCCGGTTCCGTGCGCAGCAGGCTGACCGGCAGCAGGATCAGGTCGTCGAAGTCCACGGCATTGTAGACACGCAGCGCACGCTGGTAGGCGCCGTACAGTGCGGCATAAAAGCCCCCGAAGTCGTCCGTCGCGTTGCTCAGGGCGGTATCGGGGTCGATCAGATCGTTCTTCCACGCCGAGATCTGCCAGCGCGCGCGCTGCAGCGTGTCCTTGTCGGCCTCGTTTTTCTTTGCCAGTTCGCGCAGCAGCTGTTCGACGTCCTGCTCGTCGAAGATACTGAAGCCGGCACGCAGGCCGGCAGCCTTGAGTTCGCGACGCAGGATGTTGAGTCCGAGGGTGTGGAATGTGGAGATGCTCAGGCCGCGCCCGGCCTCGGCGTCGAGCAGCTTGCCGACACGTCCCTTCATCTCGCGCGCAGCCTTGTTGGTGAAGGTCACCGCGGTAATATGACGCGCGGCGACGCCGCCGTGCTCGATCAGATGTGCGATCTTGGCGGTTATCACGCGGGTCTTTCCGGAGCCTGCGCCGGCGAGCACCAATAGCGGCCCGTCGAGGTGGCGGACCGCCTCGCGCTGTCTCGGATTGAGATCGTTCATGCGCGGGGGTTAGACGTCCTCGCCGAACAGCGGGCGTTTGGCGCGGTACAGGGCCGAGATGTCCTCATCGCCGTGTCCCTGCTCCATCAATCGCTCGTAGTGCACCAGCGTCATCTCGACCATCGGCAGCTGCACCTGGTCGGCCGCCAGCATCGTCTGGCAGATCTTGAGGTCCTTGTGATGCAGGGCGAGGCGAAATCCCGGCTCGAAGATGCCGCGAGTCATGTTGCGGCCACGATGCTCGACGAACCAGTTCCCGGCAGCGCCGCTGCTGACCACGTCGACCACCTTGTCCATGTCCAGGCCCTGATGCTGGCCGAACGCCAGCGCCTCGGTGACGGCCTGGTTGATGCCGGCACACATGATCTGGTTGACTGCCTTGGTCGCCTGGCCGCTGCCGACAGGGCCCATATGCACGACCTTGCGGCTGATCGCGTTCAGCGCGGGCATGATCTGTTCGAGCACCGCTTCGTCGCCGCCGATCATCATCACCATGGTTGCCTTCTCGGCACCTTCTTTCCCGCCGGACACCGGTGCATCGAGGAAATGGATGCCGTGTGCCTCGAGCCTTTCTGCGACGGTGCGCGCCGTATCTATGCTGACCGTGGATGTGTCCAGGACCACGCTGCCGGCGGTCATCACCCGGGCAAGACGGTCGACCACCTGTTGCAGATCGGCATCGGCGGACACCGAGGTGATCACCAGGTCCGATTGGGCGCCGGCAGATTCCAGCGAATCTGCGACCGTGAAGCCGTGTTGCGCGGCGGCACTCTGTGCGCGTTCCGGGGTGCGGTTCCAGGCCTGAGTAAGCAGGCCGGCGCGGAACAGGTTGCCAGCCATACCGGCACCCATGGCGCCGAGGCCGATGACAGTGGTTTTCATGCGTTCAGTTCGCTCCAAAATCGATGGCAGTGGCCGGGCCTTGAGCCGGGGTACAATCCTACCGGTCGGTCGCGGCCGGGCCAAGCGGCGCTTGCGCAACGGGGAGTCGGGCGCTGGCAGGCGGCGGATCTTCGGTTGATTTCTTCGACTGGCTGCGCTCGGACATGGTCAAGAGCAGCGGCATCAGTGCCGATAAAGGCATACGACCGAATTTGTGAGATCAACCGCAAGACAATGTGAAGGCGATCTTCCATTATTGAAAGATATGCGGTCACGCCGGAGGGCATGCCAATGAACAGGAGTAGCGCTGGTGTTGAGTGAGGAAGGACGTAACAAGCGGTTGGCGGCTATCGGCCTGGTGTGGGCGATGCTGGCCGGTGGTGTCTTTGCGGCCGATGGCGAGGTAATCGAGGCGCCACCGCCACCGCCACCACTGCAATCCGGTGAGCCGCTGGAGCCCGAAGTCACTATTCGTCGCACCGACAGGGAAACGATCTACGAATACCGCCGCAACGGCCAGCTGTTCCTGGTACGGGTGCAGCCGATCGTGGGACCGCCGTATCACTTCGTCGACATCAATGGCGATGGCGAACTGGACTATCGGCCGGGCGAGCCGCTGCGCAGCAATATCCAGCAGTGGATCCTGTGGCGCTGGTGAAGTAACCGCGTTCAGCATCATGTCGCGCGAGCGGGTGTCGTGACGGGCTCTGCCGCGTCCGCGCTTTCTTGGAGTTGCAGTAATTCAGCCGAAAAATCGCCGTTGCGGCCGCGTCCGGCGCGCTTCACAACGGGTCTTTGCCGTCCATCTGTCGATAGAGGTTCGCAATCACTTTGTCGCCCCACAGCCCGAGCGGGCAGTGGGTGATCTCGATTCGGCCCAGTTTCTTGGGATTCTTGTTGGTCATCAGAACGATCTTGTTCTCGAGGAAGCAGCCGCACACTTTGCATCGCTTGCTGTTCCTGTCCAACTGCGGACAGCCTTCGCAGGTTTTTGCCCGCGCCTTGGCGATCAGCTGGTTGTTGATCTTTTCGACCGACAGCAATAACCCGGCGACCTTCTTCAACAGCGGTTCATGTGCCACGATCGCAGTCCCCCCCTGGCGACGGCAGGCGCGGCGATGTGCCGGCAGCGTTCACGAGCTGAGTGCCGCCAGCAGACAGCGCAACGCCTGGCCGCGATGGCTGAGCTGGTTCTTGCGCTCGGCCGGCAGTTCGGCCGCGCTGCAGCCCTCGTCATCAACGAAGAACAAGGGGTCGTAACCGAAGCCCGCCTCCCCCTGTGGCGAGCGCAGTATCACGCCTTCCCATGTTCCCTGGCAGATGATCGGCGTAGGGTCGTCGGCATGACGCAGATAGACCAGAACGCACTGAAAGCGTGCGCTGCGCTGCGGTTCCGGAACTTCCGATAGGGCCGCGAGCAACTTGGCGTTGTTTGCGGCGCTGCCGCCGTCCGCCCCGGCGTAGCGTGCCGAGTAGATGCCGGGTGCACCGTTGAGGTGGTCGACCTCCAGGCCGGAGTCGTCGGCAATCGCCGGCAGGCCGGTGTGCTGGGCCGCGTTGCGTGCCTTGATGATCGCGTTCTCGACGAAGGTGAGTCCGGTCTCTTCTGCATCGGGGACGCCGAAATCCGACTGCGGAACGACTGTGATCTCACGGTCGGCCAGTAATTCGCTGAACTCTTTTACTTTGCCCTTGTTGCCTGTGGCGAGGACGATGCGCTGTGACATGGCTGGTTCTTCCTGGTCGTCTTGGCATCGACGGTGCGATGCCGGTCGGGAATTATCGTTTCCCTGGCGGCCTTTGGCCAATCGCCCTCAATCGCCGGCGATCAGCGCGTTCTGTGCGTCGATTATCTGCGTGATGCCGCGGCGCGCGAGATCGAGCATTGCATTCATCTCCTCGGTGGAAAACGGCGCGCCCTCGGCGGTGCCCTGGACCTCGATGAAGCGCCCGAACCCGTCCATCACCACGTTCATGTCGGTCTGCGCCCCCGAGTCCTCGGCGTAGTCCAGATCGAGCACCGGGACGCCCTCGTAAATTCCCACCGAGACGGATGCCACGTTGGACGCGATCGGGTCGTCGTCGATGCCACCGTCACGGCGCAGCCGCTGCAGCGCCTGGCGCAGGGCCACAAAAGCGCCCGAGATCGCTGCGGTCCGGGTCCCGCCATCGGCCTGGATCACGTCGCAATCGAGCGTGACGGTGCGTGGCCCGAGCTTGCGCAGATCCACCGCGGCACGCAGGGCGCGACCGATCAGGCGCTGGATTTCCATCGTCCGCCCACCCTGGCCGCCACGGGCCGCCTCGCGATTCATCCGGCTGTGGGTCGAGCGCGGCAGCATGCCGTACTCGGCAGTGACCCAGCCCTGGTCCTGGTCGCGCAGCCAGCGCGGCTGCTGGTTATCGACACTGGCGGTGCAGATCACCTTGGTATTGCCGAATGCCACCAACACCGAGCCCTCCGCGTGCATTGTGAAATTCGGGGTGAAGACAATGGGCCGCATCTGGTCCGGGCTACGTCCGCTGGGTCGCATCTTGTTTCCTTATCGTTGCTGTTCGCCCGAGTTTTCGAGCATGTTGTGCAGGTGCGCAATCGCCTCCTCGAGCTGCGGGTCCGATGCCGGTTCGAGCAGGACGGCATCGTCGCCGCAGCTGACGGGTGGCGCCAGCCAGCGCAATGCAACGCCGGTCACGTTGTCGCTGTTTGGCACCTTTGCCGCCTGATCGACGAGCATGTCCAGTCTGTCGCCGATGGGGCCGGATTCGTCGTTCAGGCCGTCGATGAGCGATTGCGTCGGCACCTGTCCCCACAGCCCGTCCGAACATAACACGAGGATATCGCCTGCCTGCAACACGGTGGGCGGGCTGCAGGTCGTGGTGGGGGGATTTGCCATTCCGCCCAGGCAGCGTGTCAGGCTGGCCCGCGGGCGCGAGGCCTCGTCCGCCCGCTGGCGAACAAAACGCACCTGCGCGTGGTCACGTGTCTGTGCGTGCACCTGGCCGTCGCGGACCAGGTACAGGCGACTGTCTCCGACGTGCGCCCAGTAGGCAATGCCGCGCTGCACAATCGCCAGCACTGCCGTGGTGCGCGGTGCGATCGGTGGATCCTGGCGGCCCCCGTAGCGGATGATCGCGTGATGTGCCCTGCCGATGCACTGCAGCATGAAAAGCTCGGGATCGCGGAGCGGTTTTTGCGCCTGCCTGAACATGGCCTCGCAGACATCGATCAACAACTGCGCCGCGACCTCGCCGCGCGGATGGCCGCCCAGGCCATCGGCCAGACCGAGCAGCAGGGTCTCGCCGCTCGACAGCACCAGGCACCGGTCCTGATTGCACGAGCGGTCGCCGGTCAGTGACGCCTTGGCGGCCTCGAACGCTTTTTCCGGGCCGCTCATTCGTCTTCCTGCACGGTCGCCGGCGCGCCGCCCTTCATTGGCTTGGGTACGGGAATGCGGCCGAGCAGCGCATCGCGCAGCTCACCGGCGCTGTTGGGACGGTCTTCCGGATCGACCCGCATTGCCCAGTCGATCGATTCGAGGATCTCGCGTGGATAATGGCGACCGAACGATTCGACCGCCGGATGCAGGGTGTCCTTCGCATGACGCTCCACCGCGGAGGGCGGCGGCTTGCCTTCAATGCAGGCACGCATCGTGGCGCCAATCGCATACACATCGGTGCACGGCCCCACCTTCGCCGAGGCGTAGTACTGCTCGATCGGTGAGAAGCCGGGTGTCACCACCTGCGCCTTTTTGTCGCCGACGTCGTCGAGGTGATACGCGGCACCGAAATCGAGCAGCAGCGGGTTGCCACCCGGGCGCAGGTGGATATTGCTCGGCTTGATGTCGAGGTGCAGGTGCTGACGGCTGTGGATCAGTGCCAGGGCATCCAGCAACGGAGGGAATACCGTCATCAGAAAGTTCGTGCTCAGTCCCCCCTGCCGCTTCTTTATGTAGCGGCCGAGATTCTTCCCCGGCTCGTAGTTCATCACCAGGTAGGCGGTGTTGTTCGCCAGAAAGCAGTTGCGGACATGCACGATGTTGGGATGACGCAGCGTCGCCAACAGGCGCGCCTCCTGGTAGAAGAGGCGGCGCCCGCGCTGAAAGCTCTCGTACTTGTCCTCGCGCAAGACAGTGACCGCGGCGCCTTCGTCGCGCGCGCCGAAGCGCTTGGGCAGGTATTCCTTGATCGCCACTTCGTCGTGGCTGTCCTCGTCTTCGGCGAGGTAGATCAGACTGAAGCCACCGCTTCCGATGAGCTTTGTGACCCGGTAACAGTCGAGCACCGTGCCGATGGGAAGACTGTCGCGTGGGCGTGGGGACATTCTTTCGGACAGGTCACGGTGCGTTTGGAGGCAATGCTCCTTATGATACACCCAATGCCCGCAGGCAAATGCAGCGGGCGCTCCAACCGAGGTCAGCATGATTCGAAGTATGACGGCGTTTGCGCGCGAGCAGGGACATGGCGAGTACGGCGAACTCACATGGGAGATTCGTTCGGTGAATCACCGGTTTCTCGAGTCGACGGTCCGTCTGCCCGAGGAGCTGCGCGCGATCGAACCCGTTGTGCGCGAACAGGTCACGCTGCGTCTCGGGCGCGGCAAGGTGGAATGCAATCTGCGGTTCAAGGCAGCCACTGCTGCGGCCACTGAGCTCAAGGTCAATGACGGTCTGGTCGACCAGATCCTCGCTGCTGCCGACAAGATGGCACACCGGCTGCACAGCTCGCATCAGCTCAGCATCATGGACCTGCTGCGTTGGCCCGGCGTACTGGAGAGTGCCGAGCAGGATTTCACGCCGTTGCAGGAGGCGGCGGTCGAGCTGCTCGACAAGACCATAGACTCGTTGCTGGAGGCGCGCGAGCGCGAAGGCGGACGCCTGTCAGAGCTGATCGCGCAACGCGTCACATCGATGCGGGCCCAGGTCGAGCTCGCGCGCGAACGCATGCCGCAGGTGATCGCCGCGGTGCGTGAACGCCTGCGCAGCCGACTGGCCGAGGTGGCGGAAACGCTCGACCAGGCCCGTCTCGAACAGGAGATGGCACTGTTGGCGCAGCGTCTGGACGTCGACGAAGAGATGGACCGCCTGCGCACCCATCTGGACGAGGTCGAGCGCGTGCTCAAACAGGACGAGCCGGTGGGGCGTCGCCTGGACTTTTTGATGCAGGAACTCAATCGCGAGGCCAACACCCTCGGTTCGAAGTCGGCCGACAGCGAGACCACCGCGGTTTCGGTGGAGATGAAGGTGTTGATCGAACAGATGCGCGAGCAGGTTCAGAATATCGAGTAGATGGAGCAGCAACATGTCTGAATCAGCAATCCTGTTCATCGTGTCCGCGCCTTCCGGGGCTGGCAAGACCAGTCTGCTGCGTGAGCTTGTGCCGGCCGACGATCGCCTGGTGGTTTCGGTCTCACATGCGACACGTGCGATGCGCCCCGGGGAACAGGACGGGACGCATTACCATTTCGTCAGCGTCGAGCGCTTTCTCGAACTGGTCGGCGAGGGGGCGTTTCTCGAACACGCGCGGGTATTCGACAACTACTACGGTACCTCCGAGGCGGCGGTGCGCAGTCAGCTTGCGCGCGGCCTCGACGTGGTGCTGGAGATCGACTGGCAGGGCGCGCGTCAGGTGCGCCAGCGGTTTGCCGATGCGGTGTCGGTCTTCATCGCCCCTCCCAGTATCGATGCCCTGCGCCAGCGGCTGTCGGGGCGCGGACAGGACAGCGAGGCAGTGGTCGAGCGACGCATGGCCGATGCCCGCAGCGAACTCTCGCACTACGCGGAGTACGACTATCTGGTGATCAATGATGATTTCCATGCTGCGCTTGGGGAATTGCGCGCAATCGTGACCGCCGAGCGTCTGCGCGAGCCGCGCCAGTCGGCGCGCTTTTCCGCCGCCTTGGCCAGCATGCTTGGCTAGTTGGCCACAAAAACATACAATTACCCGTTCGCAATCGATTTCCCGATCCCTGGAGTTGTTGACGCACCATGGCCCGTATCACCGTAGAAGACTGTCTCACCAACGTGGACAACCGTTTCGATCTCGTTCTTCTGGCCAGCCGCCGCGCGCGCCAGCTGGCAAACGGCGTTGACCCCCTGGTCCCATGGGAGAACGACAAGCCCACCGTCGTGGCCCTGCGTGAGATCGCCGAAGGCCTGATCACCGAGGAGACCATGGTGGAACCGGAGCCGACCAAGGACTCGATCGACGACGAACTGGCGGCGGCGCTGGCCGGCCAACTGGGCGTTGCCGACCTGGGAAGCGACGATGAGTAGATCGGCCGGTGGAACCCTCTCTTTCTGAGACACCCTCCACCCTGCCGCCGGACCAGGCTGACACCCCGGCAACCGGCGATGCGCGTTTTCTTGTCAGCGATCTTTGCAGTTATCTAGAAAGCTATCTCACCCGCGAACAGGTCAGCGAGGTCTACCGCGCCTATCTGTTCGGGGCAGAGGCCCACGAAGGCCAGAATCGGCTCTCCGGCGAACCCTACATCTATCACCCTGTTGCCGTGGCGCGCATCCTGGCCGGCATGCGCATGGATCACCAGTGCCTGATGGCGGCGATCCTCCACGACGTGATCGAGGATACCGAGACCGCGAAGGAGCAGCTGGCGCGCGAGTTCGGTCGGGAAATCGCCGAGCTGGTTGACGGGGTCAGCAAGCTCACGCAGATCAAGTTCCGGTCACGTGCCGAGGCCCAGGCGGAGAACTTCCGCAAGATGATGCTGGCGATGACCAAGGACATCCGGGTCATCATGATCAAGCTGGCAGACCGTCTGCACAACATGCGCACGCTGGGTGTGATGGGGCCGAACAAGGCGCGCCGCATCGCGCGCGAGACGCTCGATATCTACGCCCCGATCGCCAACCGGCTCGGTATCAACAGTATCCGCCACGAGCTCGAGGAGCTTGGCATGGCGGCACACTGGCCGTGGCGCTACAACGTGCTGCGCGGGGCACTTCGCAAACGCCGCGGTAACCGCAAGGAGGTGGTCAGCAACATCGAGGAAGTGCTGCGTGGCCGCCTGCAGCAGGAGGGCTTCGACGGCAACGTCTACGGACGGGAGAAGCACGTCTACAGCATCTACCGCAAGATGCTGGAGAAGAAGCTGTCACTCAACGAGCTTGCCGATGTGTATGCGTTTCGCATCCTCGTCGACTCGGTGGACACCTGTTATCGCGTGCTCGGCGTGGTGCACAACCTGTACCGCCCGGTACCGGGAAGGTTCAAGGACTACATCGCGATACCCAAGGCCAACGGCTACCAGTCGCTGCATACGGTGCTGTTCGGGCCGCATGGTCTGCCGATCGAGATCCAGATCCGCACGCGTGAGATGCACCGCGTGGCTGAGGAAGGAATCGCAGCGCATTGGCAGTACAAGGATACAGGCGCGCGTGCGCTGACACCGGACGCGGCCGCCGACTGGCTGCGTAACCTGCTCGAGGTGCAGAAAGACTCGGGCAATTCGATGGAATTCCTCGAGCACGTCAAGGTCGACCTGTTCCCGGACGAGGTCTACGTATTCACGCCACGCGGCCAGATCTTCGTGCTGCCCAAGGGTGCGACGGTGATCGACTTCGCTTACGCGGTGCACTCGGACGTCGGAAACCAGTGTGTGGCTGCGCGGGTGGACCGTCGACTGGCGCCTTTGCGTTCGCAGCTGCGCAATGGGCAGACGGTCGAGATCATCACCAAGCCCAACAACCGTCCCAACCCGGCATGGCTGGATTTCGTGGTTACCGGCAAGGCCCGTGCAACCATCCGCTCATACCTCAAACGCCTTGAACAGACGGAGGCGGTCGAGCTTGGTCGGCGGCTGCTGGAGCGTGAACTGGAGACACAGGGCCGATCGCTCGACCTTGTGGGTGAGCAGGAACGCACACAGCTGTTGGCCGAGATTGGCCTGCAAAGCTTCGACCATTTGCTCGAACAGGTTGGCCTGGGCAATCGCATGGCCAAGCTCGTTGCCCGCCTACTCGTGTCGAGCACCGAACAGGGGGGCGCGGACGCCGGTCCAGCCGGTTCGCTGACGATAAAGGGCACCGAAGGCATGGTGGTGAGCTTCGCCAAATGCTGTGGCCCTATACCCGGTGATCCGATCATCGCGATCTTCAGTCCGGGGCGCGGGCTGGTGGTGCACAACCATGACTGTCCGAATCTTGGCGACTTCCGCCGCCAGGGCCAGAGCTGGCTGGATGTGCAGTGGGCAGACGATGTCAGCGGCGAGTTCTCGACGGCGATCCGTGTCGACGCCGGCAATCAGCGCGGAATGCTGGCGACCATCGCAGCGCTGATCGCCGAGGAAGGCTCGAATATCGAAGACGTGCGCAGCGAAGAGCGCGATGGACTCAGCACCAGTCTGCGTTTCGTGGTGACGGTGAAGGGACGCAAGCACCTTGCGGCCATACTGCGACGCCTCAAGCACGTACCCTTCGTGCTGCGCATCAACCGGGTGATTGGCTGATCGGTTCAGTTGGGTCGCCGGCCGGCACCAGTTGCAGCCGGCCATCGTGCAGTTCGAGACGTTGTGCGCCGTGCATGACGGCGTCCAGCGTCTTACCCGCCAGGGCGTGACGCCAGCCTTCGAGCAGGGTGCAGTCGCGCTCACCACGCACGAATCTCTCCAGTTCCTTGCGCGTTGCGATCGCCTGCGCCGTCAGTTGGTGCTCGTCGGCAATCAGGCGCAGTGTGGCGCTCAGAAGGTCGGCCATGGCGTCCTCCTGGGCGTTTAATGGCGTTGTTCGGCCCTGGTCCACCGGCCAGTCCTCGCGCGGCGTTTCAGCGCCCTCGGCGATCAGTTTGAGCAGCGCCTCGCCCTCGCGTCGGATCTGGCCGGGTTCGAGGCCACGGATCTTCGACAGGCCGCCGGCGTCGCGCGGCATGCGCCGGCATAGATCGATCATTACTTCGTCCTTGAGCACCCATTTGCGCGGCAGGTCGCGTTCACGCGCCTGGATCTCACGCCACGCCGCCAGCCGTTGCAGCACGGCAAGCTGGCGTCCCCGCAACATCTGCTTGCCCTTGGTGCGCTGCCACATCCCCCAGGGGTCGGGGAAGTAGGTCTGCGGATCGGCCAGGGTTGCGAAGTCCGCGGCCAGCCACTGCAGGCGTTCGCGGTCGAACAGATGCCCGCGCATGTGCAGGTACAGCTGGCCGAGATAGACCACATCGTCCAGTGCATAGCGCAACTGTTGCTCATCAAGTGGCCTGTGCGACCAGTCAGTGCGTGACTGGTCCTTCGGCAGTTCGACGTTCAACAGCAGCTTGACCAGGTTGGCATAACCGATCTGGTCGCCGTGTCCAAGCAATGCCGCGGCCGGCTGGGTGTCGAACACGGGCATTGGCAGCCCGCGGTGATCGTGCAGAAAGATCTCCAGGTCCTGGCGCGCCGCGTGCAGCACTTTCAGGACGCTGGCGTCGTACAGGATGTCGAGCAATGGCTGGAGGTCGTCCAGTTGCAAGGGATCGATGCAGGCGGCCACCTCGCCATTGCAGACCTGGATCAGGCAAAGCCGTGGATAGTAGGTGCGCTCGCGGATGAACTCCGTGTCCACCGCCAGCCACTCGCTGCCTTTGAGCATTGCGCACAACTCGAGCAGCTGTTGCGCGGTATCGACGTATCTCTCTTGCATTTGATCCTTCCTTTAACGAGGCAGAGGATATCATCCGCACAGGCGCAGGCAGGCTGTGGCGGGGTAAGATTGTCCGCATCGGGTTTTTTCGGAACGTCCGGATGCGCGCACTGATCGACTACTTCATTCGCCTCGCGGTCTTGAAACGCGGCCCGCAGGACCTGCCTTCGTCGCCGGAACTCTTCGCCTTGCTCGCGGTGCTCAATGTCCTGATCGGCACGGCCAACGGAACGGCATTGTTCGGCAATGCGGGCGCTGCGCTGGGGGCGAATGTTCTCGACCTGGGACTGACCCTGATCATGCTGCTCGTGCTGTTGCAGTTTCGTGGTCATGTCGCACGCTGGCTGCAGACCGCGACGGCGTTTCTTGGGCTCGGGGTCCTGGCCGGGTGCCTGATGCTTTTCGTACGCGGGCCTGCGACGTCGCTTGGCATTACCGAACTGGCGATGCTGATCGATTTCGTGCTGGCGATCTGGCTGCATGTCGCCCTCGGCGGTGTGCTGCGGCATGCGCTCGGTATCCCATTGCTGGCAGGCGTCGTCATCGTGCTCAGCTACACCATCATGGCGTTCAACCTGATCGCCAGAGTCTTTCCACCGGCGATCGGTACCTGAATGCATATCCATATCCTCGGCATCTGTGGAACCTTCATGGGGGGCATCGCGTTGATTGCGCGTGCCTTCGGCCATCAGGTCTCGGGTTCGGACGCCAACGTCTATCCGCCGATGAGCACCCAACTCGAGGCGGCGGGCATCCGCCTGATGGAGGGCTATGACCCGGGGCATCTCGACCCCGCGCCTGATCAGGTGGTCGTGGGCAACGCCATGTCGCGAGGTAACCCGGCGGTGGAGCACATGCTTGCGCGTGGGTTGCGCTACATCTCGGGGCCGCAGTGGCTGGCAGAAAACGTGCTGCACGATCGCTGGGTGCTGGCAGTCGCCGGAACGCACGGCAAGACCAGCACGGCCAGCATGCTGGCCTGGATCCTTGAATACGCCGGTCTCAAGCCCGGTTTCCTGATCGGTGGCGTACCGCGTAACTTCGGTATCTCTGCGCGCGCCGGAGACGCACCTTTTTTTGTCGTCGAGGCCGACGAGTACGATACGGCGTTCTTCGACAAACGCTCCAAGTTCGTGCACTACCGGCCGCGTACGCTGGTGATGAACAATCTGGAGTTCGATCATGCGGACATCTTTGACGACCTGGAGGCCATCCAGCGCCAGTTTCACCATCTGGTGCGCACAGTGCCGGGCAACGGACTGATCATCTCACCGTTGAGCGATGGCAATCTGCACGATGTCCTGGAGATGGGTTGCTGGACACCGTTGCAGCACTTCGACACGGAACTGGAGGCCGATTGGCACGTGGCTGATTGTGCGCCCGACGGCAGCAGCTTCGACGTGATCTGCGAGACGCATAACGTCGGAACGCTGCAGTGGTCACTGAGCGGGCGTCACAACATCAGCAATGCCTTGGCCGCGCTCGCCGCGGCGCGCCATGCCGGTGTGCCGCCGTCCGTCGGCATCGAGGCACTGGCGCGATTCGAAAACGTCAAGCGTCGCATGGAGTTGCGCGGCGAGGTGGGCGGGGTGCGGGTGTTCGATGACTTTGCGCATCATCCCACGGCGATACGCACGACGCTGGATGGCCTGAGCCAGCAGGTCGGCAACAGACGCATCCTGGCGATTCTGGAACCCCGTTCCAACACCATGCGCATGGGCGTGCACGTCGGCCAGCTGGCGGATGCGCTTGGGCAGGCAGATCAGGTGTGGGTGTTTGCACCGCCTGAACTCGGCTGGGATGCGGCCACCGTGCTGCGGAGTCTTGGCAGGCGCCTGCATGTCCACGACAGTACGCAGTCGATTATCGATGAAGTCGCCGGGTTGGCTGCGCCAGGTGATCAGGTCCTGATCATGAGCAATGGTGGTTTTGAAGGCATCCACCAGCGTCTCCTCGACGCCCTGGAGAGTCGGGGCTGACAGGCGGTCATTGGCCGTCGCATGCATGCCGCCATAAACTGCGTATGCGATCGATCGGGCATGCTTAAATAATCCCTATGAACGGTAAACAAGCGCCAATTGGCGTCGCCCTGACCGGGGCCTCAGGTATCCAGTACGGCCTGCGTCTTATCGAATGCCTGGTGGCGGCGAAGCGGGACGTCTACGTGATGGTGTCGCAGGCGGCCCAGGTCGTCGCGAACATGGAGACGGACCTGAAGCTGCCGGGGCATCCCGAAGAGATTGCCACGCTGTTGACGGAGAAGTTCGGCGCCAGGCCCGGACAATTGCAGGTGTTTGGCCGTCAGCAGTGGACGGCGCCGGTCGCCAGCGGTTCGAACCCCCCGCAGGCGCTGGTGATCTGTCCGTGTACGACCGGCACGCTGGCCTCGGTGGCAAACGGGATCTGTGATGACCTGATCGACCGTGCCGCAGACGTCGCGCTGAAGGAGCGGCGTCAGCTGATCCTGGTGGTGCGCGAGACACCGTTGTCGTCGATCCATCTCGAAAACATGCTGAGTCTGACTCGGGCCGGTGCGGTGATCATGCCCGCCAATCCGGGGTTCTACTTCCGCCCGACGTCGGTTGGGGAGATCATCGATTTCATGGTTGCGCGGATCCTCGATCATCTCGGGGTCGCGCATACGCTGACCGCCCGATGGGGCGATGAGCACTGACGCTTCCGGGCAGGTGGCCGAGCGGGTTGCAGTATTTCCGCTCAACGTCGTGCTGTTCCCCGGCGGCCTGCTGCCTCTGCGTATCTTCGAGCCGCGTTACCTGCGCATGGTCAGTGAATGCATGCGCCATGACGCGCCGTTCGTGGTTGTGCCGATCGTCGATGGTGAGGAATCCGGTGGCGTGGCAACGATTGCCGCCACCGGCACTTTGGCACGCATCATCGACTGGGAGCAGCGCGATGACGGCCTGCTCGGGTTGTTGTGCGAAGGCGGGCAGCGCGTGGCCATAGGAGACACCGAAGTCGAGCACGACCGGCTGTTGCGCGCACAGGTGGTGCCGTTGAGGCCGCCGCGGCCGCAGGCGCTGCCGTCGGACCTGGCGTGGGCCGCCGAACTGCTCGACGAGTTGCTGCGACGTATCGGCCCGCCGTTCGACCGCCTGATCTCGGCCGATCCCGCGACTGAGCCCAGTGCCGATCATGTGGTCAATCGGCTGATCGAGATTCTGCCGCTGCCGCTGGCGGAGAAGTGCGCCCTGTCCGATATCGACGACAGTGTCGCGCGTCTGCAGCGGTTGTCCGGTCTGATTAACCCTGCGGGGTCTCAGCGCGACGACTGATGGCGCTGGCGCAGGTGGACCAGCGCCCATACCAGCAGGATCAGTGCAACGGCGGCGAGCGGGAACAGCAGGGAGCGCCAGTCACCCGATGTGCTCAATTCGCCGAGCACGATGCCCGGGATCAGGTAGGCTGGCGCCCAGACCAGGGCTGACAATACGTTGGCAAGATAGAAACGCCGTGGCGGCATGTGCATCAGGCCGGCGACCAGGGGCACGATCGCGCGGATCGGGCCGAAGAAACGCCCCAGGGCAACGCTCAGGTCGCCATATTTTTCGAAGAACCGGATACCCTTCTGCAGATGGTCGGGGTGCAGGCGGAACCAGCGCCAGCGGGCGGTCAGGTACTCGAAGTGGTGGCCCAGCCAGTAGCTCAGACCGTCGCCGATAATGGCCCCGGCGATTGCCCACAGGCACATGAGCCAGAAATCCAGGATGCCGGCACCAATCAGGGTGCCGGCACCCAGCAGGATCACCACGCCCGGTACCAGCACGCCGACGATCGCCAGCGACTCGACGAGCGCTACTGCGAACACCACCCAGCCGGCATAGCCTGGATTGAGTTCGATCCAGCCCAGAAGCGCGGAAAACCACTCGGTCAAGTGGAGGGCTCAGTCGAGGCCGGCGAACACCGCCTCGGCTGCACTCAGTGTTGAATCGATGTCCGCGTCGGTATGCGCTGCCGAGACGAAACCGGCTTCAAAAGCAGAGGGTGCCAGGTAGACGCCGTGCTCGAGCATGCCGTGGAAGAACGCGCGGAAACGCGCCTGGTCGCAGGCCATGGAGCCGGCGAAATCGGTAACCTTGTCCGCCTCAGTGAAGAACAGGCCGAACATCCCGCCGATGTGGTTCTCGGTCATCGGTACGCCGGCCTTGCGTGCGGCCGCGATCATGCCCTGGACCAGGGTCTCGACCTTGGCGCCGAGTGCATCGAAAAAGCCAGGCATGGCGATCAATTCCAGCGTCTTCAGTCCGGCGGCCATGGCCACCGGGTTGCCCGACAGGGTGCCGGCCTGATAGACCGGTCCCAGCGGCGCGATCTTTTCCATCACATCGCGTCGGCCGCCGAAGGCGCCGACCGGCATGCCGCCACCGATCACCTTGCCCAGCGTGGTCAGGTCCGGGCGCACGTTGTATACCGCCTGTACGCCACCGAGGGCGACCCGAAAGCCGGTCATGACCTCGTCCAGGATCAGCAGGCTGCCGTACTGGTCGCAGACCTCGCGCAGACCCTGCAGGAAACCCGGCTCGGGCAGGATGCAGTTCATGTTTCCGGCCACCGGTTCGACGATGATGCAGGCGATCTGATCTCCGGCCGTGGCAAAGGCATCACGCACCTGATCGAGATCGTTGTAGCTCAGCGTGATCGTGTGTTCGGCCAGTGCGGCGGGCACACCGGGCGACGACGGTTCGCCCAGGGTCAGTGCTCCCGAGCCGGCCTTGACCAGCAGCGAGTCCGAGTGACCGTGATAACAGCCCTCGAACTTGACGATCTTATCGCGCCCGGTGAATCCACGCGCCAGGCGGATCGCCGACATCGTGGCCTCGGTGCCTGACGAGACCATGCGCACCATTTCGATCGATGGCATCAGCTCGCACACGCGGTCGGCCATCCGGGTCTCGATCTCGGTCGGAGCGCCGAAAGAAAGCCCCTTGTGGATGATGTCGGCAACTGCCTCGATGACTTCCGGATGCGCATGGCCGAGGATCATCGGACCCCACGAGCCGACGTAATCGATATAGCGCTTGCCATCAGGATCGAACAGGTAGGGACCGGCCGCGCTGTCGATAAACACCGGTTCGCCGCCGACGCCGCGAAACGCGCGTACCGGCGAGTTGACGCCACCCGGGATGTGGCGTTGGGCGAGTTCGAAACGGTCGTGCGCAGCGGTCATGGTCGGGCCTCCTCGGCGGGGTTGAAACAGGGCGCGAAGGCACGGGCGGCAGCGGTAACATCGGGCGCCGCGAACACCGCGCTGATCACCGCCAGCATGTCGGCGCCGGCACGCACCAGGGCGGCGCCATTCTCGGGGCTTATCCCGCCTATCGCAACCGTCGGGACCGATAATTCGGTGCGCGCACGGCGCAGCAGGTCCGGCGTCGCTGCAACCGCCTGCGGCTTGGTCGGTGAGGCAAAGAAGCTGCCGAAGGCGACATAGTCGGCACCCCCGGCGGCTGCCCGTTGTGCCAGGTCAAAGCGGTTGTAGCAGGAGACGCCGATCAGGCTGCCGGCGGGCAGGCGGGCCCGCGCGCAGTCGATGGCCATGTCGTCGCGGCCCAGGTGTACACCGTCTGCGCCTACGGCACAGGCGAGGTCGACGTCATCGTTGATCAGCAGCGGGACCTGGAAGTGTGCGCACAACGTCTGGAGAGCCGTCGCGGTGGCCAGGCGGCATTGCCGGTCGTCGCTCTTGTCCCGGTATTGAACCAACGAAGCGCCACCGCGCAGGGCGGCGTGCACGGCCACGCGTGCCTCCTCGGCGCCCAGCGCTCGATCCTCGGTGATCACGTACAAGCCGCGAAGCCGTGGGTTCATCCGCGCCGCCACGGCAGCCACTGGCCGCCTCCCGGCTGATTGGCCACCTGCAACGCGCCTGCGGTAAATCCCTGGGCCCTGTTCACAGCGGTAATCACGTCGTCGCCCAGCGCCAGGTAGGCGGCGCAGGCGCTGGCCAGGGTGCAGCCGGATCCGTGATAGCGATGTGGAAGGCGTGGCCAGCGGAATGCGCGGGGATTGCCGTCTCCGAGATACAGATGATTCGTTACGACCTCGCCTGTGGCCTCGTCGGCGCCAGTCAGCAGTACTGCGTCGGCGCCCCAGTGCAACAGGCTCTGCGCTGCCTCGGCCGCATCGTCGTTGTCGGCCAGGCGGCGGGCTTCTGCGCGGTTTGGCGTGGTCAGGGTGGCCAGTGGCAGCAGTTGTTCACGCATCACCTCAACCAGGCGGACGGCGCTGAGGTCAAAACCCCCGCCGGCGGCCAGCACCGGATCGAGCACCACAGGTCCGGGGAAACCGCGGAGGATCTGGACCAGTGGCGGTATCAATGCGACCGAGCCGATCAATCCGATCTTGATTGCGTCAGGCGTGATATCGCGCAGCAGGCGTTCGGCCGCGGCGGTGAAGAAGTCTGCCGGTGTCGGCAGCAGTGAGGCCACATTGTGGGTGTCCTGCGCGGTGAGTGCCGTCACCAACGACATCGCCTGGCCGCCAAGGACCGTGACGGTCTCGATGTCTGCCTGGAGGCCGGCCCCTCCAGTCGGGTCGTGGCCGCCGATACACAGGATGCAGGGGGGATGCTTCATCGCGGCGGGATTGTATCAGCACTACCGTGGCGGAAAGGCAAACCCTGCCCTGGGCCGGTCAATCGCAGCCAGACATCTGGCAGAATTACGCCACGCCCCCTTTATTTTGCCAACAACCGGGCCGAGGAAGAGGAAGTAATGAAGACCTACCTGTGCGTCATATGCGGCTATGTCTACGACGAGGCCAAAGGCCGGCCCGAAGAAGGAATTGCGCCGGGAACGCGGTGGGATGACGTGCCGCTGAACTGGAAATGCCCCGAGTGCGGTGCCGGAAAAGAGGATTTCGAGATGATCGAGATCTGATTCTGATCACGTAGGCCAGCGGTGCCTGCGTGATAAGTCGCTGTTTATTCTTCGTTATTCCAAGTGGTTGGGGCTTTTGACGCGCGCTGGCCTAGGCCGTCGGGGAATCTGGGCTACACTTCCATTCAGCCCTGCAATTGTGCCAACTGCCGTAAAATCAATGGTTTGCGGAGGGCGAGCTGTTGCCGGTACGCCCGGCCTCCGAGGATGCGCCATGCACAAAGACACCAATGAGCTGCTCGCGATCGCGCGCAGGTACTGTGAACTGATCGAAAGCCTGGACGAGGACTACCGTGAGCCCCTGTCACAGCTGAACGAGATCCTGCCGCGATTGCATGCGGCCATGACGGCGGTAGGCCCATCGCCCGACGAAGCCGGTTACGACCCGAGCGTCGATCTGGACAAGCGCTTCGAGCTGTTCAGCCGGCTGCACGCGCTGCTCGGTGATCTCGATGGTTACTGGATGGAATACGATGTGACGCCGGATCGCCAGGAGATGAGCGGCAGCCTGGCCGATGATCTCACCGATATTTATTGCGAACTCAAACACGGCCTTACGCGTCTGGAACGCTATGACGACGCGCGCGAGACACTCGGTGGTTGGCGAACGGGATTCTGCAAGCACTGGGGGCAGCACGTGGTCGACGCGGAGCGGCATCTTTACGCACTATCTGCGCGGGATCGCCTGTACTGAAATCGAGCGTCCCCGATGGTACAATCGCCCGGATTTTCCTTTTTGAGCCTCCCGAGGTTGAGACCATGACGCAAGCCGTTCTGACCGAATCCGAACTCACGCTGACCACTCCGGCACAAGGCAAGATGGCCGAGTTGCTCGGTCAGGTTGAAGAAACCATCCAGGGCGTTCGCGTGTTCGCCACGCCGGGCGGCTGCAGCGGTGTCAGCTTCGGCATGACCTTTACCGATCAATTGAATGACGATGACAAGGTGCGCGAGATCGAAGGCGTTCGCGTGATCGTCGACGCCGGTACGCTGGAATATATCCGCGGCGTAGAGATCGACTTCGTTGACGCCGGCGACGGCGATGCGCGGTTCGTGTTCAACAACCTGCAGCCGGTGTCCGGTGGCGGTTGTGGAACCTGTGGTTCTTCGCAGGGAGGCGGCTGCTCCTGAGCAGGCACCCTCCGGTCAAGCAGAAAGAATGCCCGCGCGAGCGGGCATTCTTCGTTAGGGCCTGTCCTGAATGGTGCCGGGCGGCGTCGGTTGTTGCAGCTGCGTCTGCACCCAGTTGACGTAGGGGCTGCTCGTCTCCTCCATCAGCAGCGCCATGTTGAGGTCGCTTTGCGCCTTGTCGCTCTGCCCGAGGCGCCATCGGACCCAGGCCAGACGCGCCCTTTCATCGGCGTCCTCGCGTAGCGCCAGTGAGGCCTCCAGTTGTGCCGTTGCCTCGACCAGACGGTTCGCCTCGATCAACGCCAGCGCCAGCGCGCTGTGGCGCGTGCTGCTGACCAGGCCCTGTTCTATCCCCTGTTGCAGCAGTGGCTGGGCTTCGACAAAGCGCCCCTGACCCGCCAGCGCGACACCCAGATCCGCCTGTGCGTCCTGGAGGCCCGGGGCGCGTGCAAGCGCCTGGCGCAGGTGTGTCTCGGCCGCCGCGTAATCCTTGAGTGCGAGTTGGGTAACGCCCGCCCAGTAAAGCACCTTGGCATCGCCGGGTCGTGCGTCCAGCGCGGCACTGAAACTGCCGGCCGCGTCGTGGTTCATGCCCAGGCCGAGTTGTGCCCTGCCGAGGACGAAGAAGGCGTCGCGCGTCGACCAGTAACCGGTATATTGCTTGTCACGTGAGGCTTCAATCGCCGCCAGCGCGTGGTTGAGTGCGACACTGGCGTCGCCTTTTTCGACGGCCGCTTTGGCCAGTTCCAGGCGACCCTCCATGTAATGCGGGTCGCTGGCAATCTCGCTTTCGAAAAGCCGGGTGTGGTCCCACCAGCGCATGCTGGAAGAACCCGAAATAATGCCGAGAAGCAGAATCAGTGGTACGAACACGACGGCTTCGCTACCCGGGACCAACTGCCGGCCCACCGGGCGCCACAGCAGAAACAGACCCTGTGCGACGGCGAATGCCAGTCCCCAGATGGCAAGGTACAGGGTATGGCCACTGTGATAGTGGTCGCTCGGGAAGATGCCCACGCCCGGCACCAGCCACAGCAGGAACCATGCCGCGCCGAATGCGGCCGGTTGGTCCAGTTTGAGGCCAATCAGCGTCGCTGCCACCAACACCACGAAGCCAAGCAGTGCGGCGACCTCGACGGCCCCCCAGCCGCGGGTGATCGGCCATGCATCGGATACGATCGGCTCATAAGGCAGGAGTGTCTCGTCGATCAGGAACCACAGATGGCGCAACGCCGTTCCGGCGTTGTCCAGGAAGCTGTCGGTCGCGTAGTCGACCGCAAAGTTCAATCCGCCCAGGACCGCCGTGCGGTAAGCGATGACCAGTAACAGGGCCGCCAGCAACAGGGCCAGACCGGTCAGGCGTGAAGGTGCGATACCGCTGACGGCACGGCGGCCACGCTCCTTGCTTTCGAAACCCGCGATCAGCAGCGCCAGCAGCGGCAGGACGTACGCGGTTTCGTGTGCCAGCATGGCCAACAGTGAAAGCAGTGTCATGCCTCCCCACCAGCGCCTTACGTAACCGCGGTGCGCGTTGGTCGTGGCCTGCAGCCGGGTGAATATCACCAGACTCCATACGCCGAACGCGGCAGCCAGCAGGTAGGGGCGCCCGCCGATCCAGGCGACGCTGGTGACGGTGGCGGGGTGCACTGCGTAAAGCGCGGCAGACCAGAAGGCCAGTCGATTGCCGTGGCGTCGTCGCGACAGCAGGTGGCGTCCCAAGGCATAGAGTCCAACCACCACCAGCACGTGCAACAACACGTTCTCGAGGTGAAAACACGCCGCGCAATCACCCCACAGGCCCCAGCTGACGCTGTTGGAAAGCAGGGCAAGCGGTTGCCAACTGCCAGCCGAACCATCCGTCAGCCCACCGGTGATGCGCGCCTGATAGGCGGGTCGCGAGTTCGTCAACGCGGTGGGGATATCGGCGAGGCCAGTGATGCGGTGGGCGCCCTGCAGGATGTCTTCGCGGTCGGTCCATACGAAGTCGCCACCGAGCGAAGTGGCAAATACGACCATGACAAGAACACTCAGCCAGATGACGTGGCTGCGGCGTGTCCGCGCGACCTGTTCAGGGTTCTGTCGCCTGCTGTGGGAACGGCTGCGCTGCATCGGTCAAACAGGTTTCAACACGGCCAGCAGCACGATCGCGATCAACAGCAATACCGGGAGTTCGTTGAACCATCGATACCACACGTGGCTGCGACGGTTGCGGTCATGCTTGAAGTCGGCCACGAGCTTGCCGCAATAAATGTGGTATGCGACCAGCACACCCAGCAGGGCGAGCTTGATGTGCAGCCACAAATGATCGCCGAACGCCGCCCATGCATAGTCGTGCAGCATCCAGAAACCGAATACCAGCGTAAACACGGCACCCGGGGTCGTGATGCCGAAAAACAGTTTGCGTTCCATTACTTTGAAACGGTCTATCGAAACCTGATCGTCGCTCATCGTGTGATACACGAACAGCCGCGGTAGATAGAAGAGGCCGGCGAACCAGGTCACCATGCCGATGAGATGCCATGCTTTCAGCCACATTGCTCGTTAACCCTGGAACGTGAGTAAGGTTGCGCGCACGCGTGTTTCATCGAGCGGCCCGCGTTCGGAAAAGTTGATATTGCCATCGGGTCCGATCAGATAGCTGGTCGGCGTCACTGAAATGCCGCCAAACGCCTTGTTGACTTCGCCATGCACGTCGAGCGCGATCGGGTAGCCCGGATTGTGGCGTTCCACCGTCGCGATGACAGCGGGCGGCGGGTCGTGCGGCATAGCCACGCCGATCACCATGAAGTTGTGATCTTTCAGGCTTTCATGCAGACGGCTGAGTCGAGGCATGTCACGCATGCAGGTCTCGCAATTGACCGACCAGAAGGTGATCAGCAGGCTCTGGCCGCGTAAGTCGCTGCTGCGCAGGGTGCGGCCGTCGAGCAGATTGAATGTGGTCTCCGGCATCGGCCTGCTGGTCGGCCACAGCATCCAGACTGCGCCGGCCAGAACCGCTGCCGCGACAAGATTCATCAGCCAGCGTGAGGTCATTTCGCATCTTCCAGGGAATTCAGGTCGGTTTTGGGTGGTATCCCGCCGTCTGCCGATGTCGGCTCTGTGCCGTCAACGCTGTTGCCACGCCCGAACCAGCGCCGCACCATGCCTGCCAGTCCTTTGACCGCGCGCCAGATCTTTGGCAGCAGCCACGCTGTGCCGAGAAGAAAAAGCACCAGCAGCACGATGAACAACCAGGGATGGTTGAGCGCGGCCCAAAGCCCGCCGAAAACCGCCAGGTCCTCGCTCAGGGATGCCCCCCAGTTGCTGAACGGTTCCGGTGATGTGTTGACCAGCACCCGCGTGCCCGCCTTCGTGGCATGACTGGTGGCAGCCACCCCGCCGCCAAGCAGCAGCGCGACCAGTTCACCGGATTGTCCGACGTCCAGCCCCTGTGCCGCCCCCGCCGCCAGCAGGGCGCCTGCCGGGATGCGGATAAAGGTGTGCAGCGCATCCCAGGCCGTGTCCACGCCGGGGATCTTGTCTGCAAAAAACTCGACCAGATACATGCCGCCAGCGGCGAGCATGACCGCAGGATTGCTCAACACATGAAGTTCGGGAGGCAGCTCGACGTGTCCGCTGCCACCCATCCATCCGAGCATCAGGATGGCGGCGTAGAGGTTGATGCCGGACGCCCATGCGGCCCCGAGCATCAAAGCGACGGCGTCGATCGTTTCCATAAGATTCACCTGGGTTTGCCCGCGGTCCAAGCTTTACGCAACCTGCGGCGCAAGCCCGCGCAGGCAGCCCCGCACGGCAGAACGGACTTTAGCACGCGCGTCGCGGCGTCAACCAAATCCACCGCAGGACGCGCCGTCGGCAGGAAACCGATGGCGCAAACCGTTGTGCAATTGTGTTTAGAATACCTCCCTCGTTTGGACGTCTGGGGTCGCAATGATCAAGATAGGAATCGTTGGTGGGACCGGTTATACCGGTGTCGAACTGTTGCGACTGTTGGCGACGCACCCGCAGGCCAATGTCGTCTGCATTACCTCGCGTGCCGAATCCGGGCGTCAGGTCTCGGATCTGTACGGCAACCTGCGTGGTCATTTCGATCTGGCTTTTTCCGAGCCTGATCCTGCGTCGCTGGCCGAGTGTGACCTGGTGTTCTTTGCCACCCCGAACGGTACGGCGATGAAAATGGTGCCGGAGCTGCTCGATGCAGGTACCCGGGTCATCGACCTGGCCGCCGACTTCCGCCTGCGGGACCCGGCCGTATGGGAGCAGTGGTATGGCATGCCGCATTCATGTGTCGATGTTCTCGCCGAGGCCGTTTACGGTCTGCCGGAACTCAATCGCGAGCAAATCCGCGGCGCCCGTTTGGTCGCCAACCCGGGGTGTTACCCGACGGCCGCTGCGCTTGGTTTCCTGCCACTGGTGGAGTCCGGCCTCATCGATACCGGCAATCTGGTTGCCGACTGCAAATCGGGTGTCAGTGGTGCCGGTCGAGGCGCCAATGCCGCCATGCTGATGGGTGAGGTGGGTGAGAGCTTCAAGGCCTATGGGGTGGCCGGACATCGACACCTGCCCGAGATCCGCCAGACGCTGTCCTGGGTCAGCACGCAACCCGTCGGGCTGACGTTCGTGCCGCATCTGGTACCGATGATCCGTGGCATTCATGCGACGCTGTATGGCCGTCTCACCGGCGATCCCGGCGACCTGCAGGCGATTTTCGAGAAGCGCTATGCGGACGAACCTTTCGTCGATGTGCTGCCATCGGGCAGTCATCCGGAGACGCGCAGTGTGCGCGGGGTCAATCATTGCCGGATGGCCATACACAGGCCGCAGGGTGGCGATACCGTGGTGGTACTGTCGGTGATCGATAATCTGACCAAGGGTGCGGCCGGGCAGGCGTTGCAGAATATGAACCTGATGTTCGGGCTCGATGAGGCAACGGGGCTCGGGCACGTGGCCTTGCTGCCTTGAGCGCCTGAGCATCATGGGCAAGGTCAAACCGACCCGGGTGATCACCCCGCGGATTGTGCAACCTGGCGGCGGGGGTGCGAGGACCTGGCTGTGGATGCTTTTCCTCGCTGCATTGGCCGCCTGGTCATGGCAGGTGCTGGAACTCGGCCGCCATCGTGGTGGCATAGACGTCGGGCAACGCGAGAAGGCCGAAGCGGGCCTGCGCGAGCGGATCGCCGAACTGGAGGAAGAGCGCGACGTACTGCGCGCCGCGGCAGCCCGTTTCGAACGCGCTGCGCAGATCGATCGTGCGGCGGCGGAGCGGGTGCAATCCGAGGTCAAGATGTTGCAGGACGAACGCGCCGAACTGAAAAGCCAGCTGGCGTTCCTGAAGAGCCTGGTCCCCGGCGGTGGCAAGAAGCTGGTCCTCGATGACTACAGTCTCACCGAGATCGGGGAGCGCGCCTACCATTTCGAGGTGACGATTTCCAAACGCAGCGACGACGCGGATACGGTCAGCGGCAACGTGACCGTCAGCGTGACCGGCGAGTTGGATGGCGAGGAAAAGACCTTCGATATGGCTGAGTTGACCGATGGTAGGCGCAGCAATATCGGTATCAAGTTCAAAAATTTTCAGAAGTTGAAGACCGAACTCCAGTTGCCCTCCGGGTTTGAACCCGCTTCTATTGAAGTTGCCGTGAAGCCCGACGGCAAGGTGTTCAAGTCTTTCCAGCAGGCCTACGACTGGAAAGTGTCCGAGGCCTGATTCGGGTATTTACACGGGAATCGATCAGATGGCACGAATCAAGCGTTTCAAGGCACCCAAGGTCTCCACGGTAATCGGCCAGGGAACAGCGATCACCGGTAATGTGGAGTTTTCCGGAGGGCTGCACCTGGATGGCACCGTAAAGGGCAACGTCGGCGGCGAAGCCGATACCCAGTCCACCCTCACGGTGAGCGAACAGGGCCGGATCGAAGGCGATGTGCGCGTCGACAATCTCATCCTAAACGGGACCGTGGTCGGCGACGTCTATGCCAACGAGCGGGTCGAGCTGGCAACCAACGCGCGTGTCAGCGGGACCGTTTACTACCGGTTGCTGGAGATGGCGATGGGTGCGGAGGTTAATGGCAAGCTGGTGCACACCGAGGAGCAGGAGCCCCGGATGCTTGGGCATGATGGTGGGACGCCGCCGACGGACGACAGCGAGCGGGATGAGCAGGCTTAATACTTGACCAAATTGATCGGAAAAAGCATACTTTCCCTGATTCAGCGGGCTTGGCAGCCCGATTAACCTTCGCAGGTAGGTGGTTATGAGCGAGCAAGTAGCGACGACGGGCAGCGATTCCCTGGTTTTCACGTCGGCGGCGGCGAAGAAGGTCGCCGAACTGATTGCCGAAGAGGGCAATCCCGAGCTGATGCTGCGCATCTACGTCCAGGGTGGCGGCTGCTCGGGTTTTCAATACGGATTCACCTTTGACGAAACAGTCAACGAAGGTGACGAGCAGGTGGTGACCGACGGCGTGACGCTGTTGATCGACCCGATGAGTGTGCAGTACCTGATGGGCGCGGAAGTTGACTATTCGGAGGGTCTGCAGGGTGCGCAGTTTGTCATTCGCAATCCCAACGCCTCCACGACCTGCGGCTGCGGGTCATCCTTCTCTACCTGATTGCCGGTTACCAATAGGTGATCGCAGAAAAGGCGCCGGACAGGCGCCTTTTTCGTTGGGGTCGACTCAGAGGTGTCGCCGCACCGCCACCACATCGGGTTCGTCCTTGTTGTGCACCGTGCGGAAACCGAGTCGCTCGCACAATCGCAACATCTTGCTGTTGTGAGACAGTACCTCACCCTCCATGATCTCAATGCCGCGATCCCTGGCGACAGTCATCAGGCGTTGCATCAGTTGGCGTCCGATGCCTTTTTGTTGCCAGGCGTCCGCGACGGTCAGCGCGAATTCGCACGACTGTTTGTCGGGATTGCTGACATAGCGGGCCACGCCAAGTATGCGCGCCTGCGGCGTGTCTTCGTTGATGACGGCGACCAATGCCATCTCGCGGTCGTAGTCGATCTGGGTGAAGCGAGCCAGCATCAGCGGCGTCAACCTGTCCATGCTTTGCATGAAACGGAAGTACTTGCTCTCGGCCGACAGGTTCTGCACGAAATCCTGTTCGATCTCCGCATCTTCCGGGCGAATCGGGCGTACCGAGACATCTGTGCCGTCTGGCAACTGCCAATTGGCTTCCAGCTCTGGCGGATACGGGTGGATCGCCATGTGGCCGTAGTGAGCCGTGCTGGTTTTTGGTGCTGCGACCACGATGCGGGCGTCCACAGCAATTACACCTTCCTCGTCTACCAGCAGGGGGTTGATGTCGAGTTCCTGAACCTCCGGCAGCTCGCAGGCGATCTCCGAGATGCGCTGTAGGACGTCGGTCAGCTTGCAGATGTCGGCCTCCGGCAGATTGCGGAACTGCTGCAGGAATCGTGCGGCGCGGGTGCCGCGTATCAACTCGCGGCTCAGGTATTCGTTCAGTGGTGGCAGTGCGACGCGGCTGTCGGCAAAGATCTCGACTGCGGTGCCGCCCGCACCGAAGCTGATCACAGGGCCAAACACCGGATCGTGCGCGATCCCGATCATGATCTCGCGGGCATGCGGGCGTTCCAGCATCGGTTCGATGGTGACGCCGGAGACTCGCGCGTCAGGACGCTGCGTCTTTACGTTATCCATCATTTCGCGGAATGCGGTGCGTACGGAGCGTGGTTCGCGGATGTTCAGGCGTACGCCGCCGACATCGGATTTATGTGTAATGTCCGGCGAATTGATCTTCATCGCCACCGGCAGTCCGACACCCTCGGCCGCCACCAGTGCCTCGGCTGCTGAGTTGACGTTGATGCTGGTCGATGTCGGGATGTGGAATGCACGCAGCACGGCCTTCGCTTCGGTGTTGCTGAGGGTGTAGCGTCGTTCGCCCATGGCATTGTCGATAATCAGGCGTGCACCATCCACATCGGGCTCGCGATGCTTCGACAAGGGCGCGGGCGCCTGCAACAGAGCTTTCTGGTTGCGCCGGTAGCACGCGAGATAGCCGAACGCATCGACACCGGCTTCAGGGCTGTGGAACTGCGGGATGCCTGCCTCGGAAAAGCGGCGCCGTCCCTCGTTGACCAGGTCCTGCCCCATCCAGCACGCCAGAACCGGTTTGCGTACTTTCCTGGCTGCCGCGATCACGCCCTCGGCGCAGGCGGTTGGATCCGTCATTGCCTGAGGCGTCAGCAATACCAGGAGGCCGTCCACGCCGGGGTCTGCCAATACGAGCTCGGTGGCCGTCTGGTAGCGCCGGCTGTCCGCATCCCCGAGGATGTCCACCGGGTCACTATGCGACCAATGTGGAGGCAGGACCTCGCTGAGTTTTTCGATCGTCTTCGCCGAGAGTTCTGCGAGCGGAACCTCAAGGTCACTCGCGCGGTCTGCTGCCATTACGCCAGGACCGCCGCCGTTGGTCAGTATGGCCAGCCGTGGACCTTCCACGCGGGTGCCAGACGCGAGAGTCTGGGCGGCTGCAAACAACTGGTTGACGGTGGTTACGCGTACTGCACCGGCGCGCTGTACTGCGGCATCGAACACATCGTCGCCGCCGATCATGGCCCCTGTATGTGACACGGCTGCACGGGAGCCGCTTTCGTTACGCCCCGATTTGACCACGATGACCGGTTTCAGGCGGGCGGCCACCCGCAAGCCGCTCATGAACGAGCGGGCATCCGATATCCCTTCGACATACAACAGGATGCTCTTGGTATCGGGGTCCACCGCCAGGTAGTCGAGAACATCGCCGAACCCGATATCTGCGGTGGCGCCGAGCGAGGCAACCGCGGAGAAGCCGAATCCGTTCGAAGATGCCCAGTCGAGCAGGGCAGTGCAAAATGCCCCGGACTGGGCGACCAGGGCAACCTGCCCGCATTCGACCCCGCTTTTGGCAAATGTCGCGTTAAGCCCCACACGCGGCCGGATGATGCCAAGACAGTTTGGCCCCACCAGCGGGATGTTGTGGGTGCGCGCAATATCGACAATCTCGTTCTGCAGAGCCAGTCCCTGCTTACCCACTTCGGCGAAGCCAGCCGACAGGACGAGAACTGCGCCCACGCCGTGTTCGCCACATTCGTGCATCACCGCCGGTATGGCGGCGGCAGGCACTGCGATTACCACCAATTCGATAGGATGGTCGATGTCGCTGATAGACGCATAGGCTTTGAGCCCTTGAATCATCTCGTGCTTCGGGTTCACCGGGTAGACTTCACCCTGGAACCCGCTGGAACGGATGTTGCGCAGCACCTGCGCGCCGACCGATGATTCGCGCTCGGAAGCACCGACGACCGCCACCGACTGAGGTTCGAATATCTTGTTGAGGTAATGCTTTTTCATCTCTTTACTGCGCCAGATGTTGTCGTTCGCACGTCTTGCTGCGATTTTGATTCAGCTTTGCGTCGATTCTATATGGAATTGTTGCACCGCAACAATCATGGCGGCAAGATAGCAGGAAAATTGAGGGCGACCTGATGGCCATTGCGTATATCACTCATCCTGACTGCCAGCTGCACGATATGGGGCATCATCATCCGGAGCAGCCGGCCCGCCTGAACGCAATCAACGACCGATTGATTGCCACCGGGCTGGAGATGGTCCTGCACCAATACGATGCCCCGCTCGTCGAACGCGGCATGCTGGAGTCGGTGCACGATACGGATTACATCGACAGGATCTTTGCGGCTTCACCGGCAGACGGTATCGTCTGGATCGATGGCGAAACTGCGATGAACCCGCATTCATTGCGTGCCGCACAACGCGCGGCAGGAGCGGTTGCGTTGGGTGTCGATCTGGTAATGCAGGAAAAGGCCAGGCAGGTGTTCTGCGCCGTCAGGCCCCCCGGACACCATGCCGAACGCCATCGCGCGATGGGTTTCTGCCTGTTCAACAACATCGCGGTGGGGGCATACCACGCGCTGAATCACTACGGGCTGCAACGTGTCGCCATTGTCGATTTCGATGTCCATCATGGAAACGGGACCGAGGACATTGTGGCGGGTGACGAGCGTGTCCTTTTCTGTTCGACGTTCCAGCACCCCTTCTATCCACATACCGGGTTCGACTCCACGGCTACCAATGTGGTCAACGCCCCGTTGCCGGCGGGCAGCAGCGGCCAGGCGTTTCGCGAAGCGGTACAGACCCACTGGCTGCCCAGGCTGGAGGCCTTCGCGCCGGAACTCGTGTTCATTTCTGCCGGGTTCGACGCGCACCAGGCAGAGGATATGGCGGGTCTTAATCTGGTGGATGCAGACTACACATGGGTTACGCGCAGACTCTGCGAGCAGGCCGACCGCAGTGCTGAAGGACGCGTCATCTCTGCTCTGGAAGGCGGGTACGAACTGCACGCGCTGGCGCGCTGTGTGGAAGCGCACATCAAGGCCTTTCTGGGAGAATACTGAGCCGCCTATGCGTGGTGTACGGCGCCGAGGATGCGGGGCCCTGCAGCCCCGGTGACGGCCGGCAGATTGCCAGTCTTGCCGGCAAGCGTCTGCTGTGCCAGCCATGCGAACGCAGTTGCCTCCATCCAGTCCGGATCCAGGCCCACGTGCCTGGTTGATTCGACCGGCCTTTCCAAGAGATCTGCCAGCTGCCGCATCAGCGCGGCGTTATGGACGCCGCCACCGCACACCAGAACACGTTCGGTGTCGGGTGCATGGCGCCGAATTGCATCGGCGACCGTGGTAGCGGTCAGGGCCAGCAAAGTGGCTTGCACTTCCGCTGCTGCCAGACCGGGAAACTCGCGCAGTGCCGAGTTCAGCCAATGGCTGGAGAAATACTGGGTGCCAGTACTTTTTGGCGGCGTGAGCGAAAAGTAGGTGTCTGCCAGCATCCGTGTCAGCAGCCGGGCATTGGGTGTGGCTGAATCCGCCCAGGCGCCATCCTCATCGTAGGGAGTGGACAGGTGCTGCGTCGCCCAATGATCCATCAGACAGTTTGCAGGGCCGGTGTCGAAACCGATGGCTGGTACCTCGCACTGAGATGGTAGAACCGTAATGTTGGCGATCCCGCCAAGGTTTAGTACCACCCTGGACTCGTGCTCGTCTCGCATCAGCGCGTTGTGCAGCGCCGGGGCCAGCGGCGCGCCCTGACCACCAGCCGCCATATCGCGTCGACGAAAGTCGGTAATCGTCGTGATGCCGGTGCGCTCGGTGATTATATTCGCGTCACCCAGCTGCAGGGTCACAGGCGGAGTCCTGTCCGGCGCGTGCGCCACCGTCTGTCCGTGACAGCCGATGGCTTGAATTTGCTCGAGCGGGGGGCGTGTTTGAGAAAGGAGCGCCTGGATTGCTGCGGCGAAGAACTCACCGACGTCCGCGTCGAGTCCTGCGTAGGCAGCGGCGTCCAGTGGTTGGCCGGCTGCGTACGATCGCATGCGGTTGCGCAGTGCGCTGTCCCACGGGCTGCGCAACGACGCCACCAGCTGCGGTGAAGACGTGCTCAAATCGACCAGGACCGTATCGACGGCGTCCATGCTTGTTCCGGACATGACGCCGATGAACAAGCCCATTTCGATCAGTTCGTCTTGGCGGTGTCTGCGCTTGCGACCATGGTCTCGGCCGGTATGGCCTCGAGTTTGGCGATCAGGGGCGCGGTGGCCCTGCGGAATGTGGCGATCTCTGTCTTTGACAACGCAAGTGTCTTTGGCAGCTTCACGCGAAGCGGGTCCTGATGCACCCCGGCAACCCGAAACTCATAATGCAGATGGGGTCCGGAGGCGAGTCCAGTCTTGCCCACGTAACCGATTACCTGTCCCTGCTTCACCCGCTTGCCCGCGCTGGCGCGAGAGGAGTACTTCGACAGGTGCGCGTACAGCGTCGTGTACTTCCCGGCGTGTTCCAATATGACTGTCTTGCCATAGCCACCCTTGGTGCCGCGGAAGGTGACGCGGCCGTCGCCTGTCGCCTTGACCGGCGTGCCGGTCGGCGCTGCGTAGTCGACGCCCTTGTGCGATCGCCACTTCTGCAGCACGGGGTGCCAGCGGCGCGGATTGTAGCCGGAACTCACGCGCGCGAATTTGATCGGGGTACGGATGAATGCGCGCCGCTTGCTGTGGCCGTCGCCGTCGTAGTAGCCAACTTCACCGTTGCTGTCTTCGTAACGGACTGCTCGATAAGTCGTGCCACGGTTCGTGAATTCAGCCGCCAGAATTGCTCCATCGCGCAGCTTTTCCCCGTCCAGGTACTGTTCTTCGAACAGGACGCGGAAATGGTCGCCGGCGCGGATCTCCAGTGCGAAATCGATGTCCCACCCGAAAATCGCTGCCAGCTTCATGATCTGCCCGTCGGACAGCCCGGCTTTCTGGCCGTCGAGGAACAGTGAAGACTCGATAACGCCGGCCGCCGAGGCGATACGGTTTTCCAGCGCCTTGCTTACCTGCTCCACGATGATTTCATCGTCCGAGATCGAGATCGTGACGCTCTCGACGCGATTCTGGTGCCATTCCAATTTAGTGAGCTCGTGATTCTCGTCGAACTGAAAACGCAGTTTCTGTCCTGGCCGGATCTTTGCGAGCGCCTCAGCCTCCTCGTTGCTGGTGACGATGCGGTGCAGCAACTTGGCGTCGAGACCGTGTTCCGCAAATATCCGGGCCAGCGATTCGCCGCTTACCACCACGTGCTCGATCCACTGCGACCCGGCAGGGGTGACGGTTTCCTCAGCGACCACGTCGGCCGGCGGTTCGGCCAGATCCACTGTGCGCTCCCCGGCGACGGCGGGCTCGTCTACAAGCTCTTGCTCTGGCACAAGGGCAGTGAGAAGCGCGGGCTGCTCGAGAGCGCTTTCCTCTATCTCTGCGCCAGCAGTCTCGACCGGTTCGGCAACGGTTTCTTCATTTGCCACAGGTGCCGGATCTGGCCGCGGCGTTGGAAGCTCCATGGCTATCGAGCGTTCCGTCGGTGGCAAATCGAGAGGTGCTGAAATTGATTGAGATAGGGTGGGCGAGGGCGGAGCGGTGTCCGTCAACGCCCCGATGTCGAGAAACCTGACGACGCCAAGTACGCCGAGTACTGTGCTTGCCGCCACGGCAATTTTCCATCCGCTTCGCCGTTTGCGACGGCTGCTGGGTGCGTTTAACTTATAGTCTCTTATCACAAAAGGCCTGTAATCGCCGGAAATTTTGAAGATTATGGCAGATTGTCGGCGGCAGACGATAGGAATTTAGCAATTGTTCTTTGCTTTGCGACCGGTGTCGCGGGCGCTCGGGCGAAAAAATCCGGTTTCTGATAACTTTGCCCGCTTTGCAGCAGTGTCGAATGCGGGATCGAGCAATGTCACCAAATGAATCTTTGAGCATTATTCGGCGTGGTGCCGAGGAAATTCTGCTTGAGCCGGAACTTGAAAAGAAACTTGCGCGCGGTAAGCCGTTGCGCATTAAGGCTGGGTTTGATCCCACTGCGCCGGACCTTCATTTCGGCCACACCGTACTCATCAACAAGTTGAAGCAGTTTCAGGATCTTGGCCACGAGATCCTTTTCCTGATCGGGGATTTCACCGGCATGATCGGCGATCCGACCGGAAAGAGTCAGACCCGGCCACCGCTGACCCGTGAAGAAGTGCAGGAAAATGCGAAAAGTTACCGCGAGCAGGTGTTCAAGATTCTCGATCCGGACCGCACCCAGGTGGTCTTCAATTCGCAATGGATGTCCGAGGTCGGCGCCACCGGGGTGATTCGGCTTGCCGCCAAGCACACGGTGGCGCGGATGCTAGAGCGTGAAGACTTCAATAAACGGTATAAGACCGGTCAGCCGATTGCCATCCACGAGTTCCTTTATCCGCTCATTCAGGGCTGGGACTCTGTGGCATTGAAAGCGGACGTGGAGTTGGGGGGTACGGATCAGAAATTCAATCTCCTGGTTGGGCGCCAGTTGCAGGAACAAGAAGGCTTGGAGCCACAGGTGGTGCTGACGATGCCGATTCTGGAGGGGCTGGATGGGGTGCAGAAGATGTCCAAGTCGCTCGGCAACTACATCGGAATTACCGACCCCCCAGACGAGATGTTCGGCAAGATTATGTCGATATCCGATGACTTGATGTGGCGTTACTTCGAACTGCTGAGCTTTCGATCGCTGGGTGAGCTGGCGGAACTCCGGCGACAGGTCGATGAAGGAATGAATCCACGTGACGCCAAGTTCGAACTGGGCACCGAACTGGTTGCGCGGTTCCATTCCGGCGATCAGGCTGGCCAGGCGCTGCAGAACTTCGTCGAGCGATTTCAGAAAGGCGCCATGCCGAGCGACATTCCGGTTTGTGTCGTCCGCTCGGACGAAGGGTTGCCCATTGCCAATGCGCTTAAGGATGCGGGGCTGGTCTCCAGTACCTCCGAGGGGATCAGGATGATCAAACAGGGTGCCGTGCGGCTGGATGGGGAGCGTTTGGATGATAGGGGTGTGGTCTTGGCCAAAGGTAGTGATGTTGTGTGCCAGGTCGGCAAACGAAAATTTGCCCGCATCCAGGTCCGGTGAAAAAATCTTCCGTAGAGCTATTGACGCTGTTCGTGGCGCGCCTATAATGCGCGCCTCTTGCGGTGGAGCCGCTGGAACCGAAGATCGGAAAGCTGAAAAAAACAGTTGACGACCTCACCAGAAGCTCTAAAATACGCCGCCTCGAAACAGCGAAGCTGAATCGAGATGCCCGAAAGCAAAAACAAACTGCTTGACGGCGAAAGACGAAACGTTTCATAATTGAACGTCTCGGCGCTGAAAAAAGCGCACCGCTCTTTAAAAGTTTAAATCAGGTAATTTGTGTGGGTGCTCCGTT
>ERZ795048.439-NODE-439-length-44114-cov-5.997935_pt1 | contig 44114 bp, 24 predicted proteins | sample MGYA00375132_ERZ795048 | MGnify/ENA primary metagenome ERZ795048 (study PRJEB30177, sample SAMN05720225) | activated sludge metagenome | isolation source: Anaerobic digester | place: Hong Kong | collected 2014-12-17 ...
GCCGTTTTTTAGTGAGGCCTTCGAGATATGTATCTCGGAGGCCTCTTTTTTTTGTCTTATACACAGGGGAGCTATAATGTATCTTTCTACAAAGATTGATGCTAACTATAGTGAGCATGATTCTTCTGGTAATGCTTACGAGTTATGGAAAATAGATAACGAAGTGTGTTTATTTGATGCTTAAATGTATCTTATGACAAATCGGAAGGTCTAAAAAACATAAGGGAACGTATGCTTACATTTTTCTTATTAACTTTGTGCCAATGATAATCTTTAATTTAATCTATGGCGATGAGAACACGATCAATACATAATTTTGTAGCCACTTGTAGTTTATTCCTCTTAGTAAATATGCCCTTTCAATGTATGCAAGCTGCTAGCTTAAGTACAGATGGGATGCAACATCTTGCTAAATTGAGTCATCAAGGGGTAGAAAACAAATTGGGATTCAAGGCGCGTACTTTGAAAACAAGTAAACATGATTTCCGATATGTCTTAGACTTGAGTGGAAGTTGGAATTGTAAACTCGATTCGCTTAATCAGGGTATTCAAGAAGCTTATTGGACAAAACAGTTTGCTCATACTGTTATTCTTCCAGGTACTACAGATACTAATCATATTGGAAACAAAAATACAAATAAATCCGAGACTACCCATTTGTCACGTTATTATACCTATCAGGGGGCTGCTTGGTATAGTAAGGAAGTTGTTATTCCTCATGATTTGAAAGATAAACATATTATTTTATTTTTGGAGCGTACGCGTCCAACACAAGTATGGGTGGATGCACAGTTTATAGGGTCGAATAATAACTTATCTACACCGCATCGCTATGACTTGTCTGCTGTTTTGACACCAGGTACACATCGTATAACAATACGTGTGGACAATGGTACGAGCATTCCTATGCAGATTCGTTCAAATTCTCATGCTTGTGCAGAATCAACACAAACAAATTGGAATGGTATCATAGGGCGCATTGAACTTCAAGGTATGAATTCATTGCATATACAGTCTATCAATACCTATTCAGATATCGAAGCAAAGTGTGTGCATGTCAAAGTTACGTTATCCCAGTCCAAAAATTTGGAAGGAAAGAAAATCGTTTTAAAGGCTTCTACTTTCAATACAAATTATAAGCATCAAGTTAAAGCTAAAACGTGTGTATTGGAAAATAATCAACGTGAATATGATTTTTGTTATTCGCTAGGTAAGAATGTACAGTTATGGAGTGATGTTTCTCCTGCTTTGTATCGTCTCAATGTTGAGTTAGTAGGTGTGGACAAGCAAGAGGTCATTTTTGCCATGCGAGACTTTCAAGCAAAAGGTACACAATTTTATATCAATGGGAAAAAAACGTTCTTACGAGGCAAACACGATGCTTGTGTATTTCCATTGACTGGATATCCTCCAATGGATATAAATGGCTGGAGACGATATTTTAGAATATGTAAAGAATATGGTTTGAATCACTGTCGTTTTCATTCATGGTGCCCACCTGAAGCCTGTTTTGCAGCTGCTGATTTAGAAGGTATATATTTGCAACCAGAACTTCCGATTTGGGGTGAATTCTCAGAGACAGCTAAAGAGCTCATGGATTTCCTTATGAAAGATGGAGAAGGGATACAATCAGAATATAGTAATCACCCTTCTTTTACTTTATTTTCTCTTGGGAATGAATTGAATGGTAAAATTGAGGTGATGAAACGATTTGTCCATAGGTACAGAGAGATGGAGAACAGACATCTGTATACATATGGCTCCAATATTTACCTAGGAGGTGCAGGGCATATACCAGGTGAAGACTTTTTAGTGGCGTGTCGAGTGGGATGGGGAGATAAGTATACTACGCATGTGCGAGCCTCTTTTTCTTTCGCTGATGCTGATCAAGGAGGTTATCTAAATAATACATATCCCAATACTCAGATGAACTTTGATAAAGCACTACTGAAATCATCTGTTCCAGTTATTGGTCACGAAACTGGTCAATACCAGATTTATCCGAATTATAATGAAATAAGTAAATATACTGGAGTGCTTGCACCGTGGAATTTTGAGGTATTTCGTGCACATTTGGAGCAGAAAGGTATGGGGCAGCAAGCTGATGATTTCTTTAAGGCTTCTGGGGCTTGGGCTGTAGAACTGTATAAAGCTGATATTGAAATGAATCTTCGTTCAATACGTATGGCTGGTTTCCAGTTGCTTGATTTGCAAGATTACCCCGGACAAGGCTCTGCCTATGTCGGTGTCTTAGATGCTTTTATGGATAGTAAGGGATTGGTTACGCCAAGAAAATGGCGAAATTTTTGTTCAGAAGTTGTCCCTTTATTGCTGATGAAGAAGTATTGTTGGACAGAGAATGAAGAGTTTAATGCAATTCTTAAGATTGCTAATTATGCAGAAAAATCTCTAGAAGGGAAAAAACTATTATGGATGTTGAAAAATGGGCATACTGTTCTTTCTAAAGGCAAAGCGACTATACCTTCTGGCATGGGAGTACTAAATCTAGATACTATTCGTACAGTACTGCCTACAATGAAAGATGCCTATAAGGCTACTCTTTCTTTATATATAAGTGGTACTGATTATCAGAATACTTATCCTATATGGGTGTATCCAAAAAGAGGTACGATTCAGAGCAAAGATATTAAAATAGTACACCAGTTGTCGGATAATGTGATAGCTTCCCTGCAACATGGGGAAAAAGTATTGCTGATGCCAAATCAAAAAGACTGCAAGGGTGTTACGGTTGGTGGACTTTTCCAAACAGATTACTGGAACTATAGAATGTTCAAAAGTATTTGCGATTATTTGAAAAAGCCTGTTTCTCCAGGAACATTGGGATTATTGACAGACTCAAAACATCCAGTATTTAATCATTTCCCTACAGAAAATCATACGAATTGGCAATGGTATTCTATAGTAAAGAATAGCTACCCGTTGATCTTGGATCATCTACCTCAAAATTATCGTCCCATTGTACAAGTAATAGATAATGTAGAGCGTAACCACAAATTGGGACTATTACTAGAACTGTCTGTGGGTAAGGGAAAATTATTAATTTGTATGGCAGATTTGAGCAATCAAAATGATGTACCTGAAGTTTCTCAATTTTATAAGAGTCTTTTACTTTATATGGATTCTCCAGAATTTCATCCTACGACCTCTATTAGTCCTGCTGATTTGCTTCAATTATTTACTCCAGTTAGCGGGGTAGATGCGATTAAGGAATTAAAAAATATTTCTTACGACTAGATGAGATAATATGATCACTAGTTTATCTTTTCACAAAGAAGCGTACCAATAAAAAGTTTATAGGAACGCAAATACACATGGTGGGAATTAGAGCCCATTGTTCTGCTACACCAATATATATGAATAAGTTTACTAAGCCTATTTGAAGCCCCATATTAATCATATGGCTAAAAACAAAGCCTAACCCACGTTTAGCATTTGGTTTTACCTTGAAAGTGAAGTAAGTCGTCAGAATAAAATTAAATACCATACTGACTAAGTAACTAACAACAACACAGCTAGTTAATGCCCATATCGGGAGTGTATGTACATGGTCTGATGAAAATATCCAATGAGCAAAAATAGAAATACAGATATTGTATATGACAAATTGCAATATTGAGGCTAGTCCACCTACTAGACCAAATTTAAAGACTTCCAGAAGTCTCGGATTATCTTTAATTAGCTGTTTCAGTTTCTCCATCATGTGTTTGGTTTATTTGGCTATTATTCGCTTGGGGTAAAGATAGTCATATTTGTAGAAGTTTCTTCCTCACTCGTGTGATTTTCTTTAGGTTCATGTAGCTTTTTGCGAATGATGCGTGTTCGATGTGTTAGTAAAATTACAGCAAGTATAATGGCCACACTGTCTGCAATGGGGCCAGCATATAATACGCCTCTTATTCCTAAGAAATGTGGGAGGATTAGTAGTAATGGGATCAAGGTTAGTATTCTTCGACTAAGGGACGTCATGACTCCATATATTGGTTTGCCAATAGCTGTAAAGAAGTTACCTGTTACTGGAAGCAGTCCATTAAATATACACATGACCATAAAGATGCGAAAATATTGCTCTGCAAATTCAAAAAACAACTCTGAATGTCCTCCAAAAATGCTTGCTAATTGTCTTGGAAATACTTGAAAACAGATAAAAGATATACTACCGATAATTAGAGAACGAATAACTATATAGCGCAGAATATTCAATACACGATCGTATTTCTTTGCTCCATAATTAAAACCTACAATAGGTTGTGCACCTTGGATCATACCGATATTGATAGCAACAAATATGTAGTTGATTTTAGAGATGATACCTACAACTGCTAGTGGAATTTCACTACCATATTTACTTTGTGCTCCATAATGGGTTAAGGTATTATTCAATACGATTTGCACAAGCATCATAGAAATAAAAGCATTGAATGGAGTTATACCAAGTCCAAGTATCTTTTTTACAGTTTGCCAATGTAACCGTGTATACCGCCAGGATAATTTTATGGAATGAAATCTATAACGAAAGTAATATATGCTTAGAATGAAAGAAACAGCTTGTCCTACAACTGTAGCCCATGCAGCACCAGCAATACCCATATTGAATCCAAAAATAAAGATGGGGTCTAATATCAGATTAATGATACTACCAATCATTAGAATGAACATAGAGAATTGTGGGTTGGCATCGGCACGTACTAATTGGCTAGCTGCCATAGCACTCATGAAGAAAGGAAGACCTAATATTGTGATACGGCCATACTCTGTAGCCAATGGCATTACTGCAGCAGTAGCCCCAGATAATTGTAAAATAGGTGACAATAAAAGATTACATAGTACAACTAGCGTTAAGCTTACGAGTAGGATTAGAGTTAATGCATTTCCTACGCTAAACCCCGCTTTTTCTTCGTTTTTAGCACCTAATGATAGATTAAAGCGGGCACTTCCACCTATGCCTATAAGATAAGCTATACCAGTAGAAATCGTTGTCAGTGGAAAAAGGACATTAGTCGTAGCATTTCCTAGTACACCAATACTTTGTCCTATAAAAATTTGATCGGCTATATTATAGAATGCGCCGACCAAACCACTAATGATAGCTGGTAACGCAAATTTGGGAATTAGACTAGAAATAGGAGCAATACCAAGGAGCTCCCGGTTATTTTGTTTGGTCATATATAAGTTCCTTTTGGTATTTGCAAAGATAGTAATAAATCGAGAACCTGTTACCGATTTCACGCTTGCTTATAAAAAAGCACAGGTTTTGTTTGTTTTTGGCTCATGATAGTCTTATTTTTGTACACTTTGATAAAGTACTAAACCAAACTATTGTTGATTAACTAAAGAAAAAACATGAATAATGAACTAATCACTTTGGCTATAACGACTTTTACAGGTCTATTTGCCATCATGAATCCTCTGGCTACTGCTCCTGCTTTTGTTGGCCTAGTTGTTGATCGAACTCCTGATGAAAAGAAGAGAATAGCCAAAAACTCTTGTTTTTATGCTTTTATCATTACTTGTTGTTTTGTGATACTAGGCAAATATCTATTTCAACTTTTTGGCTTAACGATTCCTGCTTTTAAAATCACTGGTGGATTGTTACTTGGATATATAGGTTTCGAAAAATTGATTTCACGGGAATCAAAGATTCAATCTTCGAAAAAGACTGAGATAGATGAAAGTATTGCCATTTCTCCTATTGCCATTCCTATTTTGGCAGGTCCTGGTACTTTGGTTACAGCTATGAATGTGGTTACTAATGGTTCAATGGCATATATGGCTGTCGTTATTGGTGTATTGGCTATATTATTAGTTCTGAATTTTATTGCTTTTCGCGGTAGTGCTTGGTTAATGTCTCATCTCAATAAAAACATGGTACAAGTGATTGGTAAAATCATGGGGTTAATATTAGCAATTATTGGAACAGGGATGGTTATCTCTGGGGTGAAGTTGGCTACCATATAACAATGCTTATTATAATATATAGTGCCGCAACAAAAAATTTTGTTGCGGCACTATATATATGTATTAGGTGTTACTCTGTTTATTGAGTAAGTTCCTCTTGACTTTTTTGTGATACGATATGCCCATGTTTAAACAGACCTATTCTGATTAGTTTGTTTTGTTTGTCATACTCCTTAAAATCTCCTTCCTTTACTCCTTGAACAAAGGTTCCTATAAATTTTTTTCCATCGGTAGACAAAATCGTACCTTTTCCATCCCATTGCCCATTTTTAAATTGACCTTCGTAAAGTGTGCCATCAGCCATTACCATCTTTCCTCTTCCGTTAGGCTTATTGTTGGACCAGTTTCCTACATAACTACTTCCGTTACTAGCTTTGTATGAACCTTTACCATGACGCATGCTATTGTGCCATTCGCCTTCATAACGAGTTCCGTTTGACCATTCGAATATGCCATGCCCTTCACGACGACCATTTTTAAAATTACCTTCATATTTATCTCCGTTTGGGAAAGTGTATACACCATGTCCAGTGCGTTGTCCAAGAATGTAGCTCCCAGAATATTTTTCGCCTGAAGAGAACGTATAAATACCTTCGCCATTTTGAACACCTTTACTCCATTCTCCTTCGTATTTGTCTCCATTGGTATATATGTAGGTTCCACGTCCCTGACGAAAATCATTCACCCATTCACCAGTATAACTACTACCATCACTCCAGTATAAAGTGCCATAACCTGTCTTTGTATCATTCAACCATTGACCTTCATATTTACTACCATTAGCCCATGTATAGGTACCTTCTCCTACACGTTGATCCATATTCCATGCCCCTGCGTATGTGTCTCCATTATAGTATTTCATGGTCCCTTTTCCACTGCGCAAGTTCTCTTTCAAAGAACCTTCATAACGGTTATTATTGGGATAATAGTAAACCCCATGTCCTTGCATAAGGTTGTTATACCAGTCTCCAAAGTAAGATGTTTTATCTGTTCCGTGAAAACTACCATATCCTTGACGTTTTCCCTTTACAAAGTTGCCTTCATAGTGACTTCCATCATTATATTCGCATTCACCATATCCATATGGACGGCCACTACGGAGGTCGCCATAGTACACACTTCTATCTTTATATGTATATGTGCCTACATGTATATCATCGCCTGCCCAAACTGTTGCCGACAAACTGAAGATTATACCTATACTGCTTGTTATTAATTTTTGTATCATGCTTTTTCTGTTTCGATGTTTCCAACAACAATCACTTTTATGTCATCTAATCGTAAATATCTTTTTGCTAAACGTTGCATTTCTTGTGGAGTCATTTCTTGCGTTACTCGCGCAATTTTATCCAGTTCCCCCGATGGGAGATTATATTCATGAAGAGTCAACCAATAAGAAGATATCCCCAAAAGCCCTTCAACCTTTCGACTGTTTTCCCCAATCATATAATTACGTAAACGCTCCATCTCTTCATCGCTAACTAGCTCATCTTGTAATTTCTGTAGCTCTTTATATACACTAGTTATAAGTTGTTGTACATGTTTGGTATCTGTTTGGGCGCTTATTATGTAAATGCCTCCAAGTGGGGAACCACTGATGCTAGCACCGATGCCATAAGTCAGCCCTTCTTTTTCACGAATTTGTGACATCAACCGACTTCCGAAATATCCACCTAGTAATGTCATTAACATTTGTACACCATGGATGTCTGGGTGGTACATAGTAATAGCAGGAGCGACAAAATTGACTGCGCATTGTTGTGCATCTGGACGGGCAACTAGAATCTGTTTATCTGAGCAGGGATTCATAGGGTAACTTGAAAAAACTTTTTTTTCATGAGATGTACGGATCCCAAAATCGATAGATCCAAAAGTTCCTGCTAGAGTATCAATGATTGTATTGTTGTATTGTCCTGTAAGCAATAGCCAACATTTATCAGCCACGTAATACTGGTTGTAAAAATCACGTAAGATCTCTACATTTAGTTTGCCATAATCAGACTCTTGAAGAAGCTCGCCTAGGGGATGATTAGGGCCATATATTGCTTTGCTTCGTTCACGACTTGCCAAGTAGGTTACTTTTTCCATTGACACTAGCCACTCGTGTTTGTCTTGACTCACTTTTTGTTCCAGTTCGTGTTTTGGAAAGGTAGGAGTTGTAATCAATTCATACAACAGTTGAATCAGTCTTGGCGCATGTTTAGTGAGAGAGAATAGGGTGAAATCCGTTGTATACATGTTAGCATTGACAGACATAAATGCACCATAAGTATCTAGCATTTCTGCTATTTCTGCTGAACTATATTTTAGTGATCCTTCCTGAATCATTTTACAAGTCATACCTGCTACTAAGCGTTGTGGCTCAACTAATCTTCCAGCCTCGAAAGTCACATCTAAGCGAATTACTTCTTGATTACCTGTGCGCACTGTTTGCAGTTCCACCCCGTTGGGAAGTAGTTGCGAACTGGGTGGTATTAAGCTGATTGATTTTCCACTTCCCAGTACTGGAGGAATGCCACGATCGAGTATAGCTGTATATTGTTGTTGCGTCATTTCAATTTTAAATTAATTGCTTATATATTTTGAATCAGCTGAGCCGCTTTTTCTAAATCTTCTGGGGTATCAATACCCACTGTAGCTATATTTGTCTCAGCTGTCCAGATTGTATAGCCATGTTCTAACCAGCGAAGTTGCTCAAGACTTTCTGCTGCTTCTGTAACTCCATAAGGAAGCTGAGATACTTCATCAAGTACTTCGGAGCGAAATGCATACATGCCAATATGTCTATAAAAAGTGTGTTTTTTGAGCCAATCTTTTTTTTCCACACCACGTAGGTGAGGAATTGGTTCACGACTAAAATATATTGCACGGCCAGCTTTACTACGGGCTACTTTTGGTGAGTTGGGATCAAGTAGTCTTTCTATTGGTTCATCTGATGCAAAAGGTCGTACTAATGTAGCGATCTGTGTTGAGGGTGCCTGTATGAAACAATTGATTAAACTTGTGATTTGACATGGCTGGATAAATGGTTCATCTCCTTGTATGTTGACTACTATGTCGTAGTTTGTATCATGTCGTTTCATCATAATATGTAAAGCTTCTCGACAACGATCAGTCCCACTACGATGGTTAACATCTGTCATCACAACTTCTCCTCCAAAGGATTCAACAAGTGTGGCAATTCGTTCGTCATCTGTGGCTACACATACTGTAGCTATAGCTTGTTTTACTCGTTCGTATACCCACTGTATAACAGGCTTTTCCCCTAAAAGAGCTAAGGGTTTACCTGGAAATCGTGTTGATGCGTATCGAGCTGGTATAATTCCGATTACTTTCATGGCAATCTGTTTTAGTTTTTAATTATTTTTTGTTACCTTTGCGCATATAGGTTCTATTGAGACACAAAGAAAAAAGTACTGATATGAATCATCATCGCTGTATAATTTGTCTAGGAAGCAATCATCTCCCTATCCCACATATGACTTATGCTCAACAGGCTTTGACTGAGCTTTGGCCAAGCATTGTCTTTGAGGCAGAGTTACATACTCCTGCACAAGATATGGATACAAATGCGGCTCCATTTGTCAATCAAGTTGCTCATTTCAACACTTCACTAACTATTGATGAAGTCAAGAAGCTTTGCAAGCAAATCGAACACAATTGTGGACGATGTAGAGCCGAAAAAGAACAACATATTATCCGTATGGATATCGACTTACTTATCTATGATAAAACCGTATTAAAACCTAAACAGTTACGGTGGCCTTGGTTGAAACACTTATCAATACTTGCAACAAAATAGAAAGAGTAAAAAACTCAATTTATAGATATCTGGAAGTGTATTTGAAAAATATTCTCCCAGATATTATATTTTGGAGTTATTATTGAAAGAAATCATCTAATCCATCATCTTGCTTATTATTATCTTGTAATATAGGATTGTTATTTACAGTCTCTGCACATGGCTCATAATCCTTCATGATAGGAAAGATGGTGTCGGGTTGTATCTCTAATTGCTTATTAGCATATACTTTTTTCATATATTCGGCCCAAATTGGTAGAGCCATCGAAGCACCTTGCCCATAGTACATGCGGTCGAAGTGGATGTCACGTTCTTCTCCACCAACCCAACAGCCAGACACTAAGTTAGGAGTAATACCCATAAACCAACCATCAGAGTTGCCATTTGTAGTTCCTGTTTTTCCTGCTATTGCACCATCAAATTTGTATTTGTATCGTAGACGTACACCAGTACCATGATCAATAACTTCGCTGAGCATATCCAGCATCTTTTGGGTACTCTCTTTACTAATGACTTCTTGCATTTTTGGTGTAATGTCTAGAATAATGTTACCATGATTATCAGTAATGCGAGTTACTATCATAGGTTTACAACGGATACCCCCATTGGCAAAAGTCGTATATGCACCTACCATTTCTTTGACAGAAATATCGCAAGGGCCTAAACAAAGGGCAGGAGTTGGTTGTAGTGATTGATTTTGTATACCAAAAGAATGTAACATACGTACCAAACTGTATGGAGACAATTTAGTCATTAGGTAAGCTGATATCCAATTATTTGAGTTAGCTAGTCCCCAACGTAAAGTTACCATTTCTCCAATTCTTTTGTCACTAGAATTTCTTGGCTCCCAAATTTGTCCATCTTCAGTAACCACTGTTTGTTGTACATTTCGTACCATATCACATGGAGTAAACCCATTTTCCATAGCTAAGGAATATAAGAATGGTTTGATCGTAGAACCGACCTGACGACGACCTTTACTGACCATATCATATTGGAATATTCGGAAATTTGGTCCTCCTACGTAGGCTTTCACAGCACCAGTATGTGGATTCATACTCATAAATCCAGCACGTAAGAAAGATTTATAATAACGTATACTGTCTAATGGAGTCATGATAGTGTCTCGCATACCATGCCAACTCCATACACGCATTGGACGCTGTTTATAAAATGACTTTTCAATATCTTTTTTATTAATACCCGCTTTAGTCATAGTACGCCAACGATCAGTTTGCTTCATTGCACGTTGTAGGATGTTTGTAACTTGCTCTTCTGTGAGATCCGTCGTGAATGGGCGTTGATGTTTGTATTTTAGTTCACGGAAGAAAGCAGGTTGGAGAGTCCCTTTTAAATGGTTTTCTACTGCCTCTTCTGCATATTTTTGCATGCGCGAATCAATAGTCGTATAGATTTTAAGCCCATCTGTGTAGATATTATAGTATCTACCATCTCTATTCTTATATTTATGACAGAAACCGTATAATGGATTGGTTGCCCATGCCAAGGAATCATCATAGTACTGTTGCTTTTGCCAGCCACGATATTTTGATTGGTTAGGCTTGTTGGCAGTTAGTATCGTACGCAAATATTCACGAAAATAAGGGGCTAGACCTTCTTTGTGGTCTACACTGTGGTAATCTAAACTTATTGGCAGTCTCTTCAATGAATCACAGGTAGCTTGGGTGATGTAGGATGCTTTATGCATTTGATCTAAGACAACATTGCGACGTCCTCGTGTACGCTCTGGTTTGTTGATTGGATTAAAATAGGCTGGATTTTTACACATCCCTATCAGTGTCGCAGCTTCTTCAATTTTTAAATCAATTGGTTTCTCCCCAAAATAAGTATTTGCTGCTGTTTGAATACCGACTGCGTTGTGAAGAAAGTCAAACTTATTCAGATACATTGTTAGTATTTCTTCTTTGGTGTAGAACCGCTCAAGTTGTGTTGCAATAACCCATTCAATAGGTTTTTGCATGGCACGATCCATGAAAGATGATGCACTGGGTGAGTAAAGTTGTTTAGCAAGTTGTTGAGTTATAGTTGATCCTCCTCCTGCATTGTCTTGACCAAGTATTAGTGTTTTGAATAGGACGCGAAAAAGTGCCTTGCCATCTATACCTGAATGTTCAGTAAAACGCGAATCTTCAGTTGCAATTAATGCTTGAACCAAATAAGGAGATAAATCTTCGTAAGAACAGTATAGCCTGTTCTCAGTAGACACAGAATAAGTGCCCAATTGTTTGCCATCAGATGATATAATTTGTGTAGCAAACTTTACTGTTGGATTTTGTAATTCCTCAATAGGAGGCATATATCCAATCTTTCCGTGGCTAATTAGGACAAATAATGTCACAATGCTTGATACACCTAGAAAAAAAAGGATCCATAAACTGATAATTATTTTCTTTCTCATGACTGCAAAAGTAGTGACTTTCCTCGGAATTAGCAATTAGAAAAGGAAGAAATCTCATGGTAAGATTCCTCCCTATATATATTTATAACATAAATGATTTAAGCTAACATGCTCAGAGCTCATTTCAGTTGGAAATGTTTGTTGATAGATGCAGCTAACCTCTGCTTAACTTCTGATATCTTTATCTTTTTGTTCAGTTCCTTTTGTAAAGATGTGACACCTTTATCTTTAAAACCACATGGGTTGATGTAATCGAAAAATTTTAGGTCTGTGTTAACATTAAATGCTAACCCATGCATTGTGATATAGCGACTAGATCGTACTCCAATAGCGCATATCTTACGTGCATTCGGTCCATTTCCGTCAATCCAAATACCGCGAGCAGAATCTACACGTGTTGCATGCAAATTGTAAGATTCGCAGACTTCTATTACACATTCTTCGAGAAGATATACATAACTACGTAAGTTTAAATGATATCGTTCCAAATCAATAATCGGGTAGCAAACGACTTGACCTGGACCATGATAGGTAATGTCACCACCGCGGTCTATACGGTAAAAAGTCGCTCCTAGTTGTGTTAACGAGGTGGTATCTACAAGTAAATTTGAGTCATTGCCTGATTTTCCTAAAGTATATACATGAGGATGTTCACAAAAGATGATAGTATCTTCTTGTGTGGGAAGCGATGTTTGTTTACGTTCTAATTGTGCATAGAATATTTCATGCTGTTTTTCCCAAGCTTTTTGGTAGGGGACTAATCCCCAGTCTACTATTTTTGTTTGCATAGTGATCAGGTTTTTAGGGATAATGCGTAGAGATAAGGACAAAGTTAGTATTTTTTTTCGGACTTATGCGACAACTTCTTAAAAGAATATGATTATATTTGCCCTGAGAAAGCTGATTAAAACCTAAACCTGTTCATTAGGAGTATGAGTAAGCAGGCTAATAGATAGATATATGGATGAAATTTTGAAATACTTCCCTGAATTGAGTGATATACAACAAGAGCAATTTGGACGCTTGGGAGCGTTGTATAAAGAATGGAATGCTCGTATAAATGTAATATCTAGAAAGGATATTGATAATTTGTATATACATCATGTGCTCCATTCTTTAGCTATTGCTAAAGTGTATGCTTTTGGTGAGGGTACTCGAATAATGGATCTTGGAACTGGGGGGGGATTTCCAGCTATACCATTAGCTATTATGTTTCCGAAAGTACATTTTCATCTTGTTGACCGTATTGCCAAGAAACTTCGAGTATGTGAAGAAGTAAGTAAAGCTATAGGGCTTAAAAATATTACAATTCAGCATAATCGTGGAGAGGATATACAAGAACAATTTGATTTTGTGGTCAGTCGTGGGGTGATGCCTATGATGGATCTTTTTGAAATTGTACAGAAAAATATATCTAAAGAAGAACAAAATATTGTAGCTAATGGTTTGATCTGTCTTAAAGGTGGCGATTTGCATGATGAATTAGCACGTTGCGCTGATATTGTTGACATTTTTTCTATTGCAGATTATTTTGATGAAACGTTTTTTGAAACAAAAAAGGTTGTGTATTTACCAGCTGTTGAAGCTCTTAAATTGATGCCGTCAACTAACCCTAAAGCGTTTATGCCAAAAAGAATCAAGCAATCTGTTGGAAAGAAAAGAAAAAAATAACCTAAGCATAGCTCGGAAGAGATGAAGATTAAAAAATTTGAATTTAACCTATTTCCAGTCAATACTTATTTGCTCTGGAATGAAAATAATGAAGCGTTAATTATTGATCCTGGTTGTTGGAATGACAAAGAAAAAGAGACGCTCACCACTTATTTAGATACACACGATTTGGTTTTAAGAATGTTGTTAAATACACACCTTCACTTAGATCATATATTAGGTAACCCTTATGTGTGTCAGCAGTATGATTTGAAGCCTCATGCCCATCTCGGAGATGAATTTTGGCTGGAGAATGCTCCTAATCAATCTCGCATGTTTGGGTTTGAATTACCTGAACCACAAGTACCTGTAGGGTATCCTGTGGAAGATGGGGATGTGTTGGTGTTAGGTAATATTTCGTTAGAAGCCATTCATGTACCTGGACATTCACCTGGTTCCATTTGTTACTATAGTGCGAAAGATCGGTGTTTGTTTGGTGGCGATGTGTTGTTTCAAGGAAGTATAGGACGTGCTGATTTACGTGGGGGGAATTTTGAGGAACTTCGTGAAGGGATTTGTAAACGACTTTTTACCTTGCCAGATGAAACAGTGGTGTACCCAGGACATGGTGCACCTACATCTATTGGTATTGAAAAGAGAGAAAATCCTTTCTTTAGATAATATTTTTTGTTGTGTTTAGGAGAAAGTTCTCTTAAACATGTTGATTGCTCTTTCTTTTGGGTGTATGGATATTGATTTTCATCATGCTATATGTTGCAAAAGCTTTTCTCTTGAAAACGACGACCTTATACTTTAGACCTTAATATAATAACTTAATGAAAACTGACTATGAAGCAAATTAAACACATGGGTTTTGCAGAGCGTCATATTGGAGTCAATTCTACTGAAGCAGAACACATGCTTCGTGTAATTGGTGCTGAAAATATGGATGAATTTGTGAAGCAAACTATTCCACAAGATATCTTATTGAAAGAAGATATACAACTTCCACCTGCTATGAGTGAATCAGAATATGCTACTCATATTAAAAAGTTGGGACAAAAAAATCAATCTTTTACGTCTTTGATAGGACAAGGATGGTATGGAACAATTACACCACCTGTCATTCAACGTAATGTGCTAGAAAATCCAGTATGGTATACTAGCTACACACCATATCAGGCCGAAATTTCTCAAGGACGTCTTGAGGCATTAATGAACTTTCAGACAATGGTTTCGGATTTAACTGGTATGGAACTTTCTAATTGTTCGTTGTTGGATGAAGCTACTGCGGCAGCTGAAGCTGTAACGATGATGATGAATATGCGTAGCAGAAAACAAGTAAAGCAAGGATTACATACTATTTTAGTAGATAAGCATATTTTTCCTGAAATTTTGGCTGTAATGTACACACGTGCCATTCCTCAAGGTGTTTTATTGGAAGTTGTTGATATTTCTCAAACAGAATTTTCTGATGAACACATAGGAGTTATAGTGCAGTATCCTAATAGTGATGGTGCAGTGGTTGATTATTCAGGACTAGCTTTCCGTGCTCATGAAATTGGTGCTCAAGTTGCTGTTATTGCGGATATTCTGGCTTTGACTTTGTTAACACCACCTGGGGAATGGGGGGCAGATATTGTAGTTGGCAGCACCCAACGTATGGGAATTCCCCGTTTTTTTGGAGGACCATCTGCTGCTTTTTTGGCAGCTCCTTTGTCAGCGAAACGTATGGTGCCAGGACGTATTATTGGTTTAAGCGTAGATACTCACGAAAAAACTTGCTATCGAATGGCACTGCAAACACGTGAACAACATATTAAGCGTGAGCGAGCAACCTCCAATATCTGTACTGCTCAGGCATTATTGGCTACAATGGCTAGTTTTTATGCTATATATCACGGACCAAAAGGATTGGCAGCTATTGCACAGCGCATTCATTCTATAACTGTGCGATTATTAGCTGGCTTGAAAGATGTTGGTTATAAGCCTGTTAGTGAATATGTGTTTGATACAGTGCGTCTTGAATTACCTAATTTTGTAAAATTGAAGGAATTGCAAGAATTAGCATTGAATAAGCATATTAACTTGCGTTATTTTGAAAATGGCGATGTGGGCTTTTCTATTGATGAACAAGTTACAGAGGAAATCGCTCATCATTTGATGGCTGTTTTTGCACATGCTGCTCACCATGAATGGATACTTCCTATAATGACTGATGAAGAGTGCTCACCTTGCCATCCTGATTTGATTCGTACATCTTCTTATTTAACTCATGAAGTGTTTAATTTATATCATAATGAAACTGAAATGATGAGATATATTAAACGCTTAGAAAGGAAAGATATATCATTAGCTCACAGTATGATCCCACTTGGATCATGTACGATGAAGCTCAATGCAGCGCAAGAACTTTTGCCAATATCTCAGCCAGAATGGGCAGATATTCATCCATTAGCTCCAAAAGAACAGACTCAAGGATATCTTGAAATGTTGGCTGATCTTCGGCATCGTCTTGCTGTCATTATTGGTATGGATGACATAACTGTTCAACCCAATTCTGGAGCTGCGGGAGAGTATACAGGATTACGTATGATTCGGGAATATCTTAAAAGTAAAGGAGAGGGACATCGAAAATATGTGCTTATACCAGATTCAGCACATGGTACAAACCCAGCGTCTGCCATACAAGCAGGGTATGAAATTTTACCGATTAAGTCTGATAATAATGGTAATGTTGATATTGCTGATTTTGATAGATTAGTAGCTCAATATGGTAGTGATATTGCAGCATTTATGATCACATATCCCTCTACACATGGCATTTTTGAAGTTGACATTCGTCATATGTGCGATGCCATTCACGAAGCTGGAGGGCAAGTATATATGGATGGAGCAAATATGAATGGGCAAGCAGGATTGACTTCTCCTGGTTATATTGGTGCCGATGTCTGTCATTTGAATTTACATAAGACATTTGCAATCCCTCATGGTGGAGGTGGCCCAGGTGTTGGTGCTGTAGGCGTTGAGGAACATTTGATACCTTTTATGCCAACTCATACACAGTGGGGGAATGGTGGTATTCAGGTGTCTAGTGCTCCTTATGGTAGTGCAGGGGTCATGAGTATTACTTATGGCTATCTTTGTATGATGGGGGCTGATGGATTAAAGCGTGCGACACAACAGGCGCTATTAAGCTCTAATTATGTTGCTAAAGCATTAGAAAATACCTATGGAATTGTATATAGAGGTGTTAATGGTTATGTAGGACACGAACTTATTTTGGAATGCCGCACAGTTGTTGAAACGGCTGGTATCACCGTGAGTGATATTGCTAAACGACTAATAGATTATGGTTATCACGCTCCAACCTTATCGTTCCCAGTACCAGGAACTTTAATGATTGAGCCTACAGAAAGTGAAAGTTTAGCGGAATTAGATCGATTTATTTTGGCTATGCGAGGTATTTGGGAGGAGATTCATCAAGTAGCGTCTGGAGAATTTCCAAAAGAAGACAATGTGCTTGTCAATGCCCCACACCCAGAATATGAGGCCGTAGCTAATTACTGGTCTCATCCGTATTCAAGAGAACAGGCCGTATATCCAAATGAAGAAGTGCGCACCAATAAGTTCTGGGTTAATGTATCTCGTATTGATAATACTTTAGGAGATAGACACTTAGTACCAACTCGTTACGGACGCCTAGAATATACATAGATAATATTATTAAGGGAGTTAGCAAAAGTGAACTAACTCCCTTTTTTTATTGACATATAAACTCCACTGCTTGATGATAAAGTATATAAACGTTAAATCTTTCATAAGCGATTAGTTAGAGTTAAGTTATTATTATACGTCTTTCATCTTTTATTTTTCTTGGTGCTATTTTTTTTTGCCATTGTATGATATAGTGGTATCTTTGCTATAAGATGTATCTTAATCTTATACGACGAAATCAAATTAAACAAAACCTCATGAAAAACTGTCAGACCTTATTGTATATTATACTGTTTAATTTGTTGTTCTTAAATGGAATAGCAAAAGATAGGCATTTTGTGTTTCTACAAGAGAGTCATTTATTTTCAGATGAAGAAGTCAATTCTATTTGTAAAGATGTTAATGGAGTCTTGTGGGTTGGGACTTCTAATGGTTTGAATTGTTTTGATGGTTATGAAATAACGTCATATTATCATGATGAAACGGTGAAAAATTCGCTGCCAGATAATCATATTATTGATATTTCTTTAGCACCAAATAATATGCTTCTTATAACGACAACAAGGGGATATGCTTTTTTTGATCCGATTAAAAGATGTGTGATTGATAACTTCGATTTAGAAGTGTACCCTAAGATGTTCTCTATGGATGCAATACAACAATTGTATAGTGATTTAGATAATATTTGGTTTTGTTTTCAAGGAGCAAAGAATATAAAACGATATAGTTATAGTTCAAAGACATTATACACTTATCCTTTTCCCAAGGAAGATGGGTATATTATTGATAAATCTATTGACCATCAAATGTTCTTAACTTCGCAAGGACGAGTCTTATCTTTAGTCGATTCTGCTTTAGTTATTAAAGCAGATTTTTCAAAAGTACGGGATGTTAGTAATCTGGCAAAATTATATATAGATAAAAATGGCATATACTATTACTATCAACCTGGAAAAAGTGGTGTGATTAGGTACACTCCATCTGTAAAGCAATATGATATAATATTAAGTGGATATATTATCAATGATCTATGTTTAGATCATGATGGGGCTCTTTGGGTTGCAACAGATCATACTGGTGTTGTTATTATTAACCCAGATCATGAAAATGAGAATTACCAAACATCCATAGAACTATTCAATTCTATTCCTCATAATAATGTTTTATGTCTGTTTCAAGATACACAATATGTAATGTGGTTGGGAGGATATAAGAGGGGAGTATCTTATCATGTAAATATGCAGGCCAATTATGTCAATAATTACCTTAGTACGTTAGGAGGTTTGAGCTATATACCAGACGTAACAGCTGTTATGCCGACAAAGACTGGATGTTGGTTGGCCACAAATGAGCATGGACTACTGCTTTACAATCAATTACAACATAAAGTTGTGAAGGAATATAATACTCAGACTTTGCCTAGTATATCATCCAATGTTGTTGTGAGTCTTTGTGAAGGGGTAAAAAAATCTTTGTGGATTGGCCAATTTTGGGGAGGGTTAGCATGTCTAAAAAATGGGCAGGTTATTCAGTATCATCATATTCCAGGAGACAGTAATAGTCTATCATGTGAAAATGTATGGGATATATATAGAGATGAAAATGATTTGTTGTGGATTGCAACATTAGGTGGAGGTCTTCAGTCTTTTGATCCTGTAAAGCACAGGTTTAAAACCTATAGAATGGAACAATATGCTATGTTACCTTCTAATGGATTATACTCTATATGTCCTGGACCTGATGATGTCTTATATATTGGGACTTCTAATGGTGTTTGTGCTTTTCATCGTTATACTGAGACTTTTGAATATATTGGTGATGCTCGTTTCAAGGCCCATATGATGAATAGAAGTGATGTTATACAAGTGTACTATGATTCTCGAGGTTTGTTATGGATGCTTACACGTACACAGCTTTATGTGTATGATACTAAACAAAAGAAATTAATAGACCTTCCTTTTCTTAAAGAAAGAACTCATTCGAAATTTTCTTCTATTGCCGAGGATAATGAGAAACGAATGTGTATAGTTTGTGCAGATCAAATTTGGCTTGTTACTGTAAGTCTACAAAAAAAGATTTCCTCTTACTCTTTTAATCTACGTGCTTGTGGACGTTCCAACTATATTCAAAATAAAGCATTTAATCAAAGATCTATTGCTTTAGATCATTTAGGGCGGTTTTGGATTGGTGGAGGAAAAGGTGTAACGTGTATAGATCCTAAAAAAATGTATGACTATACAGAACATGTTCAGGTACACCTGAAAGATTTGTTTCTTAAAGGACAGAAAGTGCTACTTGATAGTGTTTACAATGGAAGAATTATTTTGTCAAAACCTATTTCTGAATTAACGACTTTGACTTTAAATTATAATCAAAATGTTTTTTCTATTTCCGCATATTCAGATAATATTTTAAATACTTCCGAGCAGCAGTTTGAATATTGGCTTAGTGATGTGCAAGAACAATGGATGCCTATAAAAAAAGGAGTTGATGAAGTACATCTTATGAATTTGAAGCCTGGAGATTATATATTTAAATTACGTTTGTATGATCCAACGGGCTATTATAGGAGTAATCAAGTAACAATGAAAATTCACATAAACCCTCCAATATGGCTTACATGGTGGGCTTATTGTCTGTATATAATGCTCTTGGGGGCATTAAGTATTGGTGTGGTATGGTTAGTGCGACATCATTTGCACCAAAAGTATCAGATTTTACAATTGTCGTATGCTGCTCAAAAAGAGAAAGAATTGACAAAATTGAAATTACAATTTTTTACTGATATCTCTCATGAAATACGTACACCATTGTCTTTAATACTAGGTCCATTGCAACGTTGTATACAATCCAATGATCTGGATAACGTAAAAAGGCAAATGGGAGTAATGCAACAGCATGGGATGTACCTGATGAATTTGGTAAATCAAATTTTGGATTATCGGAAAGTTGATACATCTGGAACAAAAGTAAATGTAAAATCGCATAATTTTTCAGAACAGATTTTAGAACTGATTAATAAGTTTGAGTTCGCAATTTCTCAACAAGAAGCTGAATTAAGTTTAGAAGGTCCACAAAATTTGTCTTGTACATATGATAGTGATTTAATTGAGAAAATCCTAACAAATCTCTTGTCTAATGCACTTAAGTATGGTGGTCAAAATGTATCTATACAACTAAATTATGATATAGTCGTTCCTGAGAATACCAGCGATCTTCCACAACTAAAGATATTGGTGGTAGATAATGGTCCTGGAATTTCAGTAGAAGATCAGCCATATGTTTTTGATCGTTTTTTTAGAAACACTGATAAGGTTCAGTCGAATACAAATGTGAAGGGAACTGGTATTGGTTTGTATTTAGTCAAAAAATACGTAGATGCTCTAGGTGGTGTAATTACTTTGCGTAATAATGAACATGATAATAGTGGGTGTGTATTTGAAATATTTATTCCAGTATCTGTAGAACAACATGAGACACGTATAGAACGTGTACAAATTTCTTCTAAACAAGCAGTTAAAATGTCTACCTCATTATCGGATGTAGTTGTCACCGTTCATAATGAGTTGGTTCTTATTGTTGATGATGATAATGATTTTAGGGAGTATTTGTTGGATACAATGAAGTCTTATTATCATTTAGAATCAGCATGTAATGGTGTAGAGGCGTGGGATATGATCCCAACTTTAATGCCCGATATTATTATCTTGGATAAAATGATGCCAAAGATGGATGGAATTCGACTTTGTCAGTTAATAAAAGAAGATATTCGTACGGCACATATTCCTGTTATCATGCTTACTGCTTGTATGGATGATGAAAGTCGAATTGAGGGGCTATCTTTAGGAGCAGATGATTATTTGAGTAAACCATTTGATTGGGATGTGCTAAATTTAAGAATAGAGTATCTTTTAGATAAAAATCGTTTGCAACAAGAAAAATTTCAATATCGAGCTTATATTGAACCAAGTCGCATGAATCTATCGGCGGCTGATGAGCTTTTCTTGACGAATGCTTTGAGATATGTACAAGACCATTTGAAAAATGAGGATCTTTCTGTAGAGACATTGAGTAATGAACTTGGAATTAGTCGTGCACATTTATATAAGAAACTAACATTTATTACTGGTAAATCACCAGTTGAGTTTATTCGTTTAGTACGACTTAAAACTGCAGCACATATGTTGAAAATTGGAGAGATGAATGTTTCAGAAGTTGCTTATGCTGTTGGATTCAATACACCTAAATATTTTTCGAAACAATTTAAAGAGGTATATAAAGTGTCACCTTCTTCTTTTATAAAGGAAAAGTGACAAGGTAGAGATGTTGCATTTTCTGGTAACAATTGCTGCATTTATGCGTCATGCAGCATCTATTACCTTAAATGGCAACAATTGTGTGACCTATTGTCAATTAGTACTTGAGTTTGTTTTGGTTCCGTTTGTATATATTTGTGTCAAACAATTGAACCAAATAATTTAGTATGAAAAACTTTATTCTTTTAATGTGTACCTGTGGTATTGTAAGCTGCAGTTCGCCTAATGTCCAAAAGATGTCTGACGGAGTCGTGGTACAAATATCTCAAGCTAGTACAGAACAGCCACATGCTGTAAGATTAAAAGCAATATCGGATGATATTATTCGTGTTACCGAATTTCCAACTAATGCAATTAAAGATAGGAATAGCTTAGTTGTGACCAATCAATCCTTATATACCAATGTTGATATTAACGACAATGATTCTGTAGTGACAGTATCAACAGCTTCACTACAAGCACACGTTAATAAATATTCTGGTTCTGTACGTTTTTCTGATTTGCAGGGTAATACATTGCTTAAAGAGGTGGATAATACTGCTAAATTCACTCCAACTACTGTAGATGGTACGAGTGGATTCAGCACATATCAACAATTTATGTCTAAAGATGATGAAGCCTTTTGGGGATTAGGACAACATCAATCAGATGAGTTTAATTATAAGGGTAAAAATGAATCCTTATTTCAATATAATACGAAAGTTTCTATCCCATTTATTCAATCATCAAAGCACTACGGCATTTTGTGGGATAATTATTCTTTGTGTAGATTTGGCGTGCCTACAGATTATAAACAGTTAGATGAACTGTTTGAACTTTCTACCCCAAATGGTAAAAAAGGAAGTCTTTTGGCGACTTATACTGCGTCTGCTCGCCATGATAAACAACGTTTGAGTAGATTAGAGAATCAAATTTATTATGAAGATATTCAAACTATAAAGAATTTACCTTCGCAATTCCCACTTGATGGAGCTGTTGTAACTTATGATGGTTTTATTGATGCTAAATCATCTGGGAAGTACTTCTTTCAATTGTATTACGCAGGATATGTAAAAGTTGTTGTTGATGGAAAAATGGTGGTGCCTGAACGTTGGCGTACGGCATGGAATCCAAATGCTTACCGTTTTCAATTTACGTGTAAAAAAGGCGAAAAGTTACCTCTGCATATTGAATGGAAGCCTGATGGATCTGTCTCTTATTTAGGGTTGCGTACAGTGCTTCCTAAGTCGGAGGAAGAACAAAATAATCTTTCATTTAGCACTGAAATGGGACAAAATATTGACTATTATTTTGTCAAAGGAGATAATGCAGATAGAATTATTTCTGGATATCGTAAATTAACTGGTAAGGCACCCATTATGCCTAAGTGGGCTATGGGATTTTGGCAAAGCAGAGAACGATATCACACTCAAAAGGAACTACTAGGTATATTAAATCATTTTCGAGAAAACCATATTCCGATTGACAATATTGTTCAAGATTGGAACTATTGGAAAGAAGATGCATGGGGAAGCCATGAATTTGATAAAAATCGTTTCCCGTCTCCAAAAGAGATGATTGATTCTGTTCATAAACAACATGCTAAATTTATGATTTCAGTATGGCCAAAATTTTATTGTACAACTAAGAACTTCAAAGAATTTGACGAAAAAGGTTTAATGTACAGACAGGCTGTTAAAGATAGTCTAAGAGATTGGGTTGGACCAGGGTATGTTGGCTCATTTTATGATGCATACAGCGATGAAGCTAAAAAGATATTTTGGCGTCAAATTCAAGAACATTTGTATCCATTAGGTATCGATGCTTGGTGGATGGATGCTAGCGAACCTAATGTAAAAGATTGTACAGATATGCCTTATAGGAAGGCCTTATGCGGACCTACTGCATTAGGATCATCTACAGAATTTTTTAATGCTTATGCACTAGAAAATGCTAAGGCTATTTATAACGGACAAATGTCGACTGATTCTACTAAGCGTGTTTTTCTATTGACTAGATCTGGGTTTGCTGGTATACAAAAGTATTCTACCGCTGTATGGAGTGGTGATATAGCATCTAGATGGGAAGATATGAAAGCTCAAATAACTGCTGGATTGAATTTCTCGTTGGCTGGTGTTCCTTATTGGAGTATGGATATTGGTGGTTTTTGTGTTGAAAATCGTTATTCAAGAGCACAACAACTATACCTGCATTCTGGAGTCGTTAATGAGGATTTAAAAGAATGGCGTGAATTGAATTCTAGATGGTATCAATTTGGTGCGTTTGTCCCATTGTTTAGAGCGCATGGACAATTTCCGTATCGTGAAATATGGCAGATTGCACCTAAGGGAAGTGAAACGTATCAAGGTATTCTTTATTATATGAAACTTAGATACAAATTAATGCCATATATATACTCACTTGCAGCTAAGACGTATTATGATGATTATACATTGATGCGAGCATTGGTTATGGACTTCCCTGATGACAAGGAAACCTATGATATTCATACACAGTTTAGTTTTGGACCTTCTTTAATGGCTTGCCCTGTGTATGCGTATGGCCAACGACGTCGTTCAGTATATTTACCTGAAAATCGCGGATGGTATAACTTATATGATGGTAAGTATAACCAAGGTGGGCAAACAATAATGGCTGACGCTCCGATGACAAAAATGCCTGTTTTTGTACCAGCTGGATCAATAATCCCTATGGGGCGTGATATGGAATATACAAACCAATACGCAGATGATTTATTAGATTTGTGGGTGTATCAGGGTTGTAATGGTGAATTTACTTATTACAATGATGAGGGTAGTAACTTAGATTATTTACATGGACATTATACTAAGATCCATATCAGTTATGATGACAAAAAGCAAAAAATAATTTTGGGCGAAACTAATGGAAAATGGAGTAAGCAACCTAAATCAATGTCTATTCGTATACATTATGTAACCCCTAACTCTCCTTCAGGAATTGATGTGCTATCTAGTAAAGTCAAGAAAGTTGAGTATAAGGGAACTCGTCTAGAAATACAATTGTAAAGTCTATTTCTAATCAAAAGTTAATGATTAATTTTCAATTTATAAGATTTGTGTTGAGTATGATTGGCATGCTAGTGTTGTCTCCTTTATGGCAGACAACATTAGCCCAATCTTCATTTGAGAAACAACCTTTGAATAAAAATTGGATGTTTCACTTAGGAGATGATTCAACATATTCGAAAAAAAACTTTGATGATTCAAGCTGGAGAAAGTTGTCTGTTCCACATGATTGGGCTATTGAATCAGACTTTTTAGAAAATGCACCTGCTGGACCAAATGGAGGGGCACTCCCTGGAGGAATTGGATGGTATCGCAAAGATATATTTTTGGATAAGAGTGATTTGTCTAAATGTATATATGTGCTATTTGACGGTGTCTATATGAATGCACAGGTATATTTAAATGGTACATATGTAGGAGGACGACCAAATGGTTATTTGCCGATTCTTGTAGATATTTCATCCAAAGCGAAATTGGGACAGAATATATTAGCGGTACGTGTAGATAATCAACTTCAACCTAATTCGAGATGGTATAGTGGTTGTGGTATTTACCGTAATGTATGGTTAATAAGAAAACCAAATGTTCATATTGCCGATAATGGTGTATATGTACATGCAGTACCAAAAGAAAAATCGTCAATAATTACTGTACAAACTACACTACAGAATCATCAAAATGATACAGGTATAGTGAATCTTGTTCAGCAAATATTTTCACCTACGGGTGTTAAAGTAGCTGAGGAAAAGACCAATGTTAGATTGGGTGGATATTTCCCTAAAACAATTAAGCAAAGTATAGAGCTAGATGCAGTGCCAATGCGTTGGGATATAAATTGTCCTCAACAGTACACATTGCGTACTATTTTAAGTTCAGGAGATACTATTTCTACTCGTTTTGGTATAAGAAGTTATAAGTTTGATGCTCAGAATGGTTTTTTCTTGAATGAGCGAAAAGTAGTATTAAAGGGTGTTTGTATGCATCATGATTTAGGATGTTTAGGAAGTGCTATACATAGACAAGCTATGGAGCGTCAGCTGAAAATCTTAAAAAAAATGGGATGTAACGCCATTCGCTGTTCTCATAATCCTCCCGCTCCTGAATGGTTATCTCTTTGTGATTCTATGGGATTTGTTGTTATGGATGAGAGCTTTGATATGTGGCGTCGTAGAAAAACGACCTATGACTATTCAACTTATTTTGAAGATTGGTATGAGCAGGATATTCATGATATGATGTTGCGCGATCGTAATCACCCATCAATAATGATGTGGAGTATAGGAAATGAAGTTCTAGAACAATGGAATGATATTTCGACAGATACTATTTCCCTTGAAGCTGCTAATCTTATATTGAATGCTTCGAAAGATGCATCTAATTTGGGTAAACAAAGCGATACTTTATCATTTAATGCAAGATTGACACAAAAGTTAGTCAAATTGGTAAAGAAGTACGTCCCTGAAAGCTATGTAACAGCCGGTTGTAATGAGCCACGTCCTGGTAATCATTTGTTTCGTAGCCATGCGTTAGATATTATAGGCTACAATTATCACGAACAATATCTTGATAGCATAAGTTCTTTTTTTCCTAATAAACCGTTTGTATTTACAGAATCAACATCTGCTTTAATGACAAGGGGATATTATGAAATGCCATCGGATAGTATACGACTTTGGCCTAAAAGATGGGACATCCCATTTTCAACTGAAGATAGTAAGTGTAGTGCCTATGATAATTGCAGAACACCGTGGGGAGCTTCTCATGAAAAAGCTTGGTTAGCTGTTAAAAATAATCCATTTGTATCAGGTCTCTTCGTTTGGACAGGTTTTGATTATTTAGGTGAACCAACACCTTTTTCATGGCCAGCAAGAAGTTCTTATTTTGGGATTGTGGACTTAGCTGGTTTTCCAAAGGATGTGTATTATATGTATCAGTCTGAATGGACTAATGACACAGTTTTACATCTATTCCCTCATTGGAATTGGAAAGACGGACAGCTAATAGACATGTGGGCATATTATAATAATGCTGATGAAGTTGAGTTATATATAAATGGCAAATCTCAAGGAATCAGGAAGAAAAATAGAGATTGTCTACATGCGTCTTGGAGAGTTAAATTTGAACCAGGAACTGTAACCTGTATTAGTCGATTACGTGGCAAAGAAGTTAAGCGTGTGTCTCGCTATACAGCTGGTCGTGGTATCAGTTTACATGCTCAAGTTGACAAAACAGAAATTCATTCTGGTGGAGATTTAGTCTTTATAACAATAAAGATCCTTGATAAGGAAGGGCGTATTGTACCTACCGCTTGCAATACAATCTCTTGTAAAGTATCTGGTGCAGCTACTTTTTGGGGGATGGACAATGGATGCCAGACTGGACATACATCTTTGAAATCTCCTAATGGACAATTATTCAACGGTAAGTGTCTAGTTGTTGTGCGTAGTAAAGATAGCACAGGAAAGGCAATCGTACATATTGAAAGTGATCACCTTAAAAGTGTTGATATCCCTATAACAGTAAACTGATAAACCCTAAAATAAAAAATAATACAATGAACAAATTACGTAAGATAGCCGTATCAGTTTTCACATTGATAAGCTGTTTTGTAGCTCAAGCTCAGACTCAGAATTTGAATGTTCCTGTTTATTTACAGGAAAATGCAAAATTGGATGATAGAGTAGAAGATGCACTATCTAGAATGACTTTAGAAGAAAAAGTTGCTTTATGTCATGCTCAAAGCAAATTTAGTGTGGCTGGAGTATCTCGTTTAGGAATTCCAGAAATTTGGATGAGTGATGGCCCACATGGGGTTAGAGAAGAGATTAGTTGGGATTCTTGGGCACCTGCTGGGTTTACGAATGATTCGTGTACCGCCTTTCCTGCTCTTACATGTCTTGCTGCAACATGGGAACCAAAGTTGGCTCTGAAATACGGGAAAGCTATTGGTGAAGAAGCAAGGTATAGGAAAAAGAGTGTGCTTTTAGGACCTGGTGTAAATATTTATCGAACACCACTCAATGGTCGTAATTTTGAATATATGGGCGAAGATCCATATTTGGCTTCTATAATGGTTGTACCTTATATTCATGGAGTGCAATCAAATGGTGTGGCAGCTTGTGTTAAGCATTATATTCTAAATAATCAAGAAAAATGGCGCGGACATATTGATGTAGACTTATCTGATAGAGCATTATATGAAATTTACTTTCCTGCATTCAAAGCTGCAGTTGAGGAGGGGCATGTTTGGTCTATAATGGGATCATATAATAAACTTCGCGGCGAACACGCTTGCCATAATAATTTCTTACTCAATAAAGTTTTAAAAGGTGATTGGAAGTTTGATGGTGCTGTTATTACCGATTGGGGTGGATGTCATGATACTGATGAGGCTGTAAATAATGGTCTAGATATTGAAATGGGAACATATACTAATGGATTGACCACAGAGTCTAAGTTCACTTATTCAGAATACTATCTTGCTAATCCTTATCTTAATGGACTAAAATCTGGAAAATATAGCATTGATGTTTTAAACGACAAAGCACGTAGAGTTCTTCGTTTGATTATGCGCACAGCTATGAATACTAATCGTCCTTGGGGAAGTTTAGCTACAAAAGCTCATGCGCAAGTTGGATATGAGGTCGGTGTAAATGGAGTTGTTCTTTTAAAAAATGAACGTACGAATGACAAGACAAAATTGTTGCCATTGGATGCCTCTAAATATGCTCGTATCCTTGTTGTTGGTGAAAATGCTACTCGTAAGCTTACAAAAGGAGGTGGATCTTCCGAATTGAAAGTTAAATATGAATGTTCTCCATTAGAAGCACTGCAGAAAATGTATGGTGATAAGATAATCTATGCACAAGGTTATGAATCAGGTAGACCAAGGTATGATGGGCAAGATGAAATAGCACCAGAAGTACAAAATAAACTTCATGATGAAGCAATTGCTAAGGCTAAAACAGCTGATCTTGTTTTGTATTTTGGAGGCCTTAACAAGAATCATTTCCAAGATTGTGAAGATTCAGATCGCAAGAGTTATAATTTATCATTTGGTCAAGATCGTTTGATATCTGATTTACAAAAGAGTAATTCAAATATTGTTGTAACTCTATTGAGTGGCAATGCAGTAGCTATGCCATGGTTGGATAAGGTGCCTGCTGTCATTCAAGGATGGTATAATGGATCTGAAGCAGGTCATGTTTTGGCAGATATCATTAGTGGTAAGCAAAATCCTAGTGGTCACTTACCATTTTCTTTCCCAAAAACATTAGAAGATAGTCCTGCACATTCTTTCGGCCCGTTGGCTTATCCAGGTGATAGCATTAAGGAGGAGTATAAAGAAGGAATCTATGTTGGATATCGTTGGTATACAACAAAGAAAATCAAAACATTATTTCCATTTGGCTATGGACTTAGTTATACAACTTTTGAATTTGGAAAACCTAATTTGTCCAGTCATAGTTTATCTGGTCATGAAAAACTAATTCTTACAGTTCCTGTTACTAATACAGGTGATGTTGATGGAAAGGAACTTGTTCAAATATACATTGGACAGAAACATCCACTGTTAGATCGCCCAACATTTGAATTGAAACATTTTAAGAAGGTACATCTTGCAGTGGGTGAAACCAAAAAAGTTCAATTTGAAATCACGGCCGATGATTTGAAATACTATGACGATACTAAAAAAGAATGGCGTGTAGATGCTGATAAGTTTACTATTTATGTTGGCAAATCTACCGAAGATATACAATCAAAATTGACCTTTCATTATAAGAACTAATATCATATAAACAGTTAACCTTATGAATCGAAGTATTTTTAATTTACAAATTCGGTCTAAATTATGGACCGTCTTGTTACTTTTTGTGTTGGCAATAAACACACAAGTAATGTATGCACAAAATTCTGCAAAGTGGAAAGTTACAGGAGTTGTAACTTCCAAAACAGATGGTTTACCCCTGATTGGAGTAAGCGTTATGCAAGCGGGTACTAGCAATGGTACCATCACTGATTTCGATGGATGTTACACCATAGAAGTCCCTGCACATAGTGCTCTTCATTTTACGTATATGGGGTATAAGCCATATGATGTACAACTGAAACAAGCTGGAACTATCAATGTTATCATGACAGAGGATACTCAAGCACTTGAAGAAGTTGTTGTTATTGGCTATGGTGTACAGAAGAAGAAATTATCTACTGGAGCTACTGCTCAGTTAAAAGGAGATGATATTGCCAAACGCAATACAACGAATCCTTTACAAGCGATGCAGGGGCAAACACCAGGTGTCTCTATTATGTCTACTTCTGGTCAACCAGGGGCTGATTTAAAAGTAACCGTTCGTGGTCTAGGTACCGTTGGTGACGCTAGTCCACTTTATTTGATTGATGGTGTCGGTGGAGATATCTCGACTTTGAATCCAGCGGATATTGAATCTATTGATGTCTTGAAGGATGCAGCATCAGCTGCAATCTATGGTGCACAGGCAGCAAACGGTGTTGTTTTGATTACCACTAAGCATGGTAAAGCAGGACGTACACAAGTTTCTTTTGATGCATATTATGGTTTGCAAAATGTAGCTAAAAAAGCAGACATGCTTAATGCTTCTCAATACAAAATGATTATGGACGAACAGTCTGTAAATGATGGTGGTACAGCATACGATTGGGATAGCATGAGCGGCATTACAAATGCTGATGGCACTCCAGCCAATAGTGACTGGATAGATAAAATGTTTAAAGATGATGCTGTCATTCAAAATTATACCATTGGGTTTAGTGGAGGAACAGAAAAATCAACATACAGCATTTCTTTGGGATATTTTCAACAAGAAGGTATCGTTGGTGGCGAAGATGTTTCTAACTACGAAAGATATAATTTCCGTGTCAACTCTGAACATAAATTCTTTGGTGACTTCATGAAAGTAGGTGAACACGCAAGTTATGTTTATAAGAAGAACACTGGTGTACAAGTAGGTGATCAGTATAGTAATACTCTTCGTGGTGCATTCAATACTTCACCATTATCACCAATTTATAGTGATAACAATACATATGACTCTCCCTATAACGATACAACTAATTCTGGTTGGTACAAAGGAGACGGTAACCCATATGGATTGATGATGACCGATGTGAATAACTTGACAAGAACGTCTACTTTTGCTGCAGATGTATATGCTGAGTTACACCCTATCAAAAACATGACGTTGCGCACAGTTTTAGCTGTGAATAAGAGCAATTCAGATTATAGATATTATCAACCACTATATCATTTCTCACCATATAGTTACAATGACACAGCGACTAATGTTTCGCAGAATACAAGTAGTGGCATGACTTTGACTTCAACTAATACAGCTAGTTATAATTTTGATGTAAACAAACATCATTTTGTCGCTTTAATTGGTATGGAATCTTCACGCTATTCTGGCGATTATTTGGGTGGAAATAGGAAATATCTTAAATCCATGTTTAATAATTGGGAACATGCATATATCAACAACACAGAAGCTACTGCTGCCGATGACATGAACATAGAAGGTTATCCTTATGATGATGTACGCACGACATCTTATTTCTCACGTTTAAGTTGGAACTTGAAAGAAACTTATATGGCAACAGCTACGATTCGTGCTGATGGATCATCGAAGTTTTCTTCAGATAATCGTTGGGGATACTTCCCTTCAATATCTGCCGGATGGGTCATTTCTAATGAAGCATTCATGGAAAGTACTAAGTCTTGGTTGAATTTCTTGAAGCTACGTGCAAGTTGGGGACAAGTTGGTAACCAGAATATTTCAAGTTTCCAGTATGTAGCACCCGTTAAAACGTCAACAACAAATTATATTTTTGGTACTTCTCTTGGTGCTGACTACAATATTTGGGGGGCATACCCAAGTAGATTGGCTAATGAAGATATTACTTGGGAAACATCAGAACAAACAAATATTGGTCTTGATGCGACCTTGTTCAATCGTTTAAGAGTTAATGCTGACTTCTACATTAAAACGACTAAGGATTGGTTAGTAGAAGCTCCTATTTTGGCCACAGCAGGAACTGGAGCTCCTTATATCAATGGTGGTGACGTGAAAAATACAGGGTTTGAATTAGGCCTTAATTGGAATGATACCTATAAGGGAGTACACTATAATGTATCTGTGAATGGTGCATATAATAAGAATGAAGTTGGTAATATTCCTACCGAAGATGGTATTATTCATGGGGCTTTGAATGCATTATATGATAATAGTAGTGAGTTCTATCGTGCGCAAAATGGACATGCTATTGGTTATTTCTGGGGATTCAAGACTTGCGGTATTTTCCAAAATCAAGAAGAAATTGATGCTTGGAATAGTGACGGTAAGCATGGTATTTTACAGCCCAATCCTCAACCTGGAGATGTGAAGTATGTTGATCAAAATCAAGATGGAGTTATTAATGAATCTGATAAAATTGATTTAGGTAATGGTATGCCTGATTTTACATATGGTTTCAACATCTCTTTAGATTACAAGCATTTCGACTTTGCATTGACTGCTAATGGAGTGATTGGTAATGATATTGTTCAAACGTATCGAAATCAACCAAATGCCTATGCTAACTATACTACTGCAATTCTACAAAGATGGACCGGAGAAGGTACATCAAATCGAATTCCACGTGTAACGTCATCTAATATTAACTATCAGTTCTCTGATTTATTTATACAAGATGGTGATTATTTACGTATCAGCAATATAACTTTGGGGTATGACTTTGCTTCTTTGTTAAAGTGTCCATACATTTCTCAAGCTAGATTGTACGCACAAGTACAAAATGCGTTTACGTTTACAAAGTATGATGGGATGGATCCTGAAATTGGATATGGAAATAATAGTTGGGTATCGGGCGTTGATTTAGGGTATTACCCTCGTCCTCGTACCGTTCTATTTGGTGTAAATCTTAAATTTTAATCTAGTTCATTATGAAGATCAAAAATATTTTTTGTTTGGCAGGCGTTGCATTAACCCTAGGAGTGGCAACGCAGTCGTGCAGTAGTAGCTTTTTAGACACAGAATCTAAAACAGAAACAACAACACAAAACTATTATAAGACTGTAGATGATGCTTATCGAGCTCTTGTTGCTTGTTATGATGGATGGCAGTGCACTGTAAGTAATGGTGTTCCCTCATTCTTTGAAGCTTCCGAAATTATGAGTGATGACTGTTTCGGCGGTACTGGAAATACGGATGGTAAGAATTATATGGTTTTAGATCGTTTTGATCAATCTTATTCTCCAGCTGATGTCGATATTTTCAATACGTTATGGACTAGTTACTACACAGCTATTTTTAGATGTAATACTTTATTAGGTTATGCAGAACAAATAGATTGGACTAGTGATGAGTCTAAGAAAGGCACCTATTTGGGTGAAGCTCATGCCATGCGTGCTATATTATATTTCGATATGGTGAGATTGTTTGGTAATATTCCATTGTTGACATCACCATCTTCTGAAAATGTACCTCAGGCTACTGCGGATGAAGTCTATGCTGTTATTTTGTCAGATTTGCAATATGCAATTGAGAATATTCCTGCAGATGCCTATCCAAAAGCAAATGCTAGTACAAACGATGGTCATATTACCAAGTATGCGGCAGAAGCATTATTAGGCCGAGTGTATTTATACTACACTGGGTACTATGGTAAAGAATTAGAAGGGACTTCAAAATCAGAAGTGTTGGCTGGATTGGAAGATGTGATTTCAGACCCAGAATTTGGCTTGGTTTCTGAATTCAAAAACTTATGGCCAGCTGCGTCTTCAACTCCTATTGATGGAGAATTGGCGTTTGAATCAACTTATGCCGGCGATGGAAACAAAGAAACCATTTTGTCTATGAAGTTCAATACAACTCAAGATTATAATGGTAATTTGGATGGTAACCGTTGGCTAGTGATGGTTGGATTGCGTAATACCAACTTCTCTCCATATGGTAAAGGTTGGGGAGCATGTACCGTCAATCCAAGTACTGTTAATCTTTATGGTAAGGGAGATACGCGTAAAGTAGCTTCTATTATTGATCTTGTAGGAGAAGGAATCGAACCTGATTTCGATTTGAAAGGTCAAAGAGAGTATACTGGTTATTCTATAAAGAAGTATACACCTATGGCGTTTTATGATGGAACATCTGCTTCCAAAGAAGATGGGTCTGGTGACTTCCAAATAGCACAACATCAAGATTATGTGATTGTTCGCTATGCTGATGTCTTGTTGATGGCAGCTGAGTTGGGTAGTGCTAACGCCCAAGATTACTACAATCAGGTAAGAAAACGTGCTTACACAACAGATGGTGTTCTGTCTGCTGATTATAGTGAAAAAACAGTGAGTCTTGAGAATATTTATGAAGAACGACATCTAGAATTTGCTTTTGAAGGAGTTCGTTATTGGGATCTAATGCGTCAAGGGATTGCTACTGCTTCTAATAAGCTAGCTATGTCTGTAGATGTACTAAATGGTGGAATAGCAGGAGTTGTATCTGTTGAATCACAAAATGTAGTTACAAAAAAAGGACTACAACAGATACCTAATACACAAATAACTCTGTCCAAGGGAGTGCTTCAACAAAATGCAGGATGGTAAAAAATCGAATAGCAATGAAAACAAATTATATATCTTATTTATTAGCTTTACTGGTTGTGTCGATTTTATCGGCATGTACCCCAGAGTCATATTCTACAAGTGTTCCTGATGTAAAAAGTGGAGAACTACTTGAGGGTATTTCATTTGAGATAACTCACGATACGAGCAATCCTAATATTGTATATCTTACAAGTTTGATGGATGATAAGTATCAACCTTCATGGATTCATCCACAAGGGAACAGTCAAGCGAAGCAAGTGACTTTGAAGATCCCATTTGCTGGTACATATAGTGTCACTTTTGGTGTGCAAACGCGAGGTGGACTTGTATATGGAGAACCTGTTCAATTTACCGTAGATGACATGTGTTCTGATTTTATAAAAGATCCAATGTGGACTAAAGTGAGTGGTGGAGCAGGCCAATCAAAGACTTGGTATCTTGATTTGGATGCTGAGGGTGTGTCACGTTATGCACTTGGTCCAATTTACTTCTTTACAGCAGGATATAATTGGGATAATTTGCATAGCTCATCTGGTGCTAATTATATTGATTCAAGTGATTGGGATGCTGCAAAAGCTATTGTACCTAATTTGACAGATGGTAGTGCTACTTGGTATTGGACAGCCGATTGGGCTGGCAATTCATGGATGTGTGATGCTGCTGATTTTGGATCTATGACTTTTGATTTGATTGGCGGAGCACATGTTGCTGTTAATCAAGAAGCATATGGAATTGATAATTCAACAGGAACTTATATGTTGAATACTGAAAACCATACACTACAATTCACGAATGCTTTACCTGTTCACGATACAAATCGTCACGATGATATGAAAGCAAATCTTGTTGGTGGCGTTTTCAATATCTTATATATAAGTGATGACTTTATGCAACTACTGGTTCCTGCTACTGGAACATGTTATAATTATATTTCTGAAGAATATAGAAATAATTGGCAGCCAGAACCAGAAAAACCAACTTTGCCATATAGTGGAAATGCTAATGATGACTTGACAACAACAACTACTGAAACAAAAAGTTGGAGCCTTCACATGGATGCTCCTTATAACTGGACTGATCTAAGTGGCAATGATGTCTATTCTTGGGATACGTCAGGCAGTGTACCTACGTTGAGTGGAGATAATCATCCATATGATATTGCTACATTCCAACAGATTAGTATGACGATGACTAAAGATGGTGATTCTAGTGGTACTTACGTTGTTGTCAATGGTGATGGTGAAACTATAGAAGGAAGTTACACTATTGATGATGAAAATTGGATTGACTTTGGACAACCAATAACTTGGGCCAATAATCTTGATAATCAGTTGACTATTGCAACTCAAGAGAATAAAATGCGCGTTATCAAAGTGGAAAAAGAAGCTGGTGCAGTTAAAATAATGACTTTAGGTTGTATTGATCCTTCGAATGAAGAACAATATCAAACAATTAGTTTCGCATTAATTGTAGATGATAGTAGTGATCAGCCTTCTGGAACATCACTTGATATTGACAATGCTAAAGTACTAGTAGGTGATTTAGAAGAAAAGGGTAATATTCGTATTGAAATATACAACGAATATGGTGGGACTAAAGAAGACCCTTGCATTGATAATTCTAAACTTACTTTTGATAGTATGGAAGTGACTTTTACTATCTCTGGGTTAAACTTCGTTGAAGGAGCTGCTGGAAGTTACCCTTGTGGTTTATCTTTTGCAAGTAGTGACTGGAGCGTTCAGTACTGGGCTTCTGCAGATGAACCAACGGCAAATGATACGACTATTACTGGTGATGGAACATATACTGTTAAGATGGATGCCACATCGACAGTGACAGGAGGAGCTGTTGTCTTCTGTATAGATATTATGAAGAATATAGCTACAGAAGTGGTTGATATTACAGGTGTCACGGCAACTGTAGATAGTATAACATTATATTGATTTTATAGAAAATAATGAGAAGAATTTCATTTACAATACACCTTTTGTGTATACTTTTTACTATCGTCGCTTGTAGTAGTAGCGACGATAGTACTACCCCTGAACTAATTGTTACAGAAACAAATTTGGACTTTGCTAATCAGGGAGGAGAATTGACATTTAATATGAAAAGTACTGTAGACTGGACTATAGAAAGCAGTGCTGATTGGTGTCATGTTAGTGAAGCTAGTGGTAAAGCAGTTATTCAAAAAGTAACGGTAAGTGCTGATGAGAATACAGATGTAGCATCTCGTACTTGTACTTTAGTTGTTCAAGCTGGTGACTTGTCAAAGACTATCCAAATTAAGCAGCAGGCGGCTTACTCTTTAACAGTTGCGACAGCAAGTTATGATGGAGCAGCTTTAGGAGAATGGCTTTCTGTACAAGTCAATAGTGCTACAGAATATACTGTAAGTAGTGATGTTGACTGGATTGAAGTAGACAGCAGTGTTGCTCATACCGGAAATACATTTGCTGCAGAAATTGCAAGAAATCCATTCTTGGAATCACGTGAAGGGCATATAGAGATTAAAGCTGGCCCACTTACTCAAACAGTTACGGTTGTACAAGATGGAAATACAGGTTCTGATGCTGTACAACAAAATATGCGCATTGGTACAGAAATTGCTGCTCAAATGAAATTAGGATGGAATATTGGAAACACTCTTGAAGCGTATAACAATGATACACCTAGTGAAACAGCATGGGGAAATCCTAAAGTTACACAACAGCTTATTTCAGCAGTAAAATCTGCAGGATTTAATTCTGTACGTATACCATGTGCTTGGAATGGCTATATCGTTGACCAAAATACTTATCGTATCTCAGAAAGTTGGTTAGCACGAGTAAAAGAAGTGGTCGACTATTGTATCTCTGAAGATATGTATGTCATGATCAATATTCACTGGGATGGTGGCTGGTTAGAAAATCATGTTGCTTATGATACACAAGAGGAGATCCTGAAGAAAGAAGCTGCTATATGGAACCAAATCGCTATTTATTTTAGGGATTACAATGACCATTTACTTTTTGCGGGAAATAATGAAGTTCATGATGGCTATGGAACACCAACAGATGAAAATATGGCAGTACAAGCTAGTTACAATCAAACTTTTGTAGATGCAGTTAGAGCTACTAAAGGAAATAACTTAGAACGATGCCTTATTGTACAATCATACAATACAAATGTTGATTTAGCTGTTCAGCATTTGACTATGCCAAATGATATTGCAGCCAATCGTTTGATGGCAGAAGTACATTACTACGATCCATGGGATTTTTGTGGAGATAGTCCTACAATAAAATACTGGGGAACTAAATATGCATCTTATGGCACTCTATCTTCTTATGGACAAGAGGATTATCTAGCACAAAAGATGTCAAGTCTGAAAACAAAATTTGTTGATAACGGTATCCCTGTTATTCTAGGAGAGTTTAATGCCTTTTTGCAAACTAATTTGACTGGTGAAGAAAAAACAAAACATGAAACTTGTCGAAATTATTATTTGCAAACAGTTGTTTCAGAAGCGAATAAAAATGGTGTTATCCCATTTTACTGGGATGCTGGTGGCAAAGGAAGTGCATTATTTAATCGTAATACAGGAGCTATTTATGACGAAGCTGGTCAAGCTGCTATTGATGCAATGATCACTGGACTTTCTGAAAATATGCAACAAGATTAATATCCACATGAAGCATATAAAACAATGTAAATTAATGTGCATGACTTGTCTGACCATTTTGGTCGGACAAGTCTTTTTCCTTGCTAGCTGCACAAATAAAAAGAAACAGGTTGATTTTGCTGATTCTGTTATCTATATGGAGCAACCTGCACAAGCTTGGGTAGAATGTTTCCCACTAGGAAATGGTAGAATAGGGATGATGCCAAATGGTGGGGTTGTTCATGAGACAATCACTTTAAACGAACAATCGCTATGGTCTGGATCCATTCAAAATGCAGATAATCCTTCCGCATATGTTCATCTGGACTCTATTCGTCATCTGATATTTAAAAATCATCACAAGGAAGCAGAACAGTTGATGAATCGTACATTTGTCTGTGGTGGACAAGGGAGTGCTTATGGAGGTGGACATAATGCACCTTATGGATCGTATCAAATGTTTGCCAATGTACACATTGAGTTCCCAACACTTGCAAAGAAGAAAGTGCATTCCTATAGAAGGAGTTTAAATATGACTCAAGGTGAAGTTGTGACAAGTTTTGAAACAAGTGATGCATCTTTTCAGCGTACATACTATACTTCTTGTGTTGATGATATTGGTATTGCTCATTACACGAAGAAGAGTCAATCAGGTAAAGATACACTTGCTTTTGTTCTACGACTAACTCGTCCAGAAAGAAAGCATATACAAGTTAGTGGCAATCACTTAATAATTTCAGGTGCTTTAAACGATGGATACAACCACGATGGGATGCATTATTTAGGCGAGGTTCTTGTGAGACTCCCTAATGGCGGGCATGTGTCTCAACTTGACTCAAATAGAATTGAGGTTCGAGCATTAAACGAGGCTTATGTGTTAGTGGGACTTCAAACGTCATATAAGACTCCCGTAAATGAGTTGCAGTCTAAGGTTGCAAACCAATTATCGCTTTCTGATACTTTATTATTATCGTCAAAAAGTCGACATAATAAAGTGTTTTCAAGCAAAATGAATAGACTACATTTGCGATTTGATAATAATGAATTAGCGAATTCAGATTGTGTTCATCAACCATTAAACAAGCGTTTGCAAGCTTGCCAAAAGGATGAAGACCCTAATTTGATGGCTACATATCTTGACTTTGGGCGTTATTTGTTGTTGAGTTGTAGTAAACCTGGCGGATTGCCTGCAAATTTGCAAGGATTATGGTGCGACGGGGTGCAAACACCTTGGAATGGAGACTACCATTTGAATATTAATTTGCAAATGAACTATTGGGGCGTAGACCTTGCAAACTTAAGTGAGTCCCACGATCCATTTTTTGATTGGGTAGCTAGCCAAGTGCAATCAGGAGAGCATACCGCTCAGGTATTTTATCATGCACGAGGATGGGTCACTCATGTACTAGGTAATTTGTGGCAGTTTACCGCACCAGGTGAACACCCTTCATGGGGAGCCTCTAATGCATCTGCTGCTTGGCTTTGTGATCAATTATACCAACATTATTTATATACGCAAGACACGGAATATTTAAAGAAGTTGTACCCAATAATGCGTGGTGCATCTCTTTTCTTTACTGATGTCATGATAACGGATCCTAGAAATGGATATTTGGTCAATGTACCAAGTGTATCACCAGAGAATTCCTTTATCAAAGAAGATGGTTCAGAATGTTCTTTAGCAAGTGGTACGACCATGGACAATCAAATTATTTCTGCATTGTTCCAAGATTTGTTGGATGCTGCTAAAATATTAAATAAGAATGATGATGTGTTAGATAAGGTTGCTAAACAATTACAAAGAATTCGACCAACTGAAATTGGAGCAGATGGACGAATCATGGAATGGGCCTTCCCTTATCAAGAAAAAGATCTTCATCATCGTCATGTGTCTCACCTCTATGGATTGTACCCAGGACATTCTATTCAGATGGATAGTACTCCTCAGTTGGCCGAAGCAGCTCGAAAAACTTTAGTGTGTCGTGGTGACGAGAGTACAGGGTGGTCTATGGCTTGGAAAATCAATTTTTGGAACCGTTTGCACGATGGAAATCATGCATATAAACTGCTGAAAGATTTATTGTTCCCACTTCCTGCAGATGGGCAACGTGGCGGCACATATCCTAATCTATTTTGTGCTCATCCTCCTTATCAAATAGATGGAAATCTTGGTGCAATTCCTGGTATTATTGGATTGTTTATTCAAAGTGAAGACCCTATATCCGAACAATTTGAGTCTACCTATCCAGCTTATTACTTAGATATATTGCCAGCTTGTCCTACTGCTTTACGTTCTGGAGAGTTATCTGGAGTAAAAGTACGTGGTGGAGCTATAGTAGATATCGTATGGAAAAATGGAGTGTGTCAGAAAATAACCCTTCATGCCTCTCAAAAGTATAGTACAATTATACGAGTAAACGGGAATAATATACCTGTTCATATGAATGAACAAACATCAAAAACAATAAGTTTATGAAACATTTAATATGTGGATTGCTTCTAGCACTTACTTTTTTTAGTTGTCAAAGTAAGAAAGAAACTACTTTCACAGTCAATCCTTTATTTACAGATCATATGGTACTCCAAAGAGGAGAACCTTGCAAAGTATATGGAACTGCTCCGTCTGGAACAGAAGTTACAGTCAAATATCTTGATTCGGCCGTGTCTTGTATAACCGATGAATCTGGACGTTGGATTGCTGCATTAGGTACATTTCAAGCAACAAACAAATCTAATGACCTAACAATAACAACAAAGAGTCAAACGATTCGTCTAGCTGATGTTGTGGTTGGTGATGTGTGGTTGTGCAGTGGTCAGTCAAATATGCAGATGAATTTGGGATGTACTTGGGCAAAAGTCAATAATAGTGAGGCCGAAGTTCAAGCGGCTAATTATCCTGATATTCGTTTGTTCTCTGTTGAGCCTACAGTTGCAGCCCATCCTCTTGAAAATGTACGTGTGAAACATGCCTGGATGCGTTGTACGCCCGAGGTCGCTGCCGATTTTTCTGCAGTGGGCTACTTCTTCGGCCGCAAGGTATATAAAGAGCTTAATGTACCCATCGGGCTTATTCAGTCTGTTTGGGGTGGTACAATTGCTGAAGCATGGACTAGCGTGCAAGGGTTCCCAAAAGGTTCAAAAGCCTATGGAGCTGCTCGTATAATAGAAGCAATGCCCACAGCTGAACCAAGTGATAGCACAGCATACAAAGCTGTTTGTCGTGAACAATTGATTGCTCATAACAAAGAAAAAGCTATTCTAGATCAAGGTATAGCAGGCAATGACACTTTGTTTGCGTCGGTTCAATACGATGCGAAAGATTGGCTTCCAGTCAATGTACCTTTCTATATTGAAAATACGCCCTTAGGCAATATGAATGGTTGTGTGTGGGCACGTAAACACTTCCAAATTGATAAAGAAAAGACCTCCTTACCTTCAACATTGCACATCGGTCCAGTAGATGATATTGATGAAACATGGATCAATGGTGTAAAAGTTGGGGAAAACAATGGTTGGGATGTACATCGCGTGTATGCTATCCCGTCTAATTTGTTGCATGCAGGAGATAATGTGATTTCCGTACGTATACAAGATATATGGTGTGGTGGAGGTATTGGTGGGAAAGCTACCAACCAATATATAGCGTTTGATGATGGTAGTCGTGTTGATATACAGTCAGACTGGCGTATTCACTTAGGCTACAACAATCAAGAACTCAATACAATCTATTTAAGAGAGGACCAGCCTAATTTCCCGACATTTTTGTATAATGGTATGATTTCCCCATTGCTGAATTTTACAATTAAGGGAGCTATCTGGTACCAAGGGGAGAGCAATGATTTATATGCATACCATTATCGTAAGGATTTTCGTCGATTAATCAATGATTGGAGAGCACATTGGAAAAAGCCAGAACTTCCATTCTTATTTGTACAGTTGGCTAATTTTCATGCACAAGACAACACTCCGTCTCCTTCACTTTGGGCTGAATTAAGAGAATCACAAGCCAGCGTATTAGACTTGCCATCTGTATATATGGCAACTGCTATAGATTTGGGCGACGCCAATAATATACATCCTAGCCACAAACAAGAAGTAGGCGACAGATTGGCTCATTTAGCTTTTGGAGGAGTGTATAAAATTGCTGACTTACCACAATACCCAATGATACAAGAAGTGAAGATGGTCAGAAATAAGGCGTATGTAACTCTTAATTTGCCTATCAATAAGGTTGAAATAAAGCAGTTGTCAGGCAACAAAGGATTTGCAGTAGCTGGTACAGATCAAAAATTTGTGTGGGCTAAAGTTCAACGCACTAAGAATAGTCTAGTATTAGTTGCCCCTAAGGGCATGAACATTGCGTCAGTACGTTATGCGTGGAGTGATAATCCTAGTCTGAGCGTTTTCTCTAAGAATGGATTACCTCTTCTTCCTTATAGAACAGATGCTTGGGAGGTTTCAAGTCAACATACACATGCTGAATACGAATAGTTTTTTAGCTAAAACGTTTTGGCACGTAGGGCGACTACTGTTGTGACATATAGAAATCTGTTACAAGCTTATTCAGTTCACTGTTGTAAGTATAGATTTCTTGGGCACTCGGATTTTCTTTTTCCCATTTAGTCTTATGTGCATAAGCTGATTTAAATAGTTGATCTTCAAATTTTTCAATACGCTGAAGATAGCCTGTCTTCTCTTGATTGACCAGGCGAGAGATACACATATATTTATAACCAGCACTTCTTTCAATTGGATATATCTTTTTCTTCCATTGATAAGCCCAATTATTGAGTGCGACGAAGCTGTGATATTTACTCTCTTTCTTATACTCAGCTGTAACAATTTTAGGTAGTTGTTTCCCGCCTCTTACCCACAGAGGAATGGTTACACAGGTTTGTGGAAAGCCGACTTGAGTCCAGACTATGCTCATGTCGGCTTCCATTTTTTTTGTTACGCCTTGTACCAGTACTTGAGATGCGGTCTCGTACCTACAGATAAAATCGCCTGTGTTTATAAAGGATTCACTGCTAGCTGGAACTTGATTATATTCCTTGTAGTAGTCCTTTTTAAGGATTGCATGACTCAGACTACGTCCAAATCTTTGCATGAAGGTTTGGGGAGTTAGCTGATGCATTGCATCGGCTTGCATGAACAAGTCTTGAGCCGTTTGAAACCGAATAAAGCCATATCCAATATCTTTTTTGCCAGTGAAAGAAAAATTTGTGCGTAGAATATATCCGTTGGGTGCAAGCAATGGATCATTGGCATCTACTTTAGTAAACGTTTCATTATTTACTTCATAGAAAGCTGCCCCTCCTTCTCCGTCAATAACTCCAAAATGAGCGGCCAATCCCATTGGACGTGGCTCTTTGCGAAGCATTTTCTCAAAGTCTTTGAGTGTTTTACAACTGGCTAGTGCTCTATGCATAAAATATCCTTCTTGGTCTTTTTTGTCTATTTTCTTTTCTAGATTGACATTGAAACTAGCGCTATTCATAATAGCAAAGCCAACTTCATTGCTCCCAGCCCAGATTTGTTGTCCAAGGGTATCTTTTGTGTTGGTTAGACCTATGAATGCATAACGTCCATCTTGAAGATAAATCATCTTATTGTCATATGCGCTTGTGTCGCGTACTTTCCAAAGGAGTGGACGTCCATCAGCTGTGTAGCGTCCAGATACGATAGCTGTGGTACAGGCTTTCGTATCAGTGCTTACACTGGTATATGCTATCAATAAGCACAAAAAGAGAAGAGATAAAGGGGAATATTTCATGATTGTCTATATGTATTGTTTCGGACAAAGATAATAAAGTTCGCGTAACGAACATTTAAAAGTTGACTAAATTCCCATATATAGATTCAATAATCCTACAACACGGTGTCTTATACTGAATAAGGTTTACATCAGTGTTCACCTTTAAAAGTATTATTATG
>ERZ795048.440-NODE-440-length-44065-cov-8.996614_pt1 | contig 44065 bp, 40 predicted proteins | sample MGYA00375132_ERZ795048 | MGnify/ENA primary metagenome ERZ795048 (study PRJEB30177, sample SAMN05720225) | activated sludge metagenome | isolation source: Anaerobic digester | place: Hong Kong | collected 2014-12-17 ...
TCAACAATGCCAAGGGCTACGGATTCGTGACCCCGGATGACGGCGAGCAGGACGTATTCGTCCATTTCTCGGCGATCGACATGGAAGGATACAGGACACTGAAAGAAGGACAGCGGGTCGAGTTTGAGGTGGAACACGGGCCGAAAGGCCTGCATGCGCAGAACCTGCATGCGGCGGCGGCACAGGCTATGTGAGCCGGATCGCAAGCGGTTCGTAAAAAGAAAAGCCTGCCGCCCGGCAGGCTTTTTGTTTGCGCGGCTTCGTCAGACTCACATATGGCTGATCATGGCATCGCCGAACTCCGAACAGCTCAGCAGTGTCGCCCCATCCATCAGGCGCTCGAAATCGTAGGTCACGGTGCGCGCGCCGATCGCCTTTTCCATCGACGAAATGATCAGATCCGCGGCCTCGGTCCAGCCCATGTGACGCAGCATCATCTCCGCTGACAGGATCAGCGAACCGGGATTGACCTTGTCCTGACCGGCGTACTTGGGTGCCGTGCCATGCGTTGCCTCGAACATCGCCACCGAGTCAGACATGTTGGCACCGGGGGCGATGCCAATCCCACCCACCTGCGCCGCCAGTGCATCCGACACATAGTCACCGTTCAGGTTGAGGGTCGCGATGACGTCATACTCCTTCGGGCGCAGCAGGATCTGTTGCAGGAAGGCATCGGCGATCACATCCTTTATCACGATGTCCTTGCCGCTCTTGGGGCTCTTGAAGGTGCACCACGGGCCGCCATCGAGCTCGACTGCACCGAACTCCTGTTTGGCCAGCTCGTATCCCCATTCTTTGAAGGCACCTTCGGTGAACTTCATGATATTGCCCTTGTGTACCAGGGTCACCGACGCACGGTCGTTGTCGATTGCGTACTGGATCGCCTTGCGTACCAGGCGCTTGGTCCCATCGCTGGAGACCGGCTTGACGCCGATCCCGGAGGTCGCGGGGAAGCGGATCTTGGTCACGCCCATTTCGTTGATCAGGAAATCGATCACTTTCTTCGCTTCCGGGCTGCCGGACTGCCACTCGACCCCGGCATAGATGTCCTCGGAGTTCTCGCGGAAGATCACCATGTCGGTGTACTCGGGGTGCAGCAGCGGGCTCGGCGTGCCGTCGAAATAACGCACCGGGCGCAGGCAGACATACAGGTCGAGTTCCTGGCGCAAGGTGACGTTCAACGAGCGTATGCCACCACCGACCGGCGTCGTCAGCGGGCCTTTGATCGACACCACGTAATCCTTGACCGCCTCGAGGCTCTCTTCCGGCAACCACACCCCTTCACCGTAGATGCGCGTGGATTTCTCTCCGGCATAGATCTCCATCCAGGCGATTCGCCGCTTGCCGCCAAAGGCCTTGTCCACGGCCGCATCGACCACTTTCATCATCACCGGACTGATATCGACACCGATGCCGTCACCCTCGATGAAGGGGATAATGGGGTTGTCCGGTACGTTCAGTGAATTATCTGCGTTGACCGTGATCTTTTTGCCGTCTGCCGGCACTTGGATTTTGTCGAATGCCATGGAGTTACAACCATCCGGTTTGGGTGTGGAGGAAAGCGCAATTCTAGCACCGCCGGAGTGGCGGCTTCATTTTATGGCTCAATTAATACTGTTTAACAAACCCTACAACGTGCTGACCCAGTTCACCGACCGGGACGGGCGCGCAACCCTGGCAGACTACATCGACCAGCCGGGCGTCTATGCTGCAGGCCGTCTCGACTACGACAGCGAGGGATTGCTCCTGCTGACCGACGACGGTGCACTCGCCCACCGGCTGACGGCACCACGCAAGAAGACCTGGAAGACCTACCTGGTGCAGGTGGAGAATATCCCCGGTGACGCCGATCTGGCACCACTGCGTGACGGGATCGTCCTGCGCGACGGTCCGACACAGCCCGCCGAAGTGGCGCTGATCCCCGCCCCGGCACTATGGCCCCGTGATCCCCCGGTGCGCTACCGTGCCAGCATCCCGACCCAATGGCTGCAGATCCGCATTCACGAAGGTCGCAATCGCCAGGTCAGGCGCATGACCGCGGCGATCGGTTTCCCGACATTGCGCCTGGTGCGGTGGCAGGTCGGGGAATGGGACCTCAAAGGCCTGCAGCCGGGTGAATGGCGCGCGCTCAGCGTCGACGCCCCGTTGGCGCGTCGCCGCGCCAGACCAGGGCCTCCGCGACCGCCGGGCCGTCGACGCTGAAACAGGTAGAATGCGCGTATGGCCTGGTCTCCTTCCGTAACTGTTGCCGCGGTGATCCGCGATCGCGATCGCTACCTGATGGTGGAAGAGCGTCCGGACGGGCATGCGGTGATCAACCAACCAGCCGGCCACCTGGAATTCGGCGAGACGCTACTGGAGGCGGTCGGTCGTGAAGTCCTGGAAGAAACCACGCGGGTGTTCACGCCGCAGGGGCTGGTCGGCGTCTATCAATGGACCCTGCCCGGCAGCGAGCGCACCTATCTGCGCTTCTGTTTTGTCGGCGAGGTCGGCGATCCCCTTCGCGGACACAGCCTCGATCCCGACATCACGACCACGCACTGGCTGACTGCCGAGCAGATCCGCTGTGGCAGTCTGCCGCCACGCAGCCCGCTGGTGCTGCGCTGTCTGCACGACGCCGAGAACCTCACCCCACGCGCCCTGGACTGTCTGCATGCGCTTACCTGAAGTGGCACTGGTGCTGGCCGGGATGGGCACACACGCGGCCATCGGCGGCGAGGCCTATGCGGAACTCGCACGCCTGTACGACTACCCGGCGACCCTTGAACGCGACGCCGTGCCGGTCTGTTTCGGCCATGGCTGCTCGTCTGTGCAACGAATCACCCTGCAAACGGCAGATTGGCAGCAGGTCACCCGCGCCTTTGCGCTGCCCGCCGCGGACGCCGCTGCTGAGCGCGAACAGATCCGCGATGCGATCGCCGAAATGGAAAACGTGGCCGGCAGACTGGCAGGTACTGCGGACGACCGTGCCGGCGATATCTCCGGTTTCGGGGTGTTGCGCCCGCAGCTCGATTGCATCGATGAGTCATCGAACACCACCACCTATCTCACGCTGCTGGAGCAGGCCGGCCTGCTCAAATGGCACAGCGTGCAACCCACCGTACGCCGCGGCTATTTTTTTGTCGGCGGCTGGCCGCACTATTCCGCATTGCTGCGCGAAAACGGCAGTGGCGCACTGTGGGTCGTCGATTCGTGGTTTCGCGACAACGGGCAGTTACCGGATGTGGTTGATCTGGAGGCCTGGCAAGATGGATGGAAACCCGTCGGGTTCGTTTTCTAGCCCATGCGGCAAATTCCACCAATGCTGATACAAAATCCCACACGCGGTGACCAACAGCGGTCAGCCACCCATGGCGCCGGTCGCGCATGAGCCAGGGCAAGGTCATCGTGGGTCTCTCCGGCGGGGTCGATTCCTCGGTGGCTGCGCTGCGGCTGCTGCAACAGGGCTGGCAGGTCGAAGGCCTGTTCATGAAGAACTGGGAAGAAGATGACAACGCGGAACACTGCAGCGCCGCGCAGGACCTGGCAGATGCCCGCTCGGTTGCCCAGGTGCTCGACATCCGTTTGCATACCGTCAACTTCGCGACCGAATACTGGGACCGCGTGTTTGCTTACTTTCTGGCCGAGTACCGTGCCGGACGCACCCCCAACCCCGATGTCCTGTGCAACCGGGAGATCAAGTTCAAGGCGTTCCTCGACTACGCACTGCATCTGGGCGCCGACAGGATTGCCACCGGACACTATGCCGGCGTGCGCCGCACCGACGGGAGCTGGCAGCTGGTAAGGGCACTTGACGACAACAAGGACCAGACTTACTTCCTGTATATGCTTGGCCAGCACGCATTGCGCCACACCCTGTTCCCGTTGACCGATATCGACAAGCCGACCGTACGTCAACTCGCGACAGCCGCCGGCTTCCCCAATCACGAAAAGAAGGACAGTACTGGGATCTGCTTCATCGGCGAACGCAGGTTCCGTGATTTCCTGTCGCGCTACCTGCCGGCCAACCCCGGTGACATCCTGACCACCGAGGGAAAGCGGGTCGGCCGCCACCAGGGGCTGATGTACTACACGCTCGGACAGCGCCAGGGACTGGGTATCGGCGGTGTCGCGGATGCACCAGATGAACCCTGGTACGTGGTAGGCAAGGATCTCGCCGACAATGTCCTGACCGTGGCGCAGGGACACGATCACCACCTGCTGTTTCGCGATACCCTGACTGCAAGACAGTTGCATTGGGTCAGCGGCGACCCGCCGGGACAAGTGGTACGCTGTCGGGCACGCTGCCGACACCGGCAGCCACTTCAGGACTGTACCGTCGAACACCACGATGGTGTCGCACACGTCCTGTTCGACAACCCTCAACGCGCCCTCACACCCGGACAGTCGGTGGTCTTCTATGATCGCGATCTTTGCCTGGGTGGGGGCATCATCGACTGACTGACATGCCGAACTATTCAGAAACCGATCGCGTTTTCGCGCTCGGCGGTGTATTTCAGGCGGCAAGCCTCGCACGCGACATCGCGCGCACCGGCGGCTGCGATGCGGCCGCATTCGCGGCCAGCCGGGAGTCCCTGTTCAACTTCGAACCGGAGTCGGTCGAAGATGTGTTTGGCAGTGCGCATGGCGTGGCGGTCGGTGTCCGCACACTGCTGCAACAACTTGAACACCTGCAGCAACGCGACCTCGAGATATCACGCTATGTCGTCTCGCTGCTGCACCTTGCCGACCGGCTGATGAAAAGCGATACCCGCATGCAGAGTCTGCACAACGACCTTACCGCGCTTGCCCGACGGCGCGAGCATTTCGACCTCGGTGACGGCGTGCAGCACGAACAGCTGTCGACGATATACCAGGAGCGCATCAGCACACTCGGCCCGCGCATCATGATTCGCGGTGAACCCCTTCAACTGCAGAACCCGGACAATGCAGCACGCATCCGCACCGCGTTGCTGTGTGGCATACGCGCCGCCGTCCTTTGGCGCCAGGCCGGTGGCAGCAAACTTGGCTTGTTGCTCAGACGCAGATCGATCGCTGCCAGGGCACGTGACCTGGTCGACAAAACGGCTTCCTGAGCATTGTTGCATCTGTCGATCGCTGATGATTGACTGCGCACCATCAAAAACAACCATGCAAGTGCCGGAGAACCTATCCCATGAAAATCTGCAAACTCGCCCTTATCAGCCTGCCATTGATAATGGGTGCATGTACCGATTCGAGCAACCAGCAGACATCTTCCGAGAACAGCAGGGAAAGCGCATTGAAGGAGCAGACCAAGGTTTGGACCGAAGAGACCAAGAAACTCGGCGAGACAGCCTGGCAATCCACGAAGGATGCGGCAAACGATGCGGCGGTTAAGAGCAAGGAATATTACGAGAGCGCCAAGGACGCTACCGCACGTGCGGTAGATGCCACCGCGAAAACGACATCCGAGATCTACCAGAGTGCCAAGGAGAAAGGCAGCGAAGTGCTCGAAGCCGGCAAAGAAGGGGCTGTCGAGGCATACGAGGCCACCCGGGAAACCGCTGCCGAGGCCTATGAGGTGACCAAGCAGACCGCAACAGAGGCCTACGACAGCACCAAACAGCAGACCGGCGAGTTGATTCAGGGCGTGGCAGACGAGAACAGCACCCAGACCATCGAACAGGGGCACGAGACCCCGGCAATGCCCGATGTAACGGGAAATGCGGCCACGGAGGAAGCCACAGGGGCAATGGACCAGGCGACACAGACCCTGCCGAAACCCGCTTATTGACCATCCACCGCCGGATTTGCAGAAGCCGAGCCCTCTCGGCTTTAGCACCGCTCATCCGATCGGGCTGCAGGGGGAAGGTGCCTGCAACCGGACTGCAGGAGCCGAGCCCCTCGGCGATAGCGCCGCTCATCCGGTCGGCCGGGGGCTCGCCCGCTACAACCTGGGCGCAACGGTCGCGCACCCGCCGACAGGCCTTATAATCCGCCATCCAGTTTCTCCCGGAGGCCGAATCCCCATGCAGCTCAACAGTCTGACCGCAATATCGCCGATCGACGGGCGCTACGGCGGCAAAACCGCAGACCTGCGACCGATCTTCAGCGAATACGGCCTGATCCGCAGTCGTATCACGGTGGAGATACGCTGGCTGCAGTCGCTCGCCGCGCACCCGGACATCAACGAGGTGCCTGCCTTCAGCGACGCGACTCAGGCTGCCCTGGAAACGGTCATCACCGGTTTTTCGGAGGCGGATGCCCAGCGCGTCAAGGACATCGAGCGCACCACCAACCACGACGTGAAAGCGGTCGAATACCTGATCAAGGAAAAGATCGCCGGCAACACCGAGCTCGAGAACGTCAGTGAATTCGTGCATTTCGCCTGCACCTCCGAGGACATCAACAACCTGTCGCACGCCCTGATGTTGCGTGAAGGCCGCGATGCCGTCCTGTTGCCGCAGATCGACGGCGTCATCTCCGCGGTCCGCGATCTTGCCCATCGGTATGCGGATCAGCCGATGCTGTCGCGTACCCATGGGCAACCCGCGTCACCAACGACGCTCGGCAAGGAACTGGCCAATGTCGTGGCACGCCTGCGCAGGCAACGTGAGCAGATCACCGCCGTCCCTCTGCTGGGAAAGATCAACGGCGCAGTCGGCAACTACAACGCCCACCTGGCCGCCTACCCCGAAATCGACTGGGCGGCGCATGCGCGGGCGTTTGTCGAGTCGCTGGGCATCGAATGGAATCCCTACACCATCCAGATCGAGCCCCACGACTACATGGCGGAGCTCTTCGACGCAGTCGCCCGATTCAACACCGTGCTGATCGACTTTTGTCGCGACGTCTGGGGTTACATCTCTATCGGCTACTTCAAACAGAAGACAGTGGCCGGTGAGATCGGCTCATCGACCATGCCGCACAAGGTCAACCCGATCGATTTCGAAAACGCCGAAGGCAACCTCGGAATCGCCAATGCCCTGTTCGACCATTTCGCGCTGAAACTGCCGGTGTCGCGTTGGCAGCGCGATCTCACGGATTCCACGGTGTTACGGAACATGGGAGTCGGTCTGGCCTATACGACCATCGCCCTGCAGTCCGCGCTGCGGGGAATCGGCAAGCTGGAGATCGACGCGCAACGTCTGGCCGTCGACCTGGATGCCAACTGGGAGGTGCTCGCAGAGCCTATCCAGACGGTGATGCGACGCTACGGAATCGAACAGCCGTATGAAAAGCTCAAGTCCCTGACACGCGGCCAGCGAATCGACCAGGTCGGTATGCAGGCATTCATCGATTCACTGGATCTGCCGGACACGGTCAAGGCCGCGCTCAAGAAACTGACCCCTGCCAGCTATATCGGGAATGCCGCCGAGCAGGCGCGAAACATCTGACTTTCGCATCAGCAGCGGATAACGCAGGCGAAAAAAAGCCGCACCCCTGAGGGTGCGGCTGATTTTTTTGCGTGAAACGCGCGGGCTGCTTACTTGGTAAGAATCTCGACCCGACGGTTCATCGCACGACCATCACGCGTCGCATTGTCGGCGATCGGTGCGCTCTCGCCCATGCCTTTGATCGTCATGTTGGATGCGCTGATCCCTTTGCCGCCCAGATAATCAGCGGCAGCCTGTGCACGACGCTCCGAGAGACCCTGGTTGTAGGCGTCCGGTCCGGTGCTGTCGGTGTGGCCGACGATCTCGAGCATCTCATTGCCCTTCGATGCCATTACCTTGCCAGCAACGCCGTCAAGCTCGGCCTTCATCGCCGGCTTGAGTGTTGCGCTGTCAAAATCGAAATGATCAGCAGTGATGTTGATCATCATGTTGCCGGCAATCTCGCAGCCCATCGGATCAACCTTGGCGCCTTTCGGGGTGTCCGGGCAGTTATCTTTGAAGTCCGGCACGCCATCACCGTCGCTGTCCTTCGGGCAGCCCATCGCATCAACGACAGCCCCTGCGGGCGTATTCGGGCACTTGTCTTTGCTGTCCGGCACGCCATCACCGTCTGCATCACCGTCGGACATCGCCATCGGCTTCACACAAGGTGCCGCATCCGTGACGCCGCCGACTGCCTTGAGGCATTCGCCGTAACCCGTGAGAACACCCTCACCGGAGCCACTGGTCGCAAACGTATTCATTCCCTCTGCCAGTACAGCATTGCCCGAGAGACCGATGATCAGGCCCACAGGCGCCAGAATGGCAGCGACTTTGTTCTTACCCGCGTTATCAAACATGGATTTCCTCCCCAGCTTGCAAAAAAAATGCGGCAATTTTCTAAATCGAGAATCAGCCATCGACTGTCACCGGAACTCTAGCGATTGCCAACTGACCCCAACTCGCGCATTAAACCAGCTATTGAGCGAACTGCAAGCCTTGGCAAGCCTTTTCCTCAAGTTTGTCGCAGATTCTTCTCCTTTTCGGCGGTTTTGCCGCAAACCATTACATCAATTGCCAAATTTCGCCTGTTACCGGGGGCACGGTAGACTTACGCAGGCCCCGACTGGCGCCAATGTCCGAAACCCGACCCGGGTATCGCACCAACATGTTTTTCGTCTGGGGTAACTCGCAGTGAAGCCATACACACCGGCAATCGATCTTCCGCGCGGTATCGACCGTGCGGCCTTTCTGCGCGACTACTGGCAAAAGAAACCCCTATTGATGCGCTCGGCGATGTCCGCCAAGGCATTCAGTCTGACACCGGATGAACTCGCCGGACTGGCCTGCGAAGCAGAGTTCGAGTCGCGGCTGATCATCGAACACCCGGACAGCGCTTGGGAGGTCCGCCACGGACCGTTCGCCGGGGACGATTTTGCCACGCTGCCGGAATCGCATTGGACCCTGCTGGTACAGGACGTCGACAAATACCTGCCTGACGTCGCGCGACTGATGGAAGGATTCGACTTCGTACCGACCTGGCGCATCGACGACATCATGATCAGCTATGCCAGTGACCAGGGCGGCGTTGGCCCGCATACCGATGCCTATGACGTCTTTCTGATGCAGGCGGCAGGCCGTCGCCGCTGGCGACTCAGCTTCTCAAAATACACCGACGACGACCTGATACCCGGCCTGGATCAGCGCATCCTGTCGCATTTCCGGATCGACGAGGAATGGGTCCTGGAACCCGGCGACGTGCTGTATCTGCCACCCGGCATTGCGCACTGGGGAATCGCCGAGGGTGAATGCATGACCTATTCACTGGGTTTCCGCGCGCCGAGCCAACAGGACCTGGCGGCCGACTGGTTCCAGCATCTGGTGTCACTGGCCGACGCGCGGCGGCTGATAGACCCTGCCGATCTTCAGCTCGACAGCCTGGCCGAATTGTCGGAAGGCGCACACGAAGAAGCCTCGAAACTGCTCGATACGTTGCCGTCGACCCGCTCGACCGACTACAGGCTCTGGCTTGGCGAATACCTGACAGAACCGAAGCCGCAGTTTCACATTCTGCCGCCGGACGAGGCCTGGTCGGCGCCGGACCTCGACGGTTGGCTGGCCCAAGGCAGGGATCTGAGCCGTCATCCGTTTGCCCGGATGACCTGGTCACGCCTTGGCAATGAGGAAGTGGTCCTGTTCAGCCAAGGAGAAAGCAGGCGTTTCCACGGCGAAATGACCGACGCGGTGAGGCTGATTGCCGAACGGCGGCAATTCGGTGCGCGTGAACTTGGCCGGCTGGACGCACCGCTCGAAACACTGCGCGACCTGCTCCTCGAACTGCTCAATGCCGGCATTCTCGAACCGCAGCAGGAGGACTGATGGGCGTGCAGATCATGCCGGCAGACTGGCGCCTGCAGCAACGCCAGCTGCTCGCCATTCGGGTCACCGTGTTTGTCGACGAACAAGGCGTCCCGGCGCAGATGGAACACGACCAACACGATGCGCTGGCAATCCATTTGCTGGCCACCGTCGACGACGGTACGCCGGTGGCGACCGCGCGCCTGCTACCGGACGGTCACATCGGGCGCATGGCGGTCCTGAAGGATTGGCGGGGTCAGGGCATAGGCACCGCGATACTGCGGGCGCTGATCGAGATCGCTCGGAAAAACGGGCACGACAGGGTCTTCCTGTTCTCCCAATGCCAGGCCGAGGCGTTTTATGCGCGTATGGGTTTTCGCAGCGAAGGCGAAGTATTCGACGACGCCGGCATCGACCATCGGCGAATGACCCTGCCGTTGGGACAGGATGCTGACTAGACTTTGACCAGCAACCATCGGGAACACACCATGAAACACCTCGCCGTTTTGCTCCTTCTTCTGTTGTCCATGATGGCCGTTGCCGAGCCGCTCGAGGTCGCGACGATTCGGATCATGGGTCAACCGGCCGCGGCACTGGTGGAGACGGTGCGACCACTGCTGGGTCGCGACGGCAGCGTTTCGGCCTATCAGGACAAGCTGATCGTGCGTGGTAGCGCGGCGCAGATCGACCAGGTGCGATCCCTGATCAGTGATATCGACCGTCCCCCGCGGAGATTGCTGATCGAGGTGAGGCAGGCCGGCAGCCAGTCCATTTCGACACGCGGCATCGGCTACGCGGTGGACACCGGGAACGTTCGCCTGGGCAGGGTCCCGCCTGGCGGGACCGCGCAGCTGGGTTACGGTGACATCCAGACCCGGGGGCGCGATGACAGCCTGCATCAGGTACAGGTGCTCGACGGCCGCCCGGCACTGATTCGCACCGGCCAGTCGGTGCCGGTATACCAGGTCCACCAACAGGTCTATGGCAACGATATCGTGCAGGGCTTCGAGGTTCAGTACCGCGATACGGCAAACGGTTTCGTCGCTCTGCCACGGGTGCACGGCGACCAGGTGACAATCGAGATCTATCAACAGAACGAAAGTGCCGCATCAAATGGCCGGTTCGACGCACAGCAGGCCTCCAGCGTGCTGCGCGGAGATCTCGGGCAATGGATGACACTCGGTTCGATCGGTGGCCAGGATTTTGGCAATCGCGATGACCTTGGCCTGCACGTGCAGACTCACCGCAGTCAGGACCGCCAGATCGAACTGCGCGTGATCGCCGTCGACTGAGGCACGCTCAGCCCTGGTTGCCGGGTACACCCCACGCCGCAAGCAGGCGTGTGCGGTTGGCCTCGAGCCACTGCAGCGCCATGATCACACTGGTCGAATTCAGGCGGCCAAACAACTCTCCGACGGCCTGTTGGCGTGGCATGACCACCACCCGGATCTCCTCGCCTTCATGTGCGAGCCCGTGGACACCGTCCGCCTCGCCCGCATCGACCCGACCGCAATACAGATTGATGCGCTCCACCGACATCCCCGGGCTGACCACGAACTCGCCGATAGGGAACAAGGCCTGCAGCTTACAACCGGTCTCTTCGTGCACTTCGCGCCTGGCGACCTGTTCCGGTGCTTCATGTGCGGTATCGCAGAAGCCCGACACGGTCTCCACGCTCCAGGGTGAAGCGGCAATTCCCATCAGGCCGATCCTGAACTGCTCCACCAGCACCAGGCTGTCGCGGTCCGGGTCATACAGCAGCACCGAAACCGCCGCCAGATTCTCAATGCGCTCACGTACGATCTCTTTGCACCAGCCACCGTGAAAGCTGCTGTGCCGTAACCGGTAGCGATGCATCCTGAAGTAACCGTCAAGGATGCATTCGTCGCTGAGCAATTCGTACTTGAGCGTCATGGTCGCACCAAACAAAAAACCCGCTCTTGCGAGCGGGTTCCATTATGCAGCAACTGCCCGACCGGCTCAGTTCAACGACTGGTAATAGTTGATCAGGATCTGCGCCACTTCCGGTCGCGAGAACTCCTTGGGCGGAGCAATACCGTTGCCGAGCATCTCTCGCACCTTGGTACCCGACAGCAGCACGAAGTCGTCTTTCTGATGATCCGGCGCCTCGCACATCATCACCACCTTGTTGAGCTTCTTCGACCAGGCGGTGTGGTCTGCCTTGAAGACCTCGATCTCGAGCGCACCGGCCGGCACCTCGTCATCAAAGATCGTCTGCGCATCGAATGCACCGTAGTAGTCACCGACACCGGCGTGGTCACGGCCAATGATGAAATGCGTCGCGCCCATGTTCTGCCGGAAATAGGCATGCAGCACGGCCTCGCGCGGACCTGCATAGAGCATGTCGAAACCGTAACCGGTAACCATCGCGCTGTTCGGCGGGAAGTAGAGTTCGACCATCTTGCGAATGGCCGCATCGCGTACCGGTGCAGGGATGTCGCCCGGCTTGAGTTTGCCAAGCAGCATGTGGATCACCAGGCCGTCACAGCCCAGGCGGTCCATGGCCATATGACAGAGTTCCTCGTGCGCCAGGTGCATCGGGTTACGGGTCTGGAAAGCCACAACCTTTTTCCAACCACGCTCGGCGATTTCGTTGCGGATCTCGACCGCGGTACGGAAGGTGTCGGGGAAATCGGTGATGAAGTAAGAGAAATTCAGCACCTCGATCGGTCCGGAAACGCAGACCCGACCCTGCGAGTTGAATGCGGCGACGCCCGGATGCTCCGGATCGGTGGTGCGATAGACCTTCTCGGTCATCACCTGCATCTGCTCGTCGGAGACCTCTTCGATGGCCTGCACCTGCATAACCGCCAGTACCGGGTTGCCCTCGACGTTCGGGTCACGCAGCGCGATGCGTTTGGCATCGCCGATCACTTCTGCGCTTTCGACCAGGCACATCACCGGGACCGGGAAAAACGAACCGTCGGTCAGGGTCATCTTCTGTGCTGCGCCCATTGCGTCAGCCACATTCATGAAACCCTGCAACGGGCTGAAATAACCGGCACCCATCATCACGGCATTGCCGGCCGCCTGCGAACTGATCAGCAGGGATGGCAGGCTCTCGGCGTCGTGGCTGAGCGCGTCATGCTTGGCCGAGTCGTAGACGAACAGAGGTTTGAGGGTGTCGGAGCCGACGGGCTTGATCATGCGTGAGCCTCCTGGGGCGATGCCATGGGCGGCGTTTCGCAGTCCGCCCGGGACTAGGGTCGAAAGGTGAAACCTGCGAGCCAAGTCATTGTTTTAAAAACAATTGGCTAGCAATATTCCAATAACCTTATAAATCGGGACGTAAAACTACCAAACCTCGGCGTCACGCGCGCCATGGTTCTTTTTATGCATTGGCAAAAAATCGTCTGGAACGATTTTTCACGAGCGCAGCGAGCCCGGAGGGTGACCCACAGGGATGTGGGTCATTAATAATCGTCTGGAACGATTTTTCACGAGCGCAGCGAGCCCGGGGCATGTAGGAGGCCAGCCCCTGGCCGATAGGATTTGGCACGGTTATCGCCGAGAGGGCTCGGCTCCCACGAAACACAAACAGCTACGGCAAACCGGGCAACCGTCAGGCCAGCCCCTGGCCGATAGGATTTGGCACGGTTATCGCCGAGAGGGCGCGGCTCCCACGAAACACAAACAGCTACGGCGAACCAGGCAACCGTCAGGCGAGTGCCTGTTCCACCTCGGCATTTATCACAGCGAGACTTGCAAGCGGATCCGGCGCACCGGTGATCGGACGCCCAACGACAAGATAACTGGCGCCAGCCCGAATCGCGTCGCCCGGCGTCATGACCCGCTTTTGATCATCTGTCGCGGCACCCGCCGGCCTTACGCCAGGGGTCACCAGCAGGAACGATGCAGCACGATCATTGCGCAATGGCGATACCTCCAGCGGCGAGCACACCACACCATCCAGACCGCTGTCCTCAGCGAGTGCGGCGAGGCGGCGCACATTGTCCGCAGGCGTCCCGCCATAACCGATCTCGGCAATATCCTCCTGTCCGAGACTGGTCAGGATGGTGACTGCGATAAGCAACGGCCGGTCGCGCAGGGTTGCGACACGTTCGGCAGCGGCGGTCATCATCTTGCGGCCACCGGAGGCATGCACATTCATCATCCACACCCCCATATCGGCAGCCGCGGCACACGCCGCCGCAACCGTGTTGGGGATATCGTGGTACTTGAGATCGAGGAAGATCTCGAAACCCTTTGATGCGACCTGCTCGACAAATGCCGGGCCCGCACGCGTGAACATCTCTTTGCCGATCTTGACCCGGCATTGCGCGGGATCGAGGCGGTCCAGCAGATCCATCGCGGGAGAGACGGCAGGATAATCGAGGGCGACAATCACGCGGGGATCATTGGCATTCATGAAGGCAACGTTCCGTCAAAGGTGGGTTACTCACAGCTCGGCTTCGCAGCCGGCCTTGCGTTTGATCGTGCTCCAGCGCCGGCAACTCGGACACTGCCAATGCAGCATCTTGGCGGAGAAACCGCAGTGCCCGCATTGGTACATCGGCTGCTGATCCAACAGGCGGCGAATGTGTGGACGCAGGCTGTCGAGAAAGTTCACCGACTGGCTTTCGGGCATGCGCGCATTCATTTCGATGCTGCGCAGCAACAGCGTCAGGCTCGGCTTTCTGGCCAACTGTGCTGCCAGGTAGACAGCCGCCGCGGACTCACCTTCCACTTCCTTGAGCAGTTCGGCCAGCGCCAGCTCGGCGCCCGCGCCCGGTTGCGCGGCGCTGATCTCCTGCAGGTAGCCGCGCAGCTCCTGCAGCTCACCGAGATGGCGGTAATTGACCAGCATTTCCGGCAACACTTCCGGCAGGTAGTCAGCATCTTCTTCGACAGTCTGCTTGAGGATGCGGATGGCACCACGATAGTCGCCCTGCACTGCGGCAAACTGTGCCTGCAAGTGGTTTGCCCGGACACAACCGCGGTCCACGCCCAGTGCCTTCTTCAGTTGCACCTGCGCCTCTGAAACACGGCCCTGCGCCTTGGCTGCGAGCGCCAATTCGCAGTGATAGTGTGACTTCTGCAGCACCATCCTCTCGCCGGTCAGGGACTCCAGTTGATCGGCGACCTCGAGACTGGCCTGCCAGTCGCGTTCTTTCTCATAGATGGTCAGCAGGTTCTTGAGCGCGGCACGCACGTGCAGCTTGGTGTCCTTGAGTTCCCGAAACAGGTTCTCCGCACGGTCGAACAGGCCTGCGCGCATGTAGTCCTGCCCCAGCTCGAGTAACGCCTGGGCGCGTTGTTCCCTGGTCAGGGCGGGACGGGCAATCAGGTTCTGGTGGATGCGGATTGCACGTTCGACCTCGCCACGGCGCCGAAACAGGTTGCCCAATGCCAGGTGGGTCTCGACCGTATCGCTGTCGACCTCTAGCATCTCGACAAAGGCGTCGATTGCCTTGTCCGGTTCTTCGTTGAGCAGATGATTGAGACCGCGGAAATAGACGGGCCCGGTCTCGCCGACGCACTCTCCCTTTTCCTTGCGCGCGCTCCTGCGCGCTGCCAGCCAACCGGAAGCAGCCGCTACGGGCAGCAACAGGAGGAGCAGCTCCTGCACCGGATCAACGTCCCTTGATTGGCATGGCGCGCAGGTTCTTCACTTCTTCACTGACCAGTCGGGTCTTGCGCTTGAGGTCGGCATTCTCTTTCTTCACGCGCATGAAATAGACCATGCCGGCAAGGCCGCCGAGTGCAATGCCAAAACCCAGTGCCAGCAGCAGCAGCAGGGAAAGTGGCAGTTGCGGCGTGATGAAGTACAGATCGACCACAACCGGCGCATCGTTGATGATCGCGAAACCGGCGCCAACAACCATGAAAACCAGCAGAAACAAGAGCTTGATGACGACCAACGTGAATCCCCCCAGCGCTATCGGCACAGGTCATCTGACGACGCATCATGATAGCAAGTAAAGGGACCGTACAGGATGCTGCCGCGGCAGCCACGCCTGTCTCGGCTTCAGGCGGCAGCGTGCATCAGGCAAACAGGTCGATCATGCCCTGGGCGAGCCCTGCCGAACCCCGCGTCGCCACCTCCAAAGGGTCCTGCGCGGCATCGGCGGCATCGCCCCAATGCCCGTCCGCGGCGTGCGACCGGCCAGACGAATCGTGTGCAGCGTCACCACGCTGGGCGCCGGAGTCAGCGACATCCGCCCGCACCAGTTGCATCGATTGCTGCTCGAACATCTCACGCAGGCGCGGGAGCGCCGCCTCCAGCGCCTCTCGGACCGCTGCATGCTGGGCAAGGAACGACACGCTGGCCTGGTCATGACTGACGCTGACGCGCACCTCCAGCGGCCCCAGATTGGGTGGATTCAGTTTCAGCTTGGCGAACTGCTGTTCGCCCTGCACCATCCACATCACACGGTCTGCAATCGCTCCATCCCAGCCCTTTCCACCAACCTGCTGAGGCACTCCCATGTCCAGCAGACTGGCAGCCAGTTGTGGTGGCAACTGGGTCACCAGGCCGCTGGCTGACGTCAGCGGCAGACCAGCGGAAGACGGGGCTGCCGAAGGTGTGGCGAGTATCTGCAAAAGCTCAATAGTGCCGGGCATGCGTGCTGGCGCCATCTCTGCCGCCACTGTCTGCGCCTCGGCTCCACCCAAACGCGTCACCCCGCCCGGTGTCAGTTCGGTTTCCTCAGCGACCGGCAGGCCGCCCTTGAACAACTCGGCAAAGCTGGCAGCGTCGCTTGCCACCCCGGCCTCAGCGAGGAGCGACTTTGCCGCCTGCGGCAAACTCATGCCGCCGCTGACCAGCTCCTCCAACTGCTGCAGAAGCTGTGGCGTCATCTGCATCAACAGCGCCTGCAGTTCGCCGGAGAATACGTTCAGCGCGCCACCATCGCCCTGCAGAAGGGTCTCCAGACCGGCGCCGGCGCCCACACGGTCGAGACCCGGCAGCTTGGTAGAGCCCGGCATAGGGGTGCCGAGCAGCGGTAATTGGAGCATACGATCCGTCCTGGTGATTCAAGGCTCTATTTCGTTAAAGCAGGCTTTGTGCCATGAAACGATTTCCGCTATTTCCCGACGCCCGGCGATTTTTCCACGATCGCCGTTTCCGCTAGTCTGCAACCATCATTCCCACACGCGGCCAGGAAGGAGATTTCATCTTGAGCGAGTTCAATCAATCTGTGGTCGTCATCACCGGCGCCGCCGGCAATCTTGGACGGGCAGTGGCGCAGTCATTCGCGGCACAAGGGGCGCATCTCGCCCTGCTGGACCGCAATACCGCCGGCATCGACGACACGATCGCGGCCTGCCAGGGTCAGGCATCGGCCAGGGCTTTTCCGATCGACCTTATTGACCCGGCATCGGTCGGACAGTGCATCGACGACGTGCTCGATGCGTTCGGCAGGGTCGACATCCTCGCCAACATCGCCGGGGGCTTCACCATGGGACCGACGGTCCCGGAAACCAGCGACCGCGACTGGGACTTCATGATGAATCTCAACGCGCGATCGGTATTCAATATGTGCCGGCGCGTCATACCGACCATGCACGACAACGGCGGCGGACGCATCATCAACGTTTCGGCACGCGCCGCCGAACAGGGCAAGGCACGCATGGGACCCTACTGCGCATCGAAGGCAGCGGTGCTGACGCTGACTGAATCGCTCGCGGCGGAAAACCGTTTCGACAATATCAACGTCAATTGCATCCTGCCCGGCACCATCGACACGCCGCAGAACCGCGAGGCCATGCCGGATGCGGATTTCGACCGCTGGGTGCCGCCGGCGGCACTGGCCGACGTGGTGCTGTTCCTCGCCTCAGATGCCGCGCGCTGTGTCACTGGCGCAGCCATTCCTGTGTATGGTCAGAGTTGAAAAGCAAGACTTTCACGCTGCGCTGCAATGATGACCAGGCCGCGGCGCTCGCCGCCGCACTGCAGGCCTATGCCAACGCAGCCTATCCACCTGGTGGCTCGGAATGCACACAGGTCGCACGGGAGACCCTGCAGGAGACATCACGGCTGATCGGGCGCGATGCAGGCGGTGCGTTGGGCGCACAGATCCGTCGACGTCAGCGCAGCATCGTCAAGGCCGCCGTCAGCTGGTATTTCAGCGCCGAAGGCCCCGGGCAGGAGGCAGAAGCCCAGGCAATGCTCGCACTTCTGGACTGACCACAGCGCCCCGCTATCGCGTCATCGTCAACGCGGCAACAGGACCCCCATGTCCGCGCGCTGCCAGCTCGCATGACGGATCAGCCAGCTGCCGTCCTGCTCTTCCAGTCGCAGGTCGAAGCGATACAGGTCGGCCTTGATGGAAAAGAGGGCGTCGACCGACTCTACCGGAACGCCAGTCATTGCCACATGCACAATGGCCTGCGCCGTCTGCTGTTGTGGCGCGACGTCGATCGACGCAATCCGCACGAACAGGTGAATGGCATCATGCCGCCGCAGGTAGGCAAACAGCGACCGCAGCGCGGCCGCTTTGTTGGCATGGTGGTCGTCCTGGTAGTTTGGGTCCAGATATCCGGCGGCCTGCTTCAGTGATTCATCCTGAACCGACTGCTGCAGCCCGCCAATCAGGGTGCGAATACGGTCTTCCGGCGTAGTATCCTGACCACCACCGCAGGCACACAGCAGCAGCGTGAGGCCGAGTACCGCGGCCCGTGGAAACAGTGACTCAACGCAGGCCGAGGACATCCTGCATATCGAACAGGCCGCGCTCATGCCCCACCACCCAGGCAGCGGCACGTGCGGCGCCCTTGGCAAAGGTCATTCGGCTTGACGCCTTGTGCGTGATCTCGACACGTTCGCCTTCGGTGGCAAACCACACCGTGTGTTCACCCACCACATCGCCTGCACGAATGGTCTCGAAGCCGATGGTCTGCGGGTCGCGCGCCCCAGTCTGGCCTTCGCGACCGTACACCGCGACCTCTTTCAGATTCCGTCCCAACGTGTCGGCGATCACCTCGCCCATGCGCAGGGCGGTGCCGGATGGTGCGTCAACCTTGTGCCGGTGGTGTGCCTCGATGATCTCTATATCGGCGTCCTCACCCATGACCCGGGCGGCCAGTTCGAGCAGGCGGAAGCACAGGTTCACGCCGATGCTCATATTGGGCGCGAATACGATACCGATATCCTTCGCCGCTGCCTTGATGGCGGCCTTGTTGGCCTCGTCCAGACCGGTGGTGCCGATGACCATTGCCTTGCCGTGCTTGCGACAGACATCGAGATGGACCATCGTCGCCGTGGGCCCGGTGAAGTCGATCACCACGTCGAAGGCGTCCACGACCTTGGTCAGGCTGTGTGAGACCATCACCCCCAGCTTGCCCACGCCGGCCAGTTCGCCCGCATCGGCACCCACCAGGGTCGAATCCGGCGCCTCGGTGGCCGCCGCCAGCGTCATGCCGTCAGCTGCCGTCACCGCCTGAATCAAGGTCCTGCCCATACGCCCCGCGGCGCCCACCACAGCCACTCGGATCATTGCTCGTCCCGTTGTTGGTTGAAATCGTAGTATCGCTGAGCCAGGGGTGATGTTAGCACCGCCGAATCATCGTCGATCCGCGCTCAAAGACCCATCTTCTCGAAGAAGCCCTTGACGCTGTCGACCCAGGAATGTGCATTCGGGCTGTGTTTACGCCCACCGCCCTTGAGCGATTCATGCAACTGGCCAAGCAGGCCACGCTGCTGGTCGGTCAGCTTGACCGGCGTCTCCACGACGACACGACAGATCAGGTCGCCTTGCGGGCCTCCACGCACAGGCCTGACCCCCTTGCCGCGCATGCGGAACATCTTGCCGGTCTGGGTACCTTCCGGGATCTTCAGTTTGACCTTGCCGTCGAGTGTCGGCACCTCGAGTTCACCTCCCAACGCCGCAGTCGGGAAATCGATCGGCACCTCGCAATACAGGTGGCTGTCATCACGGCTGAAGATCGGGTGTTCGCGCACGTGCACCTGGACATACAGATCACCGGGAGGACCACCGTTGTCACCGGCCTCGCCCTCGCCAGCCAGGCGGATCCGGTCTCCGGTATCGACGCCGGGCGGAACCTTGACGGACAGCGTCTTGGTCTCCTGGATGCGTCCCACGCCGCGGCATGCCGGGCAAGGCTCCTCGATCACACTGCCCTTGCCGTGACAGGTCGGGCAGGTCTGCTGCACCGAAAAGAATCCCTGCTGCATGCGTACCTGACCGGCGCCGTGACAGGTGCCACAGGTCTTCGCCGATGTGCCTTTCTTGGCACCGTTGCCGCCGCAGGTATCGCACGTAACCCAGGTCGGGACCTTGATCTTGACACTGGTGCCGGCGACCGCGTCCTCGAGGCTGAGTTCGAGGTTGTACCGCAGGTCCGACCCGCGCTGTACCCGCGGGCCACCGGCGCCGCCGCGACCGCCGCCAAAGATGTCGCCGAACACGTCACCAAAGATGTCGCTGAAACTGGCGCCGCCACCACCGAACCCGCGGCCGCCGCCCATCGCAGGATCGACACCGGCATGACCGAACTGGTCATAGGCCGCACGCTTCTGCGCATCCGACAGCACCTCGTAGGCCTCTTTGGCCTCCTTGAAGCTGGCCTCCGCTTCACCGGCCTTTTCACCGGTGTTGCGATCGGGGTGGTGCTTCATCGCCAGCCGGCGGTACGCCTTCTTGATTTCGGCCTCGCTGGCGTTCTTGGCGACGGCGAGGACTTCGTAATAATCACGCTTCGACATTTTCTGTATTCAGTACTTCTGAGTGGACAACTCATAAAAGAACGCACAGGCACGAAGGCCGCAATTCCTGGCGGCACCCAACATCGAAACCGACATCAACCCGGCGCAAACATCGCGCCACTGGATACATTGCGTTCCACTATCGACAAACAAAACCGTGCATCGGTCCGCGAACCGATGCACGGTCGATAAGGAGTGTGGCGAGACGCCACACGATCCCCGTTTTACTTGCCGTCTTTGACTTCTTCGAACTCGGCATCGACGACATCGTCATCGGCCTTGCCCGACTCGGCACCTGACGCGCCCGCGTCGCCCGCGGCACCGGCATCCTGTGCCGTACCCGGCTGCTGTGCGTACATGCGCTCGGCCATCTTACCCGAGGCATCGGTAAGGGCCTTGGTCTTGGCCTCGATCGCGTCCTTGTCGGAGCCCTTCATCGCCTCCTCGAGTTCGGCAATCGCCTTGTCGATGGCCTCTTTCTCGCCAGCTTCCAGCTTGTCTTCGCCCATCTCCTGGATCGACTTTCTGGTCGCATGGATCATGCTGTCGGCCTGATTGCGTACCTGCACCAGGTCGTGGAACTTCTTGTCCTCATCAGCATGTGCCTCGGCATCCGTGACCATGCGCTTGATCTCTTCCTCGGACAGGCCCGAAGACGCGGTGATGCGAATCGACTGCTGCTTGCCGCTGGCCTTGTCCTTGGCCGACACGTGCAGAATGCCATTGGCATCGATATCAAAGCTCACCTCGATCTGCGGCATACCACGCGGCGCCGGTGGGATGTCACCCAAATCGAAGCGGCCCAGCGACTTGTTCGCCGAGGCCTGTTCGCGCTCACCCTGCAATACATGCACGGTCACCGCGGTCTGGTTGTCATCGGCCGTCGAGAAGGTCTGGGAGGCGTTGGTCGGGATCGTGGTGTTCTTCTCGATCAGCTTGGTCATCACCCCGCCCAGGGTCTCGATACCCAGCGACAGCGGTGTCACGTCGAGCAACAGCACGTCCTTGACCTGACCACCCAGCACCCCACCCTGGATCGCGGCACCCACGGCGACCGCCTCGTCGGGGTTCACGTCCTTGCGCGGCGCCTGGCCGAAGAAGCTCTCAACCAGCTGCTGAACCTTGGGCATACGCGTCTGGCCACCGACCAGGATCACGTCATCGATGTCCGAAGCCGACACACCGGCATCCTTGAGCGCGATCTTGCATGGCTCGAGCGTACGCTGCACCAGTTCATCGACCAGCGACTCCAGCTTGGCCCGGGTCAGCTTGATGTTCATGTGCTTCGGACCGCTCGCATCGGCGGTGATGTACGGAAGGTTGATATCAGTCTGCTGGCTGCTCGACAGCTCGATCTTGGCCTTTTCCGCGGCCTCTTTCAGGCGCTGCAGGGCCAGGGGATCGTTCTTCAGATCGACGCCCTGGTCCTTTTTGAACTCAGAGGCCAGGAAGTCGATGATGCGCATGTCGAAATCCTCGCCACCGAGGAAGGTGTCGCCGTTGGTCGACAGCACCTCGAACTGGTGTTCGCCGTCCACTTCGGCAATCTCGATGATCGACACGTCGAACGTACCGCCACCGAGGTCATAGACCGCCAGCTTCTTGTCACCCTTCGACTTGTCCAGGCCATACGCCAGTGCCGCCGCGGTCGGCTCGTTGATGATGCGTTTGACGTCCAGACCGGCGATACGGCCGGCATCCTTGGTCGCCTGACGCTGCGAGTCATTGAAATAGGCCGGCACGGTGATCACCGCCTCGGTCACGGTCTCGCCGAGATAGTCCTCGGCGGTCTTCTTCATCTTCTGCAGCACCTTGGCCGCGATCTCGGGCGGCGCCATCTTGCTGCCGTTCACCTCGACCCAGGCATCACCGTTGTCGGCCTTGACGATCTTGTAGGGCACCATGTCGATGTCCTTCTTGACCACGCTGTCGCCGAAACGACGGCCAATCAGACGCTTGATCGCGAAAAGCGTGTTCTTCGGGTTGGTCACGGCCTGGCGCTTGGCGCTCTGACCGACCAACACCTCACCGTCGCTGGAATAGGCGATAACCGACGGCGTCGTGCGATCGCCTTCGCTGTTCTCGATGACCTTGGCCTTGCCGCCCTCCATGATCGCCACGCAGGAGTTGGTGGTGCCGAGGTCGATGCCGATGATCTTGCCCATGATGTCTAATCTCCGATTCGGGAATGCGTTTGCAACTGTTGTTTAAGTGGGGTTTCGTTGTGCTTTTTCAAGATGCCGGGGCGGCCTGCGAGACCATCACCATGGCCGGTCTGACCAGGCGGCCGTTCAGCAGGTAGCCCTTCTGGACCACCGCCACCACGGTATTCGCCGGCACGTCACCGCGCGGCTGCATTGACATCGCCTGGTGGAATTCGGGATTGAATGGCTGATTGATCGGGTCGATCTGCTCCACGCCGAATTTTGCCATCGCGTTGCTGAGCATCTTGAGCGTCAGCTCGGTGCCTTCGCGCAGCTTCTGCACGTCCGCCTTTTCGTCCTGCGCCGCGCTGTGGCCGAGTTCGAGGCTGTCCCAGACGCCCAGCAGTTCGGCGACGAATTTATCGAGCGCGAATTTGTGTGCTTGTTCCAGATCGCGTGCGTGGCGACGCTTGAGATTCTCCAGCTCGGCGTGCGCCCGCATCAACTGCTCGTAATGCTCGTCCGCCTTGGCGCGCGCCTGTTCGAGCAGCGCAGAAAGGTCTCCGGCAGAGTGCTCCGCAACTTCGCTATCCACCGTCATCTCAGCAGCACTCTCCTCGAAAGTTGCCTCGCCCGCCTCTGTCGTCGCATCGCTGGCGCCCTTTTCACGCAACGAACGATCCTGCTGCTCACTCATCAGAACCTCGCACAAGATTTTGAAATTATTGAATATTCAGTTCGACGGGAAACCCTGTCCCGAAGATTCCAGACAAACACATGGGGGCGCGGGACGGGATTACAAGTCCGGCAGGAAAATTTTCAGATCTGTCAGCGTGACGCGAGCGCGCTGCCGAGCACCTTTGCCGTCAGTTCCACGATCGGGATCACCCGATCGTAGGCGATGCGGGTGGGGCCGATGACGCCCAGCACCCCGACCACCTGGGAATTCACGCCGTAGGGCGCGGTGATCACCGAGCAGTCCTTCAGCGTCGTGTAGCCGGACTCCTCGCCGATGAAGATCTGCACCCCGTCCGCCTCGAGGCTGCGATCGAGCAGGTGCAGGATTTCCTGCTTTTCGGTGAATGCGTCAAACAGCGACCGCAGGCTGTCCATCTGCGCCAACTCGTCGAAATCCATCAGATTGGTCTGGCCCGCGACCACGAAGTCACCCTTGCCCTCGTTGTCGTCGCCGTCGCCGAAGAAAGCGGCCCTGGCAACCTCCAGCGCCTGCACCATCAGGGCATCGAGGTTGCGCTTGGTCTCCTGCATCTCGCGCAGCACACGGCGCCGGATACCGGCAAGATCGTTGCCCGCGTAGTGACTGGTGATGTAATTGCTGAGCTGTTCCAGTTCACTGCGGCTGAACACTCGCGAGGTGCGGATGATCCGGTTGTACACCTCACCAGTGGAGGTCACGATGACAGTCAACACCCGCTCTTCCGACAGCGGGACAAATTCGATCTGCCTGATCCTGACCTGATTATGCTTCGGGACCATCACCACGCCGGCGAGATGGGTCAGACTGGACAGCAGGTGCGACGCCGAATCGAGCAGACCAGACGGCGCCTCGCGAATATCGAGCCGCTGCTGGACCTGACGCAACATGGCCTTGTCGAGCGGCTTGAGCGATAACAGGGAATCAACGAAAAGGCGGTAACCGGGCACCGTCGGGATGCGTCCCGCCGAGGTGTGCGGCGAGGTCACCAGCCCTAGATCCTCGAGGTCGGCCATCACGTTGCGAATGGTCGCAGGACTGAGATCGAGTCCGGCGTCCTTGGCCAGCGTGCGCGACCCCACGGGGTGCCCATCCTGGATGTAGCGTTCGATCAACACCTTCAAGAAGTGCTGGGCACGCTCACTGATCGCATTTTCCGGGCTGCCTGCTGTCACTGCTCGTTGCCAGTCAAGGGGATGACGCAACTATAGCCTGCGCCAGGGTCCAAGGGTTCGTCCGGATTATGTGGAGGCTCTTTTTTCGGTGTCAAGGCGACCGCCGGCACGCTTGGCTGGCGGCAGGGCACATGCTAGTTTCCAGCTTCATTTCCCGACCGGCGGAACGAACCGTACCTTGAACCACGCGGCCAACCAGTTTCAGCGTATCGCGGTCATCGCCAAGCCGGATGTTGCCGGCAAGCTGGTTTCCCCCCTGCGCCATCTGCGCGACTTGCTCGCTGCGCGCCAGCTCACCATGCTGCCCGACGAGCGCTCGGCGGCGCTGCTGGAACTCGGCCAGGGGCTGTCGCTCGACGAGTTGGGCAGGCAATGTGACCTCGCAATCGTCGTCGGCGGTGACGGTACGCTGTTGAGCGCCGCACGTCAGCTCGCCGACCACAAGATCCCACTGCTCGGCGTCAACCTCGGAAGACTCGGGTTCCTGGTCGATATCACGCCGGATGACATCGGCAGATGTGTGGCCGCCGTGCTGGACGGCGAGTACGAAGAAGATCAGCGCTTCCTGCTCAGCGCACAGGTCGGCAATCGTGCACCGTCGCTGGCGTTCAACGACGTGGTGCTGCACAAGTGGAACATTGCGCGGATGATCGAGTTCGAGACCTGGATCGACGGCCGCTTCGTGTACACGCAGCGTTCGGACGGCCTGATCATCTCCACCCCGACCGGCTCGACCGCCTATGCATTGTCCGGTGGCGGCCCCCTGTTGACACCGGGACTGGATGCCATTGCCCTGGTGCCGATCTGTCCGCATACGTTGAGCAACCGCCCGATCGTGATCGATGCCGCCAGCGAGATCGAGATCTCGGTATGCGGGCATACCGATCCGCAGGATGTGCGCATCACCTGCGACGGCGCGACCAGCCTGACCATTGGTGAAGGCGAAAAGCTCAAGGTCAACCGCCACCGCACCCGCGTACGCCTGCTGCACCCGGTCGGACACGATCACTTCGATGTCCTTCGGGCCAAGCTCGGCTGGGGCGAACTGCCGAAGAACTGATCGATGCTGAGCCGCATCTCGATTCGCAATCTGGTTATCGTCCGCAGCCTCGACCTCGATCTGCGCCACGGCATGACTGCGCTCACCGGCGAGACCGGCGCGGGGAAATCGATCCTGATCGACGCCCTTGGCCTGGCCCTCGGGGAGAAGGCCGACAACGGCATGATCCGCATGGGCGCAGACCAGGCGGAGATCAGCGTAGGTTTCGACCTGGAGGATGACTCGCCGGCACTCGACTGGCTGCAACAACACGACCTGGGCGCGGACGGCGAATGCCTGCTGCGTCGCGTGCTGGTGCGTGATGGCCGCAGCCGCGCCTACATCAATGCCACACCCGTACCACAGTCACTGTTGCGTGAACTGGGCGACCGGCTGGTCGACATCCATGGTCAGCACGCCCACCAGTCACTGTTGCATGCCGCTGCGCAGCGCCAGCTGCTGGATGCCTATGCCGGGCTGCGCCAGGATGTACGGCAACTCGCTCAGCTTTACCAGGCCTGGCGCCATGCACTCGATCAACTCGCGACCCTGCAACAGGCCGGCGACGATCGCGCAAGCCGGCTCGACTATCTGAGCTATCAGATCCGCGAACTGGAAGACGTGGCGATCGACCACGACAGCCTGATCGAGCTGGAAGCGGAACAGGCCAGGCTCGCGCATGCAGAGAAGCTGCTCGGCGACAGCGCCATGGTGCTCGCGGCACTGGGTGACGATGAGCCCTCCATGCGCAGCTCGCTGGATCACGCCAGCGGTGTCCTGACAACACTCGCCGAGCTCGACCCCTCCCTCGCCGAGGCCCGTGACCTTCTCGAGACGGCCGGCATCCAGATCGAAGAGGCAGTCGGGGTGCTTCGCCGATATCAGGATCACGTCGAGCTCGATCCAGAGCGGCTTGCACAAGTCGATACCCAGCTCGGATGCCTGCACGACGCAGCGCGCAAGCACCGGGTAACTCCGGACCAACTCGTGGATCTGCTGCAACGACTGCGCGAAGAAGCCGACGCCTTGGCCAACGCCGATCATGATCTGCTGCGCCTGCAGGACGCCGCCGGCAGGGCCGAGAAGGCCTATTTCAGCACCGCCGCCAAACTTGGCACGGCACGCCTCAAAGCAGCCAAGGCATTGTCCGCCACAGTCACCGACAGCATGCAGACGCTCGGCATGAAGGGCGGCAGACTGCACATCGGCTGCGAGCCCGACGCGCAAAAGCCCGGGCCACACGGGATCGACCGCGTCACTTTCCTGGTTGCGGCCAACCCGGGACAAGCCGAAGCGCCGCTGTCCGATGTCGCGTCGGGCGGTGAACTGTCGCGCATCAGCCTGGCGATCCAGGTCGCGACCGCCAATTGCGGCAGTGTGCCGACCCTGATCTTCGATGAGGTCGACGTCGGCATCGGCGGCGCGGTCGCAGAGATCGTGGGTCAACTGCTGCGCAGACTGGCCAGGGATCGCCAGATCCTATGCGTTACCCACCTGCCGCAGGTGGCATCACAGGCCCACCATCAGCTGCGTGTGCACAAAATGACGGATGGCAAGACCACTGAAACCGGTATCGATTGCCTGGACGACGACGCGCGTATCGATGAAGTTGCGCGGATGCTGGGCGGTGTCGATATCACCGAACAGACGCGCCGGCATGCCCTGGAGATGATTGAACGCGCCCAGGGCGCGGCCTGAGAGCATCCCGCGGACGCCCTATCCTGCCCTGACCACACCGGTCGGAACAAAAAGTCTTTTACTTCTCCAATTGTGAAAAGCATTCTTTACTGCGCTACAATTCGCGTGCAGAATCGTTTCTAACTAAATGAAATCAAAAAATAATAATTAAGTGCCTAAGCACCGGATTCGCATTGCCTCCACCGTGTTGGGGATGCGTATCCATAACAAAGATGCAGTAGCGCGTCAGCCTGACTGCATCCATCCAACCAAGGGCCGACCTGGTGTTTGATTCGATCCCAGCCTCATACTGGCTGTTTGGTGCCGTAACACTGATCGTCGCCTATGTCGTGCGCGGCATCGCCGGTTTTGGTTCCGGGCTGATCGCTATCCCCCTGCTGGCCCTGTTCCTGCCGCTGACGGTAGTGGTCCCGCTGGTGGTGCTGCTCGACTACGTCGCCTCTGCCAGTCACGGTCTCAAAGACCGCGCGCAGATCCAATGGCGGCAGATCTTCCCCCTGCTGCCGTTCACGGCAATCGGCGTGCTCACAGGCCTGTATCTGTTCAAGACGGTCGATTCGGTCATGTTGGCGCATGGTCTGGGCGTATTCGTGCTGCTGTACGCGATGTACACACTGTTCGTGAATGAAGGCAGCACAAGGGTTTCCGGGCTGTGGGCCGCGCCGGCAGGTGCCCTGGGCGGCCTGGTCGGCACCCTGTTCGGCACTGGCGGACCCTTCTATGTGGTCTATCTCAAACACCGCGGTCTGCCGAAGACCCAGTTTCGGGCGACCTTCGCCACGGTGTTCCTGATGGACGGTGCGGGTCGCCTGACCGGCTATTTCTCCGGTGGCTTTTTCGATCGTGACTGGCTGGTACTGGCAGCATTCTCGCTGCCGGTCATGGCCATTGGGCTGTACGTCGGCGGCCACGTGCACACCAACATCACCCAGCGGACCTTTCAGGTGGCGGTGAGCCTGCTGCTGGTGGTCAGCGGCATTTCGCTGTTGCTGCGCCACTGACCTGCCGCGTCCGCTCCGCCGTAGGACACGCATTCCCAGACTAAAGGCCGGCGCCGACCGGGCGCTAACTCCAACAGAAGAACGACACCCCAGGCGGTGGCCACATCCGGGCACCGCGCAGGCGGGTGTTGGTGTTGGAGCCTGCCCGTTATGATCGCCGCCTTTATCCGTCACCTGATGATCGCCACCCTGATCGTGCTGTTGCACGCGCCCCTGGCATACCAGGCCTCGACCCTGCATGCAGATCTGGCACCGGGCATGGGACTGCAAGACCTGTCCCTCGTATCCCAACTCAGCCTTTTGCTGCTGCTCGCCTTGCCGTACGCGGCGCTCGCCCTGTTCGGCATCCGATGGAACCCGCCACGCGCACGCCTCGGCGAGTACGACTGCTGACCCGGCGCTACATCATCCCGTCAAACTGATCGACGAGGTGCCGGGCCTGTCGCCCGACCCGCGCCGCGGTCTGCTGTCGAATTCGACCGGCCAGTCTCGTATCTGCGAGAATTCGGTCATGCAACACCCGTCCCACCACGCACTTTTGCCTGAAGGCAAACCCGAAATCCTTGCGCCGGCGGGTGGGCGGGCCCAACTCGAAGCGGCTGTCTGGGCCGGCGCGGACGCCGTCTACTTCGGCCTCGACAGCGGCCTCAACGCACGCGTCCGCGCCACGTCTTTCGCCGTCGACACCTTGGCCGCCACCATGGACTACCTGCACGAACGCGGCGTCCGCGGCTACCTGACGCTCAATACGCTGATCTTCGACGAAGAACTCGCGCGTGCCGAACAACTGGTGCGTGGCGCCGCACAGGCCGGTGTCGACGCATTGATTGTTCAGGACATCGGGCTGGCGCACCTGGCCAGGCAAACGGCACCCGGCCTGCCGATCCACGGCAGCACCCAGATGTCGATCACCGATGTTGCGGGCGTGGCGTTTGCCAGCCAACTCGGCGTCAGCCGCGTGGTCATCGGCCGCGAACTGTCGATCGACGAGATCGCCCAGGTGGTGCACGACGGCCCGCTCGAGATCGAGGTGTTCGTACATGGTGCCTTGTGTGTCAGCTACAGCGGACAGTGCTTCTCGAGCGAGGCCTGGGGCGGTCGTTCGGCCAACCGAGGCCAGTGCGCGCAGGCCTGCCGGCTCCCTTACGGGTTGGTGATCGATGGTGAACCATCCGATCGTGGGGACCATCGCTACCTGCTGTCGCCGCAGGACCTGATGGCGTTGCCACTGCTGCCTCGCCTGGTCAGGGCGGGTGTGTGCAGTTTCAAGATCGAAGGCCGCCTCAAGGGGCCGGATTACGTGGCCGCGACAGTGACCGCCTACCGGACAGCCCTCGATCAGATCTGGGTCGACCTGAACGCCGGCATCGACGTCGCCGACGCCTACCCTTTGGCAACACGACAACGGCGTGAACTCGCACAGACTTTTTCCCGAGGGCAGCACGCGACGGCCGATGGATTGACACCGGGCTTTCTCGAGGGACCCCGCCACCAGTCACTGGTCATCGGGCGCAACCCGCGGCATCGCGGCCTGTTCGTCGGAAAGGTCTGCGGCGTCGCCGAGCGCAGTGTCCGCGCCGAACTCGACGGTCCGCTCAAACGCGGTGACGGACTGGTGTTCGACAGCGGTCGTCCCGAGCAGCGCGAGGTCGGCGGCAATGTGCACCACGTCATCGACGCCGACGGCACATCACTGACGGATGAAACGGACCAGGGCACAGTCGAACTTCTTTTCGGCCCGGACTTTGTCGCCAACCGCATTCGGGTGGGCGACCTGATCTGGCGCAGCCGCGACAGCACCCGCGATGGCGGCACGTCACTCGATCCTCGCCACGCCGCACGACCGGTAACGGTCACGGTTGCTGTCGCCGGCGAGCTTGGCACGCCGCTACGGATCACCCTGAGTGACCGCGATGGGCGCACCGGACGAGGCACCAGCAATGCGAGCCTGCAGGTCGCCAGCGCCAGTCCGCTCGATGCCGACAGGATCGGCAAGGCGATCGGTCAACTTGGCGACACGCCGTTCGCTATCGATGAAATGCGTATCGCGGTATCGCTTGCCGAAGGTCGCCTGTTCCTTCCGCTGGGCGAGATCAAGGCCGCGCGCCGTGCGGCAGTAGACAACCTGCTCGCCGAGCGGCGCCGACACCATCGCGCCGATGGACTCGCCGCTGATCTCGCATTACCGGCGTGCCTGCCCGAGACTGATGGACTTCCGCAAACTGCAGTCCCCCGCCTCAGCCTGCTATGCCGCACCAGGGCGCAGGTCGACGCGGCCCTCACAGTCGCAGATGTCGACGAGATCGTGGTTGATTTCCTCGAGGTCCATGGACTCAAAGATGCCTGCCAGCAGGTACGCGACGCCGGACGCCGACTGGTTGTCGCCGCGCCGCGCATCTTCAAGCCCGGTGAGCAGCGCTTGTGGCTCTACTACTGCCGACTGCAGCCGGACGCCTTGCTGGTTCGTTCGGCCGGCCTGCTGTGGCAGCTGCAACAATACGGCGGCAGCGGCGCCCTGCTCGACGACGGCGAGACACGCATACCCGTGCTGCACGGTGATTTTTCACTCAATGCCGCCAACCTTCTCAGTGCACAGCGGTTGCTCGGCAGTGGATTGAGCCGCCTCGCGTTGACGCATGATCTCAACGGCGACCAGGTCGCTGCACTCGCACGTGCCCTGCCGACCGAACTGCGCTCGCGTCTCGAATTGATTGCGCACCACCACCTTCCGATTTTTCACACCGAGTACTGCGTGTTCGCCCGGTTCCTGTCGAGCGGAAACAGCTACCGCGATTGCGGTCGGCCGTGTGAAACACACACGCTGCATCTACGCGACCCCGGTGGTGCCGACCATCTGGTGCTCGCCGATATCGGGTGCCGCAACACGGTGTTCAATGCTGCGGCACAGTCGGCAGCCCCGCTGTTGGCAGACCTGTGTGCGGCCGGCATCGGTCACTTCCGCATCGAACTGGTCGACGAACCGGCACACGAGGTGGCCGGAATCATCGAAGCCTACGATCTCGTACTGAAAGGAAAACTCTCGATACAGATGCTGCAGGAACGGATCGATGCGGTTACCGATGCCAACGGCCGGCGCCAGGGTGCCGGACTCGGTTCCCTGGCGGTGCGGGTGGAATTGGCGCGCAGTGCAATGAAGAGGCCGACTGCGCGCTGAACCGTTATCCGCGCACGGCGGCGCCCGGACTGTTCCACTGCGCCAGGCGTACGCGGTCTCAACACTCGGCCTTGATCAGAAGCCTGCCGACTTCTCCCTTGGGTGGCACCGGGGAATCCTGCCGGAGTGATTCGGCCGCTTCGCCACCCAGCCCCAGGTCAAGCCCCAGTCCGAGCGTGTCGGCCGACGGATCTGCACTCGTTCCGGGGCTGACCGCCTCGTCTGCCGGCCGGATAGCATCCGAACCGAGGCCAAGGGCGAGTCCCAGCCCAAGGGAATCGGACGGCGCCTGAGCCGGGGCGGCCTCCGGCGCCGACTGCTTGGACGGCAGCCCGGCGGCGGCGACGTATTCGCCTGCCAGGAAGCACGATACTGCCTGGTACTGCGCGCGTTGTGCCACGTCCATCTCGGCCACGCCAGCGGCATTGGGGTCATTGAGATAGGCATGCCAGTAATTGATTCCGCCCAACAGGGCGTACGCGTCGCGATCGACCAGGCGCAGCAACAGCGCGGCCTGCGCGGCATGCGCGGTGCCATTGGAATAAAGCACCACCTTGCGACCTTTCGGCAGATTCCTCAGAGAGGCATCTTCCATCAGGCCGGCCAGCGGAACGTGGCGCGCGCCCCTGATGTGATCCGTCGCGAACTCCTCCTGCGAGCGAATGTCGATCAGTTCGAATTCCCGCCGGTCCTTGATGATCCAGTCGGAAAGCTCGGCAACCGTGACGTGGTCGTGTTCGGCGGCAATGGTCTTTGCCAGGACCGCCGCCCGCTCAGCCAGATCCATGTCCTGCTCCTGCGCACAACCACTCAGCAGAGCGGCCAGCACGGTCGCCGTCGTCAAAAGCATTCTCATCGGTCATTCCCTTTCATTGGACCAGTCTGTGCAGCAACTGGGGGTCGAACTGGATCGCGTAATCGGTCCAGCGGCTCACCTGGCCTATTTCCACCATCAGGTAGCGCAGCATGAACCCACCGTACACGACCAGCGCTGCGGCCGTTAACCCGAGCCAACGGTACCGGCGCGCAGCGACCAGCTCGAATACCACCGGAACCAGCAGCCCCGGTAACACGAACCACAACCAAAACGGCACCGTGTACTGTCCACCCGTCACCAGGGCGAGCGCCTGGATATGCTGTGCACCACCGGTTGCCAGATTGATCAGCAGCAGCGCAATCAGCACCAGCTCAGCGGTGATCAGTCCGATATCGACCACTTCGAAAAAGTGTCGTTCTGGCGGATTCGCGCCGGCAAGAATCGGCAGCACTGCAGCGGTGGACATCCCGGAGATCAGGAACAGCGGACCGAGAACTCCCGAATTCCAGAACGGGCGGGCACCGAATGCACTGAGCAGGACCCCGGTATAGATACCCAGGCAGACCGCCAGCGGAATCACCAACCAGGCGATCATGCGACGCTGCGCCTCACATGCCCGCATCACCCGTCCACCCCCGGGGACCCGATTCACCAGGCCCGCCAACATCGGGTAACCCTGGCGAAGGGTCGACAGTGCCTGTCCGATCATCAGCGGGTATATCAACACCAGCACCCAGGCCCCCCATGACATCGGCGACGTAGCCTGCAGGCTGGTGTAGAAGCGAAAGACGTGGAGCTTGTATTCGAGATCCAGAAACAGCGTCGTCATGCCCAGCGACAGGACGACCGGGGCCCACAGGGCGAAACGACTGTGTGCGAATACCAGCTGGTCTCCCTTACGCGAAAGCACAGCCCAGGCTGCAAACAGCATAATCCCCGCCGCCATGCCCCCCATAAAAAGGTAGAACGAGATCTCCCAGGTCCAGATACCAAGGGTCGGATCGATCTTGGGGTTGTAGCGTGCGGTCGCAAGGACTTCTTCTATCATCCCCCAATCCTCACAGCAGGTAATACACGTGGGGGTCGTTACCCGTTTCGCCCAACAGCACTTTATGGCGACGTTCGCGCAACAGCCGGCTGACATTGCTGTCGCGGTCATCCAACATGCCGAAATGCATGCAGTGTGTCGGACAGCTGGAGACGCAGGCCGGGTCCAGCCCCTGATCCACCCGATGGTGGCAGAATGTGCACTTATCCACGTAGCCCTGCGGATGCATGATCAGGCGGGCATCGTAAGGACACGCAGCAATACACGCCTTGCAACCCGTGCATTTCTCCTCTGCCACCAGCACGATATTGGTGTCCTTCCAGTAATGGCTCGCACCGGTCGGGCAGCTGCTCACACAGGTCGCGTGGCCGCAATGATTGCACCGCTCCGAGCGAAACTCGGTCTGCAGGTCGGGGTACTCGCCGCGCGTCGCCTCGACCACCCAGTCCCGGTTCAGTCCGGCCGGCACCTTGTTCTCGTTCTTGCAGGCCACCACGCAGTCCCCGCAGCCAATGCAGGTGCGCGTATCGATCACCATCGCATAGGTGGTCATGTCAGCTCTCCTTTGCCGACGCGTTTGAGCGTGACGAAACTGGCGCGCATCCCAGTACTGCCGGCGATGGGGTCGATCTTGACGTTGTGCATGAGGTCGGCATCGTCGGCGCCGACGTTGCGGGCCAGCCGCTGTCGCCCGTCGGTGTGCCCGAAGCCGTGCACCAGAAAAACCGAGTCCGGCCGGATACGCTCGGTCACACGCACCCGCACGCGGTTGCTGCGCCGGCCGTTGGGATTCTCCAGCGCCACATAGTCACCGCTGGCGATATCGAGCCAAGCCGCCGCGGACGGATGCACCCACACGGCATTCTCGGGCATCAGCTCGAAAAGCTGCGGGTTGTTGATGGTGCGCCCGAAAGTATGTGCCGGCGCCCGCCCATAGTTGAGGTGGAAGAAGCCTTCGGGCGGACGGTCCGGCGGTGTATAACGCGGCAAAGGATCCTGCCCGTTATCTGCCAGCAGACTGGAGTAAAGCTCGATCTTGCCACTTGGGGTCTTGAAGCGGATCGGCCGGCCTGGTTCGAAATATATCGGACCCTTGCGCGGGAACCTCTTGACACCCTTTTTCTGCATCTCGTCCAGGGAGGAACCGACCTGGCGCAGCTGCCAGTCGAGCACCTCGCTGAGGTCCTGCCAGGGAAAATAGTGTCCGAGCCCCAGCCTGTCTGCGATCCCTTTAGCCATCCACCACGCCGGACGGCTCTGGTAACGGGGCTCGAAAGCCGGCATCCGCAGTGCCAGTGTGGGCGTGCGCTCAGGCTTGTTACGCAACTCGTCAAACCGTTCGAGGTAGGTACATTCGGGCAGCACCACATCGGCGAAGCCGGTGATCTCTGCCGGCATGGTATCGACCACAACCACCAGGTCGAGGGACTGGGCTGCAGCTGCAATCTGGTCGCGAGCACCCGGCAGCGTCATCGGAAGATTGGTTGCATAAACGAACCAGCCTTTAAAGAAGGCATCTGCACCCACCGAACGTTCAACGAGGCGGTTACTGATTCCAGTGCCCACCAGTGGAAAGTCGGGCTGTAGCACCGCCTTCCAATCAGTCGCTGGCTTGTCGGGTTTGGGCGCGGGATACTCGGGCAGATCGACCTTTTCCTGGCTGTAGAAACCGCCGGGCCGCCCCCAGGAGCCGAGTAACGCGTTCAGGATCGCGATCGCGCGACAACGCTGCGTGTCATCGCCGTACCATGTCACGTGGCGACCCGGATGAACCAGCGCCGCCGGTGCCGCATCCGCCATCGCCCGAGCGGTCTCACGGATCTTTGCCGGTTCAATCCCGGTCTCAAGGTAAGCCCACTCCGGGTTGAAGGGCTGCACGTGCCGCACCAACTGCTCGAACCCGTTGCAATGCAACGCAACGTAATCCTGATCGTACAGCCGCTCGTTGATCAGCACGTTCATCCATGCCAGCAGCAGCGCAATATCGGTGCCGGGCCTGATTGGAAGCCAGTGCGCAGACTTGGACGCTGCAACCGAAAAGCGCGGATCCACGGTAATCAGCGTGGCGCCATTGTCCAGGGCCCGGGCAAGGCTCTGCACCTGGCTGTTGTGCAGGTTCTCACCAATGTGTGACCCGATCAGCACGATGCATCGTGAGTTCCCCATGTCGGTGCGGTCCGGCGATCCCACGCTCTCCCCATAGGTGAGGGCAAAGGCGGTTGCCCTGGGTCCGCGGCACTGCGCAAAAGACGGATGCGCGTAAGCGTGCGAGCCGAAGGCCTGCAACATCCGATGGAAATGATTACCGCCGTCACCGTGCGAGAAAAGCGCCAAACGGTCCTTGCCATGGCGCTCCGCAATCGCCTGCATCCTTTGCGCGATATGATCGAAGGCCTCTTCCCAGCTCACTGCCCTGAACTGCTGGTCACCGCCCTTGCCTACCCGTAGCAGCGGCTGCCGCAGTCGATCCGGATCGAGATAGGCGCCGATTCCACCCGTGCCGCGCGTGCACAGACGCCCATCACAGTGCGGATCATCGGGATGCCCGACCACTTTCCAGGGCCGGCCATCTTCCTGATAGAGGGTGCCCGCGCACTGCCAGAAGCACATATTGCAGATGGTGGGACTGGTGGTCACGACGCCGGAACCCGGCAGCGGCTTTGCCGCGCAGCCACCGAGCAGCGTGGGCATGGTACCTGCCGCGCCCAATGCGGCTGAGATCTTCAGGAACTCGCGTCGCTTCATCGACTAGATCTTGAAACTGCCATCTTTGGCAATGCTCACCGTTTCATTCAGGTACCGGTTCCTGATACCCATTGCGGTCAGGGTCTGATGCGCCATCTCAGCACGGATACCGTTGGCACAGTAGATCAGGATCTCGCGGTCGCGTGGCAGCTCGGCCGCCACACCCTCGAGTTTTTCCAGCGGTATATGGCGTGCGCCACTGATCTTCCCCGACGCCACCTCTTCGTCAGTGCGCACGTCGATCAACAACACCGTGTCCACTGCACTGGCAAGCGCGGTGAATTCCTGTGGTGCAATCGCTCCGGGCGCAAGCTTCTTCTCGTACACGATCCGGGTACTGGCGTCTCCTGCGGCGACGGGAAGACCCGCCGCCTGCCAGGCGGCAAATCCGCCCTTGAGAATAGAGGCATTGCCGTAACCCCAACTGCGCAATTCCTTGTAGGCAAGTAGTGCCTCTTTCGAGGTATGGCTGTCTGCATAGACGATCAGCGGTGCGCGCATGTCGGACACGCCCGGCAGTTCCGCGACCGTTTTTTGCGCAATGAACTTCTGGGTCATCGCCTGCAGCTCAGCGGTCGGCATGGCCACGGCGCGCTCAATGTGCGCCTGGCTGCTCTGCACCTTGTCACGGACATCGATAACCACATGCTGGGGATCGAGTCGCTGTGCAAGCCAGCTCACCTCGCTATGCACCGGGAGCCGGGCCTTCTTCCAACCGGGGATACCTGCCTGATAGCCCCTGATGTTCGTATAACCGGCGGCCTGCGCCATTTTCACCGCGTCCCCTGTAAACGGGCATGTTGGCCCGCCGCAGTAAAACACCAGCAAGGCGTTCTTGTCGGCAGGCAGCTTACTCAGAAAGTCGGCGTCCTTGGGGAACGCCGAACTGGCACCTGGCACGTGGGCTGCCCCGAACTGCTTGCCGGGGCGAGCATCGTAAAGATGGTAGACCCCGCCACCTGTCATGATGGTCAGCAGCTCCTTGACATCGATCTCAATGCCGGGGGGAAGGCCGAACACGACCTTCTTGATGCTGCTCGCAGGTTGACCCGGCTCTCTCTGTACCTCGATGAGGTCTGGCGGGCCAAGATCCTTGAGTCCCGCAGCACCGTCATAGCGTGTATTGGAATCCGTGCGCACCACGAGCTGCTGTGCGCTGGCACCCTCGCCTTTGGCCGCCACTTCGAGCTGAATCGTCCCGGCCTGGGTGGAGACGACGGCAATACGTCCCTTGACGGTCTCCGCCTGCGCGGCACCGAACAAAGTGACCAGGGAAAGGACAATCATCCACCGTTGCATCTCCGCCTCCTTAGTGCATTTTTTGCGCAGGCCATCGATGTCAAACGACCTCACCTGCAGTAAACATTCGTCATTGCCGGCTTCCATTGAAGCTCAGTCGGGCTCGACAGCCGGATCTGAATCGGGATTTCGTTCGGTCCCCGCCCGCCTATTTTTCTCGCGCAAGAATCTGCACTGCACAGGCAGCGCGGCTTTTGCCAGCATCGTGAACAGCAGCAGCCCAAACGCCCAGATGCCGACTGACACCATGATCTCGGTCAGGCTTGGGGAATATTCATAGATCTCGCCGATGGGTGTAGGGACAAATGCCGGGATCACCAGGCCCATACCCTTCTCAATCCAGACGCCGACGATCGTTAATACGAAAGCAATATTCATATACACCGGGTGTTTGCGCAGAGGGTGGATCATCAGGATAAGCATGGCCGTGGTGAGTAAAACAACGGCTGTCCATATCCAGGGGGTCAAGCCGCTGTGCCCGTCGAGACCGAAGAACAGATAGCGGGCCGATGCCGCATGTTCGCCCTCGTTGTAAAAATCCGTGAACAGGTCTGCCAGCAGAAAAAACAGCGTTACCTGCAGCGCAATCGCCGCAACCAGGGCAAGGTGGTTGATTACGCTCTGTCGAATCGGGTAATCACTGATGCCACGAATAACCTGGAGCCCAATCGCCATCAGAGCGGGCCCGGATGCAAACGCTGAAGCGATGAACCTGGGTGCCAGCAGCGCGTTGTGCCAATACGGTCTGGCTGAATTCGCAGAGTAAAGGAAGGCTGTGACCGTGTGTATCGAGATGGCCCAGAAGATGGCCAGCAGTACCCAGGGGAAATATCTCGATTCACTGGGTTCCCTGCCGCGGTAGTGATTGAAGACGATGTAAAAGGAAATACCAAAGTTGAGCAGCAGGTAACCATTGAGGACGATGACATCCCACGCCAGCATGGACTGCGGAAAATTGAACCGGCCGATGAACGGAATCAGGTGCCAGAAACGATCCGGCCTGCCGAGATCAACGACCACAAACAGGATCGCCATGGTGACCGCGGCGATCGCCATCGTGTCACCCATGAGCACCACATCCTTCAGGTCCTTCCGATGAAAGATGTAGGCCGGGACAACCAGCATCACGGCCGCGGCCGCCACGCCCACAAGGAAAGTAAAATTCGAGATATAGAAACCCCACGAGACCTGGTTCGTCATGTTGGTCACCACCAGGCCTTCGCGCAGCTGAAGCGTATAGTGCCAGCCCCCCAGCGCGATCAAGCCTAACAGGAGCACCAGCCAGGCCCAGTACATCAGGCGGCCGCGGACCAGGTGCCCCAGGCTGTCGACCAGGAAACCTCGCAGCGAGGGTTTGACTGCTTCACTTGTCACGGAAATACCAGAACTTCGGTTCGGTGCCGAGGTCTTCCTTCAGACGGAAAATTGCCTTGTTTGCAAGCACGTAACGGATTTCGCTATCGGGATCTAGCAGGTTGCCGAAGATCCTTGCCCCCGTAGGGCATGCCTCCTGGCAGGCGGGCTGTCGCCCCTTGCGGGTGCGCTGCACGCAGAAATGACATTTTTCGACCACGCCCGCAGGCCTCGGCCGGTTGCCGAGGTAGTGCGTGGCCGTATTGATCTCCTCCGGTGGCAGCGCCGGTGAACCCCAATTGAAGTGCCTTGCCTGGTATGGGCAGGCCGTCATGCAATACCGACAGCCGATGCACCAATCGTAATCCACCACGACAATGCCGTCCGGTTCAGTCCATGTCGCTTCCACGGGACAGGCCTTGACGCATGGCGGGTTGTCGCAATGCATGCATTGCATCGGCAGATAGTACTTTCCATCCAACGGCACCTGCTCATGGTCGTAGTAATGATCGCCATGGCGCAGGTCCGTGCTGTCCCGGTCCATCTCGATCACCCGGATGTACTGAGTATCGCGGCTGAGGTTGTTCTCCCTGACACAGGCATGCACGCAATCACGGTAACCGCGGCACTTCGAGACGTTTATCGCATAGCCAAACACCACGCCCTGCTGCGCCGGAGTGGTATCACATTGGATGTCGACGCCGTATCGACGTTTCGCTTTGCGTTCTATACGCGTAATCGCCTCGCTGATTTCGGCTTCTGTCATGCGCTGGTAATGCTGCTGGAAGAAGTCGGCGAACGCATCGGACAGCGTGCTGCCGCCCCAGGCACCAAAGGCTGCATGCGCAGCGCCAGCGCCGCCGGCCAGCGCCAACCCCTGCAGAAATCGGCGGCGCGCATTTACGCCGGGTGGCGCCGCCCCCTTTTCGTCAGGATTTTTCATCGTCGCCGTTCTCCACAAGACTGTCCCGCCGCCCTTCCGGCCGGGTCTCCAATCCCGTTTTTTCGTCGGGTACCGCCTCGGTCTTCCAAGCCGCACGGGTGACGCGGTCAGCCTCCGGCCGTTTGTCTTTTTCGACCCAATGTGGCGGTCGACCCAGTCCCATTCGCACCCGCGGCCCCGGCTCGGGTGTCCGCGTCTTGAGCGCCGGCCTGTGTTGGTAATGGCAGGCAGTGCAATTGAGTACCTGACGCTTGTCCTGCCAGCCGCTCACACGCTTGCCGTGCGCGCCGTACACCCAGTCCCGCGCTTGATCGACATGGCACTGGCTGCACAGGACGTAGGCATCGGCAAACTCAAGCTTTTCACCTTCGAGGGTCTTCAAGCCCCCTTTGCCGCTTAGCTCGTGGCAGGTGAAACACCAGAATTTTCCCTTGCCATGCAGTCCGTGTTGCAGTTCAAAGTTGTCATGCGGCTGCTTGAGCTTTCGCGGGCGTGGATCACTCAACACCCATTGATGGCAATTCGAACACGGATGCATGCCGGGATCGCGCTGACTCGGGATAACATCAAACGACGGCATCCCTCTGAAAAGGGCGTAGGTCTTACGGGCAGGGGCATCGAAATCTGGTACCGCTGTCTCGCCGATCTTTGGTGCAACCGGCAGCCCGGTACTCTTTCCCCCCCTACCAGACCGGTCCGTCACCGGCGCATCATCAAGACCGGAGAACCCACTCCAGTCCCAGTCGCTGCCGGTTGCCGCAGTTGAAGTACCGCTGGTGGCGGGGGGCGGCCCCGCCGCCCCCGCCGCCGACCAGCAGCCAGCCAAGAGCACGATCAGCAGTAGCAATGGACCGAGACCTGCCACAGCGGGACCACAGAAGCTAATTGATATCCCCCGCGCACAGGGTCACAACCTGATCTCGACCGCGGCCACCAGCTTCGGCGTGAGAAGGTCGTCCGGCAACTTGCCCTTCATGTTGGCCTTGATCGGTGGCAGCAACAGGTCGTACAGCGCCTCGGCTCGCAAAATGCTCGTACCGGGTTTAACCGGGATCTCGTACTCAAGCGTACGGACCTCATTGGGCTTCAGACGGGTATCGGAAAGCACCTGAGTTGCCTTGGGTGGCATCGTCGGGTTTCCTGCCTCGTCGCCCAAGGTGTACCAGAACGCCGCTTTCGGGTCGTCCTTGATCGGATGTACCTCGTAGTTCTTCCACAGCATCTGGCCATCCTTGTCATAGGTCGCAACACGAATGAAGAAATTGCGGAACGGCGCACCTGTCGGATAGGCATGCGGCAGTCGATTGCGCACCAACAAGGTGGCTTTGATAACATCGCCCTCCTGCTTGGTATCCATACTCAAGGCGATTCCACGCGTGATCATCTTGTCGTCATGGCCGCCGGCCATACTGTGATCCGGAATGCTGATCATCTCACCCGCAACCACCTGGCCATCTTTGAGTTTCGGCACCGACACTATCGACATGTGACAGGCCTGGCAGCTGACGAAATTCTTTCCTGTGCGGTACTCATCGCCCGTTCGGCATAGCGGCGTGCCGTGTGGGTTGCTGCGCTTTTCGTGGCAACCCATGCAGGCATCATTGCTCTTGAACAGTTCCGATTTATTCCCTTGCATCGGCACCGGGTGATGCACCGGTGTCGGCCACTTCGCATCAGCGGGGGTCCGCTCGGTTGTGTAGCTGATGCCTGATGGACCATACAGACTTGCCTTGTCCATCTCATAGGCATCCGTACCGTATAGGGGCTTTCCATCAGGTGTATCGGTACCCTTGAAGGCGCTGAATGAATGGCAGGTCGTACAACCGATCCCTTGTGCATAGGCAGGCTTTGCATCGAGCTTCGTCGATCCCTCCATCGCCGCCACCGGCGCATGGCACTTCAGGCAGACCGGGTACTTACCGTTGCCTGCCTTCACGTCTTCCTGCGTGGGGTCTCCCACCACATTCTTGTAAAACGCACCGTGAATCGGATCCTTCAGGGCAGAACTGTTGGCGTGCATCGAGCCCGACCATTGCTGATAGATCTCCTCGTGACACTGCTTGCAGGAAGCAGCGTCGACGTGCTGAACGGATTCGCCGGCAATCGGCGCTGTGAGATAAAGAAAACTGACCGAGCACACGCCCGCCATCCAATGTGACACTGGCAACATCTGAATTTCCTCCGGTTTGGCGCTTCTTATGTTTATGAAACAGCGTCTATCAAAGACAGCAGCCGTTTATTTTCGTTTGTGCAATCGAAACACAAACATATAACCCCTGCTTTGATCCAGGTTAAACAGCTCTCGAAGCATTATGACGTTTCACCCAATCGCAGTGTCTGCGAGGTGTGCAAGCACAGGCCGTGCCTGGCTCGGCGTGCTGATTGAACAGGCGTCCCTTTCACAAAGGCCGTGCTGATCGATTCATGGCGAACCGATAAGACGCGACATAATCCGGGTCCTGCCAACAGACCGTCAGTAGCACTGTATTTATTTTGTATTTGCTAATAACGGTAAATACTTTATCGTGCGCGAAAAATCCCTGTATCGGGCAGCGCAGAAGTAAAGGATGAATCGGAAGCGAGCGGTGACCAGCAGGCGTTCAAACAGTCTAATTCTGCTTTTTGCCCTGTTCCAACTCAGACGCCAGCCGGCGCTGCAACTGCTGCGGCGAGCCGGTGCGCTTCGCCAGCAGATCGTAGGCAACCGGGACTACGAAAAGTGTGAACAGGGTCGCTGCGAGCACACCGTACAGGATGACGGTACCGATCACTGCGCGTGTCTCGGCACCCGCGCCGGATGACAACAGAAGGGGCAGCGATCCGGCCGCTGTAGTGATGCCGGTCATCACGATCGGACGGAACCGGACCCGCGTTGCTTCCAGCAGTGCGTCATGGAAGACCTGCCCTGCATCGCGCAGCTGGTTGGCGAACTCGACGATCAGGATGCCGTTCTTGGCCGCCAGGCCGACCAGCATGATCAGGCCAATCTGGCTGTACAGATTCAGCGAGTAACCGCTCAAGTGCAGCCCCAGCAGCGCCCCGGCCATCGCCAGTGGCACCGTGAGCATGATCACGAACGGATGTATCCAGCTCTCGAACTGTGCGGCAAGCACGAGGTAGACGATGACTGAGCCGAGTATCAACACGAACAGGATCGATTCCCCTGCCGACCTGAATTCCTGTGACTGCCCCTTGTAGTCGACGATGACCTTGCCTGGCAGGCTCTCCTGAACCAGGCCATCGAGATAGGACAGCGCATCACCAAGCGCAAGACCGTCCTTCAGGTTCGCCTCGATGGTGATCGCACGCACTCGGTTGTATCGGTTCAGCTTGATCGAGTCGGCCACTTCCTCGAGACGCACCAGGTTGCTCAGGGGGATCAGCCGATCACTGCGCATCGACCGCACATACAGGTTCGACAGGTCAGTCGGTGAACGCTGCTCCACCCGTTCGCCCTCGAGAATGACGCTGTACTCCTCGCCCTCCTCGATGTAACTCGTCACCCGGCGCGAGCCCAGCATGGTCTCCAGCGTGCGGCCAATTTCGCCGATGGTCACGCCAAGATCGGCGGCCCGGTCGTAGTCAATCACCACCTTGAGCTGCGGCTTGGTTTCCTTGTAGTCCCAGTCGACCCCTTCGAGACCTGGGTTCGACGCCTCGATTCGGTCGATCAGGATATCGCGCCATTCCGCCAGTTCCGCATAGGTGCCACCGCCGATCACGAACTGCACCGGCTTCTGGATGCGTTTGCCGAAACCCTGGCGCATCAACGGAAACGCACGCACACCGGACAGGTTGGACAGGCGCTTGCTGACGTCCTCCATGATCTCCCACGCCGGGCGCCGCTGGGACCAGTCGTTCAGTACGTTGATCACGATACCGCTGTTGAAGATCGAAAAATTGCTGAACGTACGTGGCGCACGGACCAACAGGCGCGTGATTTCGCCAGACTCGACCAGCGGCATAAGGCGTCGCTCAATCTCATCCATATATTCCTTCATGTATTCGTAGGTCGCACCCTCGGGGCCACTGACCAGAAGAAAGAAAGTGCCACGATCCTCCTTCGGTGCGTACTCGCTCGGCATCCGGTCGATCAACCATTGTGTGCCGACAAGAATCGCGACAAAGATCACCCCGACAACCCACTTGTGACGCAGGGCGCCTCGCAACATCCAAAGATAACCATCGCGGATTCTTCCAAATACCCGATCGACAGCGCCCGCCAGGCGGGCTTTTCCACCACCCTCCGGCAGGATCTGCGAGGCGAGCATCGGAGACAACGACAGGGCAACGAAACTCGAAAACCCGACCGCCGCCGCCATGGTCAGGGCAAATTCGGAAAACAGTCGCCCGACATCGCCCTGCAGAAAAGCGATCGGCACAAACACGGCGACCAGCACGATGGTCGTCGCAATGACCGCAAATGCGACCTGGCGCGTGCCTTTGAAAGCGGCCACCAGGCGTGTCTCGCCATACTGCGTCATTCGTCGGTCGATGTTCTCCAGCACCACGATCGCATCATCGACGA
>ERZ795048.443-NODE-443-length-43866-cov-98.951610_pt1 | contig 43866 bp, 39 predicted proteins | sample MGYA00375132_ERZ795048 | MGnify/ENA primary metagenome ERZ795048 (study PRJEB30177, sample SAMN05720225) | activated sludge metagenome | isolation source: Anaerobic digester | place: Hong Kong | collected 2014-12-17 ...
TGATACACGGCAACATCTCCCTAAAAGATAATCACTCACTGAGTGAATGATAACATGTACATCTTTGCTCGTCCACAACTTGCGATCACTTTCATTGGCAAGAAGGTGAATTGTGTGAGAAGCTTCAAAGGAGATGTTATCATAATAAATGGTCATTAATATCGGAAGAGATTTTCGTGTTTGTGGGGAGAAGACATGTCAGTCCCATTCGTCTCTGTAGTAATTCCCGAAAGGAACGAAGAAGAAAAGATCTCGTTTTGCTTAGAGTCTTTGCTCGGTTCAGATTATCCCCATGATCGTTTTGAGGTTATTGTTGTCGACGGCATGAGCGAAGACAGAACCGTGGAGATTGTCAAGTCATTTTCACAACAACATCAGAACATAAAGTTGTTGTACAACGAAAAACGTATTACACCGGTTGCGAGGAATATTGGTGTTAAGGCGTCTGTTGGAGAATATGTAATGTTTTTCGATGCGCACTCAATTGCGTCTTTCGATTACATAAGTAAATGTGTTAAGCACATTCAAGAAACAGATGCAGACAATGTTGGCGGAGTTGTAAAGACACTGCCTGTTTCTGGGTCAATCTTAGGGAGGACGATTGCTGCAGTCTTAGCAAGCAGGTTTGGAGTAGGTGGGTCGAAATTTCGAACTGGCGTTACCAGCCCGGAGGAAGTCGACACTGTGCCTTTTGGATTCTACAAGAGAGTAGTATTTGATAGAATTGGACTTTTCAACGAAAGTTTAGTCAGGAATCAGGATATCGAGTTTAACCTCAGACTCAAAAGAAATGGTGGAAAGATAATTCTGTTTCCCGATATCAATCTAGTCTACTTCAGTCGGTCTTCTTTGAGGAGCTTTCTTAAGAACAACTATGAGAATGGGTTCTGGGTAATCTTTGCATCTCGGTATTCAAAGCAACCATTCTCTTTACGGCACATAATACCATTGATGTTTGTCCTTTACCTAGGTTTGGTGATCCTACTATTGCTATTACCTATTGCGCTTACGTTGGTTTGGGTTCTTCCTCTTCTTTTTTATACTGTTTTAGATGTTTTATTCTCAGTAGAGATTGTGCGGAAAACTGCGTGCTGTAAAGCTTTTTTCGTTTCTGCGATGATATTCCCGTTGCTGCATATCAGCTATGGAACTGGCTCCCTCATAGCTTCAGTGAAGCTGTTGTGGGCTAAAGTGATTAGGCACGGGAGATGAGAGAATTGAATGTGGATCTTGGTATAAGTACTATGAATAGCAGACTTGAGCTATTGATGGAGAAATCACTGACTTCTCTTCTTAAAGCTACTGAAGAATGCAGGAATACTCACTTCAGATTTCTTATTGTAGTTCAAGAGGTTGATAGTGAACAGAGTGCTCGCAGAGTCAAAGAAGTGCTTTCACATGTTACTGAAAGATTCGATACTGAAGTAATTCTGGATCGGAGAAAAGGTCTTTCACGAAGCAGAAATCAGATTCTTGAGAAGTTTGAGGGGGACTTCCTAATGATATGCGATGACGATATTGAATACAGAAAAGATTCACTTCAAAAAATAATTGAAATTGTAGAGTCCAGCAATATGGATTTCCACTCGTTTATGCTTTTTACGCCTGATGGAAAAGATTACAAGGATTATAAAGCATTTCCATTTGCTCATAACATGAAGACAATAGCAAGAATCAGTTCAGTTGAAGTTATTTTGAAGTCAACAGTAAAACAATCTGGAGTGGTTTTTGACTCATCTTTTGGTAGAGGAGCTCGTTGGCCGTGCGGAGAAGAGAACATATTCCTTGCTGATCTTCTAAAGAAAGGTTTACAAGGTTCTTTTGTGCCGATTAAGATCGGCAGTCACCCGAAACCCCTTGATGCAGATTCTATGACCAATCAAGAATTTGTCTGTAAGGGTGCTGCACTGACTAGGATCTATGGCAGAACGTTTTCTTTAGCTGCAGTGGTTTATCTCTGGTTGAGAAAGTCTGACGCATTGAAATTGAGGGATCTAAAAGCTTTGCTTTCAGGGCGGAGAGAGTACTTGAAGTTTCTGAAAGAAGAAAATGTATAGGCGGTGAAGACCAGTGGCAGAAGCTTATGTAAGCGTAGTAATACCTGCCTATAACGCAGCTCATACTATTGAGGCAACACTTAGTTCAGTATATTCTCAAAACATGGATCGTATTCAGATAATTGTCGTCGATGACGGTTCACTAGATAATACATACAGGATAGCAACTGAATTTGCACAGAAGGATTCGCAAGGCAAGACTTTCATAATAGTTAAGCAAGAGAATAGAGGGGTAAGTGCTGCACGTAACACAGGTATAGATTTGGCAAAGGGAAAGTATCTCTTCTTTCTTGATTCAGATGATTTGCTCGAACCTGACTGTCTAAGTGAGCTTTGCGAGGAAGCCGAACTGACAAATTCGGAGATTGTGATGTGCGGCTTCGATGAGGTTGGCGAGAATGGGACGGTCTTAACCCCTTTCGAACAGCATTATAGATTCCCTAATAAAGGTATAGATGGCACGAAACTGCTCAAGTTACTTCTAAAGAAATCAACAAAGATCTGGACCTCATCAGCAATATACTCATCGTCTCTAATCGAGCAATCTCGTCTAAGGTTTACAGAAGGAGCCAAATTCGGCGAAGACCAAGAATTTATATTCAAGGCAGTATTCAATGCACGCAGAACGTCCTGCTTGGAAAAGACACTTTCACACTACGTTATTAGAGAGCGTTCAACGATGAGAAGTAGGGGGCTTTCTCATTTTCACTATGTAGCTTCAATGCTTAGAGTCCATAACTATCTTGTTAAAAGCGGATCCAGTGAGGAAATTCTTTCTTTGATCAGGAAGAGCAAGATACCTGAAGCGTACATGGATGTATTCGCTCTGTTAGTGAGAGGTGGCAATAATATGGAAATGCTTGACATTCTTCATAGACACAAAGCGATTCGAAAACAGATTTCAAATACGAGCATAATGGTAGATTCATTAATGTGGCTTAAGTCAGTTCTCCTGCTGTACGCTCCAAAGATTATGTACTCTTATTGGCAGAAAACCAATCAGTGAACTGGGAGGGGTACTATGCTGGTTTACATAATTCTTGCCCACAAGAACATGAAACAAGTTGCTCGCTTGGTTAGGAGCATTGAACCGGACAGAAATATGATTCTGATTCATGTTGATCGCCGGGTAAAAGATGCTGAATACAACCTGATGAAATCTGATCTAAAAGAATACTCAAATGTGAGGTTCGTTCAAAGAAGAAAATGCAATTGGGGAAAGTTCGATCTAGTGGGTGCAACGCTGGATTCGATAAGAATCATAACAGAAGAAAGAGTGAGTTTCTCGTTTTGCAGTCTTCTGAGCGGGCAGGATTTCCCTATTAAGAGCACTAAACATATCGAGCAGTTTCTCAAAAAACACGCTGACAAGAACTTCATGAATTACTTCAGCCTACCGTGTGATTGTTGGCAGAATGGAGGCACAGATCGCTACAAAACCTATCACTTCAATCTCTTCTCAAACGCAAGAATAGACGAGCGCATATCAAGAATTATCAAGATCAGCCGAAGGATCCCCGCCGGTATACGCTTTTTTGGAGGTTCTCAATGGTGGACTCTTAACAAGGGCGCTGTGGAATATATAAATCTTGCAGTTTCTCATAGGCAAGAGTTCGTAGAATGGTTTCGGAATGTTTTCATACCAGATGAGATGTTCTTTCAGACTCTGCTAATGAATTCTGAGCTAAGCGAATCGATCGTAAACGACAATCTAAGATATATCGTTTGGCCAGGTCCAAAGGTTTTTGGAGAAGAAGATACTCGAACACTTCTTAATTCGGGAGAAAGCAAGCTTTTTGGCAGGAAATTTGATGAGAGTCTAAATAGCGGTGTTATGAGCATCATTGAGAGTCATATAAAGGATCATAATAGGGCAAGTACAGTCTTTGGGGGTTAGTCTAGTGATAATCATGCGTCTGAAGGGAGGACTAGGTAATCAGCTCTTTCAATACGGTTTTGGAAGAGCTCTTTCCATAATGAAATCTTCTCAATTGGTTTTTGACAAAACATGGTACTTTGTGAATGCCTTAACAAGAAGCGCCACACCACGAAGACTTGTCCTCAACAGTTTCAGGATAAGAGATTGTTCAATAAAATTAATGCCATTTAAGTACTGCCTAATGGAGAAGAGAAACCGTTCCGCAACATTACTTAGGAAGCACAAAATGATCTTCATCAACGAAGATGAATTGAAAAACACCGACGTTTGTTTTTGGCAAAACTGACAACATTTACTTTGACGGATATTGGCAACAGTACTCTCACTTGAAAAGGATAAGGAGTTTATTGGTTGAAGAGATTGTACCGAAAGTCAGTTTGCTAAGCGAAAATTGCGCAAGGCTAGTCAAAGAAACTGCAAATCCTGGGTCTGTTGCGGTTCATTTCAGAAGAGGCGATTATGCAACTGATGTTGGGACAAGAAACCACCACGGACTGTGCTCAATTGATTACTATCATTCAGCACTTGAATATCTAGCAAGGCGTATTACGATCAAAAGGCTTTTCGTCTTTTCGGATGACATTGAATGGGTCAAGGATAATTTCCTCTGCAGCTTGCCGATCACCTATATAGATGATTCATTAGCGTTTTCATGAAGGCGTTTAGTTCTGACTTCTTCTGCGCTTCTGAAAGACGGTTCACCAGCGCAGCCGTTCTGAAGAAACGAACCACCTTGTTTCGCTTGCAAGCTTCTAAACCGATTGCCTGAGCAAGCGATACTTTCCAGTACCAGCATTCCGTACAGAATTAAATTCTTCTTCTCGTCTACGAAAGATGCTTTCTTCAGTTCTTCTGGACTTAAGTCCTGAGGTAGTCGTATCTCTTCGAACGAGAAATCTTCGAATGTCTTCATGGCATAGAAGCCCGCCTGTTTTACCAGGCGGTTCTTCCTTGAGGTCTCACGGTTATCCAGAGCAATCTGTAGTATTTTCATAAGGTATTCCTGGTTGTTGTCCGCTTCTACCTCTTCAAGTACATCCACTATCTGTTCCTTCCAAGGCAAACTAGAGTCTCTAGAACAAGCCCACGCCTCGTGATTAATTTTCATCTTGTAGAGTCTTTCTGCTGGGAAATCACAAGTGTTCTTATCAATGAGTGAATGATGTGTTGGACAGAGTAGTATCGAATTGGCGTAGCTGTCCCTTTCCTCGAGAGTCAATCTACTTGATCCTCTAGGTCCGTCTTCGCTCCTCGCAACGATGTGAGCTTGCTCGCCAATCACGTGAAACTGATAACTCGTGGAACTATCCACAGTGAGTCTTTGTTTACAACTGGGAAAAGCGCACATTCCACCAGAACGACTCCAAAGCAGTTTAAGATCCTTCTCTGAAATTGACAAAATGACCTCCCGATAATTGGAATCAAGACTAACGCTTAATCAGTTTTCTCAAAGAACGCTTCGCCTTTGAGAGTGCTCTTGAAGCAAATGATTTTCTGTATAGCCTGTCATATTCCTGAAGCAAGGGTTTCATTTCGGTTCTAAATACTTCGAAATCGTCAGCTCTCAGAGCTTTTTCAAATGCAATGTGTGATTTCTCTCTTAGTTGCATCCGAAGAACTGTTATCTTCTTGTATCTCTCACTGATACCGGCGGTATTTGCCTCTACTCGCTTTGGAGGGTACCATTTGCCTTCCATTTCCAGCAAAGCAATTCTGTAGGCAAGCAAATCTCTACGGTGCCTGAAACCTGCCTCTTGAGATTTAACAACCACTCCTGGGTCAAGAACATCGAGCTTCAAAGCTCTTTCTTTGATGCCTTGATCAACAATCTTCTTAATGACTGGGTTACGTATGATGATGACATTCGTTCCGCCGGAATCAGTAACATATTCAGGCAGCCATGCATCACCAACTGAAACGTCGGCAGTTTCGCTCACTACATCATCGCAATAATCACAAGCTTTGTACTTGAAGAAACCATAGCCCCAATTATACCCATAGAAGTCGCTGGCTTTTTCCGTCAAGGTGACCATCTCACCGTTCTTCTCTCCGGAAATCCTTATCCCGTATTCACTAGCAAGGCCTGAGGGATATTTCCACCTGAAATCAATGGTACGTAGATCTTCAGGCTTGACACCTTTCTGCCAGGCAAGCATTTCCGAGAAGCACGATGATTTCAAGTGACCGCAAACCAGTCCCACAAAAAAAGTTACTCTGTCAGCGATTTCCTTATCACTAGTGCAAAGTAGACGCATCGCTTTGACGAAGCAAGGAATTCCAACAAAAGCATATTTCTTTCGATTCTTTCTCACTTCGTCAAGAACTTCAGAGAATTCAACTGGATAATATCTCGACTTCGCACCGTTTCTTACTTCTTCAAGATTGCTTGAAATACCATATTCAAAGAGAATTCCTTTCTTGCCTGAGGGCTTTACATGAATAACAGCATCGATTAGACGCTCTTCGAGCAACCTTGAAAGAATCCATGTAGCGAACCCTCCAGAACTGCCTAGTTTTCTAAAGTCATCTTCTATAACATGACCGGCATAGGTCTCCAGGTAAAAGCCAATGAATTCATTCCGTTTTATGTCCTCAAAACCACTGAAAAGCATTTCACCTAATTCCGATTCATTTCGTGACGTGAAGAAAGGGCAAACGTCGCTTACTGGAGAATTCAGTTGATCAAAGGAAGGCTTATACATTCCATAAGGATCAAGCTTATTCGTGCCTTTGACATCGCCTTCCGAAACACAAGCCCCACAGCCGATGCAATAACCGTTATCAATTACCTTTTCTTTCAAATCTCTGTAGGAGTGCATATTCATTCCATCACCTCTAGTCCTTCTTATTCTTTCCTCTTTCACAAAATGCAATCCAGACTTTCTTCAACACGGCTCCTATTGATTTTCCCTCAAGTATGATGAATACGATCAAACAAACTATCTGAATCAAAGCTCCTACTAAGCCAAAATAGACCATCATTAGAGAAGCTAAAACCAAGGAAATCTCTACTGTGAGTCTTACCCAATCAATAGATACCGAAAAGTATTTTCTTGTCTCAATCAGCCTGGCAATCCACATTATGAAAAATGCCATAGCAGTAGAAATCGAGGCTGCTTGAATTCCAATTAACGGAATCAAGAGGAGATTCACACCAATATTTGCTGCTGCACCGATACCAGATGTTCTGAAGGCCCCACCAGTTTTCTTTGCGGCAAGATAACCTACACCGAAAAACTGTGAAAACGAGTGGAATACGGTACCTAATATCAGAAAAGGAACAAACCTCCAGGCCTCCTGAAAGCCTTCTCCTGTCATTAATATAACAAACGGCCGAAGTGCTAATGAGAAGGCGATGGTTCCTAGAAACATAAGAGTAGAAAGTGCTCTAAAGACGTTCGAATAGAATTGCTTTCTATCAGGGCTATTGAACTGATCTATCGACGATATTTGCCATGCCTGATAAAATACGCCATTCAGTACTGACAGGAGCATAGGAAACTTGTGTGCAACTGCGTAGATCCCGGTAGAAGAAAACCCTAAGAAAAAAGCCAACATATATCTGTCCGAAGCGCTCATTATCCACCATGCAAGTGCATTGGGAACTAGAGGGAGGGAATATTTTATCATCACCTTGATCTGTGCTACCTTGAAGGCAGAGGGTGCAATGTATTTTCCTACAGATCCGAAGAGGAAAAGAACTGCTGTAGAAATTGTTACAGCTATTATTTGAGAGCTCAAATAACCAATTACTCCCATCTTGAGAACTGCTACTAGAACAATGCCTGTTGAAGCGAATACTGCAGTATGAATAATATCGCTTACCGCAAATAGTCTTAGCCTCTGTTCAGCACGAATGAGGACCTTTGTTATTCCGTGAATTATGTCAATCAAGAACAACGCCAGGAAAGCAACGAGAAGTTGGCCTGAGACGCCAAAGTGAATAAAAACCGGTATGAAGCAAAGAAGGCATAAGAATCCGGCGGTTCCCACGGTTAGTGCTGAAGTGAAGATTGCTTGCTTCTCTTCCAGACTTCCTTTGTCGAGAGTGAAACGGAATACCGCTTCGACAATATTCAGGGTTAATAAAGGGAGTAATAGAGAGATCGAGGTCGTTATTATATCGATCTTGCCGTAGTCAGCCTGTGTCAGGACTCGAGTGAAAACTGGCAGCATGAAGAAAGAGATTGCCTTCGATCCAAAGGTTCCAATTGCAAATATGGCTGTGTTTTTACCAAGAGATCTGTAAGGACTAGAACTCATCTATAAGATTTTTTCCTTGAGTTTGTTAGCTATGTCTTCGATCTGATCCATTGCAAGCTTCTTGTTCTCTTCAACTGCAGGCTTTATCCTGGAGACAAGGAAATCATAATTGCTAAGAACATAATCAACCTTGTCCATGACTAGGTCGACAATCTTTCCTGACTCCCACAGATCGTCTCCTCTAGCTTCAATGATGAGATCCTTCATGCCCAGACCCTCTCCAATAACGCCTTTGTACTTCACACTGTAAGAAAGTGAAATCGCAGGCTTTCCCATTTGAAAAGTAGAAACGGCTGCGTGCATACGTCCAGTTATCGTGAAGAGTCCGTTTCCAAGAATTTGCCTTGCTTCTATGGGGAGCATTGCGTCGTAAATAGGAATGACATGTTCTTTCTGTTTGCTTGTTAGATTTTGTTCAATCTCTCTTATAACATTCCGATCGTCTGCTCCTTTAGGTTTTAGAACGTGACACAAAAGTACTATCTTCTTTGCTTTCAAAGTTTCATTTTCAACAAGAGAGTTCAGTATTGCAGTCCAAGTATTGAAGTATTCACCTGCCGATGAGCAGTATTGTCCAACGATACCTGAAGGAACCAACGTAATGTATTCACCTTCACTGATTGAATACTTGCCAAGAATAGTTGATTTAATCTTATTCTCATTCTGCCTAGGCAGATCCAGCCAAGCAAGGTCTCTTGATTCCTTCACGTTACTCAATTTCAGATCCCTTATTAGATAATCAAAAGTAAGCGGATCACGCGAATATATATGGCAATTCCGTAAGTATCGCTTTGCAAGTGGAACTCTCCACGAGTGGAAAGGACCGATTGTTTGACCCAACAAAAATGTGTTAACTGACTTTGAAAGACTCATGAGTCGATAGAGTTCAATTGCTATCCGATTGCCTGCATAGTATTCAGAGAGGTCGTCTCCTCCCAGTATTAGGATGGAGTCAACATTGCTTTCCCTGTACTTAATCGTCTCACTTTTTATTTGCCTATACAAATTGACCGCTTTTACAGCCTTGTTTCCCTTAGAGGGCTCCCTCTTTGAAATACCATCGATTCTCAATGGAGAGATGGCAGTAGCCAACTCCACTCTCTTTAGGTCATTCTCTGTTGAGAAATCACAGTAATACTCGCTACTCGAATTGAGCAGAGATTCAAGATAGAAAATGATGTTTTCAGCCATCATTGCAGATCCATAATTGAGAGTATTAGGGATGTGTCGAATCACTATCTTCAAGAGCTCATCTCCTTCGATCAGGCATACTATTCCTGTCATGTGTCTTAATTAGCAATTCACGAATGACAACAGAAAGCCACTTTTCACCATAATTCCAATAACTAACAGATAATCATCAGATAGAATATCGAAACAAACACATTCGAACAGTAAAAGTGAATTCGAAAGTTAAGATCTGAACAAAACGAATGTAACTGTAATGCAATCAATAATCTCTCAACTGGTTTGATACAATACTACTGACCTGTTGCACACAAATCAGCAAAATGAACAGAAGAGAACTTCTCTTTAAAATTATACACTATTACATTGTCTTGTTTAAGTCTTTCGTTGGTTGGTAACCACTCGCTAATACATTACTGGTTTCAAACAAAGAAAAACGGCAGGAGGTTGTTCCTTTCTTCCTGCTTCAGGGTGTGTGAGTAGTACAGTTCCAAGTTGTTAGTTGCAAGAAACAAACTTTGCATGTCAGAGGTCTAGCGCCCTCCTAAAAAAGCCAAAGAGCTGATCCGAGATTCAAGCTGGAACAATGGCTAGTTGCCTGTCACCCGTTCTCCGGAAAGAGTTGATGCACGCTTAAAAACGAAGATCCGCTGAACGCTGGGAAGAGCAGTTGTCAGCTCACCGATAAGATCGAGATAAGCCGAAAAGGATCATTTCGAGAGTTCGCTACGCTCATGAGAATACCGAGATTCTGACCAGGAACTTCGTCAGAATGACGAAAAGGAAAAAAGCGTCATCCCGTAATGACCCTATACGGGATCTCGATCTTCACAACCTGCTTGCTAAGAAATTCTGCACGTTGATCGCTGTGAGATGCAGTTGTCCGTTAACCTCTTCGCGGGCGAACAGCCGTTCGCCCCTACAAGAAGAATATGATTCTGAATTGATCACAGATCAAGAAGATCGGCTACGAGCTCTTCTTCTTTTTCTAGCAAAACCCGCTCTTATCAACCCGGTTTTTTTAACCCGTTTTTTGTAACCCGATCTTCCTAACCCGCACTTTGTAACCCGTTCCTACACTCCGCTCTTTCCCCGCGAAGCGGGCACTGCGACCTGGCATGATCTTCGCCAGCCTTGCGTCCCGGCTCGGTCTTTGCCGGCATTGCGACCGCCGATGCTTCTCGGCGCCGTGCCTCTAGTATCTTATGATAGAATTCACTTCAGTCTCTCTCTCTCCTCTTCTCGTGTTTTTAACGAAGAACGAAGAACCTGGACACGAAGTGTCGGAACGAAGAACCCTCTTTCCAAGAACAGTTCCTAACGATCTTGCCAGACGCTAGACCCCACAACCCTAGACCCGGCTCTTACGCCGAAGGCAGCATCACTTCTGCTACTGACCCGGAAGGCAATGGTGTGTGTACTTAACGTTTACTTGTCCGAGTAGATTGTTTGTGATGCTTATGGCTGACGGCAAAGGAAAAGGGGCGCATGCGCTATAATATAGCCATTGAAAAAGCTTTCCATTCATCTAGCTATCCAGAAAGCCGCAGATGGTGTACTAAAATCTAGATAATGAAAGGGGGCATTTTACGATCCTGATAGTCTTTAATAGCTCATTATAAAGGGGAGGTGTATCATGAAAACCAGACTACTGAAATATGTATTTTTTTCTTTCCTTCTTCCGATACTTTTTCTCTCAGCGTGTGTTAAGCCCAATCCTCAAGTGGTGAGGATAGCATTTGAAGAGCTCCAGGAGGGTGCATTCTACAACGGTAGCTTGATGTTTAATCCTTCGGATCCTTCTTATTCACACCTTGATAAGGGAACCTTGATCGCTTTTCAGGATATTACCTACGGTTGGGAAGACAGGGGAGATGACCTTTATATTCCCATAATCGTAAACAAGAAGTTTGGATATTTGTATATCCGCGATGTTAGTCAGGAGCATATTGAATACGAGTATCTTGTTTATGGTGCCGATGGAACAATTATCGAAAGAGAGGATTCAGTCTATTTAAATATGGGGGAAGGCGAAGCCAGTTTTTCAAGCGCTTCCGAAGATTCCGGATTCAGTGGTGTTTCTTATCATACTGGAGTTAACGCCACCCACCCGGTAATAGCGAACTCATGTCTTCTGTCGTTCATTCATGAGGTCCCAGAAGCAGTCTCTGAAGAGGAGACATCATCTAAACAAGAGTTCCGAAGAGTTGTGTTTAGAATTCAGCAACCAGGAATGACGCAAACTTCTCGCTATCCTAAAGGAGTTCTGGCAATAAGCACTTCGAGTCCGAAGTCACATGTGGTTAACTCATCTTTCTATCACAGAATAACAAATGGAGAGACAGATGCGGAAGATGAAATGGTGTTTCTTAAGACAGACAATCTTCCAGAATTCTGGCCAGGAGATTTCGTTCTCGATGGAAAATACGGAGTTGTGAAAATGGTCGAATCTGTTGACGATTCAGATCCCTCTCGAATCGTCTTGAACACAGTAGAGACTGCTCTTGAAGATGCTCTGGGAACAGTCATAATTGAAATTGAAGGAGATCTAGCGGAGATTTTGACGAAGTATTCTGATCCAGCCGATTTAATTGATCCCCAAAGCATTCGTGCTGAGATGCTAAAGAAAGAATGGGATGTTGAAATAGTTGACGATGAAGAAATTTCTGCGAAGATCAAAAATACTTTCAAGCTCTACGTTGACGTATCAATATCGTTTCATGACAGTGTGGACAAATTCAGCTCGTCAGGAAGAATATCCTTCCCCATGAGTCTAGCCTCTCTGCTCAGTATAGACGGAATAGTAGGTTTTGAAAATGATGACTCTTACAAGCTAGCGGAACCTTCTGTTGAGTTCAGCGTTTACGGAATCCCTGTAAAAGTGAGCGTCCCTCTATATTTCTTCTATGATGTGGCTGCGACTCTTGCTGAACTCAAGTTTGAATTTGGTCCTGAACTGAATTTGGAACTTGGCTTTAACTACGATGTTGGGGCAGAAGTTGAATATGAGTACAAAATAATACCGAAGGGAGTTCATAGTTGGGGTCATGCGTCTGGCATATTCAGCCATTCTGAAGGCATCGATCTTGACTATGAATACGACACATGTCCGAATCTGACAAGCGAGGTTGGGTTCAAGGCCTATCCTGGAGTGACAATCGCATGTGTTCTTCGACCAGAGATGGAGATTCCTTTCGCCCTGCGTGGTAGTCTCGAAAACAACATACTTGACCTTGATCTTCTTGTTGAGGGACATATGGAGATGAAGCTGGATGTGAAGTTCTATGATCATACATGGAAGTTTGGCAGAGTCTTTAAACACACAAGGCAGTTATACGAGAAAGAACTGTAACACGATACCGTGGTTGTATGCTGTTCAATCTAGAATAGGCTAAAGAGAAGTCTATAGGAGCAAGCGGTTCATAAGTCATGAGTGCGTTGTCTTGCCGGATCTTCTTTTGAAAGTTGTGTGGGAGTGCGCCCCGGGATTCAAGTTTAGAGGTGTTGGACCGGTTACTGACTTTTTTGTTCACAATGCTATCAAGACGCGCTACAAGAGGATAAGGCAGGCATGCCACACGCTTAAACGGCCTTTATCGAATTCTGTTGCTATGAGAATTGTTTCGGAAAATAACGTCATGGCAACAGACAATCTTGCCAGGAAGTTTCTTTAGAGAACTACTCTTGGAGGAAGCGTCTACAACTCTCTTCAAGGTTCTCCACATAGAAGGCACGCCATCTCAACGTATACAGTTTGACTTAGCCTGAATGAAATACAGCAGAGTAATCGAACTCTTCGGGCGAACAGCCGTTCGCCCCTACAAAAGAATTCCAGAATCGTGTGACTGAGTCAGCCCAGCGCGGCAGAGCTCTTCGCTTTGTTCCTGGCGCGAAAGCACCAGCATCACTTCCTGAGATACCCCTTCTTCTAGCAAAACCCGCTCTTATCAACCCGGTTTTCTTAACCCGTTCTTTGTAACCCGATCTTCCTAACCCGCTCTTTTACCCCGATCCTTTGTTTCCCCGCGGAGCGGGCATTGCGTCCTGGCATGATCTTCGCCAGCCTTGCGTCCCGGCACGATCTTTGCCGGCATTGCGACCTGGGCCGTTCTTGCCCAGCCTTGCGTCTAGTGTTTTATGGCATCACTTCTTGAAAGTTCCTTCGCTAGCCTTGCTCAACCGTTCCGGCAGCTGTGATAGAATCTCATTGAGGTGATACTATGCAAGATCTAGAAAACGTTATACAATCATTGCGTGAAGACCTTCCCGAACTAAAAGAGCGTTTTTCTGTTTCAAAGATAGGGGTTTTTGGTTCGTATGTGAAAGGAAATCAGCGCGATGACAGCGACATAGATATCTACATAGAGTTTGACAGGGTACCTGGTTTAGAATTCATGGACCTCACAGAGCAGCTTGAACGCATCGTACGAAAGAAGGTTGATTTACTAACTCCTTCCGGGTTAAAAAGCATACGAAACGCTCGAATTAGGCACGATATCGAGCAGTCAATTAGATATGTCTAAAAGAGAAATCCGTGAGATCCTTGAAGATATTATCGATAGCATAGAACGAATCAAAGCCTATGTAGAGAATATGTCATATGATGAATTCATGACTGATTTGAAGACACAGGATGCAGTTATCAGAAACATTGAGCTAATAGGAGAAGCTGCAAAACAACTCCCAAATAACTTCACAATAGCACACAGCGACATTCCTTGGAGGGCAATAGCTGGTACAAGAGACCGACTGATTCATCACTACTCAGGTGTCAACTTTGACATAGTGTGGGCCGTCATTGTTAATGACTTACCTTCTCTTAGAGCGACGTTGGGTGAAATACTTCAAAGTGAGAAGAATTCAAACAAATAGCAATCTTGATATTCTCCTTTCCAGAGTCAATGCGATAGCCGACCAAATGGCCAAAAATGGTCTAAACCAAAAGAGCCAGCCTTCGAAAGGGCAGCTGCACATTGCAGTGACCCACTTTTCGCTGGATGCCGAAAGAACCGCTGTACGCTGGGAAGGACAGTTCCAAGTGCCATGTTGCAAGTTGCAAGTCCACAAATGAAATTTGGGGCTGACCGGCTGCTAAGGTCTGTCCATTTTTCGCTACATAAATGACAGTCATCCCGATGTGAAACTGATCGGGATCTAGCTTTTAAATACCGCCGAACGCTTAGGAGACACTCTGTGCGGTGATAAAAACCACGTTGACCGTCAACGGTCCTCCGTCCTCCTAGAAGAACATCGTTTGCACGTTACAAGCCGCATGACCCAAAGAGAGTTGCGCAGTTTCTTTTTTCGAAATGTCCTGCCTTCCATATTATGAAGGCGTCCTTTGAAAAGTTCTTTTCTATCTGAATGAGAGTTTTAATCCTCCCTTTAAGGAGGATGGGCCGCGAAGTGGCAGAGGGAGTGAGTCTCGGAAGACTAGAACTCGTTCGCACAATCGTATATTAGATAAGGCAAATTCACTGAATAAACTACCATCGTCTTATCAGAAAGGAACGCTTGTTCAATTCTTGGCAAGCCATACAATTGTAATGCCCTTCAGAACAGGTAAGAGATGGCGCGATGTGAGTGCAGAATGGCCTTTGAAGATTTGATTGGTTTTTGTTAGACTAATAGTGATTCTTGTTCGTTCTTTGACTTGCAAAAACCATCTACAAGCCATCATTTGTGTCTTCAATTCAAGTGCAACGCTTCAAAAGTCTTTGATGGATAAATAATTCGTAAGCATAATCTATCATTGTCGAGCTTTCTGTAGAAACAATCAGTTAATCCTTTCAGTCTTCGTCTCTTTGGACATCAAGTGAGTTAATCCACATTTTTCATGCATAGATTTAGGAATTACATGCGTTATAATCATTATAATGATTATATTGACTGGTGATGAATTTGAAGGAAAGCGACAGGATTGATTTCTTCCTTGACGAACCATTGCATTCGCAGCTGACCACGATAATCAAGAATGATATTCTTACTGATAGATGGCAGCCCGGCGAAAAGATACCGAATCAACAGGAGCTTTGCAAGATGTTCGATGTCAGTCTCGCTGTAGTCCGGCAGGCAGTTGAGAAACTGGTGTCTGAAGGCTTTCTTCGTAAGAGACAGGGCAAGGGGACTTTTGTTGTGGATCCAAGGATAAGGCAGGGTCCCAGAAAACTGACCAGCCTGTCGCAAGAGCTGAGCGCACGTGGTTCAAAAGTGGGAGCTGAAGTCCTTACTACAACGATCGAAACTCCGGGGGCAAGATTGGCAAGAATCTTCGGTCTGTCTGAAAAGGACAGGATTATGAGAATCAAGAGACTGAGGCTTATGGACAATAGTCCACTCGGCATTCAGACCTTTTTCTGCCCAGAGAGAATCTTTCCGGAAATGTTATCGCATGACTTGACTCAATCATTATACGACCTTATGGAACACGTCTACGGAATCAAGATAGTTGCTGCGGACGAGACGTATACTTCGATAATATTGGGAGAGTCCGAGTGCAAGTTTCTCAAAGTCGATTTTCCGCATGCCGGGTTCTACGTCGAACGTGTGTCAAGAGGCGTCGATGGAAACGCGGTTGAATATACTGAATCCTTTATACGAGGAGACAGATACTCGGTGCAGATTCATCTGAGGAGATGATTATTTGAAGCGACTTGTGCTGGACATCGGAGGAACAAACACAAGGATCTGTCTCGTCGACGAAACCCAATCAATAATACTCAAGGATCGTGTGACCTTTACAGGAGATGCTGAAGCGTTTTCGAAGTGTCTCAAGGAGAACTGCATTCGAATCTTACGCTCTGAGGATACAGATGATTTCGTTGGGCTTTCGGTTGCGGGAGCGTACCTGAATCGAGAAAGAAGACTCTGGATTCCCAACCTTTTCGGCAGCACTCTTGTTAGTCCATTCGATTTGCTCGCGATAGACAACGATTCCCTTTTTGTTACCAATGATAGGATCTCGGGATCGATTGGCGAAATGTTCGTAGGAGCGGCAAAGGGATGTAGAGATTTTCTCTACATCTCCATCGGTACAGGAGTAGGAATAGGAATAGTCTCTGACGGTCGTGTGGTCAGTGGTAGTAACGGCTTCGCCGGCTCGGTGGGATGGCTCAGATTCAACGAAGAGAGGATCGAAGATCTTGTAGGAGGTATCGGAGTGTCTTCCAGTTACGAGAAACTCACTGGAATGAGACTTTCTGCAGCAGAGATATTTGATTTGGCTGAATCCGGGTCTTCTGAAGCTGCCGAAGTAGTTGCTGTTACAGCTTATTATCTTGGTAAGCTTATAGCTTGTTTCACAAATAGTACAAATCCCGAACTGATTGTCCTTTCCGGCAGCGTCGGGAGTCGATGGAAGCTTCTCAAAGACCGTGCGATGGAAGTAATCTACAAGGAGACAAGCCCGATGATTACCATCCCGGAGGTGCGCCTCAGTTCGCTGGGAGAAGACGCTCAGATTCTTGGAACAAGTATTCTAATGCAGCACAAAATATCTATTTAGGAGGTATGTCGATGGCGATTTCTGCTTATCTATCCGAGGTAAGAAAGCTGGTTGACAGAATCGAAACAGAGCAGGTGAAGGAAATCAGAAATACTGCCGAGATAATGGCTAATTCAATCTTGAAAGGAGGGTTCGTTCATTTCTTTGGTAGCGGTCATTCAGTCATTCCTGTTATGGATGCCTTTCCAAGGTACGGCAGTTTTCTTGGGCTCAATGCCTTGATGGAGCCAAGACTAATGTGGGGGAGTATTACCGGCCCTTCCAGCGCCCCCGGATTGTTGTTGATAGAACGTAAAGAGGATTTTGTGGTTGATGGCTTCTTGCGTTATCAGCCGCTGAAGAAAGAGGATGTGCTTGTTGTTTACTCACATGGAGGAGTAAACGCGGCTCCAGTCGAAGCCGCACTATACGGAAAGCAAAAGGGAGCAAGGGTCATTGCAGTGACTTCTAGGTCAAATCAACAGGTTGCTAAGGCCACACATTCCTCTGGAAAGAAGCTGATAGACATTGCGGATATTCTTATTGATAATTGTGTACCTCCGGAAGATGCTGTTGTCGAGCTTAAGGGTGTCAGAGCGAAAGTAGGTGCGATCTCGACAGTCGCTACAGTAGTGATCACTATGTGTATGATCTCTGAGACTGCGGAGATACTAAACGAGAAAGGCTTTGATCTCAAGATTTTTGTGTCTCCTAATGTCGAAGGCTACGGAGTCAGTCACAATCTTGAGATTTTCGATGAACATAACAAAAGGATTTCTGCTCATTCACTGAAATAGCGTCAGGTTAATGACTTGCTTTGCAGCAAGTATACCTGCAAAAGGAGGAGAGAGTATGAAAGAGAAAGCGATTCTAATTTTGCTCGTTCTGTTCGCTTCTGCGTTTCTGTTCTCGCAAACTACGCTTGTGTTTCAGACTCACTGGTCAGATTTTCGAGTAAACGGGATATACGATCGAGATGGAAATCTTCTTTATCCCGGTCTTAAGCATTATCTAGAGGAGTATGAAGCGGCAAATCCAGGGGTGAAGATCGAGATTAGAGAGGTTCCGTTTGGAAACTACCTTCAGCAGATTCTTGTGGGGCATATGGCAGGTAGAGGAGCCGACATCTACAACCTTTACTCACTCTGGGGGGTACAGTTGGTAGAGTCGGATGTTCTCGCCCGGCCACCAGAACAAATTATCTCGAAGGTTAAATCTGACTTCTCATCGACTTCTGTTCAGGGAGCCACAATCAACGATGTAGTTATGGGAATTCCAGCAGAGGTTAACACCTACGCTCTCATCTATAACAAGAAGTTATTCGAAGAAGCTGGGATTGAAAGAGCTCCTGTAACTTGGGATGAGCTGGTCGAGTTTGGAAAGCTACTGACCAAGAAGGATTCGAGAGGGATAATAACTCAATATGGGTTCGCCTTTCCTATGTTAGAGGAAAGCTCAGTCAGCGACATTGTGCATCCCTATTTCGCTCTCTTATATAGCGCGGGAGGAAAACCCTTCAACAGCGACTTAACCAAATCACTTCTGGATAGCCCAGAGGCAATTCGCGCAATGGAAGCCATTGTAGAGCTATTTGAAGAGGGAGTTACGGACACTGCTGGAGGTCTTTTCGACTTCACTCAGAAAAATGTAGCAATGGTCATTAAGGCCCCGTGGTACGTTTCTTATTTGAAGGAAGCCTTTGGCGACGAATACGAAGATATTGTGGGGATCGCGCCAATTCCATATATTGACACTCCCGCAACTTCTGCCTATACGTTCTTCTACTCAGTACACAGCGGATCCGGGAATCAGGAAGAGGCGTGGAAATTCCTCGAATGGTTTGCGCTCCAGTACAAAGAAGCCCCGGAAATAACGCGGGCCGGTGAGCTGGGAGCTCAGGTGATAGGCGTAATACCACCAAACAAAAAGGATCTAGAATACTTCAAGGCAGAGCTTGTAGATCTTCAGGAATACGTGTCTCTACTGGACTTTGCCACTTCGGAGCCCAATATCTCTCAAGGCGACCAGATAAAGAAGACGATAATGGATGAGATCGTTGCGGCCATGAATTACATGAAGAGCCCAGAACAGGCAATGAAGGATGCTGCTTCAAAGATAAACTCCATTCTACAGTCTGTCAACTGACCACAATCCAGAGGCGGGCAACATGCCTGCCTCTGTTTCTTAATGACTTATAGGGAGGTGCGCTAGTGACACGAAAGGGTAAGGAAAATCTAACAGCCTATCTCTTTCTGAGTCCGATTCTTCTTTTCTTCGCTGTATTCTTCTGTTTTGCTGTTGGGTTCTCGGTACTTATCTCCTTCAAGAACTGGAACATGCTTGACTCGCCAATTAGTGCACCTTTTGTTGGTCTTGGCAACTACGTGAGCCTGTTCACAGATCCGCTGTTCAGAGCAGGGCTCTTGAATACGATTGTCTTTGCACTTGTGGTTACATTTGCAAGTATCACACTAGCTCTTCTTGTAGCATTGGCCCTTTATAAGCTAAAAGGATCGGCAGTGTGGAGGTTCATCTTCTTTGCTCCGATGATAACTCCAGCAGTCGCCGTGGGTAAGATCTGGTCCTACTTATACAATCCAAGCTATGGAGTCGTTAATCATGTGCTTGGGTGGTTCAATATACCGGCTAGAGCCTGGCTTTCAGATCCGAATCTAGCGCTTTTCTCAATCATGATAGTGGCAATTTGGAGCGGGCTGGGAGTACCGATGCTAATCTTCACTGCCGGTCTTGATTCGATTCCGACTTCATATTACGATGCAGCCAGAATCGACGGCTCCTCGAAGATTCGAACGTTCTTTTCTATAACTCTTCCGCTACTTAAGCCGACCACGTTGTTTCTTCTTGTTACTGGGATGATTAACGCATGGCAGACATTCGATCTGATATACATTATGGGCGGTGCAGCACCCGCAAGCAGTACACAGCTAGTATCGACCTTCATGTACAACACTGCATTCTCATATATGCAAATGGGGAAAGCACTTGCCGCTTCAGTGATTCTGTTTGTTATTTCCCTCATTACGACGTTGTTAGCACTTAGATCGTTCAGGACGGGTGGAATGGAGAGTTACTATGCGTAAACGAACTACAAAGCGAATTAGATCGATAATCAAATACGTCATAATATCATTGATCGGGTTTATTATGGTTTACCCGTTTATCTGGCTCTTGTCTTCGTCACTCATGACCGTTCGGGAGTTTGTGTCAGTTCCGCCGAAATTGGTTCCCGAGGCTCCACAGTGGGGAAATTACTCCGCCGTTCTTCAGAGAGTACCTTTCCTCAAGTACTTACTAAACAGTTTGATAGTGGCAACCAGCATCTCTATTCTAGTCGCTTTTACAAGCGCGCTGGGCGGATATGCCTTTGCAAAAATGGATTTCACGGGAAAGAAACCACTCTTTCGGTTCATCCTAGCCACTATGATGTTTCCGAATTTCCTCTTTCTTATTCCCAACTTCTTCCTGTTGACGAAGATTGGTTGGGTTGATACTTATCTGGCTTTAATAATGCCCTTTGCTGTCAGTGGATATGGGATATTCCTTCTTAGGCAGTTTATCATCAACATACCGTCGGAGCTTATTGAGAGCGCTAGAATTGATGGAGCATCACAGCTAAGGATATTTATGCAGATAATCGTACCACTTTCGTTACCGGCAATGGCAACGCTAGTGCTTCTTACATTTGTCGCTCAGTGGAACAATTTCCTCTGGCCAATGATCATTACCTCGTTCACCCCGTCGCTAACAACAATACCGGTTGGAATTGCCAAGCTGAATCTTTCATTCGGAAGTTTGGCAAACCAGCACCTCGTGCTTGCCGGAATGGTGATTCAGATACTGCCCGTCATTCTCCTCTTCGTTTTCCTGCAAAGATATTACGTCAAGGGTATTGTAATGACTGGTTTTGGAGGCATCTAGAAAAACCGCCTAACATTACCAGTAGCAACAAGTTTCAGCACCGACCGGAAGTAGTTGACGATTGGCTATCGTTTTTTATGTAGCTCGGCAAAATACAGGCATGTACTTCTCGAAGTCAGTATTCTCAAGCTGTTTTGTGCTCGGCCCTCACATTCCTTGTTCACGCTCTTCAAAAAGAGTACTTGATAGTCCTTCTTTTAAACAAGGGCCCTTTCGGGCCCTTGCCTCTATAATGGGTTGGGGTTTTATTTCTTGCAGCTGTGCTGCTTTTTAGAATCCTCTGCCGAGTCCCGGTCCCTTTTCGCCAGAGGCGCCGTGCCTGTAGCCCGTTCCGTCCTGGGCATTCTTTAGTTCTCTTACACCGTCATTCGGGCAGTTGTCATTTATTCCGTCGCCGTCTGCATCTACGAAGTTCTCACAGGTTGTAGGATCCTGAACTCTCTGCATCGCTTTCGTTCCATAGCCTACTGCCAATGTCATTCCACCGATCAGAAGAACCGTTATCGTAATCAACACTATCTTTTTCATCTCTTACACCTCCATATGATTTTTGGTACATTCTCAGTCTACGGCCCATTTCTTAGAGCCCGCTTAGCATCCGCTTAGAGATTGCTTAGAAAACGGAACAGTGTTACGGGTAGCAGATTTGCTGTTGGAAGCGCGAGCTGTTGCAAGCTGAAGGACCAAAAGAGAGTTGGCAGCTCTCTTGATAACCCAGCTGCGATAGCCCGCTCCTGGAAACCGAATTTCGCAACCCGTTCCTACACGCGGCTCTTCCCAGCGAAGCAGAAACAGCCTCACAGGAAATGTGACTTACATCAAAAAGTGGTGCTGGTGAAGGCAAAGCCTTCCCTGCCGGGGGGCAGTCTTCGGTTGACATTCTTACGCTAACCAAACAATTCTCTTAAACAATTGAAGCCTTCTAAATATAAGGAACAACTTGATTTAGTTCTAGAAGGTAAGTCCAGTCGACGGATCACGCGCAAGCATGTTATGTATCTATTTACTGAATTGGAAATCCGAACGACAGTTCGCACAGTAAGAACATTGAAGGAGTTTCTTTCTGGGACCAAACATGATAAGCACGGTTGAGATGAAGTTACATTCTTTTGTTACAAATTCAGAAGAGGTTTGCCAGACGTATTAGAACTGATATAATGGGTAACGGTAAACATCGGGCGTTTGATGATAGTTTTTTGGTCGAATTCTATGGGGGTAAAAGGGTATGAGATTAATGCCAAGCCGAAACTGGCAGCTTAAAAACCTGAAGCTTTCTTTGCTTGTCTTAGCAATTGGTATGGTGATTGCAAGCGTCTATACCAGTTACTGTGTGTTAACAAAAGGCGTAATACTTCTAGCAAATCCCAGATTGTGGGTAGTCGTGATTGAAGTATATGCCTTCACTGCTCTTAGCGCGATCTACTACGCAATACTTTGCAAAGCCTACAGAAAACGCAAAAGAACCGATTGGTAGCAAACAGCCGTTGTTGGTCCTTCGTTGTTAGTTGTTCGCAAGAACATTTACATCACAGAATACATACTCCTTGAAGGGGCTGTCATCTCATGGGGACAGCGCTGAAAAGCCTGCCTGAAGTGCTTCTGTTCAGGGCCTTCGCACGGGATCTCGCAAACAAGATCCGCTGCATGCTTAAGAGCATGAACCCGCTGATCGCTGGGAAGAACAGTTCCAAGTGCCGTGTTGCAAGTTGCAAGTCCACAAATGAAATTGGGGGCTGACCGGCTCCTTAAGAACCGATGTACGCTTAAGAGCATCAACCCGCCGAACGCTGCTAAACAGAGACACCATTTCAACTCTCCTTCTGTCATCCCGATGTGAAACTGATCGGGATCTAGCATCAAGGAACCGCTGTACGCTTAAGAAACAGGACCCGCTTTTCGCTGCACGTTGATCGCTGTGAGATGCAGTTCTCTGTTAACCTCTTCGGGCGAACAGCCGTTCGCCCCTACAAGAATTCCATGATTCTGAATCGGATCACAGATGAAGAAGATCGGTAAGCGGCTCTTCGCTTTGTTCCTGGCGCGAAAGCGCCAGCATCGCTTCCTGCCTGAGTTGGTCTCGCCTCCTGCCAAAGGCAGCATTGCGTCTTGTATCTTATAATAGAATTCTCTTCAGTCTCGCCCTCTCTCCTCTTCTCGTGTTTTTAACGAAGAACGAAGAACCTGGAGACGAAGTGTCGGAACGAAAATTCGCCATTTGCCAGTCGCTGATCGCTGTGAGATGCAGTTTCTCCGTTAACCTCTTCGGGCGAACAGCCGTTCGCCCCTACAAAAGAATTCCAGAATCGTGTGACTGAGTCAGCCCAGCGCGGCAGAGCTCTTCGCTTTGTTCCTGGCGCGAAAGCACCAGCATCACTTCCTGAGATACCCCTTCTTCTAGCAAAACCCGCTCTTATCAACCCGGTTTTCTTAACCCGTTCTTTGTAACCCGATCTTCCTAACCCGCTCTTTTACCCCGATCCTTTGTTTCCCCGCGGAGCGGGCATTGCGTCCTGGCATGATCTTCGCCAGCCTTGCGTCCCGGCACGATCTTTGCCGGCATTGCGACCTGGGCCGTTCTTGCCCAGGATTGCGTCTTGTGTTTTATAGCATCACTTCTGCAAAGGTTTATCGCTCCATCCCACCTATCAGTCACTGATTTCGTGATAGAATAACCGATGAAAGGAGCGATCTGTTGTGAAAAAGACTTTGACAGGTGAAGAAGTAAGGAGTTTGTCGTGTAACGTAAGAGTGAGTGGAATTTATGCAAAGCGAGTAGTTGAGGCACTTAAGAAGCCTGCTTCTTCCGATTCATTAGAGAAGAACAGAGCCGCCTCGGATCTTGTAAGAAAACTGCGAAAATAATGGGCTCCGGAAAGCTTCATATAAATGATTTTCAAGAAAACCTTCAACTTGTAAGGTTCTCCACTGCATATAGGATTGACTCGTTTTCATGTGGGATCGAAGAGTACAATACTTTTCTTACTGAGTTTGCGCAAGACTATGAAAGCAGAATGATTTGTGCGACTCACTTACTCGTGAACAGAAGTAATGCTGACATAGTTGCCTACATGACATTATTGATGGCTTCCATAACCATATCTGAAGATGAAAAAGAGGATGCTGAGATTGGAGATATCTTGTTCAACTCAATACCATCGATGAAAATAGGCAAGCTTGCTGTCTCGCTTGATTACAGGAAAAAATATTCGGGAATAGGTTCCTTGATGATTCAGATTGCAAGAGGCATAGCAAATGATGCTTTCAGTGGCGGAGTTGCCACACGTTTCATTATAATTGACGCCGACATTGGAAACGACCCTGAACTGGTAACTTTCTACTCCAAAAATGGGTTCAAGAGAAATGAAAGATACTCAGGTAAGAAAAACAAGCGAACACTGAGTATGCGGCTTGATATTCTTCTAGATTAGTAAGACCATCAGAGTTTTGATTAGGACTCCTTTCATCTTGTTGCAGAAAACACAATGCCTTTTCTACTACTACTTCACTCGATCTTCTTAACCTGGTTCTTATAACCTGCTCTCTGTGTTTCTTTCAGAGGATAGCGAACCAAATACGACCAACGACTACAGTTAGTCCTTTCTGGGAGATTCGCTCTAGACAGCTTTTCCGATGAACGTCTTATATCCGCAATTTATAGCTGTCGGAGCTGTCCGGAATTTGACGGTCTTGTCTGCCAGGTCGGAGCACTGAAGAACGTACGAGGAACGAGTAAAAAAGTCTTGCACTACAGCATGGAACTTTCAACGATGTTCTTTTCGAAGGACGTCAGACCGTCCAGCTCGGAGGACAGAGAACCATTGACGGTCAACTTTGCTTTTCAGCATTCAGCGACCAGCGGATCTCAATACGGTCTTTCTCGAAGAGAAGCTTCGTCTCAAACTCAAGACCTCTTTCGCTCTCTCAGACGGCCTCTCTTTTCTTGCAGGACGCGGACTCGCGATAGCCAACGTGGTGGTTTTTCAGTCCACGCTTTCCGATCCTATAATTCTTTTGATTAGTTACTTACGACGGGAATCACACTGATACGACAGAGTTATGAAATACCGATCATGTCCATTACGATCGGCCGAAAAAACGAGGGATACACTGGAGAAAGAACGGAAGTGGAACGTGAATACCGAGATAATCTTTCTCGTCGAAGAAGATTCTGTTTCTGGATACTTTGCACGCGCTTTGGGTCACCCCATATTTACTGAAGCAGAGACTCTGGAGGAGCTAAAGAATAACATTAGAGACGCAGTTAGATGCCATTTTGATGAAAGCGAGCTACCGAGAATAATCAGGCTTCATTTCGTCAAGGAAGAGGTAATTGCTCTTTGAAACTCCCTCGAGATATAAGCTGTGAAGAACTTATGAAAGCTCTTACTAAGCTTGGTTACGAGGTCTCACGTCAAACCGGCAGCCACGTGAGGCTCCAATTCTTCTAGCTCAGCAAGAATCTTCTTGTATTCAGGAATACTAAGTATAACGCTAATTGGGTTACCATCCTCATTAACAATCATCTGCGGTTCCTTCACAGAATCACCTGAGCTGGAATTATAGCATCTCACTGTACACTGAAAGAACCGCTGAACGCTGGGAAGAACAGTTGTCAGTTCACCGATAAGATCAAGGAATAAGAGACTGATCATTTCGACGGGTTAGCTGCACTCACGATAAGCCCGAGATTCTGACCAGGAACTTCGTCAGAATGACGGGAAGGAAGAAAAGACTGTCATCCCGTGATGCAACTGCACGGGATCTCGCACTCAAGATCCGCTGAACGCTTAAGAGCATGAACCCGCTGTGCGCTGTTGAACAGAGACATTATTCGACTCTCCTTCTGTCATCCCGATGTGAACCTGATCGGGATCTCGACCATCAAAACCTACTTGCTAGGAAATCCTCTTCGCGGGCGAACAGCCGTTCGCCCCTACAAGAATTCCAGGATCGTCTGACATAGTCAGCTTGTCGCGGCAGCGGCTCTTTTTGCCTTGCATAGCCTGACTGGTCTGCGTTAGCACACTGGCTTTGAAGAACCGCTGAACGCTTAAGAACGAAGACCCGCTGATTGCTGTGAAACAGACAAATCATTCGACTCTCCTTCTGTCATTTCGATGTGAAACTGATCGGGATCTAGCTTCTAAAAGCCGCAGAACGCTTAAGAGATATGCTGTGCGGTGATAAACCACGTTGCCCGTCAACGGTCCGCCGGACTCCGAGAAAAAGATCAAAAACCAGATCCTCAACAGGAGCATTTCAGCTGACAAAATGAGTGGTTCTGATCAGATGGCTTTGATTTGCCTTCTTTTCTGTCTCTTGTTTTTCCCTTACAACTCACAACTTGCATCTTGGAACTGATTCTTTGCTCCTGACTAACCACCTACCACGAACCACCAACAACGGCTCCCTCGGCGCATTGCATCCGACGTATTTTGATAGTTTAATTTCTTCGTGCAGAAGGTTTTTGTTGTCATAACATCGAAGAATATATTGACACAACATATGACACATCGTATAATATTCCCGGGAGGGGATAAGTATGCTTCGAGTGAAAGCTTTAGGAACTAAGCTTAGGGAACTGAGAGAGAAAAACTCAATAACCCAGAGTCAGATCGCAGAGTATCTCAAGGTAGATCAGAGTTACATCTCGAAATTCGAGAGCGGCCAACGACAGCTCAGCATGCTTTCTCTGGAGAAGCTTGCTCATCTGTTTGGTTTGCCGGTCGAATCGTTATTGGAAGAGAACGTCTCTTGCGAACAAATACCTTTTGCAATGAGAGCTAGAGAGCTGGAATCTGAAGATCTAAAGTCGATTGCTGTCATAAACAGAATTGCTCTTAATTTGAATGATATGCAGAAGTTAGCAGAGGTTCACTCAAAACATGCCTGAAGACATTGATATAAATGCAAATGCCCTTTCACTGAGAAAAACACTTGGAGAAGATGCCTACTCTCCAATCGACATTTTCGCTGTATTGGGTAGTATCGACGACCTGACTCTTGTCTATTATCCTTTAGGCAAAAGAATCAGCGGGATGTGTTTAAGAGAGAAAGAAAACAAGATAATCGTAATCAACTCGGACCAAACCTACGGCAGGCAACGCTTTACTGCAGCTCATGAACTTTGCCACATCTACTTTCATGAAGATCTTCATAAAGTAGTCTGCCCTGCTGCCTTTGATGAAAAAGACCCTGCAGAAGTCGAAGCAAACAAGTTCGCATCGTATTTCCTGGCACCGTATGAATCGCTAAGGGAATTCCTTAATAAGCGTATTCAGAAAGGAGGAAGGATTTCACTTGAAAACGTAGTCGAAACTGAGCAGTACTACGGCTTAAGCAGACAGGCAACCCTGATTAGACTGATTAAAGAAGGATATATATCGGAAGACGAGGCGGCCGAAATGCAAACTAGAGTCATTAAATCAGCTCAGGATCTAGGTTATGATGTAACCCTATACAAACCCTCCCCTGAAGAGAAGAAGACAATGACTCTGGGAAAGTATGTGAAGCTTGCGGAAATGCTTAGAGAAAGCGGAGCAATCTCCGAAGGACTATATGAACAATACCTCCTTGAGGCTTTCAGGTCAGATATAGTATATGGAACTGAAGACGACGAAGAGAGATATGATTGAACAGATATTCTTTGATACAGACTGCATTTCTTCATTTTTGTGGGTCAAAAGAACAGACATACTGCTAAATCTTTACGGAAAACGGATCATCCTGCCAGAACAGGTATTGGATGAGCTTTCAAATCCAGGTGTAAGTCATCTGTCAACCAAAGCAAATCAGTTACTATCTCAGAATCAAATCGGAACGGCGGAAATACTTGTAGGTACAGAAGAATTCGATCTTTACTACATGCTCACAAGGAACCCGCAATACGGACAGAAACGCATAGGAAAAGGTGAGGCGTCCGCAATTGCGTTAGCAAAGGTCCGAAAAGGAATACTGGCTAGTAACAACCTAAAAGACATTCGGTACTATATTCAACAATTTAATCTCAAAAACCTAACGACTCCAATGATTCTTCGCGATGCATTACTGAGAAAATTAATCGACGAAACTGAAGGCAACGCCATTTGGAGACAGATGATAAACAAACGAAGAAAACTTCCCGCAGCGACATTTACGGATTACATCGCATCGCTTAAGTGAACGAATCCACTATTAACCAGATTTTTGTTACACGTATGGCTCTTTATGTTTCACGTATTACTCACTATCGCTCATGAGACACAAAATGACTGCTTCATTCTTTTTCACTGTTGACCGTTCAAGAGAAAAAACTGTTCTTCGTTCCAGAGCAAGGATCTGTTCTTGGTTCTTGGTCAGGATCAGAACCAAGAGCGAGATGATGGCCAGAAGCACGACGATAACGCAAAGCAAAAAAAGACCGTCATCCCGTAGAGCCTGCCCCTAAATCCACTCACTTTGTCATCCCGTGATGCTTCTGCACGGGATCTCGCACTTAAGATCCGCTGTACGCTGGGAAGAACAGTTCCAAGTTCCATGTTGCAAGTTGCAAGTCCACAAATGAAATTGGGGGCTGACCGGCTCGTCAAGAACCGCTGAACGCTTAAGAGCATGAACCCGCTGCACGCTTTGAAGAACCGGTGAACGCTTAAGAGCATGAACCCGCTCAACGCTGGGAAGAGCAGTTGTCAGTTCACCGATAAGATCAAGAAATAAGAGACTGATCATTTCGAGAGTTAGCTACGTTCATGAGAATACCGAGATTCTGACCAGGAGCTTCGTCAGAATGACGGGAAGGAAGAAGAGACCATCATCCCGTAGAGCCTGCCCCAGAATCCACTTTCTTTGTCATCCCGTGATGCAACTGCACGGGATCTTGCACCTAAGAACCGCTGTACGCTGTGACATGCAGTTATCCGTTACTCTCTTCGGGCGAACAGCCGTTCGCCCCTACAAGAAGAATATGATTCTGAATGGGATCACAGATCACGAAGATTGGTAAGCTCCTCTTTCCCCGCGAAGCGGGCATTGCGACCTGGCATGATCTTCGCCAGCCTTGCGTCCCGGCGCGATCTTTGCCGGCACTGCGACCTGGGCCGTTCTTGCCCAGCCTTGCGTCTAGTGTTTTATAGCCTCACTTCTACTCTTTCGAGACCCTAGACCCCACAACCCCATTCCCGGGCTCTTAGCCAATAACTTGGACACTAAGTGTCGGAACGAGGAACCGCTCTTACAGCTATTCCCAGCGCTCAAGATACCTTGTTGAACATCTGTGCTAGAATAATAGCGAGAAACCTATGGGAAGTGATCTTATGAAATCGACTGGAATCAAGAAGCAAATGATCGATGAGCTTGAGGGTATTTCGGAAGACAAGCTTCAACTGCTTCTGGAGCTAATCAGAAGCAGCAAGTCAGATTCTTCTAGTCTGCAGCCAATGAGAAAATCGATTATCCACTACGCTGGCTCCTGGAAAGAGATCGATTCTGAGCAATACAACGATATGGTTGAAGAACTAAGAAACCGAAGAGAAAAGGCAAGCAGGGAGCGCGATGTCTGACTTAGTACTCCTAGATACAGACATACTTTCGATGTTCTTCCGAGGCCACCCTTCAGTTGTTTCTAGAATGGAAGAATATACAAAAGATCACGAGAAAATCTATCTTAGCATAATAACTTACTACGAGATCCTTAGCGGTCTAAGACACATCGAAGCGACAAGACAAATAGAGCAGTTTCTGGAGTTTTGCCTTTTCAACGAAATACTGCCTATTACGCTTGAATCAGCTTCTATCGCCGCGAAGCACTACGCAAATCTTAGAAAACTTGGAACCCCTTTGGCTGATATGGATCTTCTCATAGCAGGTATAGCTATCGAAAACAATATGACTTTAATCACGCATAACATGAAACACTTCAGCAGAATTCCAGGAATAAAGGTGCAAGATTGGGGAGAATAATCACACCCACAATATTAGCGGCAAGACCTCCCTTTTTGTCACCGAGAATAATCCCCTGATTCGACCCCCACAATATCATCTGTGAAAACCAGTTTAGATCCCAGTTTTTCTTTCTCCAATCTGTCATCCCGTAGTGCTTCTGTAAGGGATCCCGAACTTAAGATCCGCTGAACGCTTTGAAGAGACGTCCTCCGTGCAATAGCAAGAACCAGTTCATCGATAAGACCGAGATTCTGACCAGGAACTTCGTCAGAATGACGGGGAGGAAGAAGAGACCGTCATCCCGTGATGGGTCTGCACGGGATCTTGCACTTAAGATCCACTGTGCGCTGTACGCTGAACGCTGTGAAGAGACGTCCTCCGTCAACCATCCAAGACCAAGAACCCGTTCACCGATAAGACCGAGATTCTGACCAGGAACTTCGTCAGAATGACGAAAAGTAAAAAAAAGACGGTCATCCCGTGATGCAACTGCACGGGATCTCATGCCTTCCGTCTCGTCCTCTTTCTCATTCCGTGGTCCTTAACGAAGAACCTGGATACGAAGTGTCGGAACGAGAATCGGCTATTTGCTAGTCGCTGATCGCTGTGAGATGCAGTTCTCCGTTACTCTCTACGGGCGAACAGCCGTTCGCCCCTACAAAAGAATTCCAGAATCGTCTGACAGTGCCAGCCCGTCGCGGCAGCGGCTCTTCGATTTGTTCCTGGCGCGAAAGCGCCAGCATCACTTCCTGACGAAGTCAGCCTCACTTCCCCGGATGTTTCTCCGGGCATCACTTCCTGGGATGTTCCTCCCAGCATCACTTCTGCAAGGTTCATCGCCAGCCTTTTGCGTCCACTGATGCACTTCAGTGCATTGCGTCCCGGCGCGATCTTTGCCGGCATTGCGTCCTGGGCCGTTCTTGCCCAGCCTTGCGTCCAGTGTTTTATAGCCTCACTTCCCCACAAAGTCGGCCTAACATTCTGCCAAGTAATACATACTTGTACTAACATGCGTTAATATGGTATTATTAAAGAACAGAAGTACAGCAGGTGAAACAATGGGTGACTTAGAAAAGATCAGACAGATCGCTGCCAAGAACAGCGGTTTCATTGAAACCGGTACTGTTGTTGCAGAGGGAATTAGAAAGGAAGTATTGAAACGTCTTCTTGAGCTGGGAGAGCTTGAGAGAATCTCGCGAGGAAGATACGTTTTATCAGGAAGTATAGTAGATGACTATAAGATACTCCGGATGAGGTGCAAATCTTGTATCTTCTCGCACACGACCGCACTTTATCTATTGGGTCTCTCCGATCGGGCGCCATCCCAATACCATATGACAGTAGCTCAAGGTTCAAACGTAACCTATCTCACAAGAGAGTACGATGATCTGGTTTTCCATTATGTAAAACCCTCGCTTATTAAGCTTGGTTTGACCAGTGTTAAATCGCCTTTCGGAAACACTGTAAGGTCTTACGATTCCGAAAGGACCATCTGCGATCTGCTCAAAGAGAAAGACCGGTTTGATATTCAGATCGTTTCCAATGCCTTCAAATCGTACTTCAGGGGCAGGCAAGATATTTCCAAATTGTCGAAATACTCACGCCTTTTGGGAGTTGAAAATCTCTTGCATACCTACACGGAGGTTCTTTTGTGATAAACGCTGAAAAGTTGAAATGCGAGATTCGTAAAATCGCGTCAGAGAAAGACTTGAAGGCGGGAGAGATACTTCACATGTTCATGTTCGAAAGGTTTATTGAGAGATTGGCTAGATCCTTTTACAGAGAGTCATTCATATTGAAAGGAGGCCTTTTGATTGCTTCGATGATTGGTATAGGACAGAGAACCACAATAGATATGGATACTACAGTCAAGAACCTTGCAATGAAAGAAGATACGCTCAAAAGAGTTCTGACCGAAATAATCGACACAGCGCTTGATGACGGGGTTAGTTTCAAATTCGAGCGAATAGTGCCAATCCGCGAGGAAGACGAATACAATAACTTCCGTGTTTCATTAGAAGCTAGATGCGACAGAATCAGAGTTCCAGTGAGAATCGACATGACAACTGGAGATGCAATAACTCCCGGAGAAATCGATTACCAGTATCGCACAATCTTCGGAAAAGAGGAAATCATCATAAAAGCATACACACTTGAAACGATACTCGCCGAGAAATACGAGACCATATTGAGAAGGAGTGTCTTGAGTTCTCGTCCTAGAGACTTGTACGACGTCCACACTCTTTTCAGACTGAAGAAAGACCAAATCTCCACCCCCACACTAAAGAAAGCAATTGAAAACACTGCGCTCAGGAGAGGATCTTCTAACACAATTGCTGATTATGAAAGCATTGTCTCCGAACTCATGGAATCAGAATACCAGAAAAGGCTCTGGAGAAATTATCAAAATGAAAACAGCTATGCCAAAGGCATTCAGTTCAACAATGTGGTCCAAACAGTGAAGATAATCGGCGACCTTCTTAAAAAACTCTGATCGACTGAATTTTGACTGAGTAATAGCAGTCCTTTCATTCGATCCTGAGACCGAGATTCTGACCCGAAGCTTTGTCAGATGACTTCGAGAAGGGGATCGCACTTATCATTGCCCTTGCTAAAGAGGCTGGATTGCTCTTCTTGCAACTTGCATCGTGGAACTTGCAACGATGTTCTTTTTTGAGGACTCCGGCTGCTGGAAGGCTCTTTCGCTCTTTTAGGGAGCGTCAAAAATAATCACTTAGATACTGGGATGGTGTCTTAGCTTTTACATTGCCACGCAGCACTTTTCAGACAAAGCTTGTCCCCGGTTATGAGCAATGCATTTCGCGCAGCCGCCAGTGAGATGAAATGATTGTCCGGAGAATCACTACTGAAACTAACCAGCTCGTAGTCTTCGACAACCTCTACCATCATTGTGAAATACTCCATAAAGTTGGAAAGACCCTGTAAATCACGACTTCTATACTTTTCCTTTTTTTTCAATTTTATTATGAACCTTCGCAACTCTTGCGGGAATATTCTCGGTTCGATTACTCCCTGCTCTAGTGCCTTAAAAACGGCGTGGCTGCACGTTTTGGAGCCGAGAGCCGCCGAAATTACAACATTCGTATCAATAACGACCTTCATCCTTCATCTCTTTTCTTACCTCGTCTAGAACTTGTAGTCCCTCTTTTTCACTGAGTCCGATCTTTTCCGCTTCTTCCTGGGCCTTTGAAAGATAGTAATTCATCAAATCCTCCTTAGACACGGGTGATAACTTCATAACTGGAACCCCACGCCTAAGAATCAAAAGCTCTTCGTTTCCGTCAACAATCTCGCTGAACCTATTTCGAATGTCTCTAACATTAACCGTCTTCATGACCATCACCTCGATATAATTGTATCACTGTTGTGCTCTTTTATGATACATGTGTATCACATATATTATTAACCACCCCATGCTCTTCTGGTTAAACAACTGAGTTGCAGGTAGGTCGAGCTATGCATCGAGATCCTTGGCAGATGTACGAGCATAATATGAAGGACTGTCATCTTGAGGAACTTGCCCTGATGAGCCTGCCTCAAAATGACTCTATTTGGAGGTTCTGTAAGGGATCTCGCATTTGAGAGCCGCTATTCGCTGGCCGCTGAGCGCTGTGAAGAACAGTTCCAAGTGCCATGTTGCAAGTTGCAAGACCACAAATGAAATTGGAGGCTGACCAGTTCAAGGGGTCCGTTTTTCGCGTCATGGTCTAGATCCTGGCCAGAAGCATGCCAGGATGACATCAAGGGCTGTCATCCCGTGTTGCAACAGCACGGGATCTCATGCCTTCCGTCTCGTCCTCTCTCCTCATCTCGTGGTCCTTAACGAAGAACCTGGAAACGAAGTGTCGGAACGAGAATCCGCTATTTGCTAGTCGCTGATCGCTGTGAGATGCAGTTCTCCGTTAACCTCTTCGCGGGCGAACAGCCGTTCGCCCCTACAAGAAGAATATGATTCTGAATATGATCACAGATCAAGAAGATCGTTAAGCAGCTTTTCGCTTTGTTCCTGGCGCAAAACCGCCAGCATCACTTCCTGAGATACCCCTTCTTCTAGCAGAACCCGCTCTTATCAACCCGGTTTTCTTAACCCGGTTTTCTTAACCCGTTCTTTGTAACCCGATCTTCCTAAGTTATCACTTCATTTTATTGCGTCCCGGCACGATCTTTGCCGGCATTGCGACCTGGCATGATCTTCGCCAGCCTTGCGTCCACTGATGCTCCTCAGTGCATTGCGACCTGGGCCGTTCTTGCCCAGCCTTGCGTCTAGTGTTTTATGGCATCACTTCTGCTCTTTCGAGACCCTAGACCCCACAACCCTAGACCCGGCTCTTACGCCTGAGAAAGCGGGCAAAGACATCTATAGTACTCAGTAACGCTCTCATAAAACTCGTATGCTGTTGATCCTGAAAGAGTCAAGTTGCATTCGCCAGCCCTCTGAAGATATTCAGACACTCTTTTTTTCTGATCCATAAATGCGGAAAGCACTAGATATTCATCTTCGATTAGCTCATCTGTAAGACATTTTTCTAGTATCAACAGCGAAGCAAGAAGAAACCATGAAGCACTAATCGACTGAATTTCAAATTCAAAAAGCCCCGCGAAGTCTCTTTGGACGGAAAACAGTCTCTCCCTTGCTGACCTTTTCTCTACCAAAACACCGGCTTTAGCCAGCTTCTCGAGTTCCAGGAGTACCGCCTTTTGATTGAGAAAGCGACGGTTTGCTATTTGATTCGAGTTTGCGCTTCCCGTGGTCAATAAATGGAATATTACCTCTGCTCTGGTAGTAGATCCGAAGATCAGCCTCAGTCGGATAAGCAAGTTCGATACTTCTCTTGCGTCAGGCTCGGTGATGTACTTGCTTGAAGTAGAGGCAGCGTGCATTTCAGAAATATCAACAGGTAGTTGAACATGCTCGGTCACAACTTTCCTAAGTCTTTTCAAGCGAGAATGATTGATATATTGGAGGTTCTCTTTGCTCCAGTCCAAGGAGATCTTCTCGAGACGCTTTTCATGTTTACAGAAATAACTGGAAAAGGCAATCGCGCTCTCCGGATCACTAAGAGCTTTCACCGATTGCCCGGTTTTTGACGAGGCGCCAAGATTCATCCACTGGTCCCATAGCAATCCAACGGCATTATCTATTATCAGTGTCTTAAAGCTCTTTGGATCCATCATCAAAACCAAGCCTCCGCAAAAGGTCAATCATGATTCCTCTAAAAGCCGGTGAGACATCATGAGTCATTGTCCATTTCGCTGCCTCTACAATCTCTTTCTCCGTTGGTTCTAACTTCATCAGATCATCTACGTGATACCCGCCACGGTCAGCTGAAGCGTACAACTTGAAATAGATCTGATCTATTCGTGAAATATAATAAACAGAAAGAGAGCTTCCAGTTTCAACCTTGGTTAGTCGTCTTGAAAATCCTTCAGGCAAACCGAGTTCTACGAGTGCTGCCGGTCCGTCGTTTATCCAGTCTTTGGGAAGCCCTAGATCCCTGGCCACCTTTCCAGCAGCGTCTCGAAGCCAACCTGGAAATTCGGCCCTACTAACGACTATCTGACCCTCGACTTCCTCTGCGAAACCAACTACGTCTATATCAGCAGTTGTCCTCTGCACTAAACCGAGAGCGTTCAGTGCGGTGCCCCCACAAACAACCAAACCGATTTTCTTATCAATCCTCGTTAACTGAGAGTTCAGAGCCCTCAAAGCAACTTCGATATCAGAAAAACGCATATTTTTCTTCATGGACTTAGTATATCACATACCATATAGTAGTAATTACAATACTACTTACTTGCAAATGCCATTTGCTATTCCTTAAAAGGCGGCACCATCGTTTCACTATGTCAGTCTCCTCCAGCAGCTCTCCTTAACTCGAATTCAAGCTTCCGCCCCGCGAGCTGAGTATGAAAACAAAAATGTTGGCGCACGAGATGCTGAAAACAAGATCAGATACGAAGATAACGGGCCTCGGGTCTGGAGTCTAGGGTTTGGTGAAAACAAGCTGAGATCCATCTATGATCATCTGCTACTGAGGACGTCATCCCGGTAGTCCCTCCCCCTGAATCCACTCACTTTGTCATCCCGTAGTGCACCAGTGTGTGATCTTGCATTTAAGAACCGCTGTACGCTGGGAAGAGCCGTCCTCCGTCAACCGTCCAAGACCATGAACCCGTTCACCGATAAGACCGAGATTCTGACCAGGAGCTTCGTCAGAATGACGAAAAGTAAAAAAGACGGTCATCCCGTGATGTAACTGCACGGGATCTCGATCTTCAAATCCTGCTTGCTAGGAAATCCTCTTCGGGCGAACAGCCGTTCGCCCCTACAAAAGAATTGCAGAATCGTCTGCCATAGTCAGCCCGTCGCGGCAGAGCTTTTCGCTTTGTTCCTGGCGTGAAAGCGCCAGCATCACTTCCCGACGAAGTCGGCCTCACTTCCCCGGATGTTTCTCCGGGCATCACTTCCCGACGAAGTCGGCCTCACTTCTGCTACTGATCAACCCGATTTTCTTAACCCGCTCTTCGTAACCCGATCTTCCTAAGTTATCACTTCATTTTATTGCGTCCCGGCACGGTCTTTGCCGGCATTGCGTCCAGTGTTTTATAGCATCACTTAATCATCTCCAACAATTCTGAAGCGACGTATTTCTTTGCGTATTTACTTTCATCTAACTGCGTAAGTATTCCCTTTTTGCATAGAGACTCAATAGCCCTTCTCGCGCTGACATACGTTACATTAAGCCTCTTACTCGCCTGAGGGATCGTTAGAATCGGGTTTTCAAACAAGTGATCAATTAGAGTCAGAGGCAGCGAAGATGAAATAGATCTGACACGTTGTATCCAATCGTTCCTCAGATTCATCATCTCTCGCAGTTTCCTCTTTCCAGCGTTTGACTGCTCGAGCACTGCCTCAATAAAAAATAGTATCCATGCATTCCAGTCACCGTCGAAACTGACGCTTCTCAGTCTCGAATAATACTCCTGTCGATTCGCTTCGAAATACCCGCTCAGGTACAGGCCGGGTTGATCCAACATTCCCCATGAAGTTTTCAGTAGTGCAATCAGCAATCTCCCAACCCTGCCATTACCATCTACAAAGGGATGGATTGCCTCAAACTGGTAATGGACAAGAGCCAGCTTTACAAGAGAAGGTATTTTCGCTTCAGAGTTAATGAACAGTTCCAGTTTTGCGAGGCATTTATTCAACTCTTCTGGAGGCGGCGGAACAAAGTCAGCTTCACTCAACGTGCATCCTGGCTTCCCGATCCAATTCTGTGTTGTTCTCAGTTCTCCAGGGTAAGCGTGCCCTCCTCTGACTCCTTTCATCAGAATGGCGTGAAGCTCTCTGAAGAGCCTTGTCGAGACTGGCAGCGTCTTGATACGCTCTAGACCATACTCAAGCGCCTTTAGATAATTCGACACCTCCCTGACGTCCCCAGACAAACCTGAACTCTCGTCCTCGGCTTCAAATAGGTAAAGGTCAGCTATCTCTGAAGTGGTCCCCTCAATCTGAGACGACGACACTGCCTCCTTTCGCAATAGGGGGCGGATGAGCAACCTTGTGCCGGGACTTCCCGCAAGCAATCCAGAGAATTCGCCCATCGCCCGATTAGCTTCTCCCAACGCAACCACAAGATTATCTACATAATTAAGCTTCGGCGGCAAAGGATCGGGAATAAACGCCCAATACGAAAAACCCGAACCTATGACCTTCTGAACTCTTCCCGGAGAGTCGGCAGAGAAATCTTCTGGTCTCATTCAAACCTCCAAATTGCACAAAGTATAATTTCTATCGAGTAAATTATACAATAAGAACTAATAGTATAACTTCCTTCTTCATCCTGATTCTTAGGAGGCGCATTTCACTACGGTGAAAGAAGAACTCCTGTACCATCAGCGTATATCCACCTGTCCCATATCTATCATCCAAGAACCGCTGTACGCTGTGAAGAGACGTCCTCCGTCAACCGTCCAAGTAAAGGAACATTTGTTCTTCGTTCCAGAGCGAGGATCTGTTCTTCGTTCTTAGCCAAGATCAGAACCAAGAGCGAAATGATGGCCAGAAGCACACCATGATGACGTGAAGAAAATGACATCCCATTAATATGCCCCCGCACTGTCATCCCGTAGAGCCTGCCCCTAAATCCACTCACTTTGTCATCCCGATGTGAACCTGATCGGGATCTCGCATTTAAGATCCGCTATACGCTTTGAAGAAACGCTATACGCTTAAGAACGAAGACCCGCCGAACGCTGTGAGATACAGTTCTCTGTTAACCTCATCGGGCGAACAGCCGTTCGCCCCTACAAGAAGAATATGATTCTGAATATGATCACAGATCAAGAAGATTGTTAAGCGGCTTTTCGCTTTGTTCCTGGCGCGAAAGCGCCAGCATCACTTCCTGACGAAGTCAGCCTCACTTCCCCGGATGTTTCTCCGGGCATCACTTCCTGGGATGTTCCTCCCAGCATCACTTCTGCAAGGTTCATCGCCAGCCTTGCGTCCCGGCACGGTCTTTGCCGGCATTGCGACCTGGGCCGTTCCTGCCCAGCCTTGCGTCTTGTGTTTTATAGCATCACTTCTGCTCTTTCGAGACCCTAGACCCGGCTTTTCGTTCTTTTCTGAGGACGACGGACGCTGGATGGCTCTTAACGAGTTCTCATTTCCTTCTCAAATTCGCGAAGCGTAGCAAGAATTTCATCGAAAGTGGGAATCGCACCAAATATCATTGGTTTCATATTTTGGAAGTCTTCTTCTAGTTTCTTTACAACACTGTCAGGTGGCACTAATCGCAACGTTTCGGGTACTGCTTCTTCGTATTTTGCCCACGCGCAATGAAAGAACTTGTCCTTGAATGCCGCAACCTTACGAAGCAATTCGATGTCCTCAAGGGCTTCATGTTTGATTGGGGTGTTGCACAACATATGAAGATCATAGTAATGCCTAGAATACCTAAGCGGTAGTACTCCGTTCTTTCTGTTAGCTTCACGGTGAAGGATAGTCGCCTTTTCCCAAAATGTACGTTTTGCTTCTACTGTTCTTACAAGAGTACTCGGAACACGGAAAGCTTTGGGGAATTCTTCGGCGATATATGGAGTAATGGGTTTATCAGCAGATGGGGACCACGCCGCCAAGGGTCCGATTTCCAGTCTAATCTCCTGAAGTAGGCTCTTGTCAGTGAATATCTGTGGATATGTAAAGAGAACGGTCTGAGAATCATCCGGATCGACATACAAATCGAAATCTCTGATAAACGAACTCAATGATTCTCGCAGACTCGGAACAAACTCTGTAGCCAAGAACTGTTCAGTTCTCGAAGCTGCTTCCTGATTAAAACTCTCTTGCTTCCTGTTAGATCTTGATTTCCATGGCTGTGTTAACGAATATCCTAGAAGCCTCCAATCAAGTATCAGATCGATATCTTCAGAGAAACGTTCTATTGCTTTATATACTTTTGAAAGAGACGTTCCACCTTTAAAGGCAAAATTCTTTGAATACTTGCTTTGATGAAAGAACCTCAAGCAGGAAACATACCCAAAAGTCCTTCTCTATAATTGCCGGACTGATACCTCTTCTGGTTGCAGTATTCCCAAAAATGGCTCTCAGATTTGAGCTAGTTTCGTTAGCGATGCGATACACTGTTCCCGCTCCCTTCAATCAATTTGCAGATTTCCTCATAAACCCATTTTCTACTCTTCTGAACTCGCTTTTTTAAAGCTTCTAGTTCTTTCTTACTGAATCTTCGAAGTATCCTACTCCTGACTTCAGGAGAAATCCGATCCTTACCAAGAGTCTTAAGTGCTTCAAGGAGAGCCGCTTCCTTGTAGCTAAGTTTGCTTATTTCACGAATAGTCCTATGCCTGAACTCTATTTTCCTTCCGTCACTGAGAGATACTGTTCTATATGGGCCATCACTTATGTACTGAAAGACACTAGGTACCTGAGTTGACAAACCCAACATATTCAAAGCTGTTTCCTTGTGCGGAGCGATCTTCCAGCCATAGGCCTCCGCATAGGCTCTCGCGAACTGATCAGGGTCTGAAGAAGTTTCCTCATTAATAAGCTTGTTGAATTCCGAGGACTTATAGAAGCCCCTTGAAACACGGATTAACCTCCCCTCCATTTCCAATCGTGAAAGAGCTTTCCGGATGCTAGCATAAGTACCGAATTTGGAAAAATCAGAGATAGAGTAAACCCTTGACTTTGGATTCCTCTTAATATAATTCAACATTCTCTCACTGGTGCTGATTTCTTTCATAATGTTCACTCCTTCTGTCACAAATAGCATATAGTATTTGTGACAAGAAAGCAAGCTCTATTCTCTTGAATATGAACTACAATGCAATTACAGTCTCAACCTGTAAACCTCGAGTTAGAAAAACGAGAAAGAGGGAAAAACCTGGATCAAGACCAGGAGTTTTATCAGAAGACTTGACAAAGGTGAATGACGTGAAATAATAATAGCTGTCATCTTGAGGAGCTTGCCCTGATGAGCCTGCCCCTAAATTCACTCATTTTGTCATCCCGATGTGACACTGATCGGGATCTTGCATCTAAGAGCCGCTATACGCATGAAGAGCCGTCCTTGGTCCTTCGTCCCTGATCATGGACCCGTCCTTCGAAAGATCTTCTGATCGCTGTGAAACAGAGACCTTTCGACTCTCCCAATTACGTCATCCCGTGATGCAACTGCACGGGATCTCGCCTTTGAGATCCGCTGAACGCTTAAGAGCGGAAAACCCGCTGATCGGTGTGAGATGCAGTTCTCCGTTAACCTCTTCGTGGGCGAACAGCCGTTCGCCCCTACAAGAAGTCCATGATTCTGAATCGCATCACAGATCAAGAAGATTGTTAAGCGGCTTTTCGCTTTGTTCCTGGCGCGAAAGCGCCAGCATCACTTCCTCGCGCTAGCGAGCCTCACTTCCCCGGATGATCCTCCGGGCATCACTTCTGCTCTTGACGACGATCTCGGAGGACGGAGAACCGTTGACGGACAACGCAGTTCTTCAGCGTACTCTTCTCCTTTAGCCAATAAGACCCGATGCACCAGATCCATACACTCTTTCCTTCCACCCGCTCTTATTAACCCGCACTTCCTAACCCGCTCTTTTAACCCGATCCTTTGTTTCCCCGCGAAGCGGGCATTGCGACCTGGCATGATCTCAGCCAGCCCTGCGTCCACTGATGCTTCTCAGTGCATTGCGTCCCGGCACGATCTTTGCCGGCCTTGCGTCCGCCGATGCTTTTCGGCGCATTGCGACTTTTGCTATGGTCTGTCCCGTTTTTTGCGTCCATGATTCGCAAGACCCAAGATCAGATCCTGACCAGAAGCATTGTCAGGATGACGTGAAAGGCTGTCATCCCGTAGTGCTCCTGTACGGGATCTCGCTCTCTCCAAACCCTAGGCCAGGCTTTTCGTTCTAATCGGAGGACGGTGGACCGATGACGGTTGACCTGAGAGGCTCCTTGCGAAGCAGCATAACTTCCTCCTGAGTGTCTATTAGGAGCTAGCTCACTTCATCAAAGACCCTCTGGACTTTCTTGAGCCAGTCTTTACCGCCCTTGAGCTTGAACCAGTCTTCTCTGAACTCTTCTGCTAAGAGCTTAGCGTCGATCTTCTTCTGGTACCTGACATCGCCATCGTCAGCCCTATCGAAGTCCTCTTCATCCGGTTCGTCATTTTCGAGAAGATACTGAATGAAATCTGGCAGCTCCTGAAGAATACCGATCATGATTCCTTCCGCCGCGTCTACTTCTTTGTCGGAGTAATTCATGAGCGCCTTTACGACTAACGCTTTGGGATCGTCTTCCTCGTTTATAGCTTCGAGCATTATTCTCAAGTTTTCGAAGTCCTTAGTCCTCCAGCGAACGATTGTCATACTGGTGAAAAGGTTATCGAGATCTTCGGGATTTACATATGGATCGATCGCCTCTATAACCCTTGATGCCTCCCTGTAGTTCTTGTCGTAGATCAGCTTCTCGACATACTTCTCTATAAGGTTTAAATACTCCCTGTTGGAAGGACTCTCTTCTTTACTCATTAGGTAAGCCTCATCCTCTCGGTCGGCAACGTCATCAATGAAATCCACGGCCATTTCTCCCGAGAAAAGAAGATGCTTCATAACTCCATCCATATTTTGTGTGGGCATATATAGAAGAGTATTCATGAATTCGAAATTGAAGATGTACCTGTCGCAATAGGCCGCAATCGCCTCGATTGCATCATCAAGATCGTTGTTTCTCATCACCGCGTTTATCAGCGTGTACATAGGCACTCGAGAATACTCCACTTCCTCCGAGTCGTCGGCTGAAGCGAAGAAAGGCTCCGTAATCTCTTCCAGCTCTTCGAAAACGTCTTCTAGATCGCCCATATGATCGTAGTCGGTTATCATCTCCTGATAGGCCAGTTCAAGATCGTCAAGAAACTCTCTCGCAAGTCGTAGAAGGAAGTCATAATCCGACTCTTCACGCTTGCCATCACGCTTTATCTCAGTCGAGAAGGAATCGTCTTCCAATTCGTACTTACTAGATAGCAGAAACCCTGCCGTCACCAGTCCGAAGGAATGCCTGAAAGCCTTCAAATACTCAATAAAACTCTCGACGTTTTCTTTCGGCTCCTCCTTATCTATAAGCGCGCTTGCAACAGCCAACAATGCTGCGTCTGCAAACTCTGCCTTGAGCATCTCCATAAGAGACGTCAATCTATCGAAAAGCTTCGGAAAATCATATAGCAGAACTATCTGGTAAAGAAAGCCGTTTATAGTCAACTCGTCCCCACCGTTCAAGACAAAAGCTAGAATCGAATTTTCAAGCGAATCAAAGACTCGAAAGACTATTTCTCTAGCCCGCTCTCTCTCTTCGGCAATGTCGCTTCTGGTCATGGCAACAGGAGCATACATTAAGTTCACGACTGAATACTGAGTAATGCTCTCAATCAGCTCCACGATTTCCTCCGCACCTACATTCTTGTTCATAATCAGGGAAAGCATTGGAAGCTGTGAAGAAGTATCGCTTTCGGCTTTGGGAACCTGAAAACCCACGAGCGACCGAACAGCCTCGCTCATCGGATAAGAGGCTTCAACTGAAACCATGATCTTCTTTAGCTTCTCGGCAGTTTCACCTTTAAGCCCCTGCTTATCTACATTCTCGGAAAGAAAAGAGGCCAGTTCATTTCCCCAAAGGATCAGAGGGATATAGTAGCTGTCTTTGCTGTAATACCAGAAAAGACTAAGGTTCTCCCTCAGACTTGATTTCGATCTCGCCTTATCCTTATCCCCGAAGAGAGGAAAGAATCTCTTATCGTAGTCTCCGGCTTTTCCATAAAACTTGTCAACACTCGGCAACGACTCGTCTGCGCTCTTCAAAACCGAAAGAAGATTATCCTCAAGAATTCTCGCTATCTCCTCTCTCTTTTGGAGAGAAAAAGAATCGTCGTGGAGCATGAGTCCGGCAAGATAACCTCTAAAGAAGCCGTCATCCATAATCTCTTCAACAGACTCTTCTAACATAAACCCGCTCTTCAAAGCCTCGGCCAACTTCACGGCAGCATCTTTGTCCAAAAAGGCGTCTAGCTCGGCGAGCGGTTCGTACACTACGTAAGAATTCCAGTTCATCTCAAGCGCCTCGGCCAAAAGCGTAAGCTTCACAGTCTCTCTATCCATACATCACCTCAAAACCCTAGATATGAACAATCTTATCATCATTAAATGGAAAGGTTCACAGTTCACCGTTCAAAAACAATTCGAACCTCTCAGATAAAAGATCATTCGAGAAAGAGCATTGTCGATAGTTCGCTTCGCTCAAGAGAAAGCGAGGGACAGAGATCCTGACCGGAAGCATTGTCAGGATGACGTGCTAGGAACCGATTAACGCTGTAAGCGAAAATAGGGACTGACGGGATCTTAGCGTCTGTCCCATTTTTCGCGGGAGAGAGGGATCCTGCCCAGAAGCATTGTCAGGATGACGTGAAGGGAGTAAAACTGTCATCCCGTAGTGCTCCTGTACGGGATCTCATCTCTTCAGTCTCGTCCTCTCATTCTCTCACCCTCTCTCT